>JACCDM010015706.1_pt1 | contig 15704 bp, 15 predicted proteins | sample 7445851 | NCBI WGS metagenome assembly JACCDM01 (sample SAMN15323438, study PRJNA562643) | freshwater metagenome | isolation source: river surface water | place: USA:Blue River Watershed | collected 2017-08-16
AAGTCGAACTGCGCTATGAAATCGTTGGTGAGTGGATGCGACGATCGCTTCTTCGCCGCTGCATAGCGTTCTGCAGGAGTCTCTAGAGCTTCCATGTGAGAGCCGCATCCTTTATACATTCAGCCGATACCGGAGCAGGACCGATTCGCTCACCATCGGCATATGCAATGGCACTGGCATTGATGGAGACCTTTTTAGCGCGCAACGTCTTAACCTGCGGATGTGCGATATGTGAACCGGAATAAACTTTGGGAAAGACTTTGATAAATTCAACCTTACTTACTGGCTCGAGTATCGTGATGTCGAAGTGTCCATCATTGATCTGCGCCTGCGGACATACGTTCATTCCACCGCCATAGGACTTTCCATTGCCCACAGCTATCAACATTGCCTCAGTTGTAAATGTCCGTCCATCTACTGTGATCTCATAGCGAGAAGGCTTAAATCGAGGGAGCTCCATGGCGATCGCTACGTTATATCGTTGCGGTCCGTGCGGCCATTTCAGCTTGTTGGCTCGCTCGTTTACGATGGAATCAAAACCGGTAGAGAGAATCGCACCAAACCACTCCGAATCAACATTTCCAAGATCAATCGAATTTGGTTCGGTTGTTGTAACTTTCTTCAAAAGCGGCTCGATATCAATTAGCGACCAACCGAGTGTGCGAACGAAATCATTTCCAGTTCCGGCCGGAACGATTGCAAAAGGTATATTCCGAGGTACTACCACCTGTAAAACCAAGTGAGTGAGGCCATCTCCCCCAACTGCAATGACACCCGAGTAGCTCTTAGCATCAAGCTCGCGCATGAGTGTTGTGGAGAGTTCCATAGCTGTTGCGGCAGCGATTGATCGATAAGAAATATCGTGGAGCGAGAGATAGCGAATAACTTCGTTTGCAACGGAGGCACCCCGTCCATTACCTGAGTGAGGATTGATTGCTATGAGCCACATGTTGAGCTCGTTTAGGAATCTGATTTATCAATAGGAGAAGCAGCTTCAATCGGCGCTGCTGGTGCAATCGTTCCCGAATCTACCTCTATCGCCTCAGACTTCTTCGCTCTACGTCGATCGTTCAGGAGCGCAATTCCGCCCGCAATAAAGTAGAAGGCGATGAGCGGAACGGCCAATAGCAACATTGAGAGAGGATCTGCGGTTGGCGAGAAGCTCGCAACAAAGAGACAGATGCTGAAAACCCAGACGCGCCAAGGCTTGAGAATCGTCTTTCCGGATAGAAAGCCGATGAAATTGAAGGTAACAAGAAATACCGGAAGCTCGAAAGCAATTCCAAAGAGGAGGATCATTCTTAGGACAAAGTCTAAGAAGTCATCAAATTTAACCAAGTTGTTGAGCGCATCTGGTGTGAAGCCAAAGAGAACCTTGATTGCCATTGGCAGAACGGAATATCCGAGGAAGCCACCAACTGCGAAGAAGGGGGTGGCAGCGCCGATGAAGAAGATTGAGTTTCGCTTCTCTTTACGATGAAGCGCTGGGGCGATAAATGCCCAGAGTTGATAGAGCCAGATTGGTGCAGTAAGAATTACGCCCGCAAGAATGGCAACTTTGATTTGCAGATTAAGTGGACCGAGAACACCATTGATGTAGAGCGCACCACAATTGTCAGAACCTTCAGCTTGCGCCTTTTTCAGGTCGCAGACAGGCTCGGCTAGTTTGGCAATAATAGGGTTGTAGTAGACCCATCCGATTCCAGCGCCAATAGTGATCGCAAGTGCGGATTTAAAGACTCTACGGCGCAGCTCGCGTAAATGTTCGATCAGCGGCATGCGACCGCCAGGGGTGGTCGCCATGGAGATTACTTCTCTGAAGAGTCGTCGTTCTTCTTTGTATCTACTGCATCGTCAGCTTTGAGTTCCTTCATCTCTGACTTGAAGATACGCATAGAACGACCTAGTTGACGGGCTGAGTCTGGAAGACGCTTTGCTCCGAAGAGGAGGGCAAAGATAAGCACAATCGGAATCCAGTGCTGTGGCTCGCGTAGGAACATGTCATTCTCCTTGAGGTGAAGGCGGCTTGCCCGCTGTCAGGTAAGCCTTAGTACTACGCGAACGCTATCGCATCGCGGCGCTCTATGAGGAGTAAAGGGCGAGAATATTCTCGGCAGCGTCTTTGATGTTCCCTCTGAGATTCTCGGGGGTCAAGAGCTCTATCTGAGGTCCATGGGCAATAACTGCCTTGGAAATCCACTGGAGTGAGAATACTTCTAGCCCCAGATGGCCATCAACGGGGATCTCTGAGAGGCCCAAAGATTCAGCGATTGAACGCTTCTCCCCCATCACTCTAATCCCCACCTTTGTCAGCGCACCTTCCTGATCAGCAAAGTCTGGAGTGGTCGTAGTGGAAGGTCCAGCAACCGCCATCTCGATGATGCGGTCGAGCCGGAAGTGGCGAATTGCCTGAGCTCCATGACAGAAAGCAACGAGATAGAGGTGGCCGCGCTCACTCTGCAATGAAAGTGGATCAACTTTCCGGGTGGAGACTTCATCTTTGAGAGGCGAAAGATATTGCAGATTGAGAGATTGTCGACCGGCGATAGCGCTCTCGATAGTGGCTCGGAATGCGGTCGCCTCGTTTGAGTCAACTTCAATTGAACCACCGAGAAGGTTCTTCATTTGCTCCACAAGTTGATCAATCTTGTCGACGAGCGAAGGTTCGCGATCTTGACATGCATCCCGCAAAATCTCTAAACCAATCAGCAGTGAAGCAACTTCCAATTGTGAAAGCGCACGTGGAATATCGAGCGCTTCGTGATTGTTAATTGAGACGAAACCTGAATCGAAGAAGACTTCGATAAGTTCATAGGGGGTATAGCCGGGCAACCCACACATAGAGAGCGCGGTTAGCTCGTTCGCCATCGCCTTCTCAGAGATGCCAAACTCTGCCGATAACTCTTTGAGTGAAATGTGAGAGTGTGTAGAAAGAAAAGGAACGAGGTCAAGCAATCGCGAAACTTCTTGGATAGGAGCGCTCTGATTAGCCATGGATCGCAACTACCTTCTTGAGAGAATCGATCACTTGTTCCCGTAATGAATCCGGAGCGAGAACAATGGCGTTATCGCCTGCCCATAGAACTTCACGGACTAACTGCATCGAATCCTGGTACGGGACCACCACTAGATCCCATTCTGAATCATGTTCTGTGGTTCTTCCCTCGCTCCGAAGAGACGGTACTTTTCCTTTTCGAAGGAGAATGGAAGCAAAGAGAACTTCCTCATTGGCCTCGCTCTCATGTTCATCGAGAGCGATGAGATTTACTTCAAAGGCTTCATTCTTACTTCCAAGCTTTACAGCTGAATTCATTCGATCAAGTCGGAATGTGCGGATGGCGGCGCGATCGGTATCGAAAGCAATGAGATACCAGTAGCCACGAGAGTTTGAAATTCGATATGGCTCAACGATACGAACCTCGCTGAGGAGCTCTGAATTGAGATACTCGAATGAAGCTGTTCGACGCGATGTGACTGACTCAATAAGATCAGGAAGTTGCTCGGGGGTTGAATAGGAAGATGTTGCTATCTCTACGATTGAATCTATATCGGTATTAATGCCAATCGATCGTAATTTTCTCAATCCAGATTGCGCAGATTGCCCAAGAGCCGCCTCTCGCCACAATTTTCCTGCCTGCGATAGCAAAGCAATTGAAACAGCATCGAGATCCTTGAGTTGCAGCTCGTAGCTCTCGGGCTTGATGCGATAACCAGCTTCATCTTCAAAGAGCGGGTCGAATGTTCCAAGTTCAATGACGATGCCGAGAGATCTAAGATCCTCTTTATCTCGCTCAAACATTCGATCCTTGGCTTCTGCATCACCGGTATAACCGGCAACTGTTCGAAAGATTTCAGCCTTAGTGAGATAGCGTTTTGTTGCAAGGAGTGCAATCGTCAGATTGACGAGACGCTCACTCTTCCGAGACACCGTATGCTCCCTTAGCTGGTCTACGTCGACGCGCCAAGACTTCTACTCCGGGCGCCATACGTCTGCTCTGAATGAGAAAACCAGTATGGCCAATCATCCGTTGCTGTGGACGAACCGCAAGACCTTCGTGATGCCAGCCGCGAACCATTGTCTCTGAGCTCTCAGGCTCGGTAAAGCGGCCATCTTCTTTGAGCGCCTCTGCGGTGGCAGAGAGTTGCGTTGTTGTCGCTACATATGCGAGGAAGACTCCACCTGGTCGGAGATTCTCTGCCGCCATTGCAACACATTCCCAAGGAGCCAACATATCTAGAACTACCCGATCGAATTTTTCGGTGAACTCTTGCTCTTGCACGGAACCAACATCGAGACGCCAATTAGTTGGGGTTCCAGCAAAATAATTTTCCACATTAGCTGAGGCAATCTTTGCAAAATCATCTCGACGTTCAACGCTATGGACAAAACCATTCTGGCCTACCGCGCGAAGCAGTGAGAGCGTCAACGCTCCACTTCCAACGCCCGCTTCGAGAACGCGTGCTCCCGGATAAATATCGGCAACGCCAACAATCATCGCCGCATCCTTTGGGTAGACGATGGTTGCTCCGCGAGGCATCGACAAAACGTAATCGGCCAATAGCGGGATAAAGGCGGTGAACTTAAGTCCGGCAGTCGTGCTGACTACGGATCCTTCGGGGAGACCAATCAGTTCATCATGAACGATCCAACCCTTATGGGTGTGCCACTCCTTCCCCGGTGTAATGGTGAAGCTATAGAGCTTTCCCTTGGGATCGGTTAATTGAATACGGTCGCCGGCCTTGAAGAAACCGCTACCTACATTGGGAGTATCAGACACGATGCGCATCTTAGGCTAGATATCAGGAGTAAGTCCCTTTATGACGGTTAAGGTCGCGATATGGACCAACTCCGTCTCTCCCCTAGTCGGGTCAACGATTTCACCAACTGCCCTCAGCTCTATAAATATCGAGCCATCCTCAATCTTCCCGAGGAGATCAGCCTCGATGCGGAACGAGGAAAGCTGGTCCACGCAGTCTTGGAGGATTTATTTGAACTTCCTCGCCCTGAACGCAACCAAGCCACTGCGCTCTCGATACTTCCGGATGCATGGCAGCGACAGATTGCAGAGAAGCCAGAGCTCGAGCCACTCATTACCAACAATAAAGAGTGGATGGATCGGGCAGAATCTCTCCTCGAAACATATTTCAAGTTAGAAGACCCGTCATCATTTGACTCTACCTACCGCGAACTTCATCTGGAGAAGAATTTCACCGATGAAATCTATCTTCACGGTTATGTCGATCGTCTCGATATTGCTCCCACTGGTGAAGTCCGGATTGTTGATTACAAGACTGGAAAATCTCCCAAGCCTGGCTGGGAGGAGAAGGCACTCTTTCAACTACGGGTATATGCACTGCTCTATTGGCGCAATGAGGGCGTACTCCCCCGTCTATTACAACTTATTTATCTCGGTGATGGTCGCACGGTAAAGAGCGCTCCCACCGAGCGTGAATTAGAAGCAACAGAAAGAATTTTGCACAATATCGGCGATGAGATTCTTACCGCTATTGAGACCGATTTCTTTCCAACAAAAAAGAGCCGACTCTGTGATTGGTGTTCCTTTAAGAGTATCTGTCCAGCGCATAATGAGCAGAAATAACTACTAGTTCGCGTTGAAGTACTTTGCCTCTGGGTGATGAACTATGATCGCTGAAGTTGATTGCTCTGGATGCAATTGGAATTCTTCTGAGAGAAGTACGCCGATTCGCTCAGGTTCAAGTAACTCGCAGAGTTGAACCTGTTGCTCGATATCGGGACATGCTGGATAACCGAATGAATATCGTGAACCTCGATAACCTTGATCGAGAATTCCTTGGAGATCGGGTGCATCCTTATCTCGTACCGAGAATTCCTCGCGGACTCGCGCATGCCAATGTTCTGCAAGCGCCTCAGTCAATTGCACAGAGAGCCCGTGGAGCTCAAGATATTCACGATAGTTATTGGCTTCAAAGAGTTTATTGGCAGCTTGGCTGACCGTATTGCCCATGGTGACGACATGGAATGCAACTACATCGGTCTTTCCAGAATCTTTCGCTGCGAAGAAATCGGCGATGCAGAGTCTGCGATCACGTCGTTGGCGAGGGAATGAGAATCGAGTTCTTTCCTGGCCTTTGAGCGGACCTTCATGATGCAGAATAACCAGATCGTTTCCATCGCTGACACATGGGAAATATCCATATACAACAGCTGCCTCTAACCAACCCTGTGCTTGCACTTCATTGAGAAGGGCGCGCAGACGTGGCCGTCCCTCCTCTTCCACCATCTTCTCGTACTCGCCCCGAGCTCCTTTGAGACCCCATTGGCCGACAAAGAGAGCGCGTTCATCGAGCATCCCAACATAATCTGCAAGCGGAATCCCCTTAATGATTCTCGATCCAAAGAATGGTGCTTGCGGAATATCAATATCGATAGCTACATCGCTGCGAGTTGTATCGTCTATAGAGACATCAGAGTTTCGAGGAGCGGCTTTGACTCGACGCTGTCGAAGTTCCGGAAGTGCTGCACCAGGTTCGCCGCGTTTGACCGCCATGATTGCATCCATCAAACGCAAGCCTTCAAAGGCATCTCTTGCGTAACGCACTTCTCCCGGATAAACCGAAGCTAAATCCTCCTCGACAAAGGCGCGGGTAAGAGCGGCTCCGCCGAGAACTATTGGCCACTTCTGGTCTAACCCACGCGCTGCAATCTCTTCGAGATTCTCTTTCATTACAACGGTGGATTTCACTAGGAGTCCACTCATGCCAACGGCATCAACATTATTTTCGAGTGCCGCATCAATAATTTGATTGACAGTCTGCTTGATTCCAATATTGACGACTCGATAACCGTTATTTGAAAGAATGATATCTACGAGATTCTTACCAATGTCATGGACATCGCCCTTGACTGTAGCAAGCAACATTGTGCCGCGACCGCCTTCATCGGCTTTCTCCATAAAGGGTTCGAGGAATGCAACTGCAGATTTCATTACTTCTGCACTTTGCAGAACGAAAGGAAGTTGCATCTCGCCTTTGCCAAAGAGTTCGCCAACCACCTTCATTCCCTCTAGAAGGTGATCGTTGATAATCGCTAACGGTTTGATTCCTTGTGACATAGCTTCGGTGAGATCATCGTTAAGTCCGACCTTCTCGCCATCAATGATTCTTCTTTGAAGACGCTCCTCCAGTGGAAGTGCCGCCAACTCTGCAGCACGAGTCTGTCGTGAAGCGGTTAACTCAACTCCCTCGAAAAGTTGTAAGAACTCAGATAACGGATCGTAGGTACATTGATCGCCATCGAACTTTCTACGATCGTAAATAAGATCGAGCGCCACTTCTAGTTGTCTGGCATCGATGCGGGCTATCGGCATAATCTTTGATGGATGGACAATCGCAGAGGTGAGACCGGCCTGGGCGCATTCGTGAAGGAAAACTGAATTGAGAACAACACGTGCTGCAGGATTTAAACCAAATGAAACATTGCTGACGCCGAGTGTCGTCTGAACTTCAGGATAAAGGGTCTTGAGTTCGCGAATCGCAGTTATGGTCTCGAGGCCATCGCGTCGCGTCTCCTCTTGCCCGGTTGCGATGGGGAAAGTCAAGGTATCGATCATGATGTCACCAAGGTTGATACCCCAATTTTCGGTGAGATCTTTAATCAATCGAACGGCAACTCGTAACTTCCATTCGGCAGTTCGAGCTTGACCCTCTTCATCAATGGTCAGTGCAACTACTGCAGAACCATGCTCTTTAATGAGGGGCATGATTCGCGCAAAGCGAGAATTAGGGCCATCGCCATCTTCATAGTTAACAGAGTTGATAACACATCGCCCGCCAAGGGCTTCGAGCCCCGCCTTTAATACTCCAGGTTCGGTCGAATCAAGCATGATGGGAAGAGTTGATGCGGTTGCAAAACGCGATGCGATCTCAAACATATCCTTCGCGCCATCGCGACCTACATAATCTACGCTGAGATCAAGAACGTGCGCGCCATCGCGAATTTGATCACGTGCAATCTCAACGCAGCTCTGCCAATCTTCGGCAACGAGCGCCTCACGGAAAGCCTTTGAACCATTGGCGTTGGTACGTTCGCCGATTGCAAGATAAGTGGAATCTTGACCAAATGGAACGAATTGATAGAGAGATGAGACACCGGGTTCGGATGTGACGCTTCTCAGTGCAGGAGTCTGGCCGCCAATCTTCTTGACAACCGCTTCCAGGTGAGCCGGAGTTGTTCCACAGCAGCCGCCAATCAGAGTCAATCCATAATCTTGGGTGAATGTAGAGAGAGCTTCCGCTAATTCATCTGGTGAGAGTGGATAGGAAGCGCCATTTGGGCCAAGCACCGGCAAGCCCGCATTGGGCATCACTGAAATCGCAACCTTTGCATTCTTTGATAGGTATCGGAGGTGCTCCGACATTTCGGCAGGTCCGGTGGCACAGTTGAGACCGATGAGATCAATATCGAGAGGTTCTAGGGCATCAAGGGCAGCGCCGATTTCTGAGCCAAGCAACATGGTGCCGGTCGTCTCGACAGTTACCTGAGCAATCAAAATAACATCTCGATCGGTTGTAGCTAATACTTCACGAGCGCCATTGACGGCCGCCTTTGCCTGCAGTAAATCTTGTGTGGTTTCAATCAGCAGGGCATCTGCTCCGCCATCGACCAATCCTTGAGACGCAATGCGATATGCATCTTTGAGATGGGAGTACGTTGTGTGGCCAAGGGTAGGAAGTTTCGTTCCTGGCCCAAGGGAACCTAGAACAAAGCGCGGCTTCTCTAAAGTTGAATATGCATCGGCTGCTTTGCGAGCAATCTCTGCCCCAGCAAAGGCAAGTTCATAAATTCGATCTTCGATTCCATATTCTGCGAGATTCGCCCAATTGGCACCGAAGGTATTTGTTTCGATTGCATCTACACCAACTGCGAGATACGCATCATGGACAGACCTGACAACGTCGGGACGGGTGATATTGAGAATTTCATTGCAACCCTCATGGTTTTGAAAGTCTTCTAGCGATGGATCGGCTGCTTGGAGCATGGTACCCATCGCACCATCGGCGACGATGACACGTTCACGCATTGCCTGGCGAAGTAGGCCATCACGCTTGCGGAGAGATTGCTCTGAGCTCGTCACAGAGAGGAGGTTACCGTAAGGTGTCGTATGTGGAGATTTATGAGATTCCGGCTCTTCGTTCACCAATTATGGTCTTCGCCTTTGGCGGATGGAGCGATGCTGGTGAGGCAGCAACAGGTGTCATTACTCATCTCCTGACAGTTTTAGGAAGCTCCGATCAGGGGCTAGGAGATGGCGCACAATCAATTTTGATTGGCGAAGTAGATTCGGAAGAGTTCTATGACTTTCAGGTCAATCGTCCGCTGATATTTATCGATGGCTCAATGGTTCGCAGCCTGACCTGGCCTGGTGTACAAATCTTTGGAGTACGTAACCCCGATGGTGATCGCGACTTCGTCTTAGTCAGAGGTGTAGAACCATCAATGCGATGGCGTACTTTCGCATCAGAGATTCTCGACCTCGCTGAAGATCTTGAAGTCGAACTTGTCGTCACTCTAGGTTCGATGCTTGCCGACACCCCGCACACGCGAGCAATCCCAGTCTCTGGAACTGGCGCTCATCCAGATATCGCGACTCGTTTAGGAGTAGAGGTAAGTCGCTATGAGGGCCCTACTGGAATCCTTGCCGTCATTCAAGATGGATGTGTCCGTCGTGGAATTGATGCGATTGCTCTCTGGGCCGCGGTTCCACATTATGCAGGTGCGAGCCCATCGCCTAAAGCAACGCTTGCCCTTGTTAATGGCTTGGAAGACTTCCTCGAAATTTCAATACCGCAAGGTGATCTTCCTGCTCTATCAACCGCCTGGGAAGGCGCAGTCAATGAGATGGTCAGCGATGATTCTGATATTCAGGAGTACATCAAAACTCTGGAAGAGAGTAAGGATGCGAATGAGATTTCGGAAGACTCGGGAGAAGAACTGGCTCGAGAGGTTGAACGCTTTTTACGTCGGCAGAACAACTCCAACGAAAGTTAAATTGCCAGTCCTAGAATCGCATCGAGGGCGCGTGATAATTCTCCAGGTGCTCCCCCGCTGCTGCCACTCTCTGATTGAACAACCCAGCTCTTAATTGCGCTCAGAGCGCGTGGAGTATCTAAATTGTCAGATTGGCTTTCGATAATCTCATCGATGACCACATCGGTAGGCGCACACTCCATCATCGATAGCGATGAGCGAAGGCGAACGAGCCATGCCTCTGATTCGTCGAGAAGTTGAGAGCTCCATGAACGATCATGCGAGTAATGACTCTCCATGAGTGCCCACCTAATCGCCATCGGATCAGTTCCGGATGCGATGAGAGTTGAGACGAAGACGAGATTCCCAAGTGACTTGCTCATCTTCACACCATTGAGACCGATCATGCCAGAGTGAACATAGTGACCGGCAAACTCGCGGCCCTGGAGAATCTTTCCTTGCGCTGCCGACATCTCGTGGTGAGGGAAGATCAAATCGCTTCCGCCACCTTGAATATCAATCGATGTCTCCGATTGAGAATCAGGTGAAAGGTAATGAAGTGCAATCGCACAACATTCAATATGCCAACCCGGGCGACCCTCTCCATTACTGCTGGGCCATGACGGCTCTCCTGGTCGCTTATGAAGCCAGAGAAGGGCATCGAGTGGATCTTTCTTACCGGCGCGGAGCGGATCGCCGCCACGTTCAGCGAAAATGTGAAGCATCTCTTCTTCTGTTAAGTGGGAGCGAGATCCAAAGGCTTCATCAGAACGGACTGAGAAATAGAGATCATCATCGACTTTGTACGTTGTTGAAGCCGCCGAAAGTTGTGCAATTGAATCTTCGACGAGTTCCATCGCTTCCACGACACCTATGTAATGATCCGGTGGAATGACATGGAGGTTGACCATATCTCCACGGAAGAGATCGATTTGAGATTGAGCTAATTCTCGCCAATCCTGTCCATCCCGGTTAGCCCGCTCTAGCAATGGGTCATCGATATCGGTGATGTTCTGAACAAACTTCACCTTCGAGCCGGAGACCCTGAGATATCTATTGATCAGATCAAAGGTTAAGTATGTGGCTGCATGACCGAGATGAGTTGCATCGTATGGTGTGATGCCACAGACGTAGAGGCGATAGACATCTTTCTTGGCCAGTGAGTATTTACCACCTCGGGCGGTATCCCAGAGCGATAGCGGCGGAATATGGAAGCGCCCATCTAATGGAGGTATGGCTACTTCGGCCCAAGAATTCATAACGGAAGAATATCTCTTAGAAGGGTGGCCATGGGATATGAGGCCACTCAGGGTTGGGCTCAGGAAAGGCTCCTATAGAGATAAGGGAATCAACTCTCTGGATCAAAGCTGCATACTCGACAGATGTGATGAGTGTCTTCAACTCGGAAGCTTCTTCAGATGATAGAAAGTTGGCGATGCGTCGAAGATCCTCTAATTCTCTCTTGTTGAATTGAGCCCCGGCCCATTGCCAAAGCACTGTACGTAATTTGTCGTCAGAGTGGAAGGTAACACCGTGATCACAGATATAAAGATGGCCAGTTGATTCAGGTATTAAGTGGCCGATCTTGCGATCAGTATTATTGATAATCGCATCGAAGAGGGCTACTTCACGCAGTTGTGTATCGTCACGTCGGAAATACTCTTCTAGATCGATCGACTCATCGATATCGATCCATTGTTGAACCATGCCAAATCCGAATGGTCCATCGCGCAAAATAGTGAGCGGTACATGTCGGTAGCCAAGAGCCTGGTCGATGATGAATGCCGCCCGCTCTCTTTGCGCTAAATTGCCATCAGGAAAGTCCCAGAGCGGACGTTCGCCTGCAACGGGCTTATAGATCCCTTTGGTTGAGCGGTCTTGATAGGTAAGGGTGATAAAGAGAGTCGCATTACTTGCATCTACTAATCGTCCTTCAACAGAGATTTCGCCAAGCGTGAGCAAATCGTTCATCGGCGATAACCATTTGCGCGAGAGCAGAGGTGCCCCTGAGGATCAATCGGGAAACCACAGAATGGACATGGTTGTCGACCTGCAGCGATCACCAATGAAGCCCTGTCGTGAAATGTCTTTGCCTGAGCAGGAGTAATGAATAATCGAATCATCTGTATATCCTCGAGAAGTGGTGAATCTTCATCAACTTCATCATCTCCGAGATTCAGCTCTCTCAAATCAACCTGAATCAGTTCGCTCTCTTCATCATAAAAAATTGCGATTGACCCGATTCGAAATTCATCCAGCACTGGGGTTTCAAGCGGAAGTGAATCGCGAACCAACTGTGGGCGCGGCGCCAACGGATGAACAAGACGGATCTCTTTCAACATGTAATCAAGACGCTCGCTGAGCGCAGCAACCTGTGATTTCTCTAGCGAGGCGGAAATCGTCAGATGCTCTGCCTTTATCTGAAGGAAGAATGTTCTCTCCCCCGGTAAGCCAACTGTCCCTACTGTAAATCGGGTGAGATCTCTAAATACGCGAAGCATCTCTATCCAAGAATCTCAGTTAGAGAGCTACTGTTGTTGAGTGTAATGAGAGAGAGTTTCTTGCTGTCGCCTCGTAATACTGTGAAAGAAGCTGGCGCAATCTCTAATCTCTGAAAATTATCGAGATTCTGCCCAAGGTAGTGCGAGACAATTAACTTGATCGTATCTGAATGAGAGACAACGAGATGGGTTTTATTTCCTCGGATAGCGCGAATTGACTCAACGCTTTCAACAGCGCGGCGTTGCGCCTTCTTAAATGATTCCCCGCCCGGAAAGGTGACGCGTGAAGGGCGCTCTTGCACATCTCGCCAGAGGGGCAGCCTGCGCAGCGAAGAGAGTTTTCTTCCACTCCATGAACCGAAATCAATCTCTGAGAGACCATCGAGAATCTGCATCTGCTCGAGCGATCGAGATGACTTAGAACGCAACCATGGATCGATTGTCAGCTGACATCTTTCGATGGGACTTATATGCAATCGCTGTATTCGATCTCGTCCAATCCGCTCAACAAGTTGTAGCGCATCTTTCTTTCCACGTGCAGAGAGACCTATCCCTGGAAGCTGTCCGGTCAAGGTCCCAGTTGCATTTGCAGCAGAGTGGCCATGACGCAAGAAAATAATTGTGCTCATCAACCCTCCATGCTTCCCACTCAGATGCTTCCGGCGTATCAACACGCTCGGCACCTAGGTTAGCGAGATATCTCGACCCAGTCTTGCTAAGGTCGCGCACATGGAGATGCGTCGCGCCGGCAAGAGTGGATTACCCCTCTCCCGAATCGGTTTAGGAACCATGACTTGGGGCCGCGATACCGACAATCATGAGGCGGCAGATCAATGTCGCGCTTATATTGAGGCGGGCGGAAACTTTCTAGATACCTCACCAATCTATGGTGATGGTGATTCTGAGCGGGTCATTGGCGGAATGATTGGAACTCTCTTTTCTCGGGATGAGGTCGTCATTGCAACAAAGGCGGGAGTTCAGCTCATTAACGGTGAGAGAGTGGTCAACAACTCTCGGCAAGCGCTGATCAATGATTTAGATAGATCTCTCGCGCGTCTAGGCACCGACCATGTAGACCTATGGCAGATCCATGGCTGGGATCCAAATAACCCACTTGAAGATACGCTCTCAGCTCTTGATTACGCCTACACATCAGGCAAGGCGAGATACGTGGGCCTTTCAAATTTCTCTGGCTGGCAGAGTTCTCGTGCAATTACGCTCCAAGAACTTCATGGAATGAAGGCCCCTATCGTTACTCTCAATAATGAGTTCTCCCTCCTCAATCGACACGTAGAAGAAGAAATCCTTCCCTGCGCCGATCAACTCAATGTCGGCTTCCTCGCTTGGGCGCCGATTGCACGTGGAGTTCTTACCGGTAAATACCGAACTGGAATCCCGAGTGATTCTCGCGCTGCAGCGCCCCACTTTGTGAAACATGTTGAGCCATATCTCAACGAATCTAGCGCCCGTATTGTCGAGGCTGTATCTGTTGCCGCTGAAGGTCTTGGCTTCGCACCACTTGAAGTTGCGATCGCTTGGGTGCGAGACAACCCCTTGGTTACCTCATCTATCGTGGGTGCTCGCACTGGCGCACAGTTGAGAGGCATCTTGAAGTCGGAAGAGATTGTGCTTCCGCAAACAATCCGTTCCGTCCTCGATGAGGTCTCAGCAGTTTTCTAAGAAGTCGTTCAACACCTTAGCTCCGAATTTGAGACCATCAATCGGTACTCGTTCGTCGACGCCATGAAAGAGCGCCATGAAATCAAGATCAGCCGGCAGTTGGAGAGGGCTAAATCCGTATCCAATGATTCCTAGCTCTGAGAGCGCCTTATTGTCGGTGCCTCCACTCATTGTGTAAGGAACAGGGACTCCCTCTGGATCTTCTCGGACAATTGCTGCACACATCGCCTCAACGAGCGGTCCACCGAATTCAACTTCTAAAGCAATGTCATGGGTCAAAGTTTCGATGCGAATATCAGGTCCAACGATCTGACGAATCGTTGCATTGAGTTCTTCCTCATAGCCAGGTAAGAAACGACCATCGATTGTTGCGCTCGCGCTACCAGGAATTACATTCGCCTTGTAGCCAGCTTCAAGAATAGTTGGGTTCGCCGTATTTTGGAGTGTTGCGCCGATCATTCGAGCAGTTGGCCCAATCTCTTTGAGAAGTGGGCGCAGATCGTTCTCGTCATATGGCTTACCTGTTGCTTCGGCAATTTTCTTAAAGAGAAGCTTGACCGTCTTGGTATATCGCTGTGGCCATTCAAACTTTCCGATCTTAGCGACAGCCTCTGATAAGGCAGTCAGCGCGTTCTCATCATTCATCATCGAGCCGTGACCTGCACGACCATCGGCAGTGAGTTTCATCCAATGAATACCCTTCTGCGCCGCCTCAACGAAGTAGAGCCGTTTTCCATCTCCGACGGTGACGCTAAATCCGCCAACCTCTGAGATTGCCTCTGTGCATCCAGCAAATACCTCTGGGTGATGTGCTGTCATATAGCGAGAGCCGTAACTGCTACCTGCTTCTTCATCGGCAAAGAATGCAAGCACGATATTTCGAGGCGGCTTGTATCCGGTACGTGCCCAACGACGAACAATCGCAAGCAACATCGCATCAACGTTCTTCATATCAACTGCGCCGCGACCCCAGATCATTCCATCCTTAATCTCGGCTCCAAAAGGATCGACGCTCCAATCTTCAGCATTTGCTGGAACAACATCGATATGGCCATGAACAACTAAACCTGGTCGTGATGTATCTGCGCCTTCAATATTGGCAATGACGTTACAACGGTTTGGCGCAGATTCGTAGATCTTTGAACTAATCCCGACTTCCGCGAGGGAGGAAACGATGTACTCAGCAACAGCTCGTTCATCTCCCTTTCCTTCTCCATAATTTACAGATGGGATGCGGATGAGGTCCTGACAGATCGATACTGTCTCATCCATAAGGCTTTCGTATTCATTGCTCATGGCGCCATTCTCTCCCTATTTCACTCTGTAGCCCACATTTTGCGTGTGAGGCGTCGCATTGCTATCCTTGCGCTCGTAATTCAACCCCATCGCATAGGCTTTGCTGCGTGACGGGGACACTCGTCCGGGTGGCGGAATTGGCAGACGCGCTAGCTTGAGGTGCTAGTTCTCGCAAGGGATTAGGGGTTCAAGTCCCCTTTCGGACACAGATATGGAGC
>JACCDM010650589.1_pt1 | contig 15699 bp, 17 predicted proteins | sample 7445851 | NCBI WGS metagenome assembly JACCDM01 (sample SAMN15323438, study PRJNA562643) | freshwater metagenome | isolation source: river surface water | place: USA:Blue River Watershed | collected 2017-08-16
ACTTCCAATCAAAAGGCGGCTCTTTTGTGATGCTTGCTAAGGGCAATCGCTCAAAGCAAGTTACCGATGCATGTAAAACTCATGGCGGCTTCTATCTCGGTTCAATTGGTGGGCCCGCTGCGCGTTCGGCGCAAGATTGCATCAAGAAGGTCGAAGTCCTTGATTTCGAGGAACTTGGAATGGAAGCGGTCTGGAAGATCGAGGTAGAAGATTTCCCAGCCTTCATTGTGGTTGACGATAAAGGAAATGATTTCTTTGCCGAAACTTCAAAACCGCTGACGATTAGAAGTCGCGCGGAGATTTAAAAAAATCTTAGTAAGCACCGCGAGCGCTATGACGAGCTAACGCTTTGCACGGACTCTTGTAACGTTTGTCGATGTAGTTAAGCCCCCAACGAATTTGAGTCACTGGATTGGTGCGCCAATCTGAACCAATTGATTCCATCTTGATTGCCGGGTAGGCCTGCGGAATTCCGTGAGCACCTGAGCGATAGTTATGCGCCTTGTAATTCCAATGTGATTCGCGGGTCCAAAGTCTTACCAAGCATTGCTGTTGGGTGGTGTTCCAGCGCTTGTACTCCGCTTTGATGATTCGAATCGCCACCTCTTTTGCACCTTTTGGAGTCCTAGCTAGTTCAATTTGGCGAGCGGCAAATGAGACAGCGCGAAGATCGATCGCCGTGACTTTGGTATTGAAATCGAAAGTTGCGTAGAGAGATGCCACCTGTTGGTCCGGGCTATCGCTCTCTTCATGTCCGGCAGCGATTAGCGCGCTCTCCTTCTTAACTTCAGGAAGGGTCAGATTCGAGGTCATCGGAAATTCAAGACCGTAAGAGCTTGGGGTAGCGCTCGAGATAAAGATCATCGAGGCGATCAAGACCCAGGTCGCACGGGCGCGACCTATTGGGCCTGATGGCTCTGGCTTAAACTTCATTGGAGAAGGCTTTCAATCACCCCCGACATCGGCAAATTACGACCCGCATGGCGGGGGAAAAAGTTTTCTCCACAAGTCAGCGGGAGGGGAAAAACCGCAGGTCAGAACGGGGTATGTCCGTTATGACCTACTTTGTCGGTGTGAGATTTTTAGGGTTACGTCACATTAAAAGCGCGAACTTTAAACAATATAGAGCACAAGGTAGATGAGAGCTTTTTGAGAAAAGCGGGCCCTATTAGAGCGCGATCGGGCCTTCAAGTAGTTCAGTCACAAGGGCTGCAATCTGCGAGCGCTCGCTTCGAGTCAATGTCACGTGGGCAAAGAGCGGGTTACCCTTCAAAGTCTCAACCACCGCAACCACTCCGTCGTGGCGACCGACGCGCAAGTTATCGCGCTGGGCAACATCGTGGGTTAAGACCACCCGAGAGTTCTGGCCGATTCGAGAGAGCACAGTTAATAGGACCCCCCGCTCCAGCGACTGAGCTTCATCCACGATGACATAGGAATCGTGCAGTGAGCGACCACGGATATGGGTAAGCGGCAGAACTTCAATTAGCCCTCGGGCCAGAATCTCATCGATCACCGGTTGGCTGACCAATGCTCCCAAGGTGTCAAAGACTGCCTGCGCCCAAGGAGACATCTTCTCCCCTTCGCTACCTGGCAGATAACCAAGCTCTTGTCCGCCAACTGGATAGAGCGGACGGAAGATCACAACTTTCTTATGTTGACGTCGTTCCATCACCGCTTCCAAACCTGCGGCAAGTGCCAACGCAGATTTTCCAGTTCCGGCGCGACCGCCAAGTGAAATGATTCCGATATCTGGATCTAGTAATAGATCAAGTGCGACTCTCTGTTCAGCGCTTCTTCCATGCAATCCAAATGCGGTGCGATCTCCGCGCACTAATTGCAGCTCGCCACTTGATGTAATGCGTCCAAGCGCACTTCCTTTTTCGGAGTGGAGAACGATTCCAGTATTTACCGGGTAGCTCTCTGGAAATTCATGGCGAGTACGTTCTTGCGAATAAAGTTCATCGATTACTTTTCCAGGAACAGTCGCTTCAGCCATCCCAGTCCATCCCGAATTCATAACTAACTCGGCGCGATACTCTTCAGCTTCAACACCAACTGATGAAGCTTTAACACGAAGTGGTAGATCCTTGGTCACTAAAACCACATCTTTGCCATCTGCCATTAAATTCTTTGCAATCGCCAAAATTCGTGAATCATTTGTACCATCACGCAAGAATCCCTGTGGCAAAGCACTTAAATCTGCATGATTTAATTCAACGGATAATGTGCCGCCAGCTTCAGTGATTTGAATTGGTTGATCTAACCTGCCATTTGAAACGCGCAATTCATCTAAAAATCTAAGTGCGCCGCGTGCAAAGAAGCCCAGTTCGGGATGATCTCGCTTGCTCTCTAATTCACCAATTACAGCGATTGGGATTACAACTTCATGTTCTGCGAATCGTTTCAGGGCCTGCGGATCTGCCAATAAAACACTGGTATCTAAGACGTAAGTTCTCTTTGAGTTGCGCTTTGAAGGCTTAGTTGCTGACAAACCCAGCTCGATTCTTTAGTTGTAAAGGCGGCGGGGAAAGCAGTTAAAAGTTACGCCGAGGTTTAGACATTTCGGGCACGACACGCCCCAGCGCGTGGGGGAAATTGGTTTAAAGCGCTTACCCGCCGAAGCGTCGGTGGCGTTGTGAGTAGGCGCGCAAGGCGCGCAGGAAATCTACCCGACGAAAATCTGGCCAGTATGCCTCGCAGAAATAGAACTCGGAGTGAGTTGATTGCCAGAGTAAGAATCCACCAAGTCGTTGTTCGCCAGATGTTCTAATTAAAAGATCTGGATCTGGTTGCCCGGCGGTGTACAAGAATTTTGAGATTACCTCGTCATTTAATTCGGCAGCTGCTTGTTCGATTGAAGCGCCCTTATCGCGTTCGGAATGTAAATAGGCTTTGATGGCATCGACGATTTCACGGCGTCCGCCGTAACCGATTGCAACATTTACATCTAACTCGGTCTTTAAATCAGATGGCAGCTTTTGGAACTGCTCCGCCATCCAATCTGGCAACACATCTAGCGCTCCAACAACTTTTACATTCCAACGACCGGTCTCGCTTAACTCCTTAATCAAATTTGCAATGATCTTTAATAGCTCATCTAACTCTTGTTGGCTACGTTTGAAATTATCAGTTGAGAGTAGCCAAATCGTCACCAGCTTGACTTGGGCGGCCTCACACCAATTTAGGAAATCTACAATCTTGTCTGCACCAGCTTGATGTCCACTGCTTGCTTCAACTGTATTTGCTTTGGCCCATCTTCGATTGCCATCGACGATGATTCCGATATGGTGAGGAGTTTGCGAATAATCTAACTTGCGAAGTAATCGACGTTCGTACAATGGATAAAGTGGCGCTTTGATAGCGCGCTTTAACATTTTAATGCTCAACTAGAGATACTTCTTTACTACATACCGTTCTGCCCAAATAGAGGCAATCGGTAAGGTGCCGGCCAAAATCAATCCTAAGATCGCGGTAGTTTTCCAACGCTTTGCCACCGCAAACTGGATCGCAAAGAGAACATAAAGTGGATAGAGGTATCCATGTACAAGAGGGATCCAGATAGTTGATTCATGCCAGCTCTCGTTATCTAGCAGATACTTAACTGGCATATAAACAAACCAGAGCAATAGCGACATCACGCCGGCCACCAGAGCCATGATTCGGAATCTACCCATCAAATCAAACTTCATAGAACCACCCTATCTTGTCTAAACTCTTTTACACCCTGTCAGATTTGCGTTGGTAAATCATCAGGAAAATGGCAGTGACTGCAAATAAGAACCAGATCACCACATATGAGATGTGCTGCCAGTAATAGCCAGGTACCTTCTTTCCAATTTCAAAGGGAACTGGAATGAAACCCACCGATGGCTCTTCACTGATTGCGTGAATGTAAGGTGCGTATAAAGGTAATTCTGTTCTCGTAACAAAGAGCGCGCTATCGACTCGACTTATTTGATTACCCACATTCTCTGCTGCATCTCTACTCTGCTGCGGCACCAAATAGCCAATGACTTTGACTTCACGATTAGATTCGTTTTTTTGGAGTTCGGTATTGGCAGCATGCCCTCTAACTACCAAGATCATTGCATTGTCTTTGGTCTGAAATAGTCCAACTACCCAACTTTTGCGATCTGCTTGATTTGGCAAGATCCAATTACTCACGAAGGTTCCGGAGACTGAGACTCTTCTCGCAACTGCTGCTTCAGTTATTGATTGACTAGGTGCAATCAGCGAATCCAAAGGCACGATCGTCGGATCTATTTTGGGAGGGTTTTTTAACTCAGATGCGCGATTCCATTGCCAATTTGCCAACGATAGAAAGATTGCAACTAGCAGCGCAGTCGCCAGCCACTGCCAAAAACGCTTCATTTAATCTATTTCAGAAGTTACTGATCTTCTGGGTCTTTGCGAACATTAGTGAAACGCTTGTAAAAGCTACGAAGAAGCAGAACCACTGAAAGTGTTAGCACAATCATGGTTAATGACCCCGCAACACCCATATCGAAGTTTGTTCTCATGGTGCGAGAATACCTCCTGTGAAGCCAGATGCCGACCCATTGGACTTGGATGATAGATATGGGCGTAAGAAAACTCTTGGACAAATCTCAGGCAAGGTTTTTGTAATCGGATTAATAATCATCTTGTTTGGCTGGTTTCTTTGGGCGGCCACTTATCACTCTGATCCTAAAGTGAAAGCTAATTTGATTTCCTTCAAAGCAGTTGATGAAAAATTGATGGGGATCAAATTTCAAGTCACTCGTAATGATCCCAATCAAGTCCTCGAGTGCACTTTGATTGCAGTGGATATAGATAAATATGTTGTTGGGGAGATTACCTATCGAGTTCCCGCAGGCCAGAAGAGCCAGATCATAGAAACTCAGATACCTACTCGTTCTTACTCGGTCTCCGCATCCGTGGCTCGTTGTGACCTTGCGTGATAAGTTAAACTAACGCTCTTATGACACAGACCTGGTTAACGCAAGAAGCTGCTGACCGTTTAAAAGCGGAACTAACAGAGCTTGAAGGTCCTCGTCGTGCTGAGATTGTGAAGAAGATTGAATCTGCACGTGCCGAAGGTGACTTAAAGGAAAATGGCGGATACCACGCAGCTCGAGAAGAGCAAGGTAAGAATGAAGCACGTATCAAGCAACTTAAGCACATGCTCGAACATGCACATATTGGCGCTCCACCTGTTGGAGAATCTGGAGTAGTAGCTCCCGGAATGATCGTCACCGTAGATTTTGCGGGAGATGAAATGAAATTCTTATTGGGATCTCGCGAAATTTCCTCTGGCGACCTAGATGTTTACTCTGAGAAATCACCCCTAGGTAGCGCAGTTAATGGAAAGCGAATTGGTGAGACTGTCGCATACACAGCGCCTAACGGTAAAACCTTCCAAGTCGCTATTCTCGAAGCAGTTCCTTTTGTATAGTTTTGTATAGTTAATAAAATTAACTGACAAATCATTTTTCAATTAAGTAATCCATCTAAATCCTAAGAATTGAAGGCAGATGCAGCGGGCGAACAGTTCAGTTAAAGCGCTTGAGACTTGGCGTTTGCTTCCAACTGAAGTAAAGACTCTTATCGTCGCTTCATTTTTTGTGGCGGTGGGTTTTGGTGTGATTGTTCCTTCGATCCCAATTTATTCAAGATCATTTGGTGTTAGTGCGACTGCCGTTGGTTTGGTGATTTCTGCCTTTGCCATCATGCGCTTTATCAGCGGAATGTTCTCTGGAAAGTTAGTTAATCTATTCGGCGAAAGATATGTCTTTTCGGTGGGCGTATTAATGGTGGCAATCTCCGCTTTCTTGACTGGAATCGCTGCCAATTACTGGCAGCTACTGATCTTCAGAACTGCTGGCGGGTTAGGTTCTTCAATGTTCTCGGTTGCAGCAAGTTCGGTGATCTTCAAATCAATTCCGCCAGATTTAAGAGGTCGAACTCAAGCACTTTATAACGGAACATTTTTGATCGGAGCAGTAGCTGGGCCGGCAATTGGTGGCTTGTTGATGAGTATTTCACTGCGCGCACCTTTCTTTGGATATTCGATCATGTTATTGATCAGCGGCTCAATCGCCTATAAATATTTGAAAGCTTCGCATTTGCAACCTGAAAATAGCGACCGAGTTGATGAAATGACAATTAAAGAAGCTTTGCAGCTACCCGCATTTAGAATCGCATTTGTAACTTCGTTTATGGTCGGACTTGCAATCCTTGGCCCCAGGCTCTCCATAATTCCAATCTTTGTTGTTGAAGAGCTAAAAGGAAGCAACTCTTTAGTTGGCTATGTCTACACCGCAGCCGCTCTTGTGCAGGGCGCATTTCTAATGCGGGCAGGGCAGTTATCCGATCGCAAAGGTAGACGTTTAGTTTTAAAGATGGGCGCAAGCATTACTTGGGTGGGAATGGCGCTCTTTCTATTTGCTGGACATCAATCGGTTTTTATCATCGCGATGATGATCATGGGTTTTGGAACTGCATTTCTTTCGACTACCCCATCGGCAATTGTTGCTGATGTGATTACTGGAAAGAGCGGGAAGGTAATCGGACTTTTTCAGATGGCAGGAGATGCCGGAATGATCGTCGGCCCTATTTTGAGTGGTTTTTTGGCAGATGCCTATAGTTTTGAAGTGGCATTTGCCGCCACGCTAGCGATCTATTCGATAACTGTTTTACTAGCGTGGCGGTTGCCTGAGACTTTAGTCGCGACGCAAGATTGAAAGTAGTCGCAGCACCTCTAGATATAGCCAGATGACTGAGACCATCATTCCAAAACCTACGCGCCAAGATTCTTGCTGTGGCACACCAATTGCAACGGCTTTAGCGGCCTGATCAAAATCCATTGCTAAGAAGAAGGTAGCAAGGCCAACTCCGAACAGCGCAACAAATGGACCAAATGTTCCGTTGAATATGAAGTTACCACCAAATAGATTGATAATTCCTAAAACCAGATAACCAATGATGGCGGCAAATGCGAACTTAGTTGCGCGTGCAGTTATCCGGATACGTCCGGTGCGATATGCAAAGAGCACACCAACGAATGCGCCTGCAGTTGCAAGTAGCGCTTGGCTAACAATTCCTGGGTAGGCTGATTCGTAAACTCTGGAAATAGTTCCGAGCACAATTCCTTGTAAGCCGGCATAAACCAGAACTAACGCTGGTCTTACCTTTCTTGAGAATGCGATTACCATTCCAAGAACTAAAGCAACTGCGAAGCTTCCGAATAGAACTGCGCCACCAAGTGCGATCTGCCATGCGAGCGCCGAAGTTACGACCAGCAAGCCAAAGAGCATTGCGGTTCGAGTTACAACATCATCCATAGTCATGCGACCTGTTTGTAGAGATGATGCCGAAGGAGCGTTATACATATCCTCAAGCTCTTTACCCTCTACTGCGTCATAACTGGTGCTGTATCCGGTTCTTCCTACATTCGGATTGCCCATCGATGCATAGCCACGACCATTTTTTCCGTAGCGGCTAAGGATTGGGTTACTACTCTCCATTGGTAACTCCTATTTTGACTCTCATCAAGACTCACCTGAGTCCCGATATCTTCAAAACCCGTTTTGCAACCGGGTTATTCCATCTTATGGTGCCCTTGGTGGGGGTCGAACCCACACTGGAAGGATTTTAAGTCCTCTGCCTCTGCCGTTGGGCTACAAGGGCGCTATATCAACTGCGCAAATCTACCTGCTTTTTTGAGCGCAGAGTCCAACATGGCTTCGGTCAGCTTCCCGGTGAAGGTGTTCTGCTGGCTGGGATGATAACTGCACATTATTAAGTACTTCACACCCTCATGTTCATACTTGATCTCAACTCCATGGCCAAAAGCAGCTTTCGGTATCTGGTGGCCTCGTAATTTTAGATTCTTGATAAGTGCATCGAAGGCAAATTTCCCAAGCACTACAAATGAACGAACATATGGCATCGTCAAATCTAATTCGGTGTGTAACCAGTGAGAACAAGTATCTCGCTCCTCGTTATCTGGTTTGTTATCAGGTGGCGCGCAGCGAACCGCACAGATAATTCGTGCACCCTTTAGCTTCTGTCCATCATCTCTCGAAGTGCTAGTTGGGATTTTTGCAATTCCAATTCGATGTAGAGATCCAAATAGCCAATCACCAGATGAATCACCTGTAAAAATTCTTCCAGTCCGATTTGCCCCATGCGCTCCAGGTGCAAGGCCAACAATCAAAAGTTTCGGTTTCTCTGCGCCAAATCCAGGTACTGCTTTTCCCCAATACTCTTGGTCTTGATATGACTTACGTTTGGTAATCGCTACCTCTTCACGCCACTGCACCAACCTTGGACACTTTCGACATTTGATGATTGCAGAATCAAGTTCTGCAATTGATCTAATTTTGTTCGCCAAGATTCCAAGCCATTCCATCCAAAATATCTGATTCACTTGCAACAAATTCTTTTGCATCTGTTGCTTTCATGATCTCTGAAAGTACCAATGAGCCTGCACCAATTACATCGACTCGACCAGGATGCATATATCCAAGGGCAGCTCGTTGATCTCTAGTCATCTTCAGAAACATCTCTGAAACTTGATGGGTTTTATCAGCTGAGATTTTTGATAAATGAATGGAATATCGATCGTAAACAGGTAATTGAAGCGCAGCTGCTGCAACCGTGGTTGCAGTTCCGGCTACTGCGATCAAAGTCTTTGCCTCTGTTATTTTCACAAACTTAGCGGCCTCTGCAATTGCGCTTTGAATATCGCTTCGCGCACTCTCAATTTCAGAGCTAGAGGCTGGGTCATTATTGAAATGACGTTCCGACATTCTGACGCACCCAATATTTACGCTCTTGGCCGCGACAACATCTCGATATCCAAATACAAATTCTGTCGAACCACCGCCGATATCTACCACTAAGAATGGCGCAAGCGATTCTGGTAACTCTTTTGTGGCTCCTAGAAAAGAAAGTCGCGCCTCTTCTTCCCCGCTAATCACCTCAGGTTCGATGCCGAGTCGACTCTTTACCCCAGAGATAAAAACTTCACGATTTGTCGCATCTCTAGTCGCACTTGTTGCACAGAATCTAATCTTCTCAACACCCCGCCGGGAAATTTCCAACGCATATTTATCGATAGCGGTAAATGTTCTATTTATTGCGTCAGGATGAAACTGACCAGTTTGGTCCACACCTTGGCCAAGTCTTACGATTTCCATGAGGCGTTCGACCTCGCGCAATTTTCCGCCACTAATATCTGCGATCAATAATCTAATTGAATTGGTTCCACAATCAATAGCTGCTACTCGCACGGATTCTCCAGCCACCACTTAGGCAACTTAGCTAACGCTTCATCGCCAAGTGGATTTACTCCCGGCTCGGTAGATAGAGAGTGCGCGATTAGAGAATGTAAACATTTAACGCGCTCCGGCATCCCTCCTGCGCTTACCCCATCTACCTCTGGAACCGTTAAATTTAAACGCTTTGCCAAGGCATCTCTTGCAGCTAAATAATCTTCATGAGCTGCGGCGTAATTGCCTGATAATTCTGGATCTGATTGCAATCTTTGGTTCATCTCTGACATCAATCCGCCATTTTCGAGAGTCGAGATCGCGCCAGTTAACTTTGGGCATGTCGCGTAGTAAAGAGTTGGAAATGGGGTTCCATCACTCAATCTAGGTGGAGTCTCAACAACCGCAGGTTTACCGCAAGGACATCTATAAGAAATTGCTGCTACATCCCGGGGATCACGTTGTAGTTGACGCCCGATACATGCCAAATCTGCTTCACTCGGTGCGCGTTCAATCACTTATCTTTTCCAGATTCAGTTATGGTTGCAATTAACCGTGAATACCAAGGCACGCCAGCTGGCACATTACTCGCGATTTTATTGGAACTATCTTCGCCTTCGAGCGTTACTGGATTTGTAAGAATGTATTGACGTTCTCCTGGAAGCACAAAATGTAAACGAGTACGAGCTTGGGACTTGATGTAGTTGGGATCATTCCAGAGTTCCAACTCTCTTCGAGCCTCTTCAAGCGCAGCTTGATTTGCCTTTACTTGTGCGCTTAGGGCATTTATCTGTGCACGTTGGGCGAAATAATTCTGAAGTGGAGATCCAATCAAAACAATCACTAAGAAGAAAAGACCGGTGACTATTAGAAAACGTGAAGCTCTATCTATTCGCTTTCTGCGATAGCTGCTTCTTCGTCGAGACACGGGGTTCCTGTCTTTCGTACTTGTAAAGATCTTCGGATTTTAGATTTGACGCTATAACAAATCTTAAAACTTAAATCTTAAATCTTGGAAAAGCCGCGCGACCTGCGTATTTTGCACCCTCTGCAAGCTCATCTTCGATACGAAGCAACTGGTTGTACTTTGCTACACGCTCACTTCTAGCCGGTGCGCCAGTCTTGATTTGACCGCAATTAGTCGCGACTGCCAAATCAGCGATAGTTACATCTTCGGTCTCGCCAGAGCGATGGCTCATCATGTTTCGATACCCGGCTCGGTGAGCAAGTTCGACTGCATCCAGCGTCTCAGTTAGGGAACCGATCTGATTTACCTTTACCAGCATCGCATTTGCAGTTGCAGAAGAGATGCCGCGAGCTAAGCGCTCTGGGTTGGTTACGAATAAGTCATCTCCAACTAATTGCACTTTACTTCCAAGTTCTTTGGTGATTGCAGCCCAGCCATCCCAATCATCTTCATCCAATGGATCTTCAATTGAAACTAGTGGATATGCATCAACCAAGCTGGAGTAATAAGCAATCATCTCTGCAGAAGTTAATTGCTTTCCTTCGAATGCGTACTTTCCGTTCTCGTGAAATTCTGTTGCGGCAACATCCATCGCCAAAGCAATCTCTTTGCCTGCTTTAAATCCGGCAAGTTCGACAGCTTCTAATATCAAATCTAATGCTGCACGATTGCTATCCAAATTTGGTGCGAAGCCACCTTCGTCACCAATACTGGTTGCGAGCCCTCGCTTCTTAAGCACAGATTTGAGTGAATGATAAATCTCAGCGCCCCAACGCAATGACTCTTTGAAAGTATCTGCTCCAATCGGTGCGACCATGAACTCTTGAATGTCTACGTTGGTATCAGCATGTGCACCACCATTTAAAATGTTCATCATCGGGACTGGCAACACATGTGCATTATTGCCACCTACATATTTGAACAATGAGAGATCAGCATGCTCTGCGCTAGCTTTTGCAACTGCAAGCGAAACACCAAGAATTGAGTTAGCTCCCAATTTGGCTTTGTTTTTAGTGCCATCTAAATCAATCATGGTTTGATCAATTAAGCGCTGATCTTGGGCATCTAATCCAACAATCTCGGGCGCGATTACATCATTTACATTCTTGATTGCCTTCTCAACGCCTTTTCCCAAATAACGCTTTCCGCCATCTCGAAGCTCGACCGCTTCAAACGCACCAGTAGAAGCTCCGGAAGGAACAGCAGCTCTGGCTGCGGTGCCATCTTCTAGTAAGACCTCAACTTCAACAGTTGGGTTTCCGCGCGAATCTAAAATTTCACGAGCGCCTAACGCTTCAATAATGGCCACTTAATAACTCCAATTCCAGATCTACTGTTAAATCTATTCAAGACGCTTAGGTCTGTTTAATAATTTCTCGAAGCCACTTTGCTTCCAATACCGGACTATTTTACAAGGCTTCAACACGTTTGATCTCTTCCGAAATCTCACGTGCGCGAGATCTAAGTAGATCTTCCGGCTCAATTCCAAGTTTGATTGCCGCTACTACCGCCGCTACCAAAGCATCTCCAATAGCGACTTCTGGCGGAACTTCATTGTTCAATTCAGCGGCTGGTAGTCCCAAGTCTATTCCATTCTTATCTGCACGGTATATCAATTTGGTTAGCAATTGCAGGGCGGGTTGAGAGAGCGCTACGCCATCGGTTGCCGATTTACGTCCCTTCTCCTCTGCTTTCAATTTTTCCCAATTAGCAAGCAATTCATCATTGGAATTAATTTTCACATCCGCAAAAACATGTGGGTGTCTTCGAATTAATTTGTCAGATATGCCTCGCGCTACATCTTCAATGTTGAATGGATCTGTTGGATGTTCTTGTGCAATTCGAGAGTGAAAGTAAACTTGAAGCAAAATGTCACCAAGCTCTTCCTTCATTGCTTGACGATCGTCTTCATCAATAGAATCTACAAATTCGTAAGATTCTTCAAGTAAATACTTAATTAGCGACTTATGAGTCTGTTCAGCATCCCATGGACACCCGCCTGGAGAGCGCAAACGATCCATTACCTCAGCTAAACGAAGTAATTCGGAACTCATTGCTCTAATTAGTATCTAAAGTAATTGAGAATTTAAGGAGTTAAAGACTTAACTGCAGATCCAGCAGCATCATATGATGTCAAATCTGCGATTTCAGAATCCCATGTTCCGTATTGCGGATTGATTTTGATTCCAATTTTTGAAGTTAGCGCACGCACCAGATTTTGCACTGCAGTGCCTACGTTATCTTCAGTAATACCTGAGGCTTTGGCTCGCTCTGAAAGTTGCTCAGAAATTAGAATGCTTTGAACATAGAAATCAAAATCGCTAGGAGCTAATTGTGCACTTACCAGCGCTTGTGCAAGTTGCTCAGGTCCACCCAATTGATTGAGAATCTCTGCCTTACGGGCATCAACCATCGCTTTAGTAATATTGATTTGATTCTCTTCCGCTAATTTCTCGAAGATAGTGGCAATCACCAAGAAGCGAAGTTCAGCTCGATTTAACTCTTCTCCAAAACTCAACTGCATCTGAGAAGTCTCATAGTTTCTACGCTCAGCGAGAATCTCTGATACCCGACTTTGTACGGTGTTTTGAGAGATTTTGGTATCTCCAATTTGTGCTGCCACTCCCGCATCGCATGCGGTTAGTAGCGCCAAACCTGCGATTGCTAAAAACCCACTGATTAACTTCTTCATAGCCGCTTATCCTAATTATCTAATTCCTAATTGATTACCATTTAATTACTATTTAGCTTCTAGTTTTAACTTTCCAGCAATTCTTGGAGCACCATCGTGGTCCAAGCAATGATGGAATTATCTCTTAATTTACTGGTTTCGCCCAATGGGCTCCATTTCTCCGCAGGTAACGCGATTAACGCCACATTGCCACCACCTTGTGTATTAGTTTTATACAAGGATCCAGGGAAGATTCTCTGCATTTTCAGTAATTTGGACTCTGGCAATTTAATTGGAGAAATTCGTAGATTCTTCCCTTGACTAATAATCTCTCTAATTCCGTATTTTCTAGCGGTAGCCTTCAAGATCGCCACTTGCAGAAGTAATTGAGTTGGATTTGGTAGAGGACCAAATCGATCAATTAACTCCTCTTCGATAGCTTTAACTTCACCAGGATCATTAACTTCAGCCAAGCGACGGTATATATCCAAACGCAATCGCTCTGAATCAACATACGTATCTGGTAGGTGGGCCGCTACTGGAATCTCAATCTTGCAATCATGTGATTGCTTAATGTTTTCGACGATACCTTTTTTATAATCATTTACCGCTTCGCCGACCATTCGCATGTACAGATCAAATCCAACCTCCGCAATGTGTCCAGATTGCTCTCCACCAAGTAAGTTTCCTGCGCCACGTATCTCTAAATCTTTCAGCGCAACTTGCATGCCTGCACCAAGCTCGGTGTTGGTGGCAATTGTGTTCAACCTATCGATAGCAACCTCAGTCAACGGCTTATCTTTTGGATACAAGAAATATGCATATGCTCGGTCGCGACCTCTACCTACACGTCCTCGGATTTGATGTAGCTGCGATAAACCAAAGTTATCTGCACGCTCTACTATCAAAGTATTTGCATTAGGTATATCTAATCCGCTTTCAACAATTGTGGTGCAAACTAAAACATCAAATTCGCGATTCCAGAAAGCGAGAATTACGTCTTCAAGAGCGCTCTCGCTCATCTGGCCATGCGCAACTCGAATTCTTGCTTCTGGCACAAACTCTTTTAATCTAACTGCGGTTCGATCTATAGATTCGACCCGATTATGTAAATAGAAGACCTGACCATCACGTAATAACTCTCGATGAATCGCAGCCGCTATCTGTTTTTCATCCTGCGGCCCTACGTAAGTAAGGATCGGATGGCGCTCCTCAGGCGGAGTCGTGATCGTCGACATCTCTCTTATTCCAGTAATTGCCATCTCCAGAGTTCGCGGGATAGGAGTAGCTGACATTGCCAAAACATCTACCGTTGTGCGCAACTTCTTAAGTTGCTCTTTCTGTTCGACGCCAAATCTCTGTTCTTCATCAACAACCACTAGCCCTAAATCTTTGAATTGGACATCACTTGAAAGTAGGCGATGGGTTCCGATTACTACATCAACTGTGCCTTTGGATAACTCGCCAATAATCTCTTTAGATTCTTTCGGTGAGTTAAATCTGGATAAGGCGACCACATTTACTGGAAAGCCAGCAAATCTCTCTCTGAAAGTCTTTAAATGTTGTTGCACTAGAAGTGTTGTAGGAACAAGTACCGCAACTTGCTTTGCATCTTGTACCGCTTTAAATGCAGCCCGAACTGCGATTTCTGTCTTTCCATATCCAACATCGCCACAAATCAATCGATCCATTGGATATGGACGCTCCATATCGGATTTCACTTCCTGAATTGTCGATAACTGATCAGCTGTTTCGACGTATGCAAAACTATCTTCGAGTTCTCGCTGCCACGGTGTATCTGGTGAGAATGCAAATCCCGGTGCACTCGTACGAGCGGCATATAACCGGATTAACTCTCCCGCAATCTCTTTGACAGCTTTACGAGCTCGACTCTTGGCTTTAACCCATTCACCACTACCAATACGGTGAATCGTCGGACTTTCGCCGCCTATGTATTTGCTAATTAGATCTAATGAATCTGTGGGAACAAAGATCCGATCACCGGGTTGTCCACGTTTAGCTGGCGCATATTCAATAACTAAATATTCTCGGGTTATTCCCCCGACAGTTCGTTGGACTAATTCAACAAATCTTCCGATTCCGTGCTGCTCATGAACTACGAAATCTCCACTCTTTAATTGCAATGGATCAATTGCGCGCTTACGCCTTGAGGGAAGACGCTCATCAGTTCCACTTTGTGTACCAGTCAAATCTCTCTCGGTTACAAATAGAACATCATCAAACTTAAATCCATACTTATAACCAGAAGTGGTCAGATTGATTGCCCCGCTAGTTGGCGCAGCTTGAAATGGGTATTGAATCTTTACCGGCAAACTTGCATCTCTAAATATCGCTGCGTATCGCTCCAGCATTCCACGACTACTTGCTGAAAATATGATTTTCGTTGGACCTGAGAGCGCTTCTTCGAATAATTTGAGCAAACGCTCGCTATCGCCTCGTAGTGGTTCGATTGGAGAGATATCCAAGAAGTAGTCACTCTCTATGCCGAATTGTTTGAAATCGCGATTCTGGCCAATTGAGTCAATTAAGTCCTGCCATTCCACAAAGGTTGAACCTGCTTCAATCGGAGCCTTTCCGCCAACGGCGGCAGTAGACCAAGCGGCCTCTCTAAACTCCTCATTTGTTGCAAGCAAGTCAGTTGCGCGGGCAATCAGCCGCTCTTTCTCTATAAAGATTGTTTTGAAGCTATTGGGCATTGCTTCACTAATTAATTGAAGATCTTCGATAAGAATTGGGATTAAAGATTCCATGCCTTCTGGCTGCATACCCTCAGCAATTTTTCC
>JACCDM010716484.1_pt1 | contig 15695 bp, 10 predicted proteins | sample 7445851 | NCBI WGS metagenome assembly JACCDM01 (sample SAMN15323438, study PRJNA562643) | freshwater metagenome | isolation source: river surface water | place: USA:Blue River Watershed | collected 2017-08-16
CATTTGGAACTAAATAGGTTGTGCTTAGTTGTGCGCTATCAAAAGAATATGTCAAGCCCGAAGTTACATTGATGTTATTTATTGACAATAAGACTCGCTTTTTATCTTGCACAAAAACACTGTCAAAATAAGGCTTATTAAATACAACAGTCACCATCACAGTGTCTCAAGAATTATTTGTAATATTTGAAACTACGCTATAATCTATGCCGCACTTTAATAGAAAAAATAATATTAAAATTTTTAGAAGCTGGCGCATATTAGTATAATGGTTTATTTAATCTACCTATACCCCATGCACATGCATGGTTTTAACTTCAGCAATTACACTGTGGTAATATTTATACCATTGAGACTGACCTAACTTTTTTGCCTCAATATGTTTTGGCTCAGTTGCCCAAGCGCGCACTGCATCCATATCTTTCCAATAACTAATAAAAGCCCCTCTTCCATCGTGCTTGAAACTTTCGTAGCCTAAATAACCGGGCATTTGCTTTGCAAGTTCTAGGGTAAGATCGTCATAGGCGGCATACCCATCTAAGTTATCTGACAAATAGTAATTAAAAATAGAAGCAATATAAGGCGGCTGAGGCGCCTCGTTGTTTTTCCAATGTATCATAATAACCAAAGATATTTATTTATAAATAATATTTAATATAGAAAATACTGGTTTAAATTTAGAATTGATACAATACATGTCAAAAGCTCATAATTTCTGAATTACTAACTGGTCAATAGACTCCATCAACCTCTCTCTGTTTGCAGCAGTAGATAACAAATGTCCTGTTTCTGTTAAGGAATTATATTCTTTCAATGATATCAAAACCACAGCTTCCTCTGTTTGGCGTGTAACAATAATCGTATTCGATGATTTACATATGTCATCAAGATACTTTTTCATGTTACTTCTTAACTTTGAACTTGAAACAACTTTCATAGCATTACTATATTAAAAAATAAATGCACAATTTTAGTAAAATCGAAGATTTTCATCATTTACAGCGCATTTACTGCAAATAAACCCTTCTTATTCCTATAAACACCGGAATAAATACACTATAGCCTATAAAAAATGGAATAATCATACCAATCCATCCGGCAGCCATAAAAACAGCAATAATAAGGAGCTGGAATCCCAGTCCATAAAATGATACCAAAAACATAAACCATTTAGGACATTCGGCCTGAATAGAAGCCAGCGGGTCTATGGTATAAACAAACTTGTCAAACACTTTATATAAGACGCGAAACAACCAGTATAAAACATTTACGTGTACCTGACGCTCACCAGGATAAGCCGTTGGCACTTCATCTTCAAAAATTTGACTGGTAATTTCACCCGCTGTATGATGTCTAAAAATGACATGATAATAATTATAAACCGTCCCCTGCGTTTGCATACATATAAAAGCAAGTAGCGCCAACCAAGTATTTGTACCAGTAAATACCGCAATTGAAATAATCAATGCAAAGTTTAAAAGGCTATCAAAAATAGAATCTAAATAACGGCCAGTATACGATGGCTCATTTTTAATTCTGGCCAGTTGACCATCGGCAGCATCTAGTATAGATTTTAAAACTAGAAAAAAGCCAGCAAGCCAAAACTGCGACTTTAACATATAAACAATAGCCAATATACCAGAAACACCAAATAACAAGGTAATATGAATGGCCGTTACGCGCGTATTTTTAAGCGCTGTGGCAATCAATTTTGCCACAGGCCTTCCATAGTCCGATACATCAATAAATTTATTCGCAACCCCTAGTTTAGACATGTAGCCCTTTAATATGTTATTGAGAAATGTGTAAACATACGATTTAGTTATTGATGTTTTTGTATTTTCATATATATGGAATATAATAACCCCCACATACCTATTGCAACTATCCCGCAGTTCCAAGAAATCCCTTTACAACGCGTAGAGCCTGATTACAAAAAAGTGCTGTATTTTAATTGGAGTATCGTATTTACCATTGTTATTGGCATATTGGTTGCCATATTTATCACAAACATTGAACTACATACATGGTGGGCGGTAACCATAGCTTCTTTATCAATAGTATGCAGCATGGCACTTACAACCGCTTCTATCGAAATAGGATTTAAAAATAGATCATGGGCATTAAGAGATAAAGACTTCCTTTTTAAAAATGGCTGGCTATTTCAAAGCACCCATATCATACCATTTACAAAAGTGCAACACTGTATTTTAAAAACAGGCCCCATAAGCCGCAGGTACAAACTAGCTTCACTTCGTTTTATGACGGCTGCAAGCCATCAAAGAGATATAAGCATTAACGGACTATCTCAAATAGATGCCGAAAAAATTAAGGGCTGGATCATGGAAAAAAATATAGAACATGCAAGAGAAGCAATTTGATTGGCATACCCCACAAAAACTGTCTCCTTATGCGCTACTATTTATAGTAGGTAAAGTAATTAGCCAATCATGGGCTTTTTTGTTGATTTTCATTGGCGGTAAATTTCTAAGAAACAGTGACGGAGCCGCACAAAAAGGAATGGGCTATTTTGCCTTACTCGTAGGTGGCTTTATTTTAATAGCGACTATCCCCTATATCATTCAATATTTTAGATTTAGAATTTTTATAAAAGACAATGAACTCGTTGTATTAAAGGGGCTGTTTACCAGAAAAGTAATCAATATCCCCATTAACAAAATACAATCAGTACATGCGGTACAAAGCTATTTACACCGTTTTACAGAAACCTGCGAATTAAAAATTGAAACTGCCGGAGAAGAAAATACAGAAGTAGAAATTAAAGCCATTGACCAGGATAAAGCATATGCACTTCAGGAACTTTTAAAAAATAAACCCGTAACAATTGACACCATTACAACAGCTGAGCCTGAAACCATACTAGGTGTTGGCTTTTGGGATATCTTAAAACTTTCTATTTCCGAAAATCACATAAAAACATTTTTAATCATCCTAACTTATTTGCTTACAAAAATAGATGATGTCCGAAATTTATTTGGCATTGACACGGCAAAAAAAATCAACCAAGAGGCAGATAAAATAAATTATACCACCAATCTCATATTAGCTTTTATAGTAACCATACTTGTTATTACGCTTATTGTTTCATTTATTAGGGTATTACTTCGCTTCTATAAGATGAAACTAAAAATATCTGAAAAAGGTTTTGAAACAGAATGGGGATTCTTGCAAACACAAAAAAAATTATTACTTAAAGAAAATATTCAGTCCATTACTTGGAAAAATAATTTGTTGCAAAAAATATTAGGCATTAAAATCTTGCGGATTTTTATGGCAGGCGAAAAGTTAACCAATCCAACCCAGTGGATTAGAATCCCTATTATGAGGGAGCGCTTACTTGAACAAATAAGTCATATTTATCAGAACGTTTGGCCTTCACAAGTAGCATCGTCTAATGGCATTGACAAGTCTTACAAATGGCGTAATACACTCATTTTTGTTACACCGCTTGCAGTAACAGCAGCCGTTATTGTGTACTTTAAATCGCCATGGTTAACACTTATACCACTTGCTGTACTCATTTATTTTACAATCAGCAATATCATACTTCAATACAATTATACTTTTTGGTTTCATCAAAATAGTATTCAAATTGTAAAGGGCGTTTGGGGACGCGAACAAACCCTGCTAAACTTTAAAAATGTGCAGCACATAGAAATAAAAACAAGCCCCTTTTTACGGGCACATGATTTATGCACCATCATTTTACATTCGGCCGGGGAAGCGCCCTTTAAAATCCCCTATATACCTGTAGCACAAGCCAACTATATTGCCAACTGGTGCCTTGTTCGGATTGAGTTCCCAGAAACCATGTAAACTTTAAATTTTATATAGATATTTGTACATATGAATACCAAAGTACAAACGCCCATTATGCCCACTATTTTTGCGGGCCTTTATTTACTCGTTCATTTTATACCAGATTTAGACGCTTCGGACGTAATGGGACCTCAGTGGCTATACACCGGCTGTATAGACTTATTGGGCATTGCTTTTATTTTTATGCATCGCCAGCATTGTGCGCCAGCCATACAGGGTATTTTCAAGTATAAGTTTACCATCGTTTTTACGTTTTTAATTGCATGGGCTGCACTCTCCTATTTTTATGCTATTAACCCTACCGAAACACTTGTTACAGGGTCTAGACTTGTTACCACCTACCTCGTTTTTATTATTCTCTCTATTTTATTTTACAAACAACCGCTACCTGCATTATTAACGGGCATTTCGGTTATTATGGCGTTTGTGCTACTCTACGATTCTTTGGTGTTGTTAAAAACCTTTTCTAGCAACCTTACCACCATGAGCCTCGATGAAAACATATTGGCATTAAGAGGTAATCACGGCAATAAAAACGTGATGGCAGCTAGCTTACTCATAAAATTCCCGTTTGTACTCTGGCTCATCATCAATAACAAATTACTAGGCAAACTACTCTCAGCTTTTGTGCTTGTAATGGGTGTTACAGGTCTACTTATTTTAAACACAAGATCTACCTATGTGGGGCTACTTATTATAGCCATTATTTTTATTGCTACTACCCTTTACTTTAAGCGTAAAGAAAATAAAAAAGCCATCCTTACACAAATTGCTTACTTAATTATACCCGTTGTTATTGGTTACTTTATTGCCAATCTATTTTTAGATACCGCCGTTCAAATGCAAGATACACAAGGCGGTTACGGAACCGTTACCAAAAGAATTGGTGACATTACGGTAGCAAGTGAAGAAAATAGTAGGCTTCGTTTATGGAAAAATGCCATCGACTATTCAATTAAACATCCGCTTATTGGTTGTGGTTATGGTAACTGGAAATTGGCTTCTATTCCTTACGAAATATTTTATACCACAGAGCTTTTTGTGCCCTACCATGCGCACAACGATTTTTTTGAAATGTTTGCCGACCTTGGGGTGTTAGGCGGTATAAGTTTTGCACTTTTATTTTTACTGGTTCCCATTGCCACATTTAGTATTTGGAAAAATAAGTCATTTAATAATTTGCATTTAGCAGCTACGATATTATTTATGGCAGTTACTTGCTATGCAGTAGACGCCTTTTTAAATTTCCCTGCCGAGCGTACCGCCATGCAATCTATACTTGCCATTGCAGCGGCCTTAATTTTTATTCCACTCAGCTACCAACAAGAAAATACAAATATCCGCACCTCAGTGATGGGTGTATTTTTTAGTGTAGCACTACTTGCCATCATTCCTTCTATTTATGTACATAAACAAACCTATGATTCTTTAAAGATTCAAAAGTTTGTGATGGGCGAGGTCAATGCAGATCCTGTAATGAAAACAGAAGACGTAGAAAAATTACCTGCTATTCCGGATATGTCATCGTCTACCCTTCCTTTAAAAGCCATGATAGCCCGCTATTATATTAGAGACAAAAAATACGATGAAGCCCTTGCATTATTAAAAGAAAGTGAAAACGTAAACCCACACCTCTATTATAATGACTTTTTAAGAACCGCGATTTATGCTGCCAAAAATAATTTTGATAGCGCATTAATTAGTAGCAAAAAAGCTTTTTACAACTGGCCCAACGCTACCAGCTATTACAAGAATTTAATTTTTGCAGCATCCAAAAAAAAGGACAGCGCCGAAATTAAAAAAGCGTTTAATTTAATTGTAGATCATTTTAATACGCCCTTTACTTGGAACAATTATTTACTAGGCATGTACGAAGTAAAAGGAAGTGCAGACGCTAACCTCAACAAAATGCTAGACAGCGCCATTAAAATGTTCCCCAATGATTTAGCTACATTTAGCCAAACCAAAGCGCTCTTTAATAGAACCGCAGTTGACGCTAACAATAAAACCGTCAATGATTATACAGTTGAAGGCCTAAAAGCCTTTCAACAAGGGCAGTATGTAAAAGCAGCTGGCTGTTACATGAAAGCTGCAAACATTGACCCTAGCAACTATACCCACGCCGAAAATGTTGGCATCTGTTTGTACACTGCTCAAAAATACGCTGACGCTATTACCTACTTTAATAAATCCATTGCGGTAGGCACTTCTACTACCGGAAAATCAGAATATTATTTGGGATTGAGCTATTTATCTACGGGTAAAAAAATAGAAGCATGTAACGCATTACAACTGGCCAACAATAAAAAATATCCAGACGCAGCGGCTTCTATAAAAAGTAATTGCCAATAAAAATTTTTGAATATTGGATATAAAAATGGCGGCATGCGTAAAACGCATGCCGCCATATATTTTTACTAGACTGTTTAAATTAAGCTAAATCAAAACGATCTAAGTTCATTACCTTGTTCCAAGCGGCAACAAAATCATGAACAAATTTTTCTTTTGCATCATCACAAGCATACACTTCTGCAAGTGCACGTAGTTCTGAGTTAGAACCAAACACTAGATCTACTCTAGTTGCTGTCCATGTAGCAGCACCCGTAGCTCTGTTGCTTCCTTGGTATGAATTTTGACCCGTTGCTTTAAATGTAGTATTTACGTCAATTAAATTTGCAAAGAAATCATTGGTTAATACACCCGGACGGCTTGTAAATACGCCATGCTTAGATCCATCATAGTTGGTATCCAATACACGTAACCCACCTACTAAGACCGTAAGTTCAGGCGCTGTTAAGGTTAATAATTGCGCTTTATCTATCAGCATTTCTTCGGCAGAAACAAGTGTTTTTGGTTTGATATAGTTACGGAAACCATCAGCGATAGGTTCTAACACACCAAATGATTCAACATCTGTTTGTGCTTCTGTAGCATCTGTTCTACCCGGAGTGAATGGAACAGTTACTGCACAACCACCCTCTTTAGCTGCTTTTTCTATTGCTGCACAACCACCTAAAACAATTAGGTCGGCTAATGAAACAAATTTAGATCCTGTATTGAATGCTTTTTGAACACCTTCTAAAGCGTCAAGTACTTTTGATAATTGAGATGGGTTATTAGCAGCCCAATATTTTTGAGGTGCTAATCTAATACGTGCACCATTTGCACCACCGCGCTTATCTGATCCACGGAATGTAGAAGCAGAAGCCCAAGCTGTTGCAACAAGTTCCGAAACAGAAAGTCCGGTGGCTAAAATATTTGCTTTTAATGTTGCGATATCGTTAGCATCAATCACTGGATGTGTAGCAGCAGGAATAGGATCTTGCCAGATTAATACCTCTTCTGGAACTTCAGGTCCAACGTAACGAGCACGAGGGCCCATATCACGGTGTGTTAATTTAAACCAAGCTCTTGCAAACGCATCCGCAAATAAATCTGGATTTTCATAAAACTTTTTAGAGATAGGTCCGTAAGCAGGATCTAATCTAAGCGCTAAGTCTGTGGTTAACATGGTAGGCGCATGCGTTATTGATGGGTCATGTGCATCAGGCACTGTGCCAGCACCCGCTCCAGCCTTAGGTTTCCACTGATGTGCACCAGCTGGACTTTTTACAAGTTCCCACTCAAAGCCAAATAAATTTTCGAAATAATTATTACTCCATTTTGTTGGCGTTGTTGTCCAAGCTCCTTCTAAACCAGAAGTAATGGTGTTTACACCATTACCTGTTCCAAAAGTATTTTTCCAACCTTGGCCTTGCTCTTCTAAGCTAGCAGCAGCAGGTTCATTACCTACATATTTGCCCGGATCAGCGGCACCATGTGTTTTACCAAATGTGTGACCACCTGCAATGAGCGCTACAGTTTCTTCGTCGTTCATGGCCATACGCGCAAATGTTTCTCTGATATCTTTTGCAGAAGCAATTGGATCAGGATTACCATTAGGACCTTCTGGATTTACATAAATTAAACCCATTTGAACAGCCGCTAAAGGATTTTCTAAATCTCTGTCGCCAGTGTAACGCTTATCACCTAACCACTCACGTTCTTTACCCCAGTATACATCTTCTTGAGGTTCCCAAACATCTTCTCTACCACCAGCAAAACCAAAGGTTTTAAAGCCCATAGATTCAAGTGCACAGTTACCAGCTAAAATCATTAAATCGGCCCAAGAAAGTTTTCGGCCATATTTCTTTTTGATAGGCCATAAAAGTAAACGAGCCTTATCAAGGTTCGTATTATCGGGCCAGCTGTTAAGTGGCGCAAAACGCTGCATACCAGCACCACCACCACCTCTACCATCTGTTGTACGGTATGTACCAGCACTATGCCAAGCCATCCTAATAAAGAAAGGTCCGTAATGACCATAATCGGCAGGCCACCAATCTTGTGATGTGGTCATTAAATCAAAAATATCTTGCTTTACCGCTTTTAAATCTAGCGACTTAAACTCTTTTACGTAGTCAAAAGACTGATCCATTGGATTGGATAAAACCGAATGCTGACGTAAAATATTTAAACGTAGTTGGTTAGGCCACCAATCGGTGTTTCTTGTACCACTACCTGCACTGCCAAGCTTAGCGCTAGCAGTTGTTGCTGTTGCGCCTGTGTAAGGGCATTTTCCTTCTGCGTTTGTATTGTCCATTGTACTAAATTTTAAATGTATTGAGTCGCGAAATTAGACCTTTAAAACACCAAAATTGTCATTTTGTTGTCATGATTATCAGTTATTTAATAACAGCGGCTGGCCTTTTTTCGGTTCCAGGCTGGCGGGTTAAATCATCTCCTAGGGCTGCCCTGTAAGTGTCTGCAATGGCCGTTAAGGCCGCTACCACTGCTGGATTGTGCTTTGCCACGTCTAAAGTTTCGCCTTGGTCGGTAGATAGATCATAGAGGGCCATAGGCACTGCTACAGAGGCATATTTACCCGGAAAACCATCTTTGCCCATATCGGTAGCCTTATAGGTTTGAGACTGGTGCGGAAACACCAACTTCCATTTACCCTGCCTTACCGCTTTTAAACTATTGTTGTCATAGTAGTAAACAAAATGATCACGCGGATTTGCATTAGGTTTTTGGGTAAGCAGCGACATAATATCTACTCCATCAATTTTATTGGTAGGCATCTTGGTTTTTGTAAGCCCTACAATAGTTGGAAGAACATCCATGGTAGCTGCCAAATTATTACATATAGAACCGGGCGCTATAACCCCCGGGTAACTCATAATGCAAGGCACTTTAACACCTCCATCCCATGCCGAGCCTTTACCTTCCCGAAGACCGCCAGTGCTGCCCGCATGGTTACCAAATGTGAGCCATGGGCCGTTGTCGCTGGTAAAAATAATGAGGGTGTTTTTTGTTAATCCATTTTTGTCTATGGCCTTCATCACTTCGCCAATTGACCAATCTATTTCCATCATTAAATCACCAAACAAACCGGCACCACTTTTATTTTTATACTTACTAGAAACTGCAATAGGCACATGTGGCATTGAGTGCGCTAGGTATAAAAAGAAAGGCTTCTTTTTGTTAGCATTGATAAAATCAACCGCATGCTCGGTGTACAAGGTTGTAAGTTTTGCTTGATCCTCCAATGTTTTTATGGCCATTACAGGATTAAAGCCATCCAACAGTTGTAATGTTGGATATTTAAATTTTTTATCTGCAGTATCTTTAATGGCTATTCCATCGTAACCTACTGGCCACATATCATTTGAATATGGAAGTCCAAAATAACGATCAAACCCATAACTAGTGGGTAAATATGGCGCCTTAGCTCCTAAATGCCACTTTCCAATCATACCCGTTGCATAACCTTTTGTTTTTACAATTTTAGCTATGGTTTGTTCTTCGGGATTTAAGGCCACCGTAGACCATGGCATGAGTGCTCCAGAAATACTTAGCCTATTTGGGTAACAGCCCGTTAACAGCGCTGCTCTTGATGCACTACAAACAGCCTGTGCGGCATAAAAATTGGTAAAGCGCATACCACTCGCCGCAAGCTTATTAATATTGGGCGTATGATAAGACATACCCCCATAAACTTCTGGATCTGCATAGCCCATATCGTCCATAAATATGAGCACAATGTTGGGTGTGGTTGTTGCATTATTAATTTTTTGCGCCTGCAGTGATAACGCATACATATAACAGCATACAAAAAAGAATTTTTTCATATAGCAAACCTATTTATTGTAAGATAACAATAAAAATGCCCCAACTTTTTTGGTTGAGGCATTTTTTATGAAATCTGTTAAATACAATCTATTTTTTTACAATTTTAATAAAATGAACTACTTCATTATGGGTTAAATCTGTATTTAAAATAATTTCTTGACGTTTATTATTTTTATCTGTTATAATCATTACAGCTGTATTTGGGGGATCAAAACCTAAATTTTCTGCTACAAATATCAACTGGTTGGCTGCAGGATTAGTACTTACTTTTAAAGTAAACTTAATTGGATTTTTAACATTCAATTCTTTTCTATCCACTACAATACGGTTGTTGTAAATAATAGAAACAGAATCTTTATCGTGAATACCACTATCGTAAATTTCTACATTAACAACATCAGATTCAGTATAAACAACAATAGGTTTTTTGTTGATGCGCTTAGTCAAATAGTTAACAATACGCTCCTGCTCTATTTTTAATTTAGCCAAAGAATCTAAAGCTTGTAAAATTTCAGCTTTAGAAATCGACTCTTCTTCTTCCACTACTTTTTGAGCAGGTGCTACTTTAGGAGCAGATGTTACTTTGACTAGAGGCTTCTCAACCTCTTTTACCACTGGTGCAACTTTTACTGCCGGCTTTTCTTTTACAACCTGTGGCTCAACTTTAATTACTGGGTTTTCTACTTCTTTAATAACTGGCGGCGTAAACTTAACAACTGTTTTAGCTATCGCAACTTTCGGTTTTGCTTCTATTTTAATCGGCTTCGTTAAAGGCACTTGTAAAGAAGATAAAATTTTATGCGTTGCATCATTAATAGTTTTATGCAACACTTCCCAAGTAGTGTTTTTAAGCTCAGTTAATAACAATTCAGTTCTTCGATTAACGATTTGTGAAGACTTGTTATACTTACCTGTTAAACACGCTTGAACAAAGTATGACTTGCCATAATGGCTACTTACAAATCTTGAACTTGAAACACCTTTTTTCTTTAAGTAAGCTACCACTGCTTTAGATCTTTTTGCAGATAATTTTTGATTGTATGCAGTATTGCCTTTACAATCTGTAAATGAACCAATACTTACTTGAAGCTTATCATTTTGTTTTAGAACATTTACTAAAGAATCCAAAACAATTTTATCATTCTTATCTAATACTGATGTATTAAATCCATAGTGAACTCTAAATTCGTTTGGAATTGCTGATGCTATTAATAATAAAGAATCAGCTGCACGTTTTTGTAAATAAAGAGTAAACAATGCTTGCAACTTATCTAGCGAGTCTTTGCGCTGAGCAAAACTTTGTCCGCCCATTAAAATATTACGCTCACTAGATGACCTTATATTACTAGTATTGATGCTATCTACTAGTTTTTTGGAACCATTGTCATCAATATAAATATCAAATAATCTATTAGGTTTTAATTTCAAGCTATAATTACTATTGCCATCTGTAATTATAGAATCAAGAAACTTTTCATCTCCACGTTTTTTAATAAATAATTTTGTTGAAGGCACTAGCGTAGCATCTGAAAGAAATGATACTTTACCATTTAACTTATAAATAACTTCGGCAAACTTTGCACGATAAACATCGTCTGTCCCTAAACGGTCTGAGCTAAAATAAAAATTAGAAGGATCTTGAGTAGCCCCTACTCCAAAATCATCATTTTTAGAATTGATAGGAAAAGAGAGCGTTTTAATTTTTGGTGCTGAACCAATAAAAGGTGCTTGTATAGAATAGATATCTAAACCACCTAACCCAGCTCTGCCATTAGAGCTAAAATACAGGTCTCCAGTATTTGAAAAGCTTGGGAAAACCTCATCTCCTTTTGTGTTAGCAACCTGCAAAGGAAGTGGCGATGACCAACCAGTAATATCTTTGACAGCATAAAATAAATCAAAATTATTTTCTGCATTTGAGTTGGAACTAAATACCATGTAAGAACCTGATGGATCTATTGCTGGATGCATGTAAGAATATTTCACATCGCCTAGTTTAATTTCTTCTATATTTTGAAGAACACCATCTACTAGATTTGCCTGAGCAATAAATAACGACTTAGAATTGTCTTTTTTAGAACTCCCTTTTTTATGATTTAGGGTTAAAAAATATTTATTAAGCGCAGGAGCATAAATTATATGAGAAACATTATAATAGCGACTTGTATTTGCACCTAAAACAGGTGCGCCTGTTACCAATTGCTGACTTAATAATTTATTATCAAACTTTGGAAGTCGAGTTAGAAGCTCTTTGTCGCTACCGTCAAAACTTAGTGCTATTTTTTTTAATGATGCAGATGGCGTAACTGAAGAAAATTCTATAGGTGAATAATCGACACCCTTGACAAAACTTGTATCTGCTATTTTTCTGAGAGAAAATAAATTAGCGCCATCAATAGCCGAAGCTCTTGCAGGACGCCTAGGATCATTAACATTCGTTACCCAAAAAAGTGAATTATTAATAACACTAGGCGAAAACTCTTTACTCGTATTTGAATTAAGATTTAAATATTGAACTGAATAATCTAAAGAATCAATAAGCAATGCCGCTGTGCTCTTGTAGCCATTCATTTTATCTTCGTATCCAGATATACCATTAATGAAAGTTTGTGCCTTTTTATAATCACCAGCCATAGCATAGAGTTCTGAAATTCTAAACTTTTCTGTATTAGACAAAGGCACTCCTATTTGAACCAATTGATCATAACAAAATTTTGCTTGATTGTAAGCACGCATATTCCAAAAGCAATCTGCAAGCATCGTAATTGCCTGCACATTAGATGCATCATATTTGCCTGCAATATAATTACTCAGGCCAAGTGAAGCTACTTTATACTGTTTATCCTCATATGCAAACTTTGCCTTTCTAAACTGAGGCGAAACTTTTACTTCCTGCGCAATAATGTCAGAAGAAAAAGTGAATAAAATGGAAACTAATAAACTACGGATCATAACACTATTCTAAATTATTTAATAATATCTTGGTGATGCTGCTCTTCCTTCAAGCTTTGAACCAAACTCGTATCGCAACATAAATTCATGTGAACCCCTATTATAATTTACCAGTCTGGCATTAGAATAATCGTAAGCATAACCAAGTCTTAGCTGCGGAGACAATTGTAATTCAAGCATACCTAAGATGGCATCTTCAGTTCTATAACTTATACCAGCCCCAAAAGTCCCGCCAAACCAAGTGTTTACATTAAAGTCGTACTGAACAGGAGCACCACTTACTACCTTAACAAGCATAGATGGTTTTACTTTAACAAAATCGGAAGCTGTAAAAACATACCCAGTATTTAAAAAGTAATGACTATTTAATCCTGCCGAACTTACATCCGCTTTGCCTTGTGCATTTAATTTTGTTGTAAGTAGTGAAGGAGAAGACAACCCGATGTACCATTTTTCTCTTGCATACAAAACTCCAAATCCTGCAGCCGGTAAATAGCCATTTACGTTTTGCTGTAATATGGGATCCCCACTTTGAAAAGCACTTGACTGCGTATAGTTTGCTTGGTAATTTAACAATCCAAAACTCATCCCAATAGACAAATAAGAATTATTAAATGGAACCCTATAAGAATATAAACCATTTACACCTGTAGTTTTTTCAATACCAATTGTATTTGAATAAACTTGAACACCCAGTCCAACATTTGAATTTTCTTTACGTCTATCATAAGAAAGTGAACCGTATACTGGAGCTCCAGGCATACTAACCCACTGATTTCTAATAAGCAGATTTACATTCCCCACTTCTCTGTTGCCGGCATAAGCAGGATTAACGTTTAGCATATTAAACATATACTGAGAAACCAAGGATTGTTCTTGCGCATGAATATTTTGCTGGATGCAAAATTGAAATGCAACTAGAAAAAATAAAATCCGAACTATAAATATTTTTTTCATTCTAAAAAATTAACAACAGTGAATTATCTTTTTAATGTTAAATAACCTTTACGGAATTCTTTTACACCTGTTACCTTATCTACAATTTCAATAAAATAGAAGTAAGTTCCTTCGGCTAAATCTTGACCTAAGAAACTACCAGTGCCTCTACCCACAAAATTGTTTTGATAATCTGAATTTGCATAAACACGCTGACCCCATCTGTTGATTATTTCAACTTTAAGTTGCTTATTAGATGGCTTGACAATGATCCATTGATCATTTTTACCATCCTGATTTGGCGTGAGAACATCTGCAATAAATAAATCTACAGCAGGCACTACAAAAGTAGTACTAGCAGGAGACCCAAAGGTACCGTAAGGGCTAGCGGCTAATCCAGTAGCATTATTTGTTAATGTACCAGCATAAGACTGAGGCATTACTTGAAGCCTTAACACAACAGTTTCTGATTTATTTGCACCTAATTTACTGGTTGGTAACAATAAATTATTAACAGAAGTTCCATTAAATGTATTTGAAGCAACAAGTGTTCCGGTTGCAGTTACACCCAGTACTTTAAAAGTAGATGGACTTATAAATACAGCAGACAAATTATCTATTAGTTGAATTGAATCTAATGTTGCAGATAAATAATTGGTTAAAGTAAATGTGAAATCCATTGCATAAGAACCATCAGGCTGGAGTGTTAATGCAGACGCTTTCTTTTGAACACCCATAACAGTTGCAGGCGCTAAAATGGTTACAGTATCATAAATACAGCCGCTAGACTCAAGTCCGGTTGCAATATCTACTGCTTTCACACACCATATATATACACCCGCAGTAGTTGGCAATGTTGGCGCAACATCTGTACAACTTGTACCAGAAACATTACACCATTTTGGCTTACTGCCAGTTGTGATATTTGAAACTAAAGAACTAATATTTGCTGGGTTATTGTTTGCACCAATAATATAAGTAGCAGATTTAACTGATAAGGTAGGTAAAATTGTTACAGTATATGGTACACGTGGGCCTTCAATTCCATTAATGGTTTGACTAACATAAAATGTATACACACCCACTACTGTTGGTAATGGCTGAACACTAGAAGCTGTTCCACCTGCTGCTGCACTATAAAAATTAAGCGTAGCACCATTGATTGGCGTTATTAAGCCACTGGTATTAGACGGGTTTGAAGGATTTCCAATAATATAGCTGCCCGGTGTAACGCTTGGAGCTGCTGGCTTAACAGTTAATGTAGCGGTTGTTGTTGCAGCTAAATAATTTTCTGTTTCTGCCTGTGTAACTGTAATAGTAGTTACCCCTACTCCTTTTAATGTAATTGTGTTTGATGAAACAGTAGCAATATTTGCGTTGGCAATTGAATATGTTATTGCTCCAGCACTTGTACTCGTTGCACTCACTGTAAAATTAGCATCACCCATTGTTTTTACGATATCACCAAGTGAAATTACAGGCGCTAATTTATTAATGGTAAATGCATAAGGAGCAGAAGTTGCACCACTGTAACTAGCATCAGCAGCAAGGGTTGCAACAACCTCATAAGTACCAGCGTTAGTTGGTGGCGTTGCACTTGGTCCATAAGTTGTTGATCCTGTTCCAACATAACTATATGTAACAGCACCCGTAGATCCTGTTTTAGCATTGGTAGCTGGGCCTTGAGCAGATGCATTATAAGTATACGTAGTTGCACCTGTTACAACAATAGTTGAACTCGCAGCTGTAATGGTAAATGCATAAGGAGCAGAAGTTGCACCATTATAATTAGC
>JACCDM010175077.1_pt1 | contig 15681 bp, 16 predicted proteins | sample 7445851 | NCBI WGS metagenome assembly JACCDM01 (sample SAMN15323438, study PRJNA562643) | freshwater metagenome | isolation source: river surface water | place: USA:Blue River Watershed | collected 2017-08-16
AGTAGTTGATATCCGCATCTCGTCCCAGCTTTTTAGAGAATGGCATCAATTATTATGGTAATGGAAATTTCGGCGGCCTCTATACAAGTAGACTACAGGATAAAGTTTACGTTGGTTTTTTCGATATTGTTCATCTCCTTTATGGCAAGGCGGATGTCTTCATACACACCCATCCTGCAATTGACGCCATGCCAGGACTAAGTAAATTTGAGGGTGACATAGACTTAGCTAACAATCTTGGCATCGGAATTATGGCAATCGATATTTCAGAATTACCAAAGATAGAATACTATTGTTACAATCCAAATACACCAGATTACAAAGGTGTCTTATGAACAATATTGTTATTATTTTTTTAATTCTATCTGGATGTGATATTTTCAGATCTGATATACATGATTATGAACAAAGACGCAGTATTAAAGATACAATTTTTTTAACTAATGCTGTAGAGTTTGAAAAAAAACGCGCCAATGTTGATCGGATTATCGTTCTCCAACAGACAAAACCCTATTTCTTCAATCTGGAAGGCCGAAAATGCATTTTGTTTTACTGGAAGCGTACAGATCGGAAATCTGTTGTCTGTTATTCGACCGAAGACGGAAAACTTGCAGATCATTATTTTAGCTGAGGCTTGGGACAGATGCGTAGAACTCTCTTAACAGGCTTTACCCTCGCGCTTCTCCTTCAAGGGTGTGACAACCCGAATATTCCCAAAAATATGACGCCTGCCGAAGAGAAGGTCTATCACAAAGCCATCAAGTTGCGGTCCTATGGCAGCGATTATAATGCGAAGAAGCTGGTGGAGACGAGCAAAGCCATCATCTTTCACCTGCAACAAAAGACGTGCGTCCTCCTGGTCCCCAACGGGATGAGCACCGGATGGACCTACACAGTCTGTTATGATGATAAGACCGGGGCTTTGACGGACAATACAGCCGCTTAGCTCGGGCCACGCTGATCGCCCCTGCATATGCTGGATCATGCCCTTATTCGGAAAGCCAATAGTTGCTTAAGCGATGGATGGCACTGCTTCGGCCTCGAGGCCAAAGCCGCTTGGCTATTGCAGGAGAGATTGGGCGCGAATGTCCCACGCAAACCGTTCTATCGCATCGCGCCTGAGCCCATTCTCTGGTCCTTCTGGTCAGAGCTTGCAGACCTTCGGCTGACAGCTGCCCGCGCCTTGGAATTGGCCAGTCTCCTGACAGGGCAGCGCCAGTCATATCGAACAAAGCCTATTTTTGGGTTAGACGAGCATCATCGGCGCTTTTACTTCGCACGCCGCTCTGCGCCGAACGCGTTGGAGGGGTATCTAGAGATGGCGCGCGATACACAGCCGCTCGAAGTCGCGTTGGAGGCCCTCTTCCGCAACATAGTTTTTGCCCACCCCTTTACGGACGGCAATGGCCGTGTCGCCCGCGCCTTAATTGCCGGGCTGCTCGCACGGCATGGGCTTATCACACTGCCCTGCCTACCTTTGAATAGCGTTTTTGAAACCCGCAAGTCGGCAATTGCATCTGCGTTTCGGACCGCAATAGAACGGGGGGCACAACATCTTTTGCAAGCCCTATTATGTGCCGCAGTTAATGAGGCTGCTGCGCTCGCCTGTCGGGCGCAAAGCGCAGAGGCAGCCGCCCATTCAGGCGGCCTTTTGCACCTCAGCGATAGGCAAATTCCGCCCCATCAAGATTGATCTTGGGGAAATCATCCTTTTCCTGCCAATAATCTTGGTTGTGCCGCCATTCAGGCTTGTCGCCGCGCTTGGGCATTTTGTGCAAGTCACGGACCAAATAGCTGGGGTTGAAATTCTCTTCCTCAATCCACGGAAGTTTCGGCATATTATGGTCTTCGGGCCGCAATTGCACTTCAACACGGCTCACGCCTTTAGCTTTCATATGGTTGAGCAGCCGGCAGACAAAATCGCCCATCATATCCACGCGCAGCGTCCAGCTGGCGCGGAAATAGCCAAACACCCACGCCATATTGGGCACGCCCGTAAACATCATGCCGCGATAGGTGACGGTATCGGCCCAATCGACAGGCGCGCCATCCACGTCAAAGGGAATATCCCCCAGCACGGAGAGCTTAAAGCCCGTGGCCGCCACAATGATATCAGCCTCCAGCTCCTCGCCGGATTTCAGGAGAATGCCTTTTTCCGTGAAGCGATCAATATGATCCGTCACCACACTCACTTCGCCGCGCGCAACAGCTTGGAAAATATCGCCATCGGGCACAAAGGCGAGGCGCTGCTGCCAGATACGATAATTGGGCGTGAAATGCGGCTCAAATTGAAAATCTGGTCCGGTATAAAGACGGATCAGCTCTTTCAGCTCTTCCACCACAACGTCCGGCTCATCAATGCAGCGCTGGGTGAGGACTTGCTGATCATACATGATCTGCTGGCGCACCACCCGGTGCACCGTTGGCTCATCAATACCAATTTGCCGCAGCCGGTCTGCCAATTCATTCTGGTTGGGGCTGGCGAAGAAATAGGTGGGGGATCGCTGCAGCATTGTCACATGCTTGGCCTTGCCCGCCATGGCCGGGATGACTGTGGCCGCCGTTGCGCCTGACCCAATGACAACCACCTTCTTGCCCGCCACATCAATATCGGGCGTCCACTTCATCGCGTGGATGAACAGGCCTTTGAACTTCTCTCGATCCGTCCAGTCGGGGATATAGGGGTCGTTGTGGCTGTAATAGCCTTGGCACATCCACAAGAAATTGCAGGTGAAGGCATGGGTTTTGCCATCTGCCTTGCTGATGGCTTCGACAGTCCAAAGGTTCGTTTCGCGCGAAAAGCTGCAATGGGTAATGGTGTGGCCATAGCGGATATGCGGGGTGAGATTATTCTCGTCGATCACCTCGCCCATATATTTTAGAATTTCCTCGGCGGCTGCAATGGGCGGGCCAATCCACGGCTTAAAGCGATAGCCAAAGGTATAAAGATCCGAGTCTGATCGCACGCCGGGATATTTATGCGTTTCCCAGGTGCCGCCAAATGTGTCTTTCGAATCAAGGATAACAAAGCTTTTGCCCGGGCATTGCTCTTGCAAATGCACGGCCGAGCCAATGCCTGAAATGCCTGCCCCAGCAATCAAAACATCGAAATGCGTAACGTCATTCGCCGATGTGGCGTGCGCGCGGTCTGCGACACTGTCCAGCATTTTACACCCTCTCTCTGGCTGTCCTTTTGACGGACTTTCAGCAAGGATGATGCCGACCACATTGATTGAAATCAACCAGAGATACGCAGCCTTAAATTGTAAGAAAATCAGACGGGGCCGGCATTTGCTGCGCTGCAAAAACTATGGCTTGAAATAGGCGTGCCCATGCGAAAAAGCAGGCCATGAGCCCAGCCATGCTGAGTCGGACCGAAAGGATGTTGAGATGATTGCAGATCCCATTGTGATTGCCGCTTATGCCCGCACGCCCATGGGCGGGATGCAAGGCGCACTTGCTTCTGTCCCTGCAACCAAGCTGGGCGCAATTGCCATTCAAGCAGCCGTGGACCGTGCAGGCGTTGCACCTGAGGCTGTAGATCAAGTGATTATGGGCTGTGTCCTGCCAGCCGCTTTGGGCCAAGCCCCTGCACGCCAAGCCGCGCTTGGCGCAGGACTGCCCATTTCGACGGGCGCCACAACAATTAACAAAGTCTGCGGCTCAGGCATGAAGGCCGCCATGATGGCCGCCGAAGCCATTATTGCGGGCACATCGGACGTGGTTGTGGCCGGTGGCATGGAGAGCATGACCAATGCGCCCTATTTGCTGACCAAGCATCGGTCTGGTGCGCGGCTGGGGCATGATAGCCTTAAAGACTCCATGTTCTTAGATGGGCTTGAAGATGCGTATGAGCCGGGCCGCGCCATGGGCAGCTTTGCCGAAGAAACATGTCGCGAATATCAATTCACCCGCGAACAGCAGGACGACTATGCCTTGCGCTCACTGACACGGGCCAAGGCTGCCATTGAAAGCGGGGCCTTTGCGCGCGAAATCGTGCCCGTGGAAGTCGCCGGGCGCGGTGGCACAACGCTGGTTGCTGTTGATGAGCAGCCGGGCAACGCCAAGCCCGAAAAAATCCCGACGCTAAAGCCCGCTTTTGCAAAGGACGGCACGATTACAGCCGCCAATGCCTCTTCCATCTCCGATGGCGCAGCCGCACTTGTCATCACGAAGGAAAGCGTCGCTAAGGCACAGGGCTTGCCCGTTGCGGCCCGCATTCTCGCTTGGGCAACGAACAGCCAAGAGCCTGCCCGCTTCACCTCGGCCCCTGTGCCCGCCATCCGCAAAGTGATGGAAAAGGCAGGCTGGAGCCTGGACGATGTCGATTTGTTTGAAATCAACGAAGCCTTTGCGATGGTGCCGATGATCGCCATGGCCGAGCTGGGCATCCCGGCTAACAAACTTAACGTCAATGGCGGGGCAACTGCGCTGGGCCACCCAATTGGGGCGTCTGGTGCCCGGATTATTGCGACTTTGGTGGCCGCTCTTGAGACGCGCGGGCTGAAGCGCGGCATTGCCTCTTTGTGCATTGGTGGCGGCGAAGGAACAGCCATCGCCATCGAACGCGCCTGATAGACTCTCGACATTGGCGGCCAGGCTTGGCAAGGGCCGCCAATGGCGAAGCGGGATTATTTCTTCTGCGGTATTGGCGGCTCGGGCATGATGCCGCTGGCTTTAATCGTGGCGGGTCAAGGACATCGCGTCGCAGGGTCAGACCGATCACTGGACCAAGGCCGCACTGCCCCTAAATTTGAATGGTTGCGCTCCAAAGGCATCGCCCTTTTTCCTCAAGATGGCAGCGGCATTACGCGGGCTGAGCAAATTGTGGTCGCGTCGACAGCTGTTGAAGAGACTGTGCCGGATATTGTTGCCGCGCATCGCGTTGGGGCCGCCCGCTTGCGCCGAGCAGATTTACTCGCCGCGTTGTTCAACGCCAGCCAAATGGGCATTGCCGTTGGCGGCACCAGCGGCAAATCGACGGTCACCGGCATGATTGGCTGGATCTTCCACGCACTTGGCCAAGACCCGACTGTCATGAATGGTGCCGTGATGAAAAATTTCGCCACGCCCGACGCGCCCTTTGCCAGCGCCTTGGTGGGCAATGGCCCAGCGTTCATTAGCGAAGTGGATGAAAGCGATGGCTCTATCGCGCTTTACACGCCCGATATTGCTGTCCTCAACAATATCGCGCTCGACCATAAATCAATGGACGAGCTGCGCACGCTTTTTGGCAACTTTACGCGGCAGGCCCGGATTGCCGTTTTGAACCTTGATAATCCAGAAGTCGCCCGCTTCCCGCGGGACAATGCCCGCACCTATTCCATCACCGGCCAAATGGCGGATCTGATGGCAGCGGACATTGTTGAGCGACCCAATGGCGTGGACTTTACAGTCAATGGCACGCCCGTTTCATTGCAGGTTCCCGGACGGCATAATGTGTCTAACGCGCTTGCAGCTCTTGCCGCCGCTGACGCTGCAGGATTGGATCTGGCGCAGGCCGCCAGAGCATTGGGCGGATTTATGGGGCTGCGGCGGCGCATGGAAATTGCGGGGACGGCAGGCGGCGTCACCGTGATTGATGATTTCGGGCATAACCCTGACAAGATTTCTGCCACGCTGTCCGCACTCCACGCCTTTCCGGGGCGGCTTTTGCTTTTCTTCCAGCCGCATGGCTATGGCCCCTTAAAGCAAATGGGGCACGAGCTGGTGCGCACCTTTGCCCAGCACATGCGTGCAGAGGACCAGCTGATCTTGTGCGACCCTGTTTATTTTGGGGGCACCGTGGATCGGTCAGTTGGCAGTGCTGAGCTGGTGGCTGATATTGTGGCCATGGGGCGCCAGGCCGCCCATATTCCAGAGCGCGCCGAATGTGGCGATCGTCTGGCGGCGCTAGCCCAAGCTGGGGACCGTATTGTCATCATGGGCGCACGAGACGATACGCTATCTGCCTTTGCGGCAGATATTTTGGCAAAGCTGGGGCGTTAAAATGGCCGTGCGCGTTCAACTTGTCGTTAATCCCGATGCCGGGGGCTATCGCGTCGAGCATGTGCTGGAGCTGCGCGAGGCATTTCGGCGCAAAGGCGCGCGCGTCACCTTGGCGCATATCGGCCCAGGCCGCCAACTCATGGTGGAAGACGATGCTGATTTAATTGTGGTCGCAGGGGGTGATGGCACGCTGCGCCACGCCGCAATGGCGCTGCTCACCAGCGGACGGGATCTCCCCCTCGCCTGTTTTCCTATGGGCACAGTCAATTTGCTCCATTTGGAAGTGGGCGGCCCCACCAATCCTGATGATTTTGCACATGTCGCCCTAAATCAGGTGAAGGCACAATTTCATGTGCCCGCCACAATTAATGGCGAGATGTTTTTTGGCTGCGCCAGTGTGGGGCCAGATTCTCACGCCGTGGCGGGTGTTTCGCTGCGGCTCAAGCGCCTTATTGGCCGCTATGCCTATCTGGTCTCTATGCTGCGCCTGTTGGGCCGTTGGCATCGTCCACAATTGACCATTATCGCTGATGGCAAATCTCATAAGTGCGAAGCCGTATATATTGCCAAAGGTGTCTATTTTGCTGGCCCCTATACTTTTGCGCCTGAGGCCCGGCGGACCACTGCCAAGTTGCACGTGCTGGCACTTAAACAGGCGGGTCGGCGGGATTTTTGGCGGTTTGTGCGCGGTGTGATGCGCGGCCGCCCATTGGAAGATCGTGCCAATCTCATTCCCCTTAATTGCACAACGCTGGATATTTTATGTGATGAGCCTTGGCCAATTCAGGCCGATGGTGATGCCGTAACAACGCTGCCCGTGCGCATTGAAATTTCGGATAAGCGGTTGCGTCTCCACTGATTGCTGCACTGGATTGGCGGCTTTCCCTTGACGCCCGGCTGCCAATCGCGTCCATAGGCAGTCAAAATAATCCGCAGGGAGCATCTGTTCATGGCTAAGCGCCTGACACTCTACATTGGCATTGCCTTGATCGTCGGCATTATCGTCGGTGCCATCATCAACGCCACCGCCTCGCCAGAAATCATTGCCGAAGTTGTAAAATATCTCGGCCTGGTGACCTTTGCCTTTTTGCGTCTGATCAAGATGATCATTGCGCCGCTGGTTTTTGGCACTCTCGTCGCTGGCATTGCGCATATGGGCGATACAGCCGCCTTGGGGCGCGTTGGGCTGCGGTCAATCTTGTGGTTCTTGGCAGCCAGCATTGTGTCGCTGTCGCTGGGCTTGATCCTCGTCAATCTGTTCCAACCCGGCGTTGGCATTGGCTTGGCGCTGCCGCCCGCCACAGCCGAAGCTGGCGTCGCCAAAACGGCCTTTGATGCGAAGAAATTTGTGGGGGACATCATCCCGATGTCAATCGTGGATGCAATGGCAACCAACACCATCCTCCAGATTGTCGTCTTCTCCGTCTTCTTTGGGGTCGCGATGACGGCCGTGGGCGAAAAAGCGGCACCCATTGTGCGCGCAGTCGATTCCTTGGTTGATGTGATGCTGGTGGTCACGGGCTATGTCATGCGCTTTGCACCTTTTGCCGTGTTCGCTGCTGTGGCCTCGGTGATTGCCGAAGAAGGGCTGGGCATTCTTGCCAAATATATTGAGTTCATTGCCACCTTCTATCTTGGCCTTGCGATTTTGTGGGTGCTGCTGATTGGCGCGTGTTTCTTGATCATTGGTGGACGCGCCCTCAGCTTGGTCCGCTATATTCGTGAGCCGCTGCTGGTGGCCTTCTCCACGGCCTCGTCGGAGGCCGCCTTCCCGCGGACGCTGGATGCACTGGACCGCTTTGGCGTGCCGCGCCGCATTGGCAGCTTTGTCTTGCCGCTGGGCTATTCGTTCAACCTCGATGGCTCGATGATGTATATGACCTTCGCGACCATCTTCATCGCGCAGGCCTATGGCATTGACCTGACACTCGGTCAGGAAATTCTCATGCTGCTGACCCTGATGCTCACGTCCAAGGGCATGGCAGCCGTGCCGCGTGCCAGCTTGGTTGTTATCTCGGCAACGCTGGCCATGTTTGGCATTCCCGAAGCAGGGCTGTTGCTCATCCTTGGTGTGGACCATTTCCTCGATATGGGCCGCACGGCAACCAATGTTGTTGGCAATACCGTGGCCAGTGTTGTGATTGCGAAGTGGGAAGGCGGGCTGGATGCGCCCGAAAGCCCCGAGCATGAGCCACCACACGCCCCCTCATCACATGAAGGGACAGCACGCCCTGCCCCGCGTGAAGGTGAACCCGGCGGCGTAAGCTAAATTTGATTGAAGGAGTGACCATGATCCGCAAGCTGTTTCTCGACCATCCGGCTGAGGTGGAAGAAGGCTATTTTGAGCATATGGGCGTCGCCAGCCGTTTTGGCTTTGCAATGATCTGGGGCGGCATGAAGGCGCTTGTCCATGCCCTCGTGCCAGCGTGGTGCGTGACCAGCGGCAGCGACACCATTCGACGCTTGCACACAATCATGGTCGAAAAGCGCGGGGCCAAGCGCGAGGCCACCATCGAGATGATGACAATTGAATGGGTGATTTAACACCGCCCCTGCTGATAGACCGGGGTGATGGCGTGCATGTGGCCGCGCGCCTGCGGACAGGCAGAGGTGCAAAGCCAATACTGGTTTTCCTGCCCGGCTATGCCTCTGACATGCAGGGCAGCAAAGCGCTGGCACTTGATGCTTGGGCCGCAGACACGGGCCATGGCCTTTTGCGGCTTGATTATTCTGGCTGCGGGGAAAGCCAAGGCAGGTTTGAAGATGGGACGCTTGCCCAATGGCGGGATGATGCGCTGACAGTCATCAATCACGTGGCGCCCGGCCCAGTGGTTCTGATCGGCTCTTCCATGGGCGGGTGGATTGCCCTTCTGCTGGCACAAGCGCTTGGCGCGCGGGTGAAGGGGCTAATTGGCATTGCTGCTGCACCAGATTTTACCCAATGGGGGTTTAGCGAGGCTGAAAAGGCGCAGATGGCGGACGCAGGCCGCCTGCTCCGCCCGTCAGACTATGGGCCAGAACCCATGCTGACAACGCAAGCCTTTTGGCAATCCGGCCAAAGCCTGTGCGTGCTGGATGGGCCCCTTGATATTAATTGCCCCGTCCGGCTGCTTCAGGGCCAGCAAGACCCAGATGTGCCGTGGGACTTAGCCTTGCGCCTTGTCGCCCAACTCTGTTCAGCCGATGTGCAGCTTCACCTTGTCAAAGATGGCGATCACCGGCTGTCGCGCGAACAGGACATCCGCCTCCTAACGGATGTGACGGCGCGGCTGATGGAGACAGTGTGACACCTCTACTTGCCCTTGCTGCAGCGATGGCCGCGCCCAGCCCGGCTCCAGCGGCACCACAAAGCGATGACGACAAGTTTCGCGCCTGCCTGCAATTGGTTGATAAAGACCCCGAGGCGGCCATTGCCATGGCTGGCCAATGGCGTGTGTCAGGCAGCCTCATCATGGCGCGCCAATGCCTTGGCATGGCCTATGCTGCCACCCAACGCTGGGCCTCGGCCATGACTGCCTTTGAGCAATCTGCCCAAGCTGCACAAGCCAATCAGGATGTGCGGGCAGCGGGATTATGGGTGCAGGCTGGCAATGCCGCGCTGGCGGCGAAAGATGCCATTAAGGCGCGAGGCTATTTTGATGCGGCCCTCATCCTTGGGACACTGAAAGGCCCAGAGGCAGGTGAAGCGCGGTTAGACCGGGCCCGCGCGCTGGTCGCCACGGGGGATTTGCCCCGCGCCCGGACTGATTTGGATGCAGCCTTGGGCTTGGTACCAGAAGATCCTTTGGCGTGGCTGCTTTCTGCCGCGCTGGCCCGCCGTATGGGGGATTTGGGCCGTGCTGAAACAGATATTGCCGAAGCGGCCAAACGCGCCCCTGATGATGCATCTGTGGCGTTAGAGGCAGGCAATATCGCTGCCATGGGCGGGAAGGTTGAAGCCGCTAAAACAGCTTGGCTTGCTGCCCAAAGGCTGCAACCCAATGGTCCACAAGGCCTAGCCGCGGCCCGCGCACTCGCACAATTTGCGCCCCCCGCACAACCGCCAGCAGACACCCCCAAGCCCTAAAGCGGATAAGTTGACATAAGTGCTTTTCGCAGGCTGCCAGACACACTAATCTGGCCGTCAAATGTCGCGTGCCGGGTCGCCGGCTGAGGAGTGAGTTGTGATCAAATATCTACATACCATGATCCGCGTATCTGACCCGGAGGCCACGATCCGCTTTTTTGAGTTGCTGGGCCTGAAAGAACTGCGGCGTTATGACAATGAGGCGGGACGCTTTTCGCTGATCTTTCTTGCCGCTCCCGATGATGAAGAGGCGCAGATTGAGCTCACCTATAATTGGGATGAAAAAGGCTATGGCGAAGGCCGAAATTTTGGCCATGTCGCTTATAGTGTCTCTAACATTTATGAGGTGTGCCAAAGGCTGATGGACGGCGGCGTGACCATTAACCGGCCCCCGCGTGACGGAAAAATGGCCTTTGTCCGCACGCCCGATAACATCTCGATTGAATTGCTGCAGGCAGGCCCTGCGCTGGAGCCCGCTGAACCTTGGACGTCTATGTCCAATATTGGCACTTGGTAAGGACACGCGCATGCCTCTGGACATTGTCCGCATCCCCGTTTTGTCAGACAATTATGTCTGGCTGGTGCATGAGCCTGTCTCGGGCCAAACTGTTGTTGTCGACCCGGCCGTGGCCGAGCCTGTCTTAGCTGAGGCAGAGGCACGGGGCTGGACGATTTCGGCCATTTGGAACACGCATTGGCACCCAGACCATGTTGGGGGCAATGCCGAGATAAAAGCAGCAACGGGCTGCACCATCATTGGCCCCGCGGCAGAGGTGGACCGCATCCCCACGCTTGAGCGCGCCGTCGCAGAGGGAGAAAGCGTGCGGATTGGCGCTCTCCGCGCGCAGGTGCTGGATGTACCGGCGCACACGGCAGGCCATATTGCCTATTATCTGCCCGAGGCCAAAGCTGTCTTTGTGGGCGATACGCTCTTTGCCATGGGCTGTGGCCGGCTGTTTGAAGGCACGGCAGAACAGATGTTTGCCAATATGCAAAAGCTGGCCGCCCTGCCCAGCGAAACGCGTGTCTATTGCGCGCATGAATATACACAATCCAATGGCCGCTATGCGCTGGTGGCTGAGCCGCATAATGAAGCCATTGCCGCGCGCATGGCGCATGTTGATGCGGCCCGCGCCCGCGGCGAAGCAACTGTGCCCACCAGCATTGCCGAAGAATTGGCGACCAACCCGTTTATGCGCGCAACATCAGCTGCGCAGCTGGCGGAACGCCGTGCTGCCAAAGATAGTTTTCGATAAGGAACAATCGATGAGTTGGAGAAGCCCGATGCGTGTTATGACGATTGCTTTGCCTCTGCTGGCTGTCGCGGGCTGCGCGTCCCTTGAGAACAGCCCTGCGCGGATGCAGCTGCAAGCGCGTGAGGCAACGCGGCTGAATGAGGCCTTGGCTGGGTTTAGCCCCGGCAAGCCGTTATCCTGCCTGCCCAATCGCGATATTCGCGGGCCAGAAGCCTATGGCGAGACCACATTGCTGTTCCGCGTCAATCGCAACTTGATTTATCGCACTGAAACACGCGGCACCTGCCGCGGCATTGCGCAGGGCGATGCCCTTATCACCAAGCAATTCTCCAGCCAGCTATGTGCCGGAGATATTGCCTATAGCACCGATTTACGGACAGGCTTTCAGTCCGGCACCTGCGCGTTGGGAGAGTTTATTCCCTATACACGCAAATAGCCGGACCAATGGGCCAATGCGCTGCGGCTAGGCCTTGTAGAGCGCGTCGATCCGATCGCCATAGCTTTGGCGGATCATATGCCTGCGGATTTTGAGGCTGGGCGTCAGCATCTCATTATCAATTGTAAAGGCATCTGCCGTCAGCGTTATTTTGCGCACCTTTTCCGTGACAGACAGTTGCGCATTGACGCGGTCCACCGCTGCCATGACGGCTGAGCGGAAGGCTGGCAAATCACACAGCTTGGCTAGGTCATACGCTTCATCATTGGCCTGCGCCCATTCCACTGCCCATTCAGGGTCTGGCACCACAAGGCCCACAAGATGCGGGCGCTTATCGCCAGACACCATGGCTTGGAAGATTTCGGGCTGAAGTGTCAGCATCCCTTCCACTTTTTGCGGGCTAACATTTTCGCCCTTATCGTTGACGATGATGTCCTTTTTGCGATCCGTAATGCGGATACGGCCCTTTTCATCAATTTCACCAATATCGCCGGTGTGGAGCCAGCCATTTTGCAGCACACGGGCCGTTTCAGCCTCATTGCGCCAATAGCCATAGGTTACCAATTCCCCGCGGACGAGAATTTCGCCGTCCTCGGCAATTTTGACCTCTACATTTTTGAGCGGCGGGCCAACTGTGTCCATTTTCAGGCCCACTTTGGGCCGGTTGCACGAAATGACAGGTGCGGCTTCAGTCTGGCCATAGCCTTGCAACATGGTCAGCCCCATGGCGTGGAAAAACACCCCGATTTCGGGATTAAGCGGCGCCCCGCCCGACACCATGGCCTTCATCCGCCCGCCAAAACGCTGCTGAATTTTGGGCCGCAAGGTCTTGTTAATGACCATGTTCATCGGCCTATCCCAAAGCGAAAGACCGCCCTGCAAATCCTTTTCCCCAAGCGACAAAGCCCGGCGCATCAGCGCCTGTGGCAGCTTACCTTGTTTTTCAATTTGCTTCAGAATGCGCGTCCGCAGCACCTCAAAGAGGCGCGGCACAACTACCATGATGGTCGGGCGCGTTTCTTCAATATTGGACGCCAGCTTATCCAGCCCTTCGGAATAATAAATCTGCGCGCCAAGGCCGACGGGGAAATGCTGGCCGCCAGTATGTTCATAGGCGTGCGACAAAGGCAGGAAGGACAGAAAGACTTCATCGTCCCAGCCGAAATCTTCAGCAATCACCTCCACACAGCCTTCAACATTGCACAAAATGGCCCCGTGATGCTGGCGGACGCCGCGCGGGGCACCGCCCGTGCCACTGGTGTAAATCAGGCACGCCAGATCATCGCGCTTAAAATTGGCAGCGGCATAGGCCGCGCACGCCTCAACATCGGCAGGGCCGCTGACCATATCTTTCCAGTTGCGAATGGTGACGCCAGTGGATTGGCCAACACGCAATTCTTCTATCCCAATAAGCTGGTGGGCGCGCGTGGCACGGATCGCTGCTGGCATAACGGCTTGGGCCAGCTTGGAGGTTGAGACAATGATTGCGCTTGCGCCTGAGTCTTCAATGATATGCTGGTGGTCGCGTTCCGTATTGGTGATGTAGGTTGGCACTGTGACGCACCCGGCGGCCATGATGCCCAAATCTGCAATGCACCATTCGGGCCGATTTTCCGACACCAACATCACACGATCGCCGGGTTCTAAGCCAATGTCTTTCAAAGACTTGGCAAGGGCCGCCACTTGGCGCGCCGCCTCTGCCCAGCTGATTGGCTGCCACGCGCCGCCCTGTTTTGCCCACAGGAAGGGGGCGTCGCCCTTTTCCTTCGCACGCGTGAAAAACATCGTCACAAGATTGGGAAAATGCTCCAGCTCCCGCATAAAATCCTGCTCCTGTTTCATTTTATCTATCGTTGAACCAAAGGGGTGATGAGAGATTATTCCTGCAAGCCAACGCCATCGCTGCGCGGGTCGGCAGCGCCAACCCAGCCTTGAGCCGTGCGCTGCGCGGCATTGGCTTTGGACGGCATGATGGGGTTAACCTGCACCGCTCGCCCAAATTTTGCCAAGTCATCCGCCCGTGCCGCCAAAGGCGTTCCGCTTTCCACCAACAGCGCGTCATTGTTGAAATAGATGTTCGGCGCGGCAAGGGCGTCTTGCGCAGTGAGGCCCCAATCCAGATGCGCGATCAGCGTTTTTGTCACTTGCATAATGATGCGCTTACCGCCTGCTGCGCCAACCGCAAAAATAGGCTTTCCGCTCTGATCATAGACGATTGTTGGCGACATAGACGACACCGGGCGCTTGCCCGGCTGTGGACGGTTGGCAACGGGCGCGCCATCCTTCATCGGGGCCAAGCTGAAATCGGTTAGCTCGTTATTCAGCGCCATGCCAGCCGCTACCAATTGGCTGCCAAATGGGCCCTCAATGGTTGAGGTCATATTCGCAACATTGCCTGCGCCATCGACAGCCACAAAATGCGTTGTGCCATGCACTTCACCCGAGATGGCCGCCGTGCGGGGCTGCGCTCCGGGGGGCGTGCCCGCCTCATAGCGCAGCAGCGATGTGGTTTCTGAAATCAGGGCTGAGCGGCTGGCAATATAATTTTTGTCGAGCAGACCGCTGACGGGAACAGACACAAAATCTGCATCGCCCAGATATTTTTCGCGATCAGCATAGGCCAGCTGCATTGCCTCAGCAATTAAGTGCCATGCCTTAGGATCATCTTGGCCCATCGCCTTTAAGTCAAAGCGTTCAAGCATCCCCAAAATTTGGAAAACCGTTGTCGCGCCAGAAGAAGGTGGGCCCATGCCGCACAATTTGTAAATCCGATAGGTGACGCAAACTGGCGCACGTTCCTTTGCCTCATAGGCAGCAAGGTCTGCCATTGTCAGAGGCGCAGGGTTTTCGGGGGCATACGTGACGGCGCGGCTAATTTCCCGCGCGATACGGCCCTTGTAAAAGGCATTTGGGCCCTTGCGAGCCAGGTCACGCAGAGTTTTTGCAAGAGCAGGATTGCGGATCACATCGCCTGCAGCTTTTGGACGGCCATCTTGAAAATAAATGGCCTTGGTTGCGTCCATCTTACCCCAGAGAGGCGCCATTTGGGCAATCGTGCCTGCCAGACGCGGGGTAACGACATAGCCTTTTTCAGCAAGGTCAATTGCCGGCTGAAACAGCTTCGCCCAGTTCAGCTTGCCCCATTTGGCATGCGCCTTGGCCGCCAATGCAATATTGCCCGGGACGCCCACAGAATGGCCGCCTAAAAAGGCCGTCCGAAACGGCATGACTTGACCATTTGGCTGCAAAAACCGGTCTTCCCGAGTGGCGGCAGGTGCCTTTTCGCGCCCATCAATGGTCGCGGGCTGCCCCGATACTGCGTCATGATAGACGAAAAAGCCGCCGCCGCCGATGCCGGAGGATTGCGGCTCAACCACAGTGAGGGCCAACATCATTGCCAGAGCAGCGTCTGCCGCGCTCCCACCTTGGCGCAACATAGCTTGGCCGGCGGCAGCCGCACGCGGGTCAGCTGCAGAAACAGCTCCCCCTGCGGCCAGCGCTTGGACCGGAACAAGAAAGAAGATGAGCGTAAGAAGAAGCTTTTTCATCCCACTTACCTAACGCAGTTTAAAAGGCGGGCAAGCCCTAACGCACATCAACCCCAACAGCGTCGGCTATGGTCGAAAATCCGTCTCGAAGCAGCAGTTTTTCCAGCCCTTTGTTGATGCGGCGGGCCAATGATGGGCCTTCGTAAACTAAGGCAGAATAGAGTTGGATCAGCGACGCCCCTGCCCGAATGCGCGCATAGGCCTGTTCTGCCGAGGCAATACCGCCAGCCCCAATAAGAGGCAGCTGCCCGCCTGTGGCTCGCCAAAAATCCGCCATGCGCTGTTGCGCCAGCGCGCATAACGGCGCGCCAGACAGTCCCCCGGTTTCGACTGCATAACGCGATGCCAGTTTTGGGCGGCTGATTGTCGTGTTGGACACAATCAACG
>JACCDM010399843.1_pt1 | contig 15671 bp, 13 predicted proteins | sample 7445851 | NCBI WGS metagenome assembly JACCDM01 (sample SAMN15323438, study PRJNA562643) | freshwater metagenome | isolation source: river surface water | place: USA:Blue River Watershed | collected 2017-08-16
AGTAATCGGCAGGCTGGGGAGTTGCGGGTGTTGGAATTGACAAAGATGACAAATTTCAGCTCCTATGTAATTCCATTATAATTATAAACTAAGTTTACAACATAAGTAAACTATGTCATTATTAATGGAAATGCAACCATACGATATCATTGGAGACATACATGGGCACGCTGATGCCTTGGAGCAGCTGCTTCAAAAAATGGGATACCGCAGAATTAGCGGAGTTTACCAACATCCTGAGAAAAGAAAAGTTTTATTTGTTGGCGATTTCATCGATCGCGGTCCCAAAATCCGGGAGAGCTTGCACATTGTCAAAGACATGGTAGATGCCGGTCATGCGATGGCGGTGATGGGCAATCATGAATACAATGCGGTTTGTTTTCATACTCCCCATACCGAAACCAATGTTGGTTTCTTTCGAAAGCACACGGTAAAAGAGATTGACCAACACCTGGAAACCCTGCGACAGTTCAAGCATTACCCTGAAGAATGGGAAATGTTTTTGGAGTGGTTTAGGCAACTTCCCATGTTTTTAGATTTGCCGGAATGCCGCGTTGTGCATGCCTATTGGAAGACTGAACATATAGAATGGCTCAAGCAAAATTATAAAGGACTGACCTCAGCATTTTTAACCCAATCCACCAACAAGGAATCTGATGCATATTGCGCCGTTGAAGACACCCTCAAAGGCGCTGAACATACATTGCCAGATGGAAATTTCTTTTTGGATAAAGACGGCAACAAACGCACCGAGTGCCGAGTGAAATGGTGGGCCAAGCAGCGATTCCATTACGGCGATGTTTATATGGAATGTCCTTCAGAGTTGCATCACGAGCCTATTCCGACACATGTTGTCATAGACGATTACCAGGAAGAAGTACCTGTGTTCTTTGGTCATTATTGGTTGAAGGGGAATCCTGTGGAAGAGCATCCAAAGGCAATTTGCCTTGATTATAGCGTTGCAAAAGGAGGGAAGCTGGTTGCTGCGAGACTAGATGATGGGAAGATTGAGATAGTGAGTTGAAAAGAGATAAATGAATAAATAAAACAAATAATAAAATCATAAAACAATGAGAACAAATCAAATGAGTGAATTGGCAAGTATAGTGTCTAGACAATTTCAAGCCGCTTTTGGTGAGAGAATGTTTGAAAGAAATAATGATAGAAGAGGCAGTGGCACCTTCGAAGAAGTATTATTTTCCTCTGGTCATTCTATCTCAAGTATAAATCTGTATCCATGTGATAATGTGGGCAATTGTGCTCACGAAGCGGTTTTTATAAGCTTTAGTTCAGAATTGTCAAGAAGAAATTTTACAGCTTTAAGACGCGATCAGTTTATTTCTTTAGATCGTATTATACAGAAAATGGTTCAACAAGTTTTGGGCAACTGCGCAGGCATTAATAAGCATGTTTTATTAATAACAGACCACCTCGATACAGAAGTACTTAATCCATGGATGCCTGTTATTAATCAAATGATAAATAATGGAATTAAATTCGAGCTTGTGTATTTAAATGCTTCTGGTCAAATGAGTTTGGTTGATTTGATAATGTTTGCATAATGGAAGATAAAAGACTCAAGAAGATTATTGACGAACTAGCACTACATCTTACAGTTATGTGCCCAATAAGTTGGAGTCCAGGAATGGGGCCAAATTATTATTTCGAAAGTTTGGGCGGATATACGATGTTTTTGAACAATAATAACATCGATTTCTTTGAGTCAATTCCGGATAATGATAGCTTTATTAATGCGCCGAATCGGGCCAATGTTCTGCTTTTATTTGGTTTAATTACTAAAAATGAAGCAAATTCCACTTTAGTAGTTCCCGGAAATGAGAAATTGAGTTTTAATCAATTACTGAACGAACTCAAAACCTCCAAATTGAAATTAGAAAAGGAATTTGAAGTAATTCTTATTTGTGATCATATCAATACCGAGGAAATGCGATATATTGAGGAGTATGTTTTAGATGAATTGAGAGTCCAGATGAAAACTTTCTTAGTGCAAAACGGTAAGGCTTACACTTTTGTTATTTAAAAAATTGAAAAATGAAAAGTAACGATCTAATACTCAAAAATCAATATGCTCTCACACCTTTGCAATCAGAAGATGGGATTGTTACCCTTGAAACCTTACTAATTGAAACTATTGCTGCCGAAATTACAGATTCTAATAACGGAGCAAAATATAGGCAATTATATTTTTTAAGTTGTTACACAGATTCGAATATAGAATACTACAAAGAGTTCTTTAAAAAATTATTTACAAGACTCAATAAGGTTTCTGGTTTTCGAAATCCAATTCAACGTGTTGAAATTTTATTTAACTCGCTGAAGTTCGAAAAAGAAGAATATTCAAAATTGAAAAGATTCTTTAATTCAGAAACATTTGGAGGTTGTGAGTTTGACATTAAAGTCAGCAGCCATTCATTTATGCATGCCAAAACAATTGCTCTGCGATTTGGGCAAAGTGGAGACCGCGGTGTATTATTCTCTACGAGTGCGAATTTTACAAGGCCGGGCTATACAACCAACAGAGAGTTTATTTTAAGAACAGATAATAAAGTCTCTTTGAAGAACTTTTTCAATAGTTTTCATTCGGAATTTAGAATTGCACTAACAAAACCACGATTTGGTAGCGAGCTTTTTGAAAGTGAAAGCTTATCAACTTATATACTCAAAGGGAAAATATTGATTGACGGGGTAAATTCATCTAAGATCCCTTTTAAAAACCCATTAAGCTTAGAAGTTAAGGCTGACAATAAAAACAATGAAAGAGATCAGATATTCAAAAAAATTAATGTGGAATTGGGTGATTCGAAGACAATAAATTGGCATGTCGATCGCTTTTTGTTCTATGCGTTTTTTGGTAATGAATTCAAAGAAACTGTAGAAAAACTTTTTGATCGCAGAAATATTAAAGGTCTTTGTTCAGATTTTCATGATACTTATTGGATAACTCCTCATGCCTTCGAACGTTTGCAGAAAAATGACGACTTAGACTCTGAAATTTCTTTTTATCGAGAAATGATAATGAAGTTTCAAGAAAAACTGAAGGACAAATCCTATTTTTTGGAACAAACGAATAAACACATACCAGAGAATTTTTTGAATTATTTATCAAACAAAGTTTCAAAAGAAAAATTTTGTGATGAGATATATGAGTTTTTATTTAAATCTTTCCAAGTAAATTCGAATATTAATTGGCAAAGTTTGTACAATTTAATCCCAGTAGAAAGCAATTTAGCTGACGGCAAGGGAGAGGTTCAATTGGAATTCGCAAAGGTTATAGCTCAGGGCTTTCTTAAGACAAACAAATTCAATGAAAGATATAAAGAGCTTTTTAGTTCATTTGAAAGTGTTGATTTAGACAAAGCAGCTGCCATTAATGAAGATTTGTTTTTGACTCTTGAAAATTCACAAAAAGAAAGAAGAGCGAAATTGAATAATTCACTTTTATTACTAAAGTCATTATAATTCTATTAAGTTCTTCAAGGTCTATTTCTTAATTCTTACACTTTAATAGGAGTATTTACAAATTTTCAACACCCACAAAACACCTACCCATTTCAAGTATCTTAGAACCATAAAATAAAAAGCATGTCCCAACTCAAGAATCTCGAGCAACTATTGGTGAATTTTCGTGATGAACGCGATTGGAAACAGTTTCACAATCCTAAGGATTTGGCGTTGGCTCTGTCCATTGAGGCGGGCGAATTGCTCGAGGCTTTCCTATGGAAAGATGCCGAAGAAGCCAAAATTGAGAAGGTTAAGGAGGAATTGGCTGATGTACTGGCCTATGCCCTGCTCTTGGGACATCATTATGGATTGGATTTGGAAGAGGTGGTTAGAGAGAAGGTTAAGAAGAATGGCGAGAAATATCCAGTCGAAAAAGCCAAAGGGAGTGCTACAAAATACAACGAACTGTAAAGATGATTGTATATCAAGAGTCAAAGCAAACTTTCATGGCGCATGTCCGCGAAAGCAAAATTGATTACATCATTCATGACAATTTTCAAAAACAATTGGGTCGCTCAACCGGGAAACGCGAGGTAGAATCTTGGAAGAACTCCATGCAATACATGCGCAATGTTTTGGATGATCCCGAAATCCCTCAAGATGCACAAATCAGCATCGAGTGCCAAGTGCCCAATACCAGTAAACGCATCGACTTTATCATTACTGGACAAAATGCTGATAAACGCGATTGCGCCATCATCATCGAACTGAAACAATGGGAAACAGCGACCCAAACCACCATGGATGGTGTGGTATCAACATTTGTTGGTGGCAGTATCCGGGAAGTGAGTCATCCCAGTTATCAGGCTTGGAGCTATGCCGCTTTATTGGAAGGATTCAATGAAGAAGTTTACCAACAAGACATCACCCTGAAACCGTGTGCATTCCTGCACAATTGCGATACCCCTGGAGATTTGATTTCTCCTTTCTACCAACCCCATTTGGAGAAGGCCCCGCTTTTTATCAAAAGCGATGTCGTCAAATTGGCGGATTTCATCAAACAATATGTCAAACATGGTGACCCCACCAACATCATGTACCGCATTGAACACGGACGCATCCGGCCTTCCAAAACCATTGCAGACAACATCACGAAGATGATTGAAGGCAACGAAGCCTTTGTCATGATTGACGATCAAAAAGTTGTATTTGAATACGCCCACAATTTGGTTCTTGCTTCCACAGAAAAGGAAAAGAATGTATTGATTGTACGTGGTGGTCCAGGAACGGGAAAATCAGTGGTAGCTATTCAACTTACTGCTCGATTAACCGCTGCACAAAAATTGGTGCAATACGTCAGTAAGAACAGTGCGCCTCGCGATGTATATGCGAGCAAGCTAACGGGATATCGCTCCAAGTCCTGGGTCAACAATCTTTTCAAAGGATCCGGATCCTACATCAACACACCCAACGGTGAGTTCGACGCCCTGATTGTAGATGAGGCACATCGATTGAATGAGAAGAGCGGCATGTTTTCCAATTTGGGAGAGAATCAAATCAAGGAGATTATCAACGCTGCTAAATGTTCCATCTTTTTTGTAGATGAAGATCAGCGGGTCACTATGAAAGACATCGGATCCAAAGGTGAGGTTGAAATGTGGGCACGACGTGCAGGAGCCAAGGTTCATTACATGGAATTGGAAAGCCAGTTCAGGTGCAATGGGAGCGACGGTTATTTGGCTTGGCTAGACAACATGCTAGGCATCCGTACCACTGCCAATTTGAATTTGAACGAATTGGATTATCAATTCGAGGTCGTGGACAGTCCCAATGAATTGCGCAATCGCATCATCGCCTACAATGCAGAACGCAATCGAGCAAGAATGGTAGCAGGATATTGTTGGCCATGGAATTCGAAGAAAGACAAGAAGGCCATGGACATTGTTATTCCGGAGCACAACTTCGGAATGCAATGGAACCTTATGCAAGACGGCATGCTATGGATCATCAGCCCGGAGTCTGTGAATCAGATTGGTTGCATTCACACTTGTCAAGGCTTGGAAGTCGATTACGTTGGCGTCATCATAGGTCCAGACATGGTCATCCGTAACGGTCGGTGGGTCTGCCGCCCCGAGTATCGCGCCAGCAGCGACAAGAGTGTTCACGGCATGAAAGCCCTCATGAAACGCGATCCACATAAAGCCAAAGAGATGGCAGATCTAATTATAAAGAACACCTACCGTACTTTAATGACAAGAGGTATGAAAGGGTGTTTGGTATATAGTAGTGATAAAGAGACCTATGAATGGCTTTTAAATGAATTATATTCGTAAAAAATTGATTATGAGTGCAGAAAATCCAATATTAAATAGTCCATATACAGAGCCGCTTCTTCATTATAACACTGATAGTGAAGGGAGTTTGGACTATAAGGATGTTTGTAAAGGAAGAAGAATTTTTAAATCTGATGCTTCTGTCATTCCAACCAGACAAACCGGTCAAAAGGAAGTATTCGAATGGAATGAAGATGCTGGAGAGTACTTAACTCATATCGTTAATTTATGCAGAAAAGAAGTTGGGCAATGGAGAGCAGCGAAATATCCGAATACGACAAGAATTTCAAAGGAATTATTGACTTTTTGGTTTGATAACCCGGAGAGGCATGCTGTTAAGAAATTATTCTTTGCTCAACAGGAAGCAGTGGAAACGGCAATCTATTTGAATGAAGTAGCCGAAAAATCAAATGCTGGTCAAAATATTTTAAGGTTGCTAACAGGTGCGCAACAAACTGTTAGTGATACAGCAGCCGATCAATTGCCTCGTATCGCTTTCAAAATGGCAACTGGTTCTGGAAAAACAGTTGTAATGGCCTGCTTAATTTGCTATCACTATTTCAATAGACAGGAGTATCGGAATGATAAAAGATTTGCTGATTATTTTTTAATTGTCGCACCAGGTGTTACCATTAAAAGCCGATTAGGAGTTTTGTTTGTCGATACAAAAAATAAGAATCCAAAGGATATCGAAGATTACTATCGTGTTCGAGGACTTATTCCTAATAGCATGGAGCATAGGTTGGCCAATTTAAATGCGAAATTGGTAATAACGAATTATCACACTTTTGAACCTAAAATTCTTCAGGGCAATAAAAAAAGCCCATTTGATGGAAAGGTGGATTTAAATGGAAAGAAAATCGATACTCAGAACAAGGAAGATTTTTCACAAGTGGTTAAAAGAGTATTAGGTAAATTCAAAACAGGCAGTAGGATTCTTGTATTAAATGACGAAGCGCATCATTGCTATTTGCCGAAGTCAAAAAGCAAAACCACTGACAACGAAGAGGCCGATGAGAATGCACGCGCCGCTGTTTGGTTTAGTGGTCTTCGTGAAATTGCAAAGAAATTCAAACTACAATCAGTTTACGACCTTTCGGCTACACCATACTATTTAACAGGTTCTGGTTACACACCATATAGCTTGTTTCCTTGGGTAGTTTCGGACTTTGGCTTGATAGAAGCAATAGAAAGTGGTTTGGTCAAAATTCCTTTTTTACCGGAAAGCGACAATACACAGGAATTGACCATGCCAGTGCTGAGAAATTTATATGACCATGTCAAAGATGAATTGCCTAAAAAAGGCCAACGCACACAAAAGAAAGATGCAGCTGCCGATGGTAAGAAGGTAAGTGAAATGCCACCTCGTTTGCCTTCCCTTGTAAAGGGAGCTCTCGATCAGTTCTACAATCACTATGTTGAATATTTTAACGGGATAAGAAAGCAGAAGGAAGAAAAGGCAAACATTTTTTCAGCACCTCCTGTATTTATTGTTGTTTGCAATAACACGGGTGTTTCAAAGGAGGTTTATAAATATATCGCTGGTTACGAATATCAAAATGCAGAAGGGGAAACCATAATTGTACAAGGCGCAAAAGACTTATTTAGTAATTACGATTCAGTTACTAACAAATCCTTAAAGCGGCCACCAACATTGCTTATTGATAGTGATGCCCTTGAGAATGGAGAACAAATTAATGACGATTTCAAAAAAATATTCGCCTCAGAGATTGAAGAGTTCAAAAAAGATTACGCTCGCATGCATGGCCAAGGAAGTATTGATAAAATTTCTGACTCTGAAATTCTGCGTGAAGTAGTCAATACTGTCGGTCAGCAAGGAAAGCTGGGTGCACATATTCGTTGTGTTGTATCAGTCTCGATGCTCACGGAAGGTTGGGATGCCAATACTGTAACGCACATAATGGGGTTAAGGGCGTTCGGTTCTCAACTTTTGTGCGAACAAGTTGCTGGTAGAGCCTTGAGAAGAATGAACTATTTTTTACAAGGTTATGATAAAGATGGAAATCCTACAAATGATAAAAGAAAAATAGTAATTGAAAAGTTCCCTCCTGAATATGCACACATTATTGGTGTTCCATTTAAAATGTTTAAAGGTGGAAAAACAGAGGCGCCTCCTTCACCAGTTGATTTAACCCATGTCAAAGCATTGCCAGAGCGACAAGATAGCATGGAAATTGAATTTCCAAATGTAGTTGGTTATCGAGTTGAATATATTGATGGAGAATTAAAATACGATTTCGAAGATATTGAAAATTATGAAATAGATTTTTCCAAGTTTCCAACTGAAACGACAATGACGAGCCCAATTTCTCCCAATGAAGAAAAATTGGAAATAAAAGGTGTTTTGGAAAAAAGAGATCAAGAATTAGTTTATCTAATAACAAAGGAATTAATTAAATTTCACTTTAGCGATGAAGAAGGTAACCCACGTTTTCAAAAATTCAGTAGACTTAAAAGTATCGTTGAATTCTGGTATTCCGAAAAAGTCATTCTTCTTAATAATTCCGACCAAAGATTTAAACGACTTCTGTATTTTGAGGATTCAAAGAAAATAGTGGATCACATCGCAAGGGGAATTAATCCGCAATTAAACACTAAAGAGCATATTCGTCCCGTATTCAATTATTACAATAAATTTGGAAGTACAAAGTACGTAAATGGCAATACAGTAAAAGATGTTTACCCGACCGAAAAAAGCCATGTAAATTATGTGGTTATGGATAGTGATTGGGAAGGCATTTGCGCAAAAACTTTGGAGGAAATTGAATCGGTGGAATGCTATGTAAAGAATCAGTTTTTGGGTTTTGCAATACCCTACACCAAAGACGGTAAAGACCGTCAGTATTTTACCGATTTCATTGCACGTGTTAAAAGTAAAGATGGAACTATCAAAAACCTTATGATAGAAATTAGTGGAATGAGTAAAGACAAGGCTGAAAAAAAATGGTTCGTCGAGAATCGTTGGATACCAGGTGTGAATTCGCTAAGAGAAAAATACGATTATCCAGAATGGCATTTTATTGAAATTGCGAATGACATTAGGAATATTAAAAATCAATTGACTGAAAAAATTGCAAGCTTATGAAGCCTTTAGATGTTTTTAATAGCAACTGGTTTAACGTGAGTAATCCTAAAATTAAGGATTACAGAGTTATAGAAAATTTAATCCTCGGTAATGGAAAAGTAGCCAATGTCGCGATTTATTGTGGTGATGTTTGCATTGCTTATGGCAATTATTACGATGATTTGATTTACCCAGAAAATGAAAATAGTAGAAGTTATTTCCATGGAAATCACGGTTTCATGGGGTGTGGCACATCTTCTCGCTTTTGGTTTTATTTTAATGATGACGTTGTAATTCTGAATGACCATGGTTACAATTATCCGTTCGATGAATTAATGAAGAATTACAGTGATTTTTTTGAAAGAATAACAGCATAATCAAACTACAATGTCTAAGAAAATTGAATCTATAAAGCATAAGGCAGACAAACGTGCTCACATACCGAGCAAAGAAGAAGCTGGTTACGAAGAAGCGAATGAAAAAGTAAACAGTGGGAAAAAGATTTTGGAATTACCCAAGAACCCGGTTGTACATCGTGGGCAAGACCCTGAATTGTTTTGGTTGAACAAATACGGTAATGACGATCGCGATGATTTGTTAAAAGTTGATATTAGAAGTTTATATCGTCATGAGCACATTGCTCCTGAAACTTTAATCAAAAATCTTTATGAGGTTACTGAAACAACAAGCAATCAAACAGATTTGTTTAGTGTAAACGAACTGTTTGGAAATGCGTTGGAGAAAGATGAAATAGAGAAAGTAAGCGAATACTATCATCACCAAGACGGTTGGACAAACCGCTTGATACAAGGCGACAGCCATTTGGTAATGGCCAGTTTACTCGAAAGAGAAGGAATGGCAGGTCAAGTACAAACCATTTATTTTGACCCGCCTTATGGAATTAGATATGGCAGTAATTGGCAAATAAAATTAAACAACCGTGATGTAAAAGATGGAAGCGATGAAGCTCTTTCTGGAGAACCAGAGATGATTAAAGCCTTTCGTGACACTTGGGAGTACGGTATTCATTCTTATTTAGGATATTTAAGAGACCGTCTTATTATTGCTAAAGAATTATTGACTGAAAGTGGTTCTTGTTTTGTTCAAATCAGTGATGAAAATGTTCATCTTGTCCGTTCTTTAATGGACGAAGTTTTTGGTTCTGAAAATTTCTGTAGAGAAATTATTTATAGGACTAAAAGTCCATTAGGGACAACTTTAATTGGAAGTGCTAATGATTATATTATTTGGTATTCAAAGAATAAAAATGAAATTAAATACAGAGACTTATTTATGAATAAAACAGCTGAGTCAAATCCTGAGTTCAGTCTTGTCGAAGAAAAAAATGGTACAGTAAGAAATATAAAAATCGAAGAACGAATCAACCCAAAACTCTTGCCAGATGGCGCAAAAATTTTTTCATCTCAATCAATGACTTCTTCTGGAAGAACGGAAAGTTGTGTTTATGATTTCGAATACAATGGAAAAAACTATTTTCCTGGTGGAGGCAAAAGTTGGGGTACAAATATAGATGGTATGAAGAAATTGTTAGCAAAAAATAGATTGCTCTTTTCTGGAAATGGTTTGAGGTATAAATATTATTTAGACGATTTTCCTGTTATGAAATATTCAAATTTGTGGATGGATACATTCGGTGAGCCAGACAAAAAATATGTGGTTCAAACTACAAAAGATGTAATTCAAAGATGTATTCTGATGACCACAGACCCAGGCGATTTGGTTTTAGATCCAACTTGTGGCAGCGGAACAACTGCATTTGTAGCCGAACAATGGGGAAGAAGATGGATAACCATTGATACAAGTAGAATTGCATTAAATATTGCTAAACAGCGATTGATGACTGCTATTTTTCCTTATTACAATTTGTATGATGATCAAGGTGGCGATATTCGCCAAGGCTTTAAATACAAGACTGTTCCACACATTACGCTGAAAAGTTTGGCTAACGATGAACCACCTGCCACCGAAACACTCTATGACCAACCCGAACCGGACAACAAAAAACTTCGTGTAAGTGGTCCTTTCACAGTGGAAACATTACAAAACTTTGAGCCAATTAGTCCCGATGATTTAGACGATGAAGTAAGAGTAAACGAAGAAGAAGGAGCATTTGAAGAAGTGATAAAACAACACTTGTTGAGTGCAGGCATTAAAAACGGCAGAAAAGATGAAATGGTTGTTTTCCGCAGTGTGGATTTATTGAGTCATTCGTATTTGCATGCCGAGGGTTTTTATGAGACAAAAGCGGGTGAGCAAAAAGCTTATTTTCATATAGGTCCAAAATTCGGAACGGTAAGCAAAGCCGCTGTTAATGAGGCGGTAAAAGAATGCCGTCAGCGGGGCGATGCGAGTTGGTTAATTATTCTTGGATTTAGTTTTGAAAGCGATATTGAAGGCAGCACTCAATCAATGAGTATGGGTAAATTCGAAGTCACCAAATGTCGCATTCACGATGACCTGTTGCAAGAAGGATTGAAAAAGAAACCTGCAAAATCAGCGGCGAGCTTTGTAACCATTGGAGAGCCTGACATAGACATCATTAAAAGTGGAAAGGAAATTCAAGTGGAAATAAAAGGATTGGATATATATGATCCGATTAAAGACGAAGTAAAAGCGCGCAACATTTCAGACATAGCATACTGGATGGTAGATGAAGATTATGACGGTAGTAATTTCGTTGTTAATCAGGTCTTTTTCTGCGGTGGAGATAAATCTGAATTTGCAAAATGGAAAAAGGGGCTGGACAGTCTTGCGAAAGACAGTACCAAAAAGAAAGTAGAAAAAACGCTAAAAATTGAAATCGATGATGAAGCATTTGATCGTTTATATGGACACATTTCTCATCCCATTACGATTAAAAGGAAAGGGCATAAAATTGCAGTTCGCATGATAAGTCAATTCGGAGAAGAGAGTACCAAAATAATTTCACTTTAAGTATAGAAAATAAATAATGAGCCTCTACAATTATATTATTAATAAGCGTAATGATTCAACTGAACTAAAGCAAAAAATGGAGGAAACGGTTCATCAATTGATAAACCGAACTACCGACCCCGATCATCCGGGAATGCTATTGGGTCTTATTCAATCCGGAAAAACAAGGGCTTTTGTAGGTGTAATCGCCAAGGGATTAGATATAAATTATGACGTGTGTGTTGTTATTACAAAGAGCAGCACAGCATTGGTAAAGCAGACTGTTAATCGAATCAAGGACGAATTCAGGGATCCCGTGGCTTACGGTTATCTTCATGTTTACGATATCATGAACCTGCCACCACTCACAAACTTTATTCTGAATAAAAAGATAATTTTTGTTGCAAAGAAGGAAGATGATAATCTACTGAGATTACACAATTGTTTTTTCAGCGAGTATCCAGTCCTTGGTAAAAAGAAAGTCCTAATTATTGATGATGAGGCAGATTTCGCATCAGTAACTTATCACGCAGAAAGGAGTCAACCCGATGGTGTGAAATTTGGTGTGTTGGCTACTCAAATATCGAATTTCAGAACAGCCCTCGGAAGTGGGAGTGATTTTCTTCAGGTAACAGCAACTCCTTATTCTCTGTATCTTCAACCGGAACAAATTCAAGTGAATTCTCAGGGGTATGAGCCTTTGAGACCTTCATTTACAGTTGTACTAGACGCTCACCCAATGTATGTTGGAGGCAAGGTTTACTTTGAAGACAGTCAGGATCCGGCGCATTACGCCTCACATTTTTTTCAAGCAGTATCACCCAATGAATTTGCAAATCTGCAGGTAACAAGAGGAGCTCGAAAGCCCGATGAAAGATTGCGAAAGAATGTCTTAACCACTGACCAGCTAGAAGGAATTCGGAAAGCCTTTATTAATTTTTTAGTAGGTGGCTCTATTCGTTCTTTACAGACCAATGCCAGTGCCAATGGAGAATTTGTATGGGGTAATATGTATATGTGTGCATTTTTAATTCACGTTCATACTGCTCAAAATTCTCATGCATGGCAAACGAAGGTTATTAATACCTTAATTGAGAAATTAGATGAGTTGAGAATTAACCATCCACACGATTTTAATGAGTTGGTGCAAATTTCTTTTTTAGAGTTTAAAAGCTCAATTGAAAAAGCTGGCTTAGATGTTCCCAGTATGGATGCGGTAATAGAACGCGTGGGTTCGGCTCTTTCTAATGGAGAAGTTAGTGTTAAAGAAGTTAACTCTCAAAATTCTGTGCTGAACCTATTGAATGAAGAGGGGCAATTACGGTTAGACAATCCATTTAATGTTTTTATAGGAGGACAGGTTTTGGACAGAGGAATAACAATTGACCATCTTATTGCTTTTTACTATGGTCGTAGTCCGGGTCAATTTCAAATGGATACTGTATTGCAGCACTCAAGAATGTATGGAGCGAGGGATTTGTCAGACCAAGCTGTAACTCGTTTCTACACCAGTAATAGAATTTACAATTCTATGCGCGACATGCATTATTTCGATGATGCTTTAAGGACTGCTTGTTTAAGTGGAGAGAGAGTGCGATTTATTCAAAAAGCTTCTGATGGTTCAATAAGACCTTGTTCGCCCAATAAAGTCGCCATCTCCAATCTTATGACACTTAAGAGCCATTCAAGACACTTGCCAATAGGATTTCAAACTGTATCACCGACGAAACTGAAGAAAGTTACAGATTTTATTGATGATTGGATTGATAGCCGTTCGAACAATCAGGCGGAAAGTGGTTGGCTTGAAGATATCAATGAGGTAATAGCTGTTCTGACAAAAATAGAATCATCATTTGAGTACTCAGCGCACCACAACAATGAAGAAATGAAATGGGATTTAGAGGGCGCAATAAATGCATTGAAATATGCATCTCAAGGATCAACGGATGTATGGGTATTTAGTCGAACGAACAGAAATGCCGGACGAATGAAAAACTTCAACACTTCATGGGGCGATGCACCTGATGATGGCCGTAATGACTTAAAACCAGCGAAAGCACTTGCAATAGATACTCCACTTTTAATGTTGTTGAAACAAAATGGATCAGCAACTAAAGGTTGGAGGGACGCCCCATTTTATTGGCCAGTTATTTTGACTCCAAAGAACATGCAGACGAGCATTTATTCTGCTGAGTAGTTTTTATTAAAGTTGTTTTTATTATTTCACCATCAATTTAACAAAGGTTTACGAAGATGAGTTTAGAATCCAAATGGATAGAATTATCGTCAATGAGCAACATTGATGATAGAATCATTGCTATACACGAGGATATCATAAATAATATTCTGAAGTACCAAGATTTGGCAGAAGATAACCCACAACGCTTGTTTGATTTGCTCGGAGGAGATGAAGGTGATATTCTTAATTTAAACTGGGCATTTGAGTATTCGTATGAAGATTACATTCAGGAGAATGATTTAGATTTTGATCAAGAAGAGGCGGATGAATGGGATTTGGAAGAAAAGAGTATTGAGCACGCCCACTGCACTGGACATTGGTATGTTACTGGGGCCTGTACAATTAAAGGTCCTAATAATATTGAGCTAGACTTTGAGTTCGAATATTGTGAAGGTTATCTAGAAGGGATTATTGGAACACCTTATAATACCGATGATCAAGGTGACCGCGGATTCTTGTTTTTTTAGTTTATTTATTCCAGATGCTGAAATTTACTCTCGCTGAAGACTCCCTGCCATTTAATTACTTAAAAGAATTGGATATCTCCATGGATAGATTGGCTATCCGATGCATTAATGAAAAATTCCCGCATCTAAATTTGGAAGAATGTGAGAGTATTTTCGAAGAGCACATTGATATTATTTCAGATAAACTATATGAATTAAAAGACTTAAATGCAATCAATAATTACTGCGTGGGAGAAGAAGAGATAGATGAAAGTTCTGGAACTTGGGGATACTATCATTTCGAAATTGACGACATTGAAAAAGCTAGGGATGAATTAGAACGCGAGGTTATGAATTTATTGGAAGAGGTTGTCGCAGAAATTGAGTTGTAATTTTGTTTATACCTATTGTTATATTCCAGTAAGAATAGCATTAATTGCTTTATTCTAGCAGCAAATATGGCATCATTAAGAGAACAATGAATATTCAAGAATTACGCAGTTATAGACCTTTAAGATTAAATGGTGACACGAATACCAGAAAAATTAGGAGGCCATATTTTGATGTAGGTGCGCACCTTCCAGAGGCACAAAGTGGTTTTCAGGAAATTGCGAGAATCTCATTGAAATCAACTACAGGCGATGTAATTAGTATTCAAGCCAAAATCAATAAAAAAAGTATTCGGATAATTGTGATAGACGAATATGATACCAAGTTCCTGGACTACAAATCATCTTACAAGTCAATTCCTACACAAGGTGAAATATTTGATGTAATTCGAGATATGAATAACGAGCCGAATTCTCAATATTATTGGGTGGAAATTGTAGAGATGCTTGAATTGAAAAGTTTGAAGGAAATAGCTAATTATATGGTCATAGACTCTTTAGTTTATCCAAACCTCAATGATTTGTTAATGGATTTTATTATGCAATATGGATACCGTTAGAGCATCGATTAAATTAATACCGTCATAAACTACAACGCCTATTTTCTGTTTTATCCGCGTGCTTCTGGTTCCAATAAAAGAGCAAATCAAACTAATCAATACAATTTTATCTCTAAAATGTCGAATCGAAGACTATCGAAGTAAGAAACAAAGCACTCAGCACATTCTTTTTAAGAGAATAAATAATATTACTCCTGATTCTATCCAATGGCTTAAGAAAATA
>JACCDM011512112.1_pt1 | contig 15661 bp, 29 predicted proteins | sample 7445851 | NCBI WGS metagenome assembly JACCDM01 (sample SAMN15323438, study PRJNA562643) | freshwater metagenome | isolation source: river surface water | place: USA:Blue River Watershed | collected 2017-08-16
TGGCAAAAAGCGAGCGCAATCGCAGACGACGAACTTCGCCCAGCCTATGACAAACTTGTCCGGTCAACCAAAGACGTCAAAGACGCTAACCGTCTCATGGAAATTGCGATGGACGTTTCTGCCGGAACCGGAAAAGACCTGACCACCGTCGCGCAAACACTTGGCAAGGCATACAACGGCAACGAGAAGGCATTGGACAAACTTGTTCCGGGCATCTCAAAAGCCAAAGACCCATTGGACGCCTTGGCCAAATCGTTCGAGGGAGCAACCGAAAAGGCTGCCGATTCTGACCCTCTCGCACGAGTCGAAACTATTTTCGGCGACATCCAAGAAACACTTGGCGAAGAACTCCTCCCAGACTTGGATAGGTTCGCGGACTGGCTTGCATCCGAAGAGGGTTCCGAGTTCATCGACAGCGTTGTCGAAGGATTGAAGTTGGCCATCGGGTTCGCCAAGGACTTGTTCAACTGGCTCAAGGCAGTCAACGGCCCGGGAGTTACAGAATCTCCGGAGGCTGGAGCGGCCCTTGGAATTGGTGGAGTGCCAGCCGGTTCGACCGCTGGAGTCGCTGGCAACATCGCACGTGGCGGCAACATGGCCATCGTCAACAACTACAACATCACAGTCCCTAAGACAACGACAACCGCCGAAGGCATTGTTCGCGAAGTCAAAAAACTAGAGGCCAACAACGGCCGGAATTACCTATTCAGATAATGGCAACTTTTGACCTTCAAAGCGACGTAAAAATCTACGTCGAACAATACCCGGACAACACCTTCATCTTAGGGTTGTCGCTACTTGGTGGCCCTGACCTTTTGTCATTCGCAACGCCTTCATGGGTTCCACTCGAATGTGATGTAAACGAACTGGCATGGACTCGAGGTTCATCGTCGAACCTTGGCGTCCTCACAATTCCGGAACCGGCCACCTGCCGAATGTTGATTCAAACAGACGACCAAGACCCAATCGTAAACAAACAAATGCGAGTTGGCGCAAACATCAAAGTCGACATCATAGACGCATCATCGGCAACCGTTCGAGTGTTCACCGGACGCATCGATTCTATGTTCGTAACCTATGACGTGGATGGCCAAATGCTCCTCGAGATTACAGCCGTCGACCGATTCAAAGACGCCATCAACACTCTCTATTCTTACCCGGGAATTTTGCCTCCATCGATGGCACTAGGCGACGCAGTAGAGGCACTAATGGGAACCGTTGGAATCTACAAATCACCATCGTCCGAATCGGGTTCCCTCATCGTTTACAGTTTCGCCGGGCAAACTCCACCGAACCCAGTTGGAGAGGTCCTTGGATGGTATCTCGACGCCGAACAAGGTTGGTTCCAGTTGACCCCGGATGGCACAGAATACATTCTCCTCAACCGCGAACATAACGCGACCGCAATCGCCGCCGGAGCATCCGTCACCGCGTCGAACATTCACTCGACAGACCCATCGCATCTATGTCTGACTGACATCCAAATCGAGTTCGACAACTTCGACCAAGCCAACCAAGTGACCGGCACATTGGCCGACGGAATCACAACTTACACCGCCCAGAACAACGACTCCATCGAACTCTACGGAGCGACCCAAGCATCGTTCGAACTGCCAGCCGTTTATCCGGGGTATCTCGAAGACTGGGCCAACAACCTGACCCGGACAATGGGCAACAAAATCATTCGCCAAGTATCAGTCAACGGACTAAACACCGCCGGCGAAATCAACCAAGCGTTGAACCTTCAACAAGGCGACGCAATCCAAACGCAGTTCACTCGCAACGGTTCCACAATCGACGAAACAAGCATCGTCGCCCGAATAACTCATTCCCTAACAATCGGTTCATGGGATGCTAAAATTGAAATCTGGAAAGGTGTCTAATGGCTGGCGCAGGGTATAAAGACTTCATCAACGGAACGGGCCTCCCGGCTGGCGACGTAGATAACTACCTCATGGAACAAACCATCATGGTGTTCCCTGATAAAACCACTCGCAACACGACCTTGGCGACAGTGAACGCCGAGGGAATGACGACTTGGATTGACGACACCAACCAAGTTCAGGTTTACCAATCAGCCACATGGCGAACCATCGCCGGAGCCATGCCATACCTCGAGATGGACAGGTCAACCGCCCAGTCAATCGCCAACAACACAACAACAACCCTCACCGGGTTCACAACCACAACCGGACGCAACAACACCGAAGCCGTTTCTTATTCGAATGGCGTTTGGACGGTAAACTCCGGAGAGTCTGGAATCTACAACTTCAACGTCTACGCAGAGTTCACAGCGAACACAACCGGACGTCGCAGAATGGCAATCAAACGCAACTCGGCAGACATCGCAGGACTAAACATCACAGCACCCTCAGCCGGTAACGCAACCATGTCCCTCTCAACCAGCGTTTACCTAGTCGCCGGCGACACGTTCTCAATTACCGCCCTTCAAACATCCGGAGGCGCACTCGACCTAAACAACATCAAAGCCATCCTAAGCAAGGTGTCAATCTAATGTCATTCAACGTGAAACTAGGCGAAACATTGGTCGCCGCATTCTCAACCCAAGAGGCCGCCGAAGCATGGGCCAAGGCCGAACTCGACGTCAAAGACAAACCAACGATTGAAGAGGTTGTTGAAATTGCCGAGTGAAACTGACCGCGACTTACTCATCGCACTAATCAAAGACGTCGCCGAGGTCAAGACCGAAGTTCGCGCCTATCGTTCGCTAGAAAAGGACGTCCGGAATCTTGAAAAGAAGATGGTCGCATTCATGACCCTCGCATCCATTGGAGGCGGCATAATCGTCAGCGTCATTCAGTCAGGGTTAGGAATCTGATGCCATACTTCGAACCAATCACCGGAACCGGAGCCGAACGCCGCGACGCATTCGGAGCCACCCACAACCGAACCCAGCCACATCGCGGAGGCGACTGGGGATTCACCAACGGTTCACACCGTAAACCCGTCACCGCCGTTCACGATGGCATCGTTACCCGAGTCGACTATTTTGCCGGAATGGGCCACACCGTAATGGTCCGCAACATCAACGGACACGAACACCTCACCATCGAATACAACCACTTCGACGAACGCTCCAAGTTGAAACGAGGCGACCGAGTTGTCGGAGGCGAAACAATCATCGGCCTCATAGGAGCCTCTGGAACATACGTCCAATCAAAGACCGCGTATCACGTTCACATCGCCATCTCAACCCAGCCAGTCCCTCACATGGCCGCCCGAGCCACATTGAAAGACCCATTCAAACTCATCGACGACCACCCAGCCACCCAGCCTAAAAAACAGGCAACCCCTCGCAAAAAGAAGGCCACCAAATGAAACTCTTTTGGGAATCAGTCAAACGAACCGGCGCACTAATCGCCGCCGAAGTCGCCACGCTCATGGCGTCCGGAGCCATCCTCGAAATTGAAACATGGAAGACCGCCATCCAAACCGCGCTCGCCGCAACGTTGACCGTTTACGGGTCGATGGGTCGCGCTTATTACACCGATGGCAAACTCACCAAGGACGAAGTGAACGAGGCGTTCAAGAGGTAATTGTCGGAGGTTCCTGATAGTGTCGAGTCATGACCACAATCACACAACAAATCATTGACCTCAAAAAAGCGACCTATCTGGGCAAGTTCGAAAACGGTTCCCCGGAATGGCACGACGCCCGGGCAGGAATCGGCGGCTCCGACATCGGAACCATCATGGGCCTCAACCCTTGGAAGTCAGCGTTCACTCTCTGGGCCGAACGCGTCGGACTCGTCGACACCAACAACTCGGAAACCTATGCGATGGGCCTTGGCACATTCTTGGAACCATTCATCCGCGACCGATGGGCCGCAGAGAACTCCGCATTTCTCACCGTCCACGAAACAGGCACATGGCAATCCACAACCAACCCGAACTTCAAAGCCAACCCGGACGGAATCATCGAATGGGCAGACGGCCAACTCGGCATCCTAGAAATCAAATACACGTCGTCTTATTGGTCGACCCTGCCACCGGCATACGAGGCTCAAGTCAACTGGTATCTTCATACCCTTGGCCTGAACAAGGGAATCATCGTCGCGTTGGTGGCCGGTCGTCCTCAAGAGTTCGTCATCGAATACAACGCAGACACCGCGAAAGAATACGAGCAGCGCGCGGCCCTTTTCTTGAGTCACGTCAATACCGGCATTCACCCGGACTGGGATGGTTCCGCGTCGACTTACGAAACGGTTAGACACATCGCTCCGGGCCTTCAGGACGGCTCCACAGACCTCGGCGACCTATGGATTCACCTATCAAACGCTAAAGCCGCCTACGAGGCCGCAGAGGCCCAATTTACCCAAGTCAAGTCCGCAACCCTCGCCCAGATGGACGGCATCAAAACCGGCACATACGAAGGCGAACCAGTTATCACTCTCCAAGCATCAAAAAACGGCCCATTCATCAAGTTCAACAAGTAAAGGAATACACACATGGCACACTTCAACCTTCAGGATTACCAGACCGTTCAAGAGCGCGTCGAAATTTTCAGGGAACTCTACCCGGAGGGACGCATCGTGAACGAGATTGTTCTCATCAACGAGAAAGAGGTCGTCGTCAAATGTTCAGTCTGGCTCAACCAAGAGCAGGTTCACCCGGTCGCGGTCGACTTCGCTCAAGAGTTCGTCGGCTCCACCAACGTCAACCGAACCTCATTCCTCGAGAACTGTTCAACGTCGGCAACCGGCCGAGCCATCTCTCTACTATCTGGCGAAATGTCACCAAAAGGTAGACGACCATCCCGGACGGAGATGGAAAAGGTTGTCCGCATGACCGAGGGTAAACCACGCGACTATCTGGCCGAGGCTAAGACCCTGGCAGAGGCTAAGAACCTCGACGGCATCCGAATCACCTACGGGGACGCAAAGCGCAACAATGCTCCGGCCGAGTTGTTGGAGCAGATTCAGGCACTAGCCGAAACTCTCAAGTAATAAGAAGAGGGCCTCTCCACACATAAGAGGCCCTCTATGCCGGCCAAGAATCCGGCGCGCCTACCACGAAGAGGCGTGAGTCAATTGTCGCATGATTCGACACGCCAAAAAACTTTTTTGACTTTTTTTATTATTTTGGTGTTTTCTGTTGTTATCTGTTGTATAGTAATTACATAAGCAGTTCACACACACGAAAAGGAATCCACGAAATGTCAGTTTCAATCCAGAAGGCAAATGCAACTCTTCGCTCAATCGAAGGCATCCGCAAGTCAACTCGCATCGGTGGCCCAGTGTTCTCAGAATGGTCAACCGGATTCCGCGTGGAGAAGCGTTGGAAAGACGTCGTTTATGTTGTTTGGTATGACACTCACAACTTCGGCGAGGAATACACCACTCGCAATATGGAACTAGCCATCGCAGGTTTCGCCGCTAAGGGCCTAATCCTTACCCCGGCAACTGACACCTACGGAACCGCATTCAACATCTCATTCGCTAACTAATCTCACACACAACCACGAAGGACACACATCATGTCACACATCAATTGGGGACTAATCGACGACGCGACATTCAACGAGTTCCGCCACGCTAAGGTCGAGGCCATCGCCGAGGCATACGTTGCCGAGTCAATGGTTGACCACCCAGACTATGACCGCATGGCCGCCCTCTACGAACTGGGCCAAGGCCAATTTACTGCTAACCAGTCTTATGAACAGCGCGAGGCACTATTCCGCATCTTTATCGACCGCGCCATCGCAGAGGCAGAGGCCGCCTAATGAGCCTCGAGGCCATGTCAGCCGTCCTCCATCACTCGGAGGCGGCTGGCACAACCAAGTTAGTTCTCATGGGCATAGCGTGGCATCTAGGCGACGACCCGAATGAAGGCGCATGGCCCTCTCAAGAAAAGTTAGCCCAGTATGCGAACACGTCCGTCCGTCAAGTCCGCCGATGCCTTCAACACCTAACCGAATCGGGAGAGTTGGAGGCCGTCTTACACGATGGGAGAGGCTACCGTCCTGACCGTAGAACCAACCGTTATTTCATCCGATTGGACTGCCCGGAGGATTGTGATGCGTCAATCTCTCATCGCAAAATAGAGGACATCTAAGGTCGAACGACCGGACATCTAAGGTCGAACGACCGGACATCCAAGGTCAAACGACCGGACATCTATGTCCTCTTAACAAACAATAAACAAACATGAACAAAAAAGAAGACCTGTTAAGTAAAATCAAAACAACAAGAAAAGGAAAATCATGCCACTAATCGAAGTAACTGGAACCGTAGACCGCCTCGTCTGGGAGGGTAAAGCCATCCGATTCTGGGAGCAGTATGTTGGATTCAATGGGGACACCAAAAACCGCATCTGGACCGCATGGTTCGATTCATCAATGTCATCCCGGGTTCAAGAAGGCGACAACATCGTCATCAAAGGCGACCTGACAACAAAGGTTGGCGAGTGGATGCCGAAGGATGCTACTGAACCGCGTCAGATTGTCGAACACAGCCTCAACAACTGCCAGTTGATAGAAGTTACCGCAGCAACCCCGAAAACCGCTCCACAGGCCTCACAGGCCGTCCCAGAGGATGCTCCGTTCTAATGATTAGATTGTTCGTTGCCGGAGAGCCTAAGCCACAAGGTTCAAAAACCGCTTATGTCCGAGGCAACCGCGCCGTCCTAGTAGAAGCCAACAAGGCCCTACCGGGATGGCGCAGAACAGTCGAATCGGCACTCAACGCGCTCGCAGTAGACGAACCAATCGACGAGGCCGTTAGCATCCAACTTGACTTTTATCTCACACGACCGGCCAGCAACAAACGCCCGGCAATGACCACCAAGCCAGACATCGACAAGTTGGAGCGAGCAATTCTTGATTGTTTGACACGCACCGGAATTCTCCGGGACGATTCACTCGTCGTCGACCTCCTCGGGACCAAGCATTACGCCGATGAACACCCGGCCGGAGTCCGAATTGAAATTCATCGAATAAATAACGAATAGATAACAAAAAACTTTTTTTGCCAAATTGGCACAATGTGGCCCAATGTCGTGTATTGTTGTTCTTACAGCAGTTCACACACACAGATTGGAACCCACGAAATGAACAACCTACAAGCAGCAGCAAACGCACACCTAACCGGCGAGCAGACTTTGGCATGGGCCGACTGCTACAACTTCTTCTCAACCAACGGCCACGACAAAAACGCCGCAGACATCCTCTTCGTCATCGCCAGCCAGAGCGACTTCAACAAGGCCCTATTCTGGGCAAGAGTAGAGCGCTCAAAAAAGGAGGCGAACTAATGCGCGGCCTCACCATCATCTTCATCCTCCTCCTCGCCAGCACACAATCCCACAACCTCCCAGACTGGGCCAACAGCCTCATCGCCGTAACCATCGGCCTAATCGCCACCATCGTCATTACACAAAAAGGACGCAAATAATGCCACACGCACGACACACAGACCCAAACACCTCACACCAAGCCGCCGCATCAATCAGCATCGGCCAACTCACAGCCACCAAAAGAGCCATCCTCGCAATCCTCAACGTCCCACTAACAGACCAACAACTCGAAGAGGTCTACGCGCTCGCAGTAACCGCCACAGCCGCACCATACGCATCACCATCATCAATCCGAACACGACGCAACGAACTATTCCGCCAAGGCCTCATCGAACCAATCGGCTACGGCAAAACCACATCCAAACGACGCGCCATCATCTGGCAAACAACCAAAAAGGACAACGCATGAAACTACTAACCATCAACGAAACAGCCGAACTCCTACGAGTCCACCCAAACACCATCCGCAACCTCATCCGCGACGGCCACATCACACCCGTCCGACTCGGCGAACGAGTAATCCGCATCAACATCGACGAACTCATCGGAGCCAAAAAATGAAAATCCACAATCAAATAACAGGTGAAACCTGTATAAATTACCTGCCAAAAAAACGTAAAAAAATGATTGGCTACGTAGCCTCATGCCCAATCTGCTATCAAAAATTTACATTACGAGCATTCCGGTATTCAATTCATTGGATTGAAGAAACAAAGGTCAAAAAGTGACCACACACGAACGATTGAAGCCGCGAAACAAACGCGAAAAAGACTTATTGAAATACGGACGCAGACAAGGCAGAAAAGAAATGAACACACCAATCTTCAACGACACAATCGCCAGACACCGATTCACCGCCCTACCAACCGAATACACAGACCGATTCACACCCGAACAAGCACGCCAAGCCGGCGACACCTACGGACGCCAACAACACAACAAAGCCGTCCTAGACCTCCTCAAAAGCATCAAAAAACCATCCAAACAACTCACACACATCATCAACACCCTGGAGGCCCTCGAATGGCACTAGACGACACCGCATTCTTCGAACAAGAAGTCCGCGCATACCGACTCCGCTACGACCTCAAACACACCCCAGCCGCCAACACACGCCAACGCAACAACATCAAACAAGAACTCGCACGCATCGGCCAAACAGTCAAACCCGTTCGCGAGGTCCCACTCTCACGCAAACCAATCAAATACACCGACGAACAAGTCCACCAATTCATCGCCGCCCAAGGACGCCAAGCACCCAAACACATCACCCAACAATGCCAAGTCCAAGGATGCCAAGAACGCTCCAAACGACGCGCACTCTGCCCAAGCCACTACAACGCAATACACAACTACATCAAACGCCACCGGAAAGGCTACTAATGGCAACATGGCACGACTCCACCGAATGGAAAAAAGCACGAACCAACGCCAAAAAATACCTAACCCCGGTATGCGTCACCTGTAACAAAGACCTCGAAGGAAACGACTGGACAATCGACCACATCGTCGCATCCAACCCACCCAACCACGACCTCTCCAACCTCCAATCAATGTGTCGCGAATGTAACTCACGCAAACAAGACCGAAAACAAACACGCACCGCATTCATAAGCCAAAAATGGAGATAACCCTTTTTTCTGAAAACCCTCCGGCATCCCCCGAATTTCCTCAAAAATAAATCAACCGGGTCAGATTATCCGGAGAGCATAGAATGGACACACCATGAACGAACAGAACCTTAGAAACTGGCTTGACACTATGACGTTGGACGAGGGCCAGACGCTTATTGCCGGAATGGCCATCAGCCTCGCCAAGTCATTCGACGAATCGGGCAACACTTCGACGGCCGCCGAACTTCGCAAGACCATCTTGGAACTGAAGAGGATGGTCGATGGCGAGCGCGTCGAGTTTGACCCGTTGGAAAAGTTGTTGACCCGGAATGAGTAACGGCCGCCTTCAACTCCCGGTGGTTTATACTCCGAGCCTGACCGGGACGGAGGACTTCGTTACCGATGGCGACCTCTTGATTGAGTTGGTTCGGGTGGCGTGGAAAAGTCCGGAAAACCCGGAGGGCCTTCAGTTGGATGAGTGGCAAGTCTGGCTTATACGTCACCTTTTGGAGCGTTACCCGAAGGACTGGCCGGATGCGTCAAAGGCCGGTCGACTTCGCTGGAGGTCGTCCGTCGTTTCCGTTGGACGCCAAAACGGCAAGAGCCTCCTCGGAGCCATCCTCGCAATCTACGGCCTCCTCATCCACGAACAAGGCGCGCAGGTCCTCAGTCTGGCCTCGTCAACTGACCAAGCACGAATTATCTATTCGCGAGTTCTTTATGTGATTCAGAACAACACCGCGCTCAAAAAGAGGTTCAAGAAGGCGACCGAACACCGAGGCATCACAACCCTCGACGGAGGTTCCCGGTATGACGTGAAGGCCGCAAAAGAGGCAGCACTCCAAGGCATCCCAATCAGCCTATGCCTGTTCGATGAACTCCACCTAGCCAAGCCCGGAATGTGGAGCGCGGCAATCCTCGGCACATCCCAGCGACGCGACGGCATGGTAATCGGCATAACCACCGCTGGCGACCAAAACTCCGACACGCTCATCCGACTCTACGAAGAGGGCCGACGCGCATCCACCTCCGACGACGACGACAACCGATTCGGATTCTTTTTATGGGAGGCTCCAGAGAATGCTCCAGTGACTGACCCGGACGCAATCATGGCCGCCAACCCATCGGTCGCCTCCGGTCGCATCCCACTCGACCGAGTAATCTCCGACCTCAAAACCATCCCGGAACACGAGGCCCGAAGGTATCGCCTCAATCAATTCATCTCCGGGTCGAACGCCTCTTGGCTCCCAGCGCACCTATTCCGTCAAGCCGCCGGTCAAGGCGTTACCAACCTTTTCGGAGGAGTGTTCGCAATCGACCGGACAACGAACTGGGAGTTCGCCACCATCGCCGCCGCGAACAACAACGGGGAACTTATCGAAACCGAATTGGTCGCCTCAATGGGCAACGCGACCGAAGACAAACTCTTCGACTACATTCTCGACCTCTACCACCGTTTTCAACCTCGAGCCATCGTCCTAGACGACCGCCAATTCCCTAACCTTGGCTACAAGTTGAAGACCGCCGGGATGCCAGTCTGGCGACTCTACTTCAAGGAAATCTCCGGAGCCTGTTCGACCACGTTCGCAGGGTTCGCGTCCGGTATCATCCGCCACAACGACGACCCGTTGTTGGTGGCCCAGATGCCGAATGGTGTCACGAAATACCAAGGCGAAACATGGGCAATTAGTCGCAAAGAATCAGGCGAGATTGACGCGCTCATGGCCACGTTGTTCGCTATTTACGTCGCCCAAGTATCACGCGACACAGGCGTCCAAGTATTCTAAAAACTTCATTTAGTATGGTAAGATGCCGGTATGGCCTCATTCTGGCAACGACTTATTGGCGACGCTCCAATCGAGCAACGAGCCGCACAACCAACCATCCCTTCGCGAGTGGCAACATCGGCAACCCCGGACAATTCGCTAACCCTGACCGCAGTCTTCCGCGCCGTTCAAATCATCGCGAACCCGGTATCTAAAGCGGACATCCAAACCTATCGTTACGCGACCGGCATCGGCGACCAACGCATTGACAACCCGTTGTTCATCAACCGTCCGAACCTAGACGAAACACGTCGCGAAACTATCTTCCAAACCGTCGTCGCCTTGGCCCTCGAGGGTAACTCATTCTGGCTCAAGCAATACGAAAGCAACGGTCAGGTAAACTCCATCACCGTTCTCCCGGCGAGCGCAGTCAGCATCAACCAAGACCCGAACACCGGACGCAAATTCTTCGAGTATCTTGGCAAGACTTACACGTCGAACGAGATTGAACACCTCAAACTTTTCCCACGCGCTGGCTACCTCCGAGGCATTTCACCAATCGAGTCATGTTCCGCAGACATAGCCGCCGCGCTCGACCTCCGCGACTACGCCGCCAACTGGTTCAGTTCTGCCGGTGTTCCAACTGGAGTCCTCAAGTCGAACCGTCCATTGACTAAAGACCAAGCGGACGAGATGACCAACAACTGGCATAACAAGCAACAGAACAAGCAAACCGCCGTTCTGGGTTCAGGCGACACATACGAGGTTGTTGAACTATCTCCGAAGGATGCGTTGTTCACCGAGGTTCAGGCCCAAGCCGTTCAACAGGTCGCTCGCCTCTTCGGTATTCCGGCGCGTCTACTTTTGACCGGCGTCGATGGAACATCGGACACATACTCGAACCTCAGCGAAGAGAATCAGACGTTCTATCGTCACACCGTCATGGCCTACACCGACGCCATCGGCGACGCTCTAAGCAATTGCCTACCGCGTGGCACTCGCGCACAATTCTCATTCGCGACACTATTCGCCGCAGACCAAGCCTCACGATTCGCCATGTGGAACACCGCCCTAGCCGGTGAAGCCTTCATGACCGTCGACGAGGTTCGAAACATGGAGGGACTAAATGTCTGAACTAGAAACGCGCGAGATTGAACTCCGGTTCGAGGGAGAGTCGACTGGCTCATTCTCTGGCCTTGCCATCCCATACGACACGACCACCAACATCGGCCACATGAACGAACGGTTCGCCAAAGGTTCAATCGAGTCAATGGTTGGCGTCCCAATTTTCTACGGCCACAACCACCAGTCAATTCCAATCGGAAAAGTCGTCGAGTCTGAAGACCGCGCCGAAGGCCACGCCTTCGTTGCCGAGTTCACTCCGGGAATTCAGATGGCCCAAGAGGTTCGCGCCGCGTTGGAACATGGAACACTTAGCAAAGTTTCAATCGGGTTCCTCCCGGTCGAATCAGAGCGCGACGGCAACACCATTACACGCACGAAGGCCCAAATCCGGGAACTTAGCGTTGTCCCTTTTCCAGCCTATTCAGGCGCGGAAATCACAGAGGTTCGCGAGGAAACAGACGAGCCACAACCATCAAAAGAAAGTGACCCAATGTCAGACAACATTGAACTAGAGGTTCGCTCGGTTATGGATGAAGTGGCCGAACTACGCCGCGACATTCAGGCCATCGCAACCCCAGCCGCTCCAACCGCTCCATCGTTCCAGATTCGCTCAATGGGTGAGTTGGCGAAGGGCCTATTGAAGGCAGACGAAGAGGCCATCCAGTTGGCTCGCGCCGCATCAACTTCAGCCGATGCCGCACTTCAGACTCCATTCATTGGCTACGTAAACACCCTAATCAACAACTCACGTCCAACCGTTTCATCATTCTCACGCGGTTCACTACCAGCCACCGGACTGGCCGTTGAATACGCAAAGATTGATTCAAACACTCTTGCCGTTGGTGTTCAGGACCCAGAGAACGAAGCGTTGTCATTCGGCAACCTAACCTTCGAGACCGTATCGGCAAACATAGTGACTTATGGTGGCTACACCTCATTCAGCCGTCAGTATGTCGAGCGTTCAAGCATCAACACCCTCGACCAGGTATTCCAGGGCCTAACCGTCGCATACGCTAACGCAACCAACGCCGCAGTCGTCGCCGCCATCGCCGCGCTAGACTTCACCGGCAAGGTATTCGACGCAGATGGCGGAACCGCCGCATCACTAATCGAAGGTGTCGCAAATGGCGCATCATACATCTTCCAGAACACCGGCCTAAGCCCAGAGTTCATCTTGGCCGCACCGGACGCTTATGTCAAGATGATGACCGTCGCAGGACTAGACGGACGCCCAGTTATGAACGTGGATGGCGCAGGTGTGAACAACATCGGCTCAGCAAACATCCCGGGACTACGTGGCAACTTGCTAGGCCTCCCAGTAATCGTTGACCCAGCATTGGCAACCGGTGTTGTCTACCTAGCGAACTCGGCAGCAGTTCAGACCCTAGAGTCTGGAACCGTTCGCCTAAACGAGTCAGACGCCACCACCCTGACCGACTCAACCTCGGTTTACGGTTACATGGCAATCACCACTCCACGCGTTGGCGCAATCGTCAAGTTGGACGTGACCGCGTAACATGGCCATCTCGTTGGAAGAGTTCCAAGCGTATGTCGGAACCGATGAAACAGACTTCCCAACCGAATGTCTGACCGCCGGAACCGCATTGGTTGAACGCTACATTGGAACGGTTACAACCGTCCCTGTGTCAGTCAAAGACCAAGCCATTCTCATGGCCGCCTCGGAACTCTTCCACCGAAGGTCAGCACCTCAAGGGATTAGTCAGTTCGCCTCATTCGATGGACAGCCGGTTCGAGTGGCACGTGACCCAATGGTCGCCATCACTCCAATCTTGTTCCCGTATCTTGGAGCCGCCGTCTAATGTCTGAAATTGGAATCGCCAAGGGCCAGTTCAAAACCGCGTTGGTGGCGGCTGGCCTGAAGGTGTCCGAGTTCGTTCCCGAACGAGTCGTCCCACCTATTGTCATCATCGACAATGGTTCACCGTATCTGACCCCGGCATCCGTCGGCAAGGAATACATCCTCCGATTGGAATTGAAGTTGGTCGCCGCCACCGCGACAAACATCAAACGCCAAGCACAACTCGACCAACTCATCGAGGACGTCATCAATGCGCTCCCTCGTTACGCGGTCATGACTAACGTGTCCCAGCCTTATTCGCTGGTCACTAACTCCGCCGAATACTTCGCCGCATCCGTCGAAGTAGACGTCCAAATCACTATCTAACGAAAGGCCCATCATGGCGGCATCGACCAGAATCACAGCCAACTCCATCATCTTCAAAATCGGCGCGACCGCTTATGAGTGTGATGCGTCAAAGGTTGAACTAACCCCGGGTGACGCTCCGGGAGCCATCCGTACTTTTTGCGAGGTAGCACCTGACCAAGAGTGGACTCTAAACCTCGAAGGTGTCACTTCAGGCGACTCAACCTCTCTCTACCAAGTTCTATTCAGCAACTACGGCACAGAGGTCGCGTTCACCGTCGCACCACTAGGCAACACAACTCCAACTGGCGACGCACCTCACTACGAGGGAACCGTTGTCTTCAGCCAGTTGCCTCCGCTAACCCTAGCCGCTGGCGAGGCGTCACAGTTCACCGTCGCGCTACGCGTCAAGAACGAGGGACACGACCCATCAAGCAACAACTGGTTCGGACTCACCAAGGTCGAAGCCGCCTAACAATGGAGTCTGGTGGCTACAAGGTCGAGGGCCTGAAGGGAGCAATAAAAAACCTTCAGGCCATCGGCGTCCCGGCTGGAGCCATCAAAGAGGCTGGCCAAAAATCGGCGACAATCGTTTCCGAAGAGGCCAAAGCCATCGTCCCAGTTCGCTCCGGAAAACTTCGACGCTCAATCAAACCTCGCAAACTACTCAACGAGGTAAAAGTTAGCGCAGGTGGAACATCCGTCCCATACGCCAATCTGATTCATTGGGGTAGTAAACGCAGAGGCGTAAATAAGAATCCGTTCTTATATCGCGCGCTAAACTTCAACCGTAAACAAGTCTTGGAAATCTACACCGATGAACTAGACAAACTAATCCGGGAACACTCCACGAAAGTTGTAAAGAAATGAACCTCGCAATCCTAGACGACCTAACACTCGACGACATTGAAAAGGTCGAGATGATTATTGGTCGCCCAATCGATGACCTCTTGGCCGATGGTGAACTCAAAGGCAAAGCACTCAAGGCCATGGTCTTCATCACCGAAAACAAAAAGAACCCAGCGTTCACAATCGAAGATGCTGGCAAGTTCTCATTCCGTCAAGGTGTCGAACTACTAAAGAAAACAGCAACAACCCCAAAAGCATAACGGCCCAAAAGGCCGCCGAGAGGATGGCGAGATTCTGCCTAGCAACCGGAATCCAACCATCCGAATACAAGAGAATGACCGTTAGAGAGATTCAGGCGATGGCCCGAGTCCTGAGAGAAGAGAGGGAGGGATAACATGGCTGGCAGTCAAGTCATTAGTGTTTCCATCCTCGGCGAGTTCAAGCAACTCACCAAGGCGACCCAAGGTTCCGAGGCTCAACTCAGAGGACTGAACAAAAAGGTGTCCGGATTCTCGAAGGCGATGAAAGGCAGTCTGGCAACTATCGGTGTCGGATTCTCTCTCAACTTCGTAACCGATGCCCTAACGACCGTAACCAAGGCCGCGTTGGATGACCGCAAAAGCCAAGAGTTACTCAAGACCACTCTAGAGAATGTAACCGGGGCATCAGAGGCCCAAGTGGCAACCGTTGAAAAGTCAATCGAAGGTTGGCAAAAAGCGAGCGCAATCGCAGACGACGAACTTCGCCCAGCCTATGACAAACTTGTCCGGTCAACCAAAGACGTCAAAGACGCTAACCGTCTCATGGAAATTGCGATGGACGTTTCTGCCGGAA
>JACCDM011938170.1_pt1 | contig 15632 bp, 17 predicted proteins | sample 7445851 | NCBI WGS metagenome assembly JACCDM01 (sample SAMN15323438, study PRJNA562643) | freshwater metagenome | isolation source: river surface water | place: USA:Blue River Watershed | collected 2017-08-16
GCACGCGCAGTGTCACGGGGGCGCTCTCGCTCGCCCCCGCGACATCGCTCCCCCGCACGGCGTAGCCATCCATCGCAGAGTTGGTCCAGTGCGGGAGCGTGATCGGCGAGCAAAGGTCCGTCGCGAGGACGCGGCCGAGGGCGTCGCCAAGCGTGGTCGGCTCCGCGGGGAGCGGCGACGCGGCGGCGGTGATGAGCGCGACGGCCTCGGGGACGCTGTGCATCAGGGCGTGGTCGGCGGCAGGACCATCGTGCCGGACGTGGGCTCGGGTGGCGGCAGCGGCGTCCCGGCGAGCCAGGCGGCGAGGGCGTCCGTCACGCGATCGGTCTCTCGATTGGAGGCGACGTGGTTGTTCGTGAGGAACGAGAACAGCAGCAGTCGGCCGTCCGGCGTCCGGACGTAGCCCGAGAGCGAGCGTGCCTTGTCGAGGGTTCCCGTCTTCGCAAAGACGCGCCCCTCGGCGCTCGTGCCGCGCATCCGCGACCGGATCGTCCCGTCGACACCGGCGACGGGGAGGCTCGCGCGGAAGGTCTCGAACTCGGGGTGCTGCCGCATCGCCGCGAGCACCTTCACAATCGTCTCAGGAGAGACGTAATCGTGTCGTGAGAGGCCGCTGCCGTCGCGCACCGCGAAGCCGAGTGAGTCCGCACCCCACGCGAGGAGCTGGCGTTCGAGGACGGCGCGTCCGCTGTCGGCGGAGCCCACGCCGGTGCGGGCGCGAGCGGTGGCCTTGAGGAGGAGCTCGCCGATCTGGTTCTGTGACGGCTTCTCGAACCGCGGAAGAATCTCGCGGAGTGGCGGTGAACGACGCGTGGCGAGCGTGACCATCCCCGTCGTGTCCGCGATCGCATCGGGGTCCACCCCGCCGCGAATCGTGATGCCGCGGCGTCGGAGCGCCTCGGCGAGGGCGTCGAGGTAGGCCGCGGTCGGATGCCGGAGCGCGACCTCGAGACGCACCGTGTCATTCGGCGCGACGGTGCCGGTGAGGCGCACCTGCGGGCGCGAACCCCGGACGTCGCCGGCGATCGTCACGTCTGACCGTCCGGCTGCGGTCGTCACCGTCACGCGACCGAGGCGTGGCACGGTCGTCGCGGGCTTCGTGCGGACCGTCACGCGTCCGCCGGGGCGGTGGGCGCCGATGAGGATCACCTCGGCGTAGCCCTCGTTGAAGGTCAGGGCATCCACGGGAGCCGAGTAGCCGTAGTCGAGGTCGTCCCACGCCCAGCCGAAGCCAAGGGTGGAGTCGGGGAAGACCGTCGCGGCGCGGAGGAGCCGTCCTCCGATGCGGCGGACGCCGCGCGCGCGGAGCGAATCAGCGAAGGCGAGGAGAGGCGCCATCGCATCGCCGCCCGCGAGCGAATCGCTCACCGATGGGTCGCCGTCACCCAGCACGGCGAGGTCACCGGTCAACGTGCCGTTCACCACGCGTCCCGTGCCGAGGAGGCGCGTCTCGAAGCGGTGGTCGGCGCCGAGCTGCGTGAGCGCGAGGGCGCCGGTGAGGAGTTTCTGATTGGAGGCGGGCATGAAGAGCTTGCCCGCGTTGCGCGAGACGATCGTGTCGCCGGTGAGCGGGTCGACGACGAGCACGCCCCAATGCGCGCTGCGGAAGCGCGGGTCGCCGGTGAGCGAGTCGACGAGGGCGGTGAATGCGATGCGGTAGCCGGCCCACGCGGCCCGTCGCATCTCCTCGTCCGAGGGGACGATCGCGCACGGCTGGTTCGATGGCACGCGACGGGGTGCGACGTCGGCCGCGCTGGTGTCGGCGACGGGGGTGAGCGCCGACGGGGCTGGCGCCGGGGTGGGCGTCGTCGGCCGGCAGGCCGCGGTACAGGCGAGCGCGATGGCGAGCAGCGGGCGGATGGACATCAGCGCGGGCGGAGGAAGTGGGTCTCGGTCCAGTCGGCGAGCGCATCGAGCCAGCGCGCGTCGGTCAGTGGGAAGATGACACCGGGAAAGCCTGCGGGGGGTGCATCGGTCACGATCCCGCGCCACGTGGACGCGTCACCGACGCCGTCGGCCCACAGCGAGGTGGGGAAGACCTCGCGCCGGCTGATCTCGACCTTGGGGAGCACGGAGCGCTTGAACCCTTCGCAGAGCACGAGGTCGGCGTCGGCGAGGTACCGCGCCGCGATCGCCTCCGGGGTGAGTTCCTCGTCCCATCGGCTCACGAGGGCGAACTTGTCTGGCGACGCCATTGCGACGCGCGCGGCCTGCCCCTCGTGGTAGTGGCGGTACGTGTCGGTCGCGGCGGGGTCGAGGTTGAACGTGTGCGAGCCGTGCTTGAGCACCATGATGCGGTGTCCGCGACGCGTGAGCTCCGCGCAGAGGCGCGCCACGAGCGTCGTCTTGCCGACGTGCTTCTTGCCGACGATGGCGAGCATCGGGGGCGTCGGGAGGCGATCAGGCATCGGCACGGTCTGGCGCGGACGATGTGTGCGTGGCGTGCGTGGCGTGCGGCGCGCTCGCCGCTCCACCCGACGCGCGCAGCCCCGCGAGGTCCTCCGGCGTGTTCACGTTGCCGAAGAGCCGCGCCGGGTCGCCGAACGCGGCGACGCGGTCGACGGGGAGTCGGTGCACGCGCACCGCCTCGTGGAAGCCGACCACCCGGTGGTCACCGCGGTCGAGTGCCGCGCTCACGGCATCGAGGCAGCGCGTCGCGTACCAGGCGCAGAGCGGCTCGACCCCGCGTCGCGACGAATCACTCTCGGGGAGGACGGCATCGACCTGTTCCGATGCGCCCGTCGCGCGGAGGAGCCCGAGGAGCGCGCCGGAGACGAAGGGCATGTCCCAGGCGACGATGAGGATGTCGGTCCGTGTCTCCAGCAACGCGGTCTCGATCCCCGCGAGTGCGCCTGCGCCGGGACGCCGGTCGGGGACGGTCCGCACGCCGGGGAGCCACGTCGCCGCGTCCGGGGCGTTCGCCACGAGGAGCAGGTCGTCCGTCACGAGGCGCAGCGCGCGCGCGACGCGGTCGATGATCCGGAGGCCATCCACCGATTCGAGCCCTTTGGGTCGCCCGCCGAAGCGTCGCGCTGCGCCGCCGGCGAGGATCACGCCGGTGCAGCGCGAACCGGGGCCGCTCACGGCGTCCAGACCTGCGGCTGCCCCGAGACGGCGCGCCCGATCAGCACCATCCCCGCCGCGCGCGCGATCTCCACCGCGATGGTGCTCGGCACCGAGGGGGTCGCGACGACCGCGATGCGGGCCCGCGCCGCCTTGAAGGCGAGCTCCCCGCTGATGCGCCCTGTCACGAGGAGGATGAGGTCGTCGGGACGCTCCCCCGCGAGGAGGCGCTGGCCCATCACCTTGTCGACCGCGTTGTGGCGCCCGATATCCTCGGCGTGCGCGAGGAGGGTCGTGCCGTCGGTGAGCGCCGCCGCGTGGATGCCCCCGGTGCTCTGATAGCGCTCCCCCTTGGCGAAGAGCGCCTTGAAGAGGGCGCGCGTCCGCTCGAGGTCGGGGATCGGCGGGGTCGTCGGACGACGCGGCACGCGGCTGAGCGAGCCGAGGATCGTCGTGACGGCCCCGCACCCGGAGGCGAGCACCCGGCGGCGCTCCTGCCCCTCGACGGTCTGATAGCGATTGTCGGGCACCGTGACCCAGAAGCCGGGCTCCTTGGCGCAGGGGCGCATCGAGAGGAGGTCGCTGCGCGCGTCGATGTACCCCTCGCCGTAGCACCAGCCGACGACGAGTTCGGGGAGCTGGTCCGGTGTGCACATCCAGGTGACGGCGGGCTCGCCGTTCACCTCGAGCCACACGGGGACCTCGTCGACGGCGTCGAGCCCCGCGGCGCCCGTCGCCGGCGTGCTCACGCGGGGACGATCTCCACCCAGAGCCCCGGCATCTCCGACAGTCGCACCCGTTCGACGCGCGTGGACGGGCCGAGCGCAGCCTGCACCTCGCGCGCGATCCACCACGCGACGTTCTCCCCCGTCGGGATCAGCGCGCCCTCGGCGAACGCGGGGACGTCGAGCACGAGATTGCGGTGGTCGAGCGCCGCGACCACCCGTTCCGCGAGGGCGCGATCGAGCGCGCCGAGGTCGGCGCAGAAACCGGTGACCGGATCGACCTCGCCGCCGACCGTGACCTCACAGGTGTACGTATGCCCGTGCCAGTTCGGGTGCGCGCAGGCGCCGAAGACCTCACGGTTCCGCGCATCGTCCCACTCGGGCCGCCGGTAGCGATGGGCGGCGGAGAAGGTGACGGCGCGGGTCAGCGTGGCGCGCATCGTGGGGTCAGCGGAAGAAGAAGCGGCTGACGCCGATCTGGAACACGGTGCTCCCGGTCCATCCGGAGCGCTCGCGGGCGCCGAGGATGCTCGAGTCGGAGGGGGCACCGCTGCCGCCGTAGCTGTCGGGATAGCGGTACTTCCAGAGTGCGCGCGAGAGGTCGAGGTGGATCTCGTGTCGGCCACCGGTGGTGATGCGGAGGCTCGCGCCGTAATCGAGGGAGAACTTCGTGCCGAAGCGGTAGCCGCCGAGGTCGAATTGCGTCGAGGCGTCCGTCACGAAGCCGAGGCCGCCGTGCAGCTGCGGCACGAGGCGGCGCCACGACTTGTTCCCCGTGAGATTGAGGCCGAGCCCCGAGTGCCACATCACGAGCGGGCGCGTCTCGGTCCCGGCGATGCGGGCGTCGCCGGTGAGGAGCGGGTCCTTCACCGTGCGCGAGAGGCCGGGGGCGATTGCCAGGCGGGTCTGGAGCCAGAGGGGCGCGGCGATCTGCACCTCATAGCGGCCGGAGAGGAGCAGTCCGCTGCCGGGGCCGACGCCCGCGGGATCCGCATCGGGAGTGAGGCGGCCGATGCCGACGGTGAGCGCCTGTCGACCTCGGAGGTCCTCGTACGGGCTGTTCTCCGGGCGGTGGCCCACCTGGGCGGCGAGGGGGGCCGTGACCATCGCGCCGAGCAGCAGGACGCGGGCGAGGGGACGCAGAGGGACGAGAGGGGTCACGCGGGCACTCCAGGAAGCCGCAGGTCGCGGCCGGTCATCTCGCGTGGGCGGTCGACGCCGAGCATCGCGAGCACGGTGGGTCCGACATCGCAGAGCGCACCACCGGCGCGCAGCGGGGTCGGGGCTCCGTCGTCGACGAGGACGAGGGGCACAGGATTGGTCGTGTGGGCGGTGTGGGCCCCGCCGGTCGCGGGGTCGATCATCATTTCGCAGTTGCCATGGTCGGCGGTGATCAGGAGCCGGGTCCCCGTGCGTTCGGCGGCGGCGACGATCCGCGCGAGCTGCTCGTCGACGACCTCGCAGGCGCGGATGGTGGCGGCGAGGTTACCGCTGTGACCGACCATATCGCCGTTCGCGTAGTTACAGAGCGTGAATTCGTGCGACCGGGCCTCCATCTGCCGCACGAGCACGTCGGTGATCCCCGGCGCGCTCATCTCCGGCATCAGGTCGTAGGTCGCGACCTGCTGGCTGGGGACGAGGATGCGCTCCTCGCCGCGGTACGGGACTTCGTTCCCGCCGTTGAAGAAGTAGGTGACGTGCGGGTACTTCTCCGTCTCCGCGGTGCGAAGGGTGCTCATCCCCGCGTCCTCGAGCACCTCGGCGACGATCTTCGCCATCGAGAAGGGCTCGAACGCCACGGGGAGGCCGAAGGTCTGGTCGTACTGCGTCATCGTCGCGACGTGCAGTCGCGGCCGGTCGGCGACATCGAAGCCGTCGAAGCCGGGGACCGCGAGCGCGCGCACGATCTGCCGCATCCGGTCGGAGCGGTAGTTCCAGGTGATCACCGCGTCACCATCACGCATCGGCGCGACGGGCGCGCCGTCGCGGACGACGACGGCCGCGGGCTGGAACTCGTCGCTGACGCCGGCCTCGTACTGCGCGCGGATGTAGGCGAGCGGGTCCGTGGTGGTGGGGCCGACGCCGCGGACGGCGGCGTCGTACCACTGCTGCGTGCGCGGCCAGCGATGGTCGCGGTCCATGCCGAAGTAGCGGCCGCCGAGGCTCGCGACGACGGCGCGCCCGGCGGTCTTCGCGAGGAGCGCCTCGACATAGCCGGCCGCCGAGCGGGGGAGCGTGTCGCGGCCGTCGAGGAGGAGGTGGAGCGCGAGGCGCGGCACCCGCTCGCGCGTCGCGAGCTCGACGAGGGCGAGGAGATGGTCGTCGTGCGCGTGGACGCCCCCATCACCGACGAGCCCCATCAGGTGGAGCGTCCCACCGGAGGCGCGCACGTGCGCGCAGGCGCCGCGGAGCGCGTCGAGCTGGTAGAACCCGCCGTCGCGGATCGCCTCGCCGATGCGGACGAGGTCCTGCATCACGACGCGCCCGGCCCCGAGGTTGAGGTGCCCGACCTCGCTGTTCCCCATCTGCCCGTCGGGAAGCCCGACCGCGCGGCCGCTCGCGTCGAGCAGTGTGCGCGGGGCACGGGCCCAGAGGCGGTCCCAGGTGGGGGTCCGCGCCATCGCGATGGCGTTGCCGTCGGTGGACTCGCGGTAGCCCCAGCCATCGAGGACGACGAGTACGACGGGGCGGTCGACCTTCGAAACCATCTTGGCCCTGTCGGGGTGGAGAGGTAGTTTGACGAGGGGCGTCCCGCGTGGCGGGACGCCGCGCGCGCCGTGGCGCAATCTAGTCCCGCCCCAGCCTCCCCGACCAGCGATGCGCCGCTCCGCGATCCTCCTTTCCCCGCTCTTCCTCGCCGTCTCGCTCGCGGCGCAGACGGTGCAGGTCGCGCGTCCGTCCGATCTCCTCGTCGCACCGGGTGGCCGATCGATCGGCTCCGTGCAGGCTGGCGTGACGCTCCGGCCGGGGGCGCGGCGCGCGGGGGCCACGACGGTCACGCTCGAAGGGTGGATCGAGAGCGCGAAGGTCGCCGGGCGTCGTGACTCGTTCCCGCAGAGCATCGCCGCGGGCGGGACGGTGCGCGTGCGCGCCGGGGCCGCCGGGAATGCCCGGGTCGTCGGGGCGCTCGTCGGTGGCGCGGGGATCCGTGTCCTCGAGCGGCGCGGCCCCTGGTCGCGCATCCGCCGCACGGCTTGGGTCCCGGTGTCGGCGCTCGCGACGAGCGCGCGGCCGGCGCGCACCGACCCGTCGGCGACTGCGTCAGCGACCACGGCGGGGACCACGGCGGGGACCACGGCGGCGCGTCCCGCCACGGCGGCCGCAGCTGAGGTGGAGGCGCCCGCCCGGCCCGGCACCCTCGGGGCGGTGCGCGCGCCGAGGCGCGCGGTGCTTCACGCCGCCCCCCTCGCCAGTGAGGACGCGGAGCCCGTCGCCACCCTCCCTGCCGGCGCAACGATGGTTGAGGTGGCTCGTGATCGTGGTTGGGTGAAGGTGCGCGTCGAGGGATGGATCCCCGAGACGGAGCTCGTCCCCGCGGACTCGTCCTTCACCGAGGGGCTCCGTGCCGTCGATCTCCGCGTCGACGCCGCCCGGGTCCGTGGCCGCGTCGTTCGGTGGGAGGTGCAGTCGATCAGTCTCCAGAAGGCAGACCCGCTCCGTCGTGGCCTTGAGCCTGACGAGCCGTACCTCCTCGCGATCGGCCCGGTCGGGGAGAACGTGGTGCTCTATCTCGCGGTGCCCCCCGCCCTCTTGGCCGAGGCGCGCGCCCTCCCGCCGATGTCGGACCTGCGCATCACCGCGCGGGTACGACTCGGGAGAAGCGAGCCGACCGGCGCGCCCATCCTCGACCTGCTGACACTGACCCGACGGTGACGTTCCGGCGCCTCCTCCTGCTGCTCTCTCTCGTCGGACTCGGCGCGGTGAGCATCGGGGGGGCGGTGCTCGAGGCGCGGTGGGCTGGGGAGACGCAGGCGGCCGTGGCCCGCACCGCCGCGAACCGCGCGGCGACACGCCGTGCGGAAGAAGCGGTCGCGCGTGCGCGGGTGCGGCTCGCGCTCGAGCGTGCGCGACTCTCCCCATACCAGACGGCGCCGGTGCACCTCGTCGTCTCGCGGGCCGACGCTCGACTCGGCGTCGAACGCGGGGCGGTCGTGCTGCGCACGGCGGGGATTGTGACAGTGTTGCCGGTCGGCATCGATACGGTGCGCTCGGTCGGCACAGCGGGGCTCAGGCTCGCCGGCGGTCGCCGCCTCGATGCGGCCGCGGGGCTCTCCGCGGCCGACCTGACGGTGCTTCGGCGCCTGGTCCGACCCGGGACGGTGATCTATGTCCTCTGAGTCGGCGCGCGGGTCGTGGTGGTGGCGGGTCCTCCTCGTCGGCGCGCTGCTGTGGGCGGGCGTTCTCGTCGTCATCGCACCGCGATGGTGGAACGACCACGCGGCGCGCGAGGCCGCGCGACGCGAGTCAATGATGGCGCAGACGGAACAGTCAGCACGGGCGGGAGAACTCCAGGCGCTCGACGACTCGCTCCTCCGGATCGCCGCGGTACGACGGGACCGCGAGGCGGATGGCCCCACGCCGTATCTCGTCATCTCGACCGCTGACCGGCGCCTCTGGTTGCGGGCGGGCAATCAGGTCCGCTTCGAGGCGCCGGTCGCGACGGGAACGGGAGACCTTCCGGAGGGCGGCACGACGCGGTTCGCCACCCCACGCGGACGGCTCGTCGTGGAGCGGAAGGAGGACGATCCGATCTGGATCCCCCCCGACTGGCACTTCGAGGAGGTGGCGGCCGAGCGGGGCCTCCGGCTCGTCTGGCTCGATCCGCGTCGGCCGCTCCGCCTCGGGGACGGCGTGCTGCGGGTCGTCGGGCACGATGTCGTGCGCGAGCGCGCGGACGGCTCGGTGCAGCCGCTCCCCCCCGGCAAGGAGATCATCATCGGGCGTCTCCTCGTGATCCCGCCGTTCGGGACGCGCCAGCGTCGATTCCGCGACGTGCTGGGGCCGCACCGCCTCTACCTCGGGCAGGGCTATGGCATCCACGGGACGAACGTCCCGGAGAGCATCGGGCAGGCGGCGAGCCACGGGTGCATCCGGATGCGCAACGCTGACATCGAGGCGCTCGCGCCGCTCGTCCCGGTGGGGACCCCGGTGTACATCTACTGACGGCCTCTCCCGCTGGAAAAGCCCGCAGGGCGCGGCTATCCTTCGAGATGGGACACGCCTCTCGCCTCCGCCCCGAAGCCGCGCTGACCTTCGACGACGTCCTGCTCGTCCCGCGGCATTCCTCGGTCCTTCCGAACGACACCAGCACCCGCACCCGGTTCTCCCGGGGCATCTGGCTGAACGTCCCGCTCGTCTCGGCGGCGATGGACACCGTGACCGAGTCCGAGATGGCGATCGCGATGGCGCGCGCCGGCGGGATTGGGGTCCTCCACAAGAATATGTCGATCGATCGGCAGGCGGCCGAGGTCGATCGGGTGAAGCGCTCCGAGAGCGGGATGATCCGCAATCCGATCACCCTCCAGCCGTCGGCGACCCTCCGCGAGGCGGTGGCGCTGATGGCGCGGTTCCGCATCAGCGGTGTGCCGGTGGTGGATGGCGCGGGGCGCCTGGTGGGCATCATCACGAATCGCGACCTGCAGTTCGAGCGACAGCTCGACCGGCCGCTCGCCGAGGCGATGACGAAGGAGGGGCTCATCACCGCCCCTGTCGGGACTTCGCTCGACGAGGCGGAGCAGATCATGGGTCGGCACCGCATCGAGAAGCTCCCGGTGGTGGATGCCTCGGGGGCGCTCATCGGGCTGATCACGGTGAAGGACATCCACAAGCGTCGGCAGTATCCGACCGCGGCGAAGGATGAACAGGGGCGCCTGATGGTCGCGGCTGCGATCGGTGCGGGCGGCGACTATCTCTCCCGCGCGAAGGCGCTGGTGGACGCCGGCGTCGATGCGCTCGTGGTCGATACGGCGCACGGCCATTCGCAGGGGGTGCTCGACGCGGCGGCCGCGGTGCGTGAGGCCTTCCCGGGTGTGCAGCTCGTGGCGGGGAACATCGCGACGGCCGAGGCGGCGAAGGCGCTCGTGGTGCGTGGTGTCGACGCGGTGAAGGTCGGGGTCGGTCCTGGCTCCATCTGCACGACGCGGGTGGTGGCGGGCATCGGTGTGCCGCAGCTCACCGCGGTGATGGATGCGGTGAGCGGGGCGGGGGATGTCCCCGTCATCGCCGACGGTGGCATCAAGTATTCCGGGGACATCGTGAAGGCGCTCGCCGCCGGCGCGTCGTCCGTGATGATGGGCTCGATGCTCGCGGGCACCGAGGAGAGCCCCGGGGAGTCGCTCCTCGCCGAAGGGCGTCGCTACAAGATGATCCGCGGCATGGGCTCGCTCTCCGCGATGCAGGATGGGAGCGCCGACCGCTACTTCCAGGAGGCGGCGACCGCGACGCGGAAGTTCGTGCCGGAAGGCATCGAGGGGCGTGTGCCGTACAAGGGCCCCGTCGCCGACGTGCTGTACCAGATGATCGGCGGGATCCGCAGCGGGATGGGCTACACCGGCTGCGCGACGATCGACGCGCTCCGCACCGAGACGGAGTTCACGCGCATCACGGCCGCGGGGCTGCGCGAGTCGCACCCGCACGACGTGACGATCACGCGCGAAGCACCGAACTACAGCGCCTGATCGCCCCCCACCCTTCGCCCCCGCTCCGGTGTCCGACCTCCTGACCGTCCCTGCGTCGCGCCGCGAGGCGATCGAGCGACTCCTCGCCGCCCTGCGACCGGGGATGACGGTGGCGCTCTCGACGCACGTCAGCGCCGACGGCGACGGCTGCGGCTCCGAGGTGGCGCTGGCGCGGCTGCTCGCGCAGCGCGGTGTGCGGGCCGTGGTGGTGAATCCGACGCCCTGGCCCGAGTCCTTCCGTTGGCTGCTCGGCGATGACGTCGCCGACTGGAGCGGCCGAGGCGCCGAGGCGCTCCGCACGGTGGATCGGCTCATCGTGCTCGACATCTCCGACGTGCGGCGACTCGGGTCGCTCGCGTCGACGGTGCGCGCGCTCCCGCAGGATGCGCTAGTGATCGATCATCACCTCCCCAGCGACGAGCCGCCGGGAACGGTGATGGTGAGCGACACGCGGGCCTGCGCGACCGCCGAGCTGGTGTACGACCTCGCCGTGGTTGCGGGGCTCGAGCTGACCTCGGCGATTGCGGAGGCCCTCTACACCGCGATGGTGACCGACACCGGGGGCTTCCGCTTCGGCAACACCTCGCCGCGCTGCCTCGCCGTCGCCGCCGAGCTGCTGCGCGCCGGTGTGGATCCGGAGCGGATGTACGCGCGCATCTACGGTAGCGTCCCGCTCGGGCGGATCTACCTCCTCCGCGACGTGCTCGACACTCTTGAGGTCGATCTGACCCACGGCCTCGCGTGGGTGCGTGTCGAGGCCGGCGAGCTCGAGCGGTGCGGGGCCACCAGTGAGGACCTCGACGGGGTGGTGGAGCACCCGCGGTCGATTGCCGGTGTGCGGCTCGCGCTCCTCTTCCGCGATGTCGGGACGGCGCAGGTGAAGGTGTCCTTTCGGAGCGTGGCCGGCGTCAACGTGCACCCGCTCGCGCAGCAGTTCGGTGGGGGTGGCCACGCGCGGGCCTCCGGCGCGCTCATCGGAGGCACGCTCCCGACCGTGATGGCGAAGGTGCTCGACGAGGCGCGCCGGATGCTCGCCGCTGGCGCGCTCGCGGACGGCGCGGCACAATGAAGGCCGTGCGCCCGTCCGACGCCCGCCGTGGGTTCTCCCTGATCGAACTGCTGATGGTGCTCTCCATCACGGGGATCCTGATCGCCATCGCCGCGACGCAGATCGGGCGGCAGTTGAGCCGGGACCGGGTGCTGCGGGCCGCGACGATGGTGCAGGGGGTGCTCGTCGAGGCCTCGCAGCTGGCGGTGCGCCGTCGGACACCGATGCGCGTCGTCCTCGCCGGGTCGTCGGTGCAGGTGCGCCAGCGCGCGGGTGACACGCTCGTGCGGCAATGGCGCTTCGACGCCGCCTCCGACGTGCAGGCGACCCTCGCGTTCACGCCAGCGACCGGGATCACCATCTTTCCGAACGGCCGGGCCGACACGACGCTCGCGGTCGTCCTGACGAGTGCGACAGGGCGCGCGACGGTGACGCGCAGCGCCACCGGGATCGTCCGACGCCAATGAGCGCCCGGCGCGGCTTCTCCCTCATCGAGGTCATCGTCGCGGTGACCCTGCTCGGTGTGGTGGCGGCGACGCACGCCCTGGTCTCCGCGCGCTACACCGTCCGGGCGCGCAGCCTCGGAGTCGGGGTCGACCGGGCCGCCGCCATCTCCACCGCGGTGGACCTCTACGCGACGATGCCGTACGCGAGCATCGCGGCCGACACCGGGTGTGTGACGATTACCACGATGCCGAACTACCGGCATCGGCGCTGCGTGAGCATCACGAACCCGACGCAGGCGATCACGCGGGTGCAGATCATCATCGACCCGACGGCCAGCGGATTCCGCTCCGATACGATCCGCGTGGACCGCAGTCTCCCCCCCTCCGGGTCGCTCTTCTCGTGAGCCGGCGCGGCGCGACGCTCGTCGAGCTGCTCGTGGTGATCGTCATCCTCGGGATCATCGGCGGGTCGGTGACGAACCTGCTCATCTCGCAGACGCGCCTCTTCGCCCGCGAAGCGGGGGGACGTGACGCACGGTCCGTCTCGCGGAACGCGCTGAATATCGTCCGCGATGAGATGCGGATGATCGAGCCGCGCGGCATCGTGACGGCGACGGACACCGCGCTGACGGTGCGGGTGCCGTATGCGATGGGCGTGTACTGCGCGAGCAACACGGCGACCTTCGTCCCCGTCGACTCGCTGATCTACGCGCAGGCCGCCTACGCGGGGTACGCGTATCGGGACACCGCCCTCAACGCGGCGTACACGTACGTCGCCAAGACCGCGGCCCCGACGACGGGGACCGCCTCGACCTGCAGCAGCGGTCCCGGGATCACCCCGATCCCGAACGGGAAGCTCCTCGTGTTGAGCCCGGCCTTCCCCTCGTTGCCGTCCGGCGCTCCCGTCCTCCTCTACCAGACCGTCACGTACGCCCTAGGGCCGAGCACCCTGGTCCCCGGTCGCACCGCGCTCTGGCGGCGCGTCGCCGGTGGGGTGTCCGAGGAGATCGCCGTCCCCTTCCAGAACACCGCGATCTTCCGATTCTATCTCTCAGGTGCCGATACCTCGCAGGCGTCACCGCCGGCGGCAGCGAGCCTGCACACGATCAGCGGGATCGAGCTCGTCCTCACCGGCGAGAGCGAGAAGACCGTCGCCGGGCGTTCCGCACCTGAGCGGTCCTCGGTCCGGCTCTCGATCTTCTTCCGGAACGCGGTCATCTGATGGCCCGACCGCACGCGCTGCTCCTGCGAGCCCGCCGGGCCTTCGCGCTCCCGACGGTGATCCTCGTGATGCTCGTCCTGGTGGGGGCGCTCGCCTCGGGCTTCGGGATGCTCAGCAGCGAGCGCGGCGCGGACGATGCCGCCATCCAGTCGCAGGCCGCCGCGGCCCTCGCCGAGACGGGACTGCAGCAGGGGCTTCGGAACCGGCCGGGACTCGGGCTCTCCGCGGTGCCCGGCGCCTCGGATTCGGTGCGCCTCGCCCTCACCGGTGGCTACGCCGATATCGTGACCACGCGCCTCCGCGCCGCGTCGGGGACCAGCATCGCCGCGCTCTACCTCGTCCGGTCGCGGGGCGTCGCGACGACCGTCGGCCCCCGTGGCGCCGGGAACGCCGTCGCGATCAGCAGCGCGTTCGCCACCTTCCAGGCGATGACGATGACGGTGCAGTCGGCGCTCACGGGGATCAACGGCATCCAGAAGACCGGCGTCGCGGGTGACATCAGCGGGGTGGACCAATGCCCGGTGGCGAGCGGTGGCACCGGGGCGACCGTCGCGGCGGTCGCCGTCCCCAACGTCCCAGGATATTCGGGCTCCCTCGCCCCCCTCAGCGGGACCCCCAAGGTCCAGTCGCTCGGCGCCACCGCCGCGGCCGCGTCCACGACGGTCCCGTTCGACTGGGCGGATATCGTGAGTGGTAATGCCATCACGCCGGACTTCCTCTCCGATTACCTCGGCAACGGGTTCCCCACGACCGCATGGTTCGCGTCCAACGGGTCGTCCTGGCCGACGATCATCGTGAACAATGGCCCGTCTCCGAACCGCGAGTTCACCCTCAGCTCCTTCGGTCGTGGCCTCCTCATCGTCTACGGCGACCTGCGGCTGAATGGCAATTCGGCCGGCTGGGATGGCATCATCATCACCGGCGGCAAGATCCGGTCGAATGGGGCGAACCAGGTCTCCGGCGCCACCGTCACCGGGCTGAACGTCAAGCTCGGGTACTCCGTCACCGCGACGGACGTCGACGAGCTCATGGGTACCAAGCGCTACCTCTATAATTCGTGCAACGTCGGTTCCGCCCTGAACTCCCTCGGCGCGCTCCGCGTCTACCAGAACTCCTGGGCCAACACCTTCCCGTCGTACTGATGTCCGAGACACTCCAGGCGCGCCTCGCCGAGGCGCTCGCCCCGCTCGCCAATCCCCGCACCGGCGCTTCCCTCTACCAGACGCAGCAGGTCCGCGACATCGCCGCCTCGCGCGACGGGAAAGTCCGCGTCACCCTCCTCCTCGGTGCGCAGGACGACCCCGTCCTCGCGCGTCAGGTCCGGCAGGCGCTGGAGGCCGTCGAAGGCGTCACGGACGTGCGCGTCGACGTGAAGGATGCCGCCCAGGCCGCGCCATCCGATGCCGCTGCGTCCGCGCCCGCCCCGAAACCCGCCGGCGGGCGGACGCTCCCCGTGATGGGAGAGTCCGCGGGCGCGCCGAAACCGCCCGCGCCGCCGTCCCCCGTCTCGTACCCGGGCCTCGGTCGCATCATCGCCGTGTCGTCGGGGAAGGGAGGCGTCGGCAAGTCGACCGTCACCACGAACCTCGCCATCGCCCTCGCGCAGGCCGGGTATCGCGTCGGCCTGATGGACGCCGACATCTACGGGCCGAACATCCCGCGGATGATGGGCGTGGATGCCGCCCCGCCGGTGCAGGATGAGAAGATCCAGCCCCTCGAGGCGCACGGCGTCAAGCTCATCTCGCTCGGCTTCCTCATCGAGCGCGACCAGCCGGCGATCTGGCGCGGGCCGATCGTGATGAAGATCATCACGCAGTTCCTCCGCGACGTCGCGTGGGGGGAGCTCGATGTCCTCCTCGTCGACATGCCCCCGGGCACCGGCGACGCGCAGCTCTCGCTCGTGCAGGCGACGAGCGTCGCCGGCGCGGTCATCGTGACCACGCCGCAGGAGGTCGCGGTCGGCGACGCGCTGCGCGGCGCGATGATGTTCCGCCGCGTCGGCGTCCCGGTGCTCGGCGTCGTCGAGAACATGTCGTACTTCGAGTCGCCGGAGACGGGGAAGCCGATGGCGATCTTCGGCTCAGGGGGCGGCAAGCGTCTCGCCGACGAGCTGAAGGTCCCGCTCCTCGGCGAGATTCCGCTGCATCCGCCGGTGCTCGAGGGCGCCGACCGCGGGGCGCCGATCGTGGTGTCGGGAGCGGCGAGCAGCGCCGCCAAGAAGCTGGGCGAGGTGGCCCTCGCCGTGGTGCGGCAGCTCGGAGTCCCCGCGCCGCGCTGATCGCGCGGCGCGGGAACCCCGCGTCCGTCAGTCGATGGTGGCTGGGGGCGCTGGGGGCGCTGGCGGCGCCGGGGGCGTCGGGGGCGTCGGCGACCAGAACGAAGGTGCCGCCGCACGCGGCTTCCCTGCACGGGAGAGCACCGCGGCCCCGAACCCGGCCGTCACCGCGACCC
>JACCDM011231705.1_pt1 | contig 15629 bp, 6 predicted proteins | sample 7445851 | NCBI WGS metagenome assembly JACCDM01 (sample SAMN15323438, study PRJNA562643) | freshwater metagenome | isolation source: river surface water | place: USA:Blue River Watershed | collected 2017-08-16
ACCCCCCATCCAAATCTTTCCACAATTGCCCTTCACAAATTGAAATGCCACAAAAGCCAAAGTAACTTCCCAAAAAAATAATTACTCTTTGACAAAGGTGCATGATTGTGTGGTTTGGTTGGTTTGGAGCACAATATAATAAATACCACTACACAAATGACTGACATCTATCTGCGTATTTTCTGCCCCGCCTATGATTCTAACCTCTTGTACTTGCTGCCCCATTGAATTATACATGTACAATTTGTTCTGGTTGTTCCATACATTCTCAAAAACAACAGAAATATTTTGATACGCCGGATTCGGGTAGAGATGAAAAAGTTTATTGCCATAGACCGTCTCTATTATTTCGTCATTGAGCATGGTGGGAATATCAAATCGCGCTATTGTACCATCTCGGTACAATGACAATTGTGGTTGAAAATAATCTGTATTACTGCTTTGATCATACTCCCAAGTTGTCCATGATTGTTCACTATGGCCAGCTAGAAAAAGTTTATCCTTTCCAGTAGACAGCGCCCTTCCAACATTGTTGGTGCCATTTCCAAATTCAGTGCTCCACAATAATTTTGTATCCTTATCAAATCCCATTACCACCGCGCGTTGGCTTGTACCTCCTATTTCATCCGTTTCCATATAATTTAATCCGGTATCGTTGCATAATGGAAACGTATTATCAGTTGGTACTGTGCACCAACTTGAATCTGCTTGCATATCCGCACTATTGACCCAGCCTGTTACAAAGATTCTTTTTTTACTATCAATGGCAAGACCGAAACCATTCTCATCTTTTGAACCACCAACAAATGTACCCCATGTCAATTGACTTGTGCTTCCCACCACCCTAAAACGACTGATAAACATATCCTGATTTCCACCTCCAAATATCCCTTGGTTATAAAAACCAAACCCCGTATCATGTGTTGGAAAAGTTGCCGCTCCTTGCTCAGGAACTGAACCCGTAACAAATACATAGCCCATAGACTCTTCCGTATAGCCATCACTGCTTGTTGCAATTCCTGGTTTATTCTCACTGATAATATATTCCGGTGAAGCTCCTAAAAATGTGGACCAATGCAAGCCGAGAGTTTGATCGTTAAAACGCCCAATAAAATAATTACCCAAACTAGAGTTGCTGATGTCAAACCAATCATGTTGCCAACTCAATCCTGCGTTATCGCAGTTGGGAAAAAGTCCATCTTGAGGCACATCACATTCAGTTGCAGAATACCCTTCACTTTTGGTCACCCCGACGAAAATTGGGTCACTGGTGACAATACCAACATCTCCAATAAAATCATCCGACTCACTACCAAACCACGTGCACCATTGCAAAGTTCGCTCATTACCAACCAAACGCATGATAAAACCATCATGGCCCCCCGCATGTGGCTGATTATACAAACCATAGGATTGAGTTGGAAAATTCTCGGGACTATTCCCATTGCCGGTTATCCAAATATCTCGCGTGTCTTGAAAACTATTCCATTGGTATGCCACGCCTGAACAAAAGTCAATTCCATCTCCTCCGATATAACTGTCAATTGCAATTATACCAAATTCATTTAACTCAAGAAACAATCCATCTGAAATTCCGTTGAGAGATGCATCATTTAAACTCCCAGATTCAACTGCATTCGTGATGTCATTGCTATCCGTGTATCCAACAACAAAGACTCCATCACTTTCATTGTGGGTGATGCTCCAGCCTCTATCATTCCCACTGCCTCCATAGACCGTAAAATACGTCAATGCACAATTCATTTCAAATTTAGCTACGAATAAATCTCCTTGTAAATCAAAATTTCCGTTGATATCAATTTGGCCTTGGGCATCCGAAAATACTTCATTTGTTTCCTCTCCCGTAACCCAAACAGTTTCATATTCATTACTGGTTACGTCAAGATTTTGATCAAATCCTGTTCCTCCTGTGAAAGTGCTCCAATCCAAATTTCCGTTCGCATTAAGAACGTCCCAACTGTTTTGAACATTGGTACATTCCAAAACCAATGTGCCAACCCAATTTCCTGTGTAAAGAAAAGAGATTTCATTGTCTGTAATGATGTATTCAGGTTGCCATGAAAGCAACGTTAATTCGCCCGAAACTTCATTCATTTCATACGCCTTTGGCTTGGGCTGAATTTGGTCACCGATTGCAGTATGAATAATAAGGTCTCCATTAGATGAAATGCTCAAGCCTGTTTGGCCAGAGTATTCCATCGCTATTTCAGAAGGAGTAGATCCATTGCGTGCCACTATCCAATGACAATACCCGCTGCGGTTATTTGAAAATATTAAATCGATGTTTTCGTATACATTTAACTTGACAATAGCATCATACAAATTGGTTCGTTCCGCCTTGTGCGACATATGTCCTAGATAAAAGTTGGCGTATTCCTTGCGCTCAAGCATAGGATAAGGAGTAGCGCTGACCAATCCTTTAGTAAACGCCATATCAATCCTAACAAGTGTTCCCACGTTACTACTATCCTGTACCATCGATGTGTATTGATAACTTATTTTTTCCTCATCTATATATGTACTTGGTATCGTCCTTTGACAATAAAATTTAATCGAACTGTTAGAAGTGCCATCTATATTTCTTAATTGGCCTCTATTGTCAATGTATCCCGCGCTTGAATTAAAGCCATTCAATGGAACCGGCATCAAGACATTCTTCTGACTCCATCTTACCACAACATATCTAAATCTTCCGTTGTTATCCTGAGATTGTCCACCAACGTAAATATCATTGTTGTATTCACTAAAGGCAATGTTCATAGGAACATCATCTCCGTTCGCATCTCCATTCCATCGCGAAGTCCAAATTAATGTGCCGTCAAAAGCGTCCAGCTTTTGAATACAATAATCAAGATTACCATCTTTGTATGAAGAACCACAAATGATTGGATTTCCAATGAAATCAAGTTTAAGCCCCGTTGCTTCATCATCTCCTCTGTCTGCATCATAAGTTTTAGACCATATCAATGAACCTTGTAAATTATTGTATTTTCTAACAATAAAGTTTTTTCCTTCATTGATGGTGTTGGTATATCCAGAAACAACAACCTCATTAGACGAGGTCAGCTCAATACTCAACCCTTCATCATCCAAATCATCAACACCATTGTATGTGTCTTGCCATAAAACAACAAGTGATGCATTCAATTTAATCACTCTCAAATCATATCCATTGGTGTGGTTACGAACTGAACCAATAATATACGTGTTATCACTTTCATCTATCGCCAAGTCCGTCACTTTATCAATTCCATTATCATCCCCTCCTGAAAGTTGAGACGCCGTATAAGCACCTGTAGCGGCATTAAATCTAACAGTGGCCATTTGCCATTTAAGTGCTGTTTGCTGTGAACTGCCTATCAAAGTAATTGCAGTTCCATCAACAGACAATCTTACAGCAACGTCAGCCAAATTTACGCTATTCCATGTACTCACCCATTGTTGAATTCCATTGTCATCATATTTTACACAGAGAAAATCTGAACCTGTGTTAGCTCCATAAGAGCCTCCACAAACAAAAATATTATTGTTTGAATCGTTTTGAATGCTAACACCTCCATCCAACGAATTTGACGGTCCATTATATGTCGCAATCCATTGCTGAATCCCAGATGAATTATATTTAATGGTAACAGCATTGTAGTTGGTAGTAGAAATAAATTCCGTTCCAGTAACAACAATATCTCCCGAATTATCAATCACAAGATCAGAGGCAAAATCATCTCCTCCAGCCAATCCAGAATACGTAACAGACCAAATAGTCTCATTATCGGATGTTAACTTTGATAAAATCATATCATAATTTCCATCAACATTCAATGTGGCTCCGCATACATATACAAAACCATCAATACTACGCTTAACTGAATTCTTATAAAACTGTTCTTGAACTCCGGTAGTTCCATAACTTTCTAAAAATGCCTGCACGGTTTGCTGAGACTGTGCCTTCACCATTACTAAACTGAAAAGCACCAAAAAAAATGGAATTCTAAATAGTTTCATGATACTAATTTTTAATTTATACTACAAGTAAAATTGAAATGAAGTACAACGTTAGAACATAAATCAATAACTTGTATACTTTTAGTACAAATCCCACAAAGAATTGGTATATGTACTAATTTTTAAGAATAAATTCGAACCTATCTCCTCTCCTCGTTCAAACCTTGAGAATGCGTTTGATCATCACCCGACCCGCGGTGGTTTCTACGACAACAAGGTACACCCCGTTTTCCAGATTTTCCACTGACATTTGTTTCCGCTTTTCACCCGCAGACCAAGAATCTGTCATCACCTTTCTTCCCTGGGCATCATATAGGACAATCGAAGCCGGCTGATTAAAAAGACCCTGTCTCCAGTGTCAACTGATCTTGAGAAGGATTGGGGTAGAGGGTGAGGTCGCTATCGGCTTCAAACTCTTGAATACCAACCTCACAACCAGAAAAGAGGCATCCCATACTATCCACCTTCAGTAAATAAGAATCTTGAATATATCCACCTTGTGGACTTTCTCCTGTATACATGTATACTCTGCCCAATGCAGTTATTGAACCATCTTCATTTTCAACGAAATCATTCAATTGACAATGAGCCGAACTAGGAGAAATCTCTGCATAACCATCGGGTATGTAAATTCTCTTCCAGAGCAAATTATATTCACTATCCAATTTCATTATATAGGCGGCATTATCAAATGGCCCGTTCACTGAATCTGGAATAATATCAACCCAACATTCACCAACCCCTAGATAACCACCACCTGATAATTTTTTCAGACAGTATAATCGATTTAACGCGTCTGGTTCAAAATATTGATTCGTCCATAAAACTTCACCTGACTCTGCGTTTATTTCTTTCAACACCGGTCGTTCTCCAGTATTTTGAACATATCGCGAGCCCGCAAATAGATAATTGCCATTATCCAGCTTCATTATTCCTGAAGCGCCCAATCTTAAATCCGCATTAGCAAATGATGTCCACAGTATAGTTCCATCGTAACTTAATTTCTGAACGAAACTATCGCCATTACTATCTAAATAACGCCTTGCCCCCAAAACAAGTCCATCACCCACGTCAATCAACCGTTGAGACATTACATTCATCTGAGATGAGTAAGTCTTATGCCAGAGATATTTTCCTTCGAAATCACATTTAACAATCAAATAACCCAATGAATTATCAATGTTACATTTTCCGGCCAAGTACATGCCTGAATCCGCTGAAACTCCAGTATAAAAGTTGGGATACGACAATTGAGGAATAACATCATACAAAGTATCAAAAATGGAAAAATTTTGCCAAATACCCGTAGATGAAAATTGAATGATGAATGGAAAAACAGTATCAGCATCACTGCTGAAATTGCCAACCACCCATTTTTCTTCACCTGCTGGTAGAATATTTGGATAATATCCTGAACTATAAAACTGTTGCTGGGAGTTGGTTAGTGTTGTATCCCAATACAATTCCCCAAATTGGTCAAATTCACTGATCAGAATTGTGTATTTTGATGTCTCCATATTGAAAGCGGAATGGGTGGTAAGATATCCATCTCCCTGATTTACAATGGCCATTCCGTCATTGGAGAATCCATTAAAATCGTATAATATTGAAAACTGTTGAGTTAATCCAATCCTTGAAAAAATAACCAATGACAAAATGCAAATCAGATACTTCATATTTAAATTGGGATTGGATTAATGTACTATTGATAGATGTGCTGAACCATCTCAACGTTGATTAAAATACATCCTGCCATCACCATCAAAAGAACTATTCAGATAATTTTCATCTTGGCCATAGAGCATTATACCAATGCAGAATGGTATCAGAGCAAGCATGTATTTCAATGTGTTAGAAATTTTTAATTATTATTGATTAACCACATTCAATTTGATACTTTCCACCACCTTATCAAAGGAAATGAGTTGCACCACGTACATTCCACTTTTAAAATTTTTCAATGAAAGTTCCATCAACCCGTTGGTGTTGGGTTGAAAGGATTTTATCAATCTCCCCTGCGGGTCATACACTTGAATGGTTCCGTTTCCATCCGCTTCTATGGGATAATGCAGCCACGCGGAACCAGATGCAGGGTTGGGATAAACACTTAATTTCTTATCAAATGGACCCAACTCCCAAACTTCACCCACTACATTTGTAAAGTCAAGACGAGAAACAACGAAATCAAGTCCTGAATTAATGTAAGAACCAGCGACAATCAATTTTCCATCATTTTGGAATTCGGCGACACCTCTATTATACAATAGTTGTTCAATATCAATGGTGCCGTCACTGGTGCTCATCATTATTGGTTCACCTTCATCAGAGAGTTGAGCAATGTGATAAAAAGTGGAATTCTCTTCCGAACAACAGGCATCACCAGATCCTAAAACAAATAGTTGGTTATTGGAATTAAACAAAAATTGATAAAAATGATTACATGGCACGTTGTACCCAAATTCTCCAATACCATTGATTCCAAAATCAAGATCTAAAACCCCATTAGAATTTAATCTGACCAATGCCGATGTATTCTCTTCTAAAAGTAAGAGAATATCTCCATCTTCCAAACGACAAATATCCGCTACACCATAATAAACATTGGGCGCAAATTCAATGTCTAATTCAAATAATCCACCGTTTCCAAAATCCGTTATTAATTCTCCACTTGTTGGTTCTAATTTCCATACTGTTAAAAACCTTTGATTATCCCAATTAATATAAGAAGTGCCAATGCAAATTAAAGTGTCTTGTAGGAAATATAATTTGGAAATAAACTCACTATCATAGTTAACTCCAATTGCAGAAATTCCTGATGAACCATATGCCTCCACAGCGCCGCCATTTTCACTTATCTTATAAATAGCGTTGTGCATAGATCCATCTATGTATTTACCACCCGCAATAAAGAGTTCGTTAGAGGGTCCAATTATTGCGCATGAAAGACAGCCGATAGTTTCAAAAGTGGTTACAATGCCCGTGTTTCCGTAACTAGAGTCAATTGAACCATCAGAATTCAAGCAAAAAACTTTAACACAATCAGTCACGTTCTGCATGGACGTGCTTTCAACAACGCGAGCGATTAACAGTATTTTATTTGTCTCAGTACATAATATAAAAGGAATGTAGGCCTGAATTAGGGTGTCTGGAGAGTAAATAAAAATTCCATTGTCTGCAAATGTTGTATCTCTATTTCCATCAGGGTTTACTCTGAATATAAAAATTTCCTGGTTCGGTGAACTACCATAACCCGCAACCAGAATTTTACCATCAGATTGAATAGCAATGGATTCTGTTCTGTCTGTGTAACTTTGATTAAAATACATCCTGCCATCACCATCAAAAGAACTATCCAAATAATTTTCATCTTGGCCAAAAATCATTGCACAAATGCACAATGGTATCAGAGTAAGCAGGTAATTCATTGTTTTGGACATTTTAATTATTATTAATTAACCACATTCAATTTGATACTTTCCACCACCTTATCAAAGGCAATGAGTTGCACAACATAAATACCGTTTTCATAATTTTTCAATGAAAGTTCCAGCAACCCGTTGGTGTTGGTTTGAAAGGATTTTATCAATCTCCCCTGCGGGTCATAAACTTGAATGGTTGCGTTTCCATCCGCTTCTATGGGATAATGCAGCCACGCGGAAGTTGTTGCCGGATTGGGCCAAATGCCAAGCAATGGAAGTTCTTCATTTCGCTTATCCTTTCCAATTTGCAACGACCGGTATTGAATGGGAACCCTTGGCTCGGGTTCAAATTCAGCTAGGCCTATTTCTTGTAAAATGGCTAATGCCATGGTGTTGCTCCAATCGCTCGGGTTTTCATAAATCATCCAGAGTTGATTGATTTGTGCAGAATCCAATAAACTCCAATCACTTGCCACAGCTTGTTCCATCTCCAAAATACCTTTGTAATTGGCCAGCCTTGGCTCACTCAAAACGGTCGCGATTGCACCATTATAATCTTGCTTGGAAGCCAGCAATGAGGCACGGTTTCGCAACATCACTATTGCTTCCAACTGGTTTGTTTCAACGATGTACTCATTCAGATAAATCAACTGGTCGGTTTCCTGTTCAGGGTTGCTTTCGTAAGTGAGACCTGCCTGCGCAATCAGCTGAATGAGTTTATCACGGTGTGTGGCAAGCCCCATGATGTTGAGTTCCATCAAGGTTCTCAAGCTGGCACCTGCGTCAGCATCGTATAGAAACGCCATAAAGAACGGACTGAGTATTTCCGCCTGCTCAATCTCTGCAATCACTTCCTTTCGAAGGGCACTGTTGGCAAGAAATACCTCTGTAAGATGCCATGGACTAAGACGTGAGGCTTGTGCAATGAGGTGGTGAAGCACCTCATCGCTTAATGGATAACGCTGCATAAGCAAGTCGCGGTAGTACTGGCTTTCATGCGGGAATGCTTCGTTGAGTATGTCAATGGTGCTTTGTTTTTGATTGTTGTCAACCACAGCGGTGTAAGTATCCTTTGCGCTCTGCAACTCAACTTTCACGGTATTTAGTTGTGCAATGATACCACTGATGCCTCCCGGTGTTTGGCCTCCGCCACCACTACCGTATGTGTTGGGGCAATCTGAATTAATATATAGATTGTTGTTATTGATTATTGTAATTAATAAATTTAATCCAAAACATGAATCAGTAGTGGAAAAACTGCCACAATCAGGAATTGAATTAGCATTATCATGACACCAATAATTATTGTAATGACAATTATCCGGGTCAATAACAAAGTCGCTAATAGCTCCGCTGCAATCTGGTGAACTGAAATGATTGCAGGCATTCATTGAACCAAAAGGTTGATTTCCTCCTTGGTCTTGCCTCATGAAAGACTTAGCATCACGAAAAATATCGGTTTGTCCATTAATGTATGTATTACATAGAACCTGTAGTCCAGTCTGAGATATTGTAGTTTCGAGATTGTTTCTTGTCACATAAGTCCCCAACCTCATCTCATCAAAATCATTGTTCCGTATTTCATTGGAAAAGTCTCCGCTATTGTCCACCCAAATGCCTAAGGCGTTGGGATAGTCCTCTTGGACAAGAACATCATTGCTTCCAAAGAATTTGTTTTGCTCTACAACATAGCCTGTACTGTTCGTTAGATGAATACCGCGCTCCATGCTCTGACCCGTTTCTTGATTCGCCGCATCGGGAATCTCAAAATTATTTTGATATATCTGAACATTGTCTGTATTGTAATTTACAATTCCATATAAACAGTCCTGAAATTCCATTTTTCTACATGTATAAAATGAAATTGGAACATTAAAACCGTGACTTCTAATACCATATCTCAACCTGTAAAAAGTTGTGTGGTTTACATCCTCATTCTGTCCACTCCAAGTATCATTCATTCCATCAACAAAAAAACTAGATTTAATTGAATAAATTCCCACCCCACGCTGATTCCACGCATAAATACCATTGCTTGTTGTATTCAAAAATGAACAATGTGTAAAGTATATTTTATCCACTTCTGATAAACTTACATGATAGAGTGGGGCCGCTGAGTTATTATTCAAATGAGCATCAGTCACAAATGTACAGTGGTTGAATAATGACTTGTTCTGAATATAATTACCCCCCAAAGTATAATGGTATTTCTTAAATGCTACATCAATCTGGTTATTTTTGAATGTACTATTGTACGCCCGTATGATTCCTCCTCCATTCAACGCACTTGTGCCAATTTCAACTCCTTTGGCGGCATTTTCAATGATAGAGTTATTCATGTACAAATAACCCTGGTCGCCACCGGTCATCGGATTTTGATCTACAGTACCCATTATGTTGGTTGTCCCAAGTAAGTCCACCCCTGGCCACATGCGATGGTTACATTGTATTGATGTCAACACAGTACCATTCAAACTTACCTTGGCCCCCTTCTCTATTATTAAATCGGCTCCTTCGTCAAATTGAAGAACCATGTTGACGATATTCGTGTTTGTTCCTGTTTGGAAAATAAGGTCCTGTGTGATCACCAATGGTGAATTTGAATCGCCAAATGGATTGCTCCCATCGGTCCATAATCCATCATTCATCAAATTCACTTGAGGATATGAGCCAAAATGAGTCTGCTCATTGTCCTGACAACAAGCCCCTACCTCCATGTAATTTTGTGCTATAATCGTATTGGTATTTTGAACTTGAATACTATAAATTAAATTTTCTCCTGTTCCCCCTTCCATTGTATTTGGAAATACTTCACCGTCCCATTCTACCTCTTCAAGGGTTGAATTGATTGGTTCATTCGGAATGGTTATTTTCTTCATGCCATTTGCAGAAGATATATAAATCACTAATAATCCATTCTCATCCTTTTGCATCTCCAATTCACTATATGCAAATTCGGAAAGGTCACCATCAATTGGAAAAGTTACTGCATAGTTGCTCAATTGTATTACCCCAATTTCCGGTGCGTTATTCTTAGTAAACCATAAATATTGCCCGTTTGGCGAAAATTCAATGCTTGTTACCGCATTAGAATAAACCTCTTGGTTACCCAAAACCACCAATTCAGGATTGGAAACCTCACCATCCAAAGACAAATCTTGAAATAGTACAGTATTTGTACTATTCTCATTTAATGACATACAATCTTCAACTGATGAAGCCAATTTAAATCCCGATGGCAATACAAAAGACTCGACTGTTCCATAATCATAACCTGGACCCCAATCATTATTCACTCCACCACAATTTCCAACTTGAATAATTTCATCTAAATTAATCTCAAATATTTGCATACCATCAACCCTACCTGCCAATACTAAATATTTTTTATGCTCATTTACTTCTATTATCTCCATTGAATGTCGATCATCTTGCAATCCATTCAATTCCTGAAGTAATAAATATGTATCAGACTCCAAAGTAATATTCAGTCCAAAACTCGTTGAAAAAAAATAATCAAAACTGTGATTTAATATGGTGTTGTTTATTGCCTGACTAATCAAACATCCCTTTCTATTTGCATCATTAGGAAATACTACACTTTGTGCGGACATATCAAGTATACTGCATACAACCACACTTGTTTGACCAACCGATCCTTTGGTCACGGAAAACAAATAAAACTTCTTGCAATATCCAGGAACATTTGTAACCGCAATATCTCCATTGATTGCCGGAAATTGATCTGGGCTCTCTTCACTATAACTTAACTGATTTATAAATTGAACCCCTCTAGCTATCACAAAGCCTTGGCCGTCATAAATGGTTCCGTCTATAATAAAAAACAACAAATCCCCATTAGAGTCAAATTGACAAGTCTGTCCCTTTGTCGCCGTTTGTCCTGTGTAATGCAAGGATGGATCGATTCCGGGCTGTGGCAAAGGGGTACTTGTTACTGTAGTACTTGAAAAATGAATTTGCTTATTGCCGTAAATCCAATTCGGGCTCTGTGCCTTAAATCCATTACAAAAAATAGATAACAACGCAAGAAATATCAAACGTCTGGAAATTTTGAATTTTCCTAAACCCAATCTGGAAATTGCAATCATTTCACTCTTCATGATATATAGTTATTAATGAATAGAAAACTTAAGCAATCTCATCAACACTATTCTAAAAACGTATGCTCTATTCAAACCTATAACAAATTATTTTATAAAACAATACGTATTTTCACTTTTAGTACAAATCCCACAAAGAATTGGTATATGTACTAATTTTTAAGAATAAATTCGAACCTGTCTCCTCCCCTCGTTCAAACCTTGAGAATGCGTTTGATCATCACCCGACCCGCGGTGGTTTCTACGACAACAAGGTACACCCCGTTTTCCAGATTTTCCACTGACATTTGTTTCCGCTTTTCACCCGCAGGCCATGATTCTGTCATCACCAATCTTCCCTGTGCATCAAAAATGACAATCGAAGCCGGCTGATTAAAATAAGTCCCTGTCTCTAAGATAAACTGGTCATGTGCAGGGTTGGGGTAAAGGATGAGATCATTATAGGCCTCAAACTCTTGAATACCAACCTCACAACCAGAAACAAGACATCCCATACTATCAACCTTCAGTATATAAGAATCTTGGATATACCCTCCTTGTGGACCATCTCCCGTATACATGTATACTCTACCCAAGGCGGTTATTGTACCATCTTCATTTTCTACAAAGTCGTTCAATTGACAATGAGCTGAGCTTGGAGAAATCTCTGCATAACCATCGGGTATGTAATTTCTTTTCCAAAGCAAATTGAATTCACTATCCAATTTCATTATGTAAGCAACATTATCTGCTGGCCCGTTCACTGAATCTGGAATAATATCTACCCAACATTCACCAACACCTAAATAACCACCATCTGATAATTTCTTCATGTTATATAATCGATGTAACTCGTCCGCTTCTAGATATAGTTTTGTCCAGAGGACTACTCCTGTCTCTGCGTTAATTTCTTTCAACACCGGTTGTTCTTCCGAACCTTGGATATTATATCGCGATCCGGCAAATAAATAATTGCCATTATCCAACTTCATAATTCCTGAAGCACCCAATTTTAATTCCGCAGGAAAAGTTGTTGTCCATTGTACGATTCCATCGTAACTTAATTTCTGAACGAAACTATTGCTATTATTATTCCAATAGCGTCTTGCTCCTAAAACAAGTCCATCACCCACATCAAGCAACCGCTGAGCCGCGACATTCATCTGATCTAAATAAGTCGTATGCCATAGATAATTTCCTTCGAAATCATATTTCACAATCAAAGCATATAGTGAACTATCAATGATACATTTTCCGGCCAAATAAACGCCTGAATCCGCTATAACTCCTGTAAAAATCCGAGGATTTCTCAATTGAGGAATAAGGTCGTACAAAGTATCAAGAATGGAAATATTCTGCCAAATACCTGTAGATGAAAATTGAATGATATACGGGAAAATACTATCCGTATCATCAAAGAAATAGCCAACCACCCATTTTTCTTCGCCTGGCAGTAAGATATTTGGATAATATCCCAACGGACTAGTAAACTGTTGCTGGGTGTTCGTTAATGTTGTGTCCCAATACCTGTTGCCCAATTGGTCAAATTCGCTTATCAAAGTTGTGTATTTTGACGTCTCCATATTGAAAGCTGCATGCGTGGTAAGATAACCATCTCCCAACTTAACAATGGATGTTCCTTCATTGGCGAAACCATTAAAATCGTACAATGTCGAAAACTGTTGAGTTAATCCAATCCTTGAAAAAATAACCAATGACAAAATGCAAATCAGATACTTCATATTTAATTGGGGATTACATTCATGATAAATACTCAATAAATCAAACCTATAGCAAATTATTCTATAGAACAATACGTATTTTCACTTCTAGTACAAATACCAAAAAAAATAGTATCTGTACTAATTTTTAAGAATAGATTCAAACGCAGCCTCTCCCTCTTCTAAACCTTCAGAATGCGTTTGATCATCACCCGACCCTCGTTGGTTTCTACGACAACAAGGTACACCCCATTTTCCAGATTTTCCACTGCCATTTGTTTTCGCTTTTCACCCGCAGGCCATGATTCTGTCATCACCAATCTTCCCTGTGCATCAAAAATGACAATCGAAGCCGGCTGATTAAAATAAGTCCCTGTCTCTAAGATAAACTGATCATGTGCAGGGTTGGGGTAAAGGATGATCTCACTTTGTAAAAACGCCGCGTCCTCAGACAACGAGCGATTGAGCTTAGCAACTGTATTGAGGGTTGTGTCTCTTCCTATGGAACCAAAGTCTCCTGTTATATACAAAGTATCTTTCCATATTTCCATATCCCGCACTATTCCTGGCATATATGAACCAAACTGTCCCCACTTGGTGAAGAAGGTATCTGAATTGAGGGAGTAATATCCAAAATCATTAATCTTGGCCAAACAGTGTGCTTCAACACCCTCAATCTTTCCAAACCTACCTGCAATGTATAATTCATTGTTGTAAGATTTCAATGCAGTTACACGTCCATCTGGTTGCCAAGGGGAGGGATGAATTTTCTCACCATCATAATACGCCAAATAAGTTTGATGGTCAACTCCAAAGTTCCCAGAGGCAAAAGAGCCACCTATCCAAAGTACACCGTCATGCACACACATGGCCTCTACGATAGTCTCGTATGTTAAACCCAAACTTACGCGATGAATTTGGTGATTATAAACCGAAGCAAAACTATGAATATCACGGGTATAATCACTGAAATATCCACCCACGTATAAGGTGTCTTTATAAAACTCCATGCACAATCCAAAAGGTGTACTCTCAAAAAAATCAACCAATGGCTCTATTTTTTCACCATCAAATCTATAAATAAGGTTAGCGGATTCATTTGCACATTCAGTAAAAGCTCCGACTACATAAAGGTAATCACCAAATTGTTTAATTTCATACATACTAAAGTCTGTTGATCCCCCAGAAATAGTATCCCACGAATAGCCGTTCCACTTGATAAATGAAGAATTATCATATCCCGCAATGGGATTGGAAGAATAAATATCTCCATTAAAAGTACCTATGGTTTTAAAAGATATATGATTAAAAGCGGTATCCGGCTCTCCCATTTTTATCCAATGATGCCCATTCCACATGGCTGGCATTCGCCATGCTTTACAATCCTTACCGAAATATAACTCTCCACTTAACAACAAACAATCACGGTCTTCATCCACTTCTAATTCAAATCCATAAGCTCCAGCACTTCCATAAGTACATCCAAATCCTCCATTTAGTCCCTTCCAAATCTGCGCTTTACAATTTGAGATAGAAAAAAAAGAAGAAATATATAAAAGAAATACAGCTATTCCTTGATAAACACGCATGATTGGGTGCTTTGGTTGGTTTGGAGGACAATGTAGTAAATTCCATTACACAAATGACTAACATCTATCTGCGTATTTTCCGCGCCATTTGAAATTGCAACCACCTGAACGTGTTGTCCCATTGAATTATAGATCAACAACTTATTTTGACTATCCCACTTTTCTGTGCGGCCCCATGTGAAAATCATTACTACATAACGCTGTATTTCAATTACTTATCTCAATTATTGACGAAAATTGCTAAATATTATATTTTTCGTCATTTACCGTGTTATAATCGTGTTTATCAAAACATTACATACTTCTTATGGTCTTTGACATCTCCAATTTTCATGGAATAAAAAAATAAATGTCATCGAATGGCTATTGCAATGAAATGAATCCGCTTTAACGACAAGATGGTGATTTGTCCCCTCCTACTGTCAATTAAAAACTTGAATAGTACCGTTGTATTTGTATTTTTTGTGTTGCCTGTCGGTTAACTCAATAATGTAAAAATAAACACCATCAGCAACTTTTTCTCCTGCAGTCGTGCGGCCGTTCCATATGTCGATTGTTGCAGGACTCACAGTAATGGCATTATTATATTCTGTAATTATATTTCCCCATCGGTTAATAATAGAAACAGAAATTTCTTTCACACTCTCTATTTTAATAGAAAACACATCATTCACTCCGTCATTGTTGGGTGTAAACACATTGGGTATTTGTACCATTAAAGAATCATACACAATAATCTGCAAAGAAAAAGAATCTGCACACTGTGGTAAGTTGTTG
>JACCDM011706404.1_pt1 | contig 15603 bp, 13 predicted proteins | sample 7445851 | NCBI WGS metagenome assembly JACCDM01 (sample SAMN15323438, study PRJNA562643) | freshwater metagenome | isolation source: river surface water | place: USA:Blue River Watershed | collected 2017-08-16
AACATTGTTTAACAAACCACGTTGTTCACCTGCACCAGAATACCAAGGGTCTCTAATACGGTCAACACGAGAATATACCCCTGCATGGTCGCCACAAGTCGGGACCCACAAGTAACGGTCATTATACTTATCGTAAATGTATTTCCAACCACTATCTAAAGTTGCATAAGATGTCGATGGTAAAGTTTCCGCATCAAGTATAATTGATTTAACTTCTTTACGTGGATTCTTAACAACAGACTCTTTACGACAAGATAAAAATACAACAGTATCACGTCTATATTCTGCAATGTTTTCTATCAAATATTTTGCTAATACTGAATCAGGAATACCATTATTATCTTTGATAGAACGATAGTTACCAATGATAATAGGAGCATCTGTTTCTTCTGGATTTTTGAATAAATCATAACCACGAATATCATCATCCGTTCTCATACCAGTAAAGTCGTCAACGCCCCCAACTAAACGAACGGAATTTGAAATCCAATCTTTTGTAGTAGTATTAATAGTTGCATATAATGGAATTGATGCAAGGTCTTTTGTACCAATTATAATATAGTCTGACAAAGTATTAATACGGTTAACCCAATAATTAGATACACCATCAACTGACTTAGCAGCAGAATCAAATGATAAATCTGTATATTTCTCAACAATAGAACCAGCAACACCTGTTACAAGACCAGTACGGTCGTAAACTATAACATGTATAGAACTAGCACTTGGAGCAGTAGCGATAACCTTTGACCATCTCCAACGCTTAACAAATGTTTCTATAGTAGAGTTTGTATAGTTATATTGATTAACACCTGTAGATACAACACCATCATACAAACGGTCGAGAGTAATAGTATCAATAGCACCTAATGCTGATGTAGCAAGTGCGGGAACACCTGAAACTGGAGCCGCAATAGTAACTACTGGTGCAGATGCATAATTAGTACCTGGATTAGTAATCAATAAAGATACAACTTTTAATGATGTAGTAAATGTTGCACCTATACCTGAACCTGCTGAAACTGGTAATGCAATAGTAGGGACTGATGTATAACCAGTACCAGCATTAATAATAGTCACAGAATCTAAAGCACCAGCAACAATAGTAGCTGTACCAGTTGCACCAGTACCACCACCACCTGTAATAGTTAATGTATGTGTGCCATTAGTATAACCTGTACCACCTGCATTTACAGCAGATAATACACCCATAGATGCTGTTGCTGTAGCAGTAACACCTGAAACTGGTGCATCTATAGTAACTAATGGAACATCTGTATAACCTGAACCGGCTGTACCAACAGATAAAGTATAAACTTTCTGTTCATTTGTATCTAATGTAATATCTTTTACTTGGTAGCCTTTGTCATCAATATATAACCAATCACCTAAGTCAAAAAAACTACGAGCAGTTAATGATACTGATGAGCGAGTATATTTAATTTCGTTACTACGTGATAATTGGAAGCGATTTTTTACACCACTCATATCAACACTAAATTTATATTGGTCTTGATTTAAACCTGATAACGAGCCTGTAGCTGGAACATTAGCAACAAAACTAACAGACAAGTTATTACCAAATTCACCTGGATATTTACCAATGAACGTGTTAAATCCTAAATTAGTATCAGACTTTTCTATATAATCAGCATCATTAAGAATAGTGATAGCTGGTTCTGTAATAGATACAGCACCATTAGTGTTGTTATAATAAACCTGTGATACAGAATTTTTACTCAAGTATTCTGATGTGTCTGCATCATAAGATGTAATACGAACTACATCCAAAGCAGTAGCATAACTTAAATATTGAGCCGCAACAAAAAAGTCAATTGCGTTATCAATGTTTGTACCTGGTTTGCCAAAGCGTACCGATAATGATTCCTCATTAGCAATACGAACTCTTTCTAAACAAGGACCCCATGCAAATTTTCCTGCGTAAGAACCATTAGTTCCTACAAACGGTTCTGCAATACCGCTTACATCTGTTTCCTTTGTATAAATACCTGGAGATACTGCGAATGTCATAATTCTTTTCCTCTTTTTAAGCCTAAAATTCCCTTTGTATTATTTACTGTATTTGATATAATATTGAAATGTAAATCCAAAGTATCAAAGTGTGAATTTATATCTCTTGCAATAATAGTTAAATCATATAGTGTATTTACTGATAAATAATTAAACACTATTGTACCATTTGGTGATAAAGATACTTGGTCTTGTCCAAATGATGTTATAATGTCAACATAATCTGCATTTAGTGTTGCATATGTAAATTCTACTGAATGATTATTCAATATAACAATGTTAGCAACAGTAATTTCAGGATTAGCACCTTCTACTTCTAAATTACCAACATATGAGCTATTTATAAGTGGCTCGTTATATGCAATAACACTAATTGTATAAGTCCCTGCTGCTAATCCTGTTATAGTAACACCATAGTCTGCATCATAATTACTATAAACTAATACTGAACTACTATTTATAATTTCTATAGTAACTTTATCAATAGCATCAGATGCTAAATCTATATGTAATACATCATTATTAGTTATTAATGATTCATGTTCTACATCAAGAGTAGGTCTAGGTAGTACTGCTATAAATGGATTTATTGGTGTTAATGTGTATTCGTTATTATTTTCAGAAAAATTAAAGTTAACTTCATACGGAATGTATGCTTCATTATAAGTGTCCTCTTTTGTAGTTAATAATAATCTTAGTGGATTATCTGTACCAGTTGGAGGTAACTGTCCTATTATTATTTGCTCACCTCTAAATTCAGCAATAACATTATTAGTTGCATAATTATAACCAATTAATATTTGTTCACCAGGAATAGGGGAATTAGTGAATACAACCTCATATTCACTAACATTTACATCTGTTCCTGTATACTGATTAAGTAATGTAGATGGCATTTTATTTCCTTATGGATGGTATAATGCAACAGTATTTGCTGTAACAGTAGTACCTGCATCAGCAATATAACCTGTTCCACCACTTACTATGTTAACAGACGCAATACGCTTACCAATAGCAGCAGTTAACACCGCAGGGGTACTTGGGCTACCTGCACCTGTAAATGATAGACTAGGGTCTGTTACATAGCCTGACCCACCGTTAGTAATTTCAACATTAACTACTACCCCTGATGCGGAAATGTGAACATTACCTGTAGCACCAGTACCAGACCCACCTGATATAACTAATGGATAAACACCAGTAGTATAACCAACACCAGCATTAGTAATAGTAACTAAATCATTAACTGAGTTAGTTGCATCTAATGTTATAGTTGCAGTAGCAGTTGTACCTGATGATGGAGCAGATATAGTTATAGAAGGTGTCGATGTATATCCACTACCATTCTTTTTAACAACAATTGATGTTATAATTCCACCAGAAATAACAGGGTACAAAGAAGCAGCAGTAGTAGAGCCACTAGTAGAAACAGTTATTGTAGGCATATTACGGAATATTAAATATCCTGCACCATGTTCATATCTAACTTCATTAGCAGCTAATACTGAACTAGATGAGTGATTAAATAATATTGTTTGTGGAATATTATTAATAATACATTTAATGTTACCAACTGCGTTATTAACAGAAGTACTGACAAAATTATCATGAAATTTACCTGTCAATAAAGTACTATTTCCAAATAATGCCATTCTTCTATAATCAGTGTATGTTATAGTAGAATCATAAAAACCTTTAAATATAGATACATTTGAATAATTATAAGAGTAACAACGTATTACAGGATACAATTTACTACTATCTGTAATAGCAGCATAAAGAATATTATCATAATAAAAACATATTCTATTATTTTTATAACGCACAATCTTAAATTCTTTGTCAATAGTTACTAAACTAGCTGGTATTGTTCCTATTACTGAACCAGCATTTATAGTATTATCTCTAATAATTAAATCACCAGATGATAGTAAAAATAATATAGAACATTTATAATTCGAGTTACTATCTGATAACTGAAATGCTGAGGGATACATACCAACATCAATTGTAGTAGAAGACATTAACTTAAATTTTATAGTAAATTCTGTACTAGCAGGTATTTCTTCACAACCACCTAGATAAAAATCCCCTAGTCTTACAGGTGATACTAATTTTTTAGTAGATATAACATTTATGTTATTACCACTAAATTCTCTAAATGTCATTGGTTCATCAACTAAGTCCCCATATATTTCACTAGGAACAGTTGTAATCTGACCGCTAGTTGGTGTATAAAGGTCAGTTATATTTTCACTTTCATATGGATATAATCCTAATTTTAAGTCTATTTGTGTAGCATTATCTTTCATAATACCATCACCAACTACAAATATAAAACTTTCAGTATCTACAAAACTAGTCCCTGAAACACCATTATTAAATTTAAATTGTAAACCATCTAATAATGTATCAAATGTTGAATGACAGGTCTTAGAACCTGCATGGTCTAATTGCCAAGCAGACCCATTCCAACCATATGATTTCCAGAATGCTCCTTTATATTGTGCATAATTTGTAGCAGTCGTAGGGGCAATTAGAGGTGCAAATGAAAATACATTAATAGATGGGGTATAATTAATAACCATATTTGAGGTCTTCAAATATGCAATCGGGTATGCACAACAAAACGTACCATAATATGTTCTAAGGTCAGATGTTGACGTATCCATTGCCCCACTACGAGCATGAAATTCCGCTTGTGCCATACCAACCGTAAATGTAGATGGCAACGCAGATATACTTGTATTTTTTACAAAAAATGAAGGATTTTTATACATGAATAATGAAGTAATAGTATTATCATATACATAAGTATTTAAATTATTAGTCGATGATGACCCTATTAAAATACCTTTAGTATTATTATAATTAATAGGAGTAATTCTTCCATCAACACCACCATAAGTAGTTTTTGTTGTCCATGTGTTAGTTCCAAATGTTGTTAAATACAATGTTGAAGCTTCGCTACTTATATTCTCACCATTAGCATTAGTAAACCAATATCCGCCTGAACATTTAAGTAAGTCCGAACGCTTTAAGTTTTCATTTAATGAGAATGATGGATATGGAACACCACCAGTCATGATTGTTGTAGCCCCTGTTAATCGCTCCCACCAAATAAACCCTGCTGCATAATTACCTGTAGCAGCAGCAGACCCTAATATAAATAGTATTCTGTCATTTGCATGTTCAGGGTCTACTACCATAGCAGTAACATTAGCCCAATTGGAATTAGTTATACCTGTTGCTGAAAATACAGGTGATGTAGTAGTATCATAAACAGTCCAAGTCCAACTTACGCCACTATTTGCTGTCGTTCCTTTTGCTAAACCACCTTCAAATAATACCCATAAATCACCATTGTCTTTAACATCTATTTGATATGCTTTAGATGAATCAATAGACCCACCAATTGAAGTAATATGTGTTACTGTTGTAAAGTCGGGACTTATTTGCCATAAACCAGTTAATGAACAGGTAACAAATGTATAACCATTAGAAACAGCCATATCAGATGTATTTGTAACTGGTAATGATGGTGTTGTTGTACTATTAAGAATATACTTATTACCTGTTTCAATGTCATAATAAGATATTGAATCTCTTGTTCTTGCACAGCTAGTGGCAACAAAATACTTAGTATCATCAGGAGTACGAATAGTAGTTCCACCCATAGATACCTTATCTAATATTTGATTATCTTGTACTTTTTTACGATGATATGTAGGAGTTGTAGTATCCCACCCATCTTGCGGAATAACTACTTCTCTAGGGTTATACGTGTTTTGTATAAATCCAGCACTAAATGTTGCAACCTCATATTGATAAGTGGCATTGGTATTATCACCTGTATTAGTAATTTTAATACGAACTAATTTAGGTAATTTAGGAGAAGTCCAGCCTGTAGTATCAGATGATATTGTACCTGTCATTGTACCAATAGAACTTAAATCTTGGAAAGGACCTGGTGCAGTTGATATTTGTTTAAACACGTTTTTAATCGGAGATACATTAGCACTAAATATTTTTTTATATAAATATGGAGCATTTAGTATGTATCCATTAGCACCACTTAGGTATAGTAGTTTGCCTGTATACTTATGTACTGTTATAGCTCTAAAAAATGTACCCATTGTCTCTATATCACTTAATGTAGATGATATTGGTATTACTTTCATACCATTTGTGTAAGTTGTAGGACCAGCAGCATCTATTAATATTGATTGGTCATGATATTTTCTTACACTATTTGCTGTACCAAATACAATTGTTGGTTTATAATTATCAATTATACTAGGGTCGTAAAATGTAGATGTAAACATTCTACTGTATGGTACTAATGTTAATGGTGTATTATTAGTAGTTGAACCATCACTAATATATTTTAATGCATTAGTAAAATAACTATAAACCCCATCACTATATTCATTATACCCAACAGAGCTTACAGGGTCATCATAATAAATTCTATAGGTTATTCTAATAACAGTTACCGTATCTTGAATACATGGAGTTGTTAAATTTAAGTTGGTAAACAAATTAAGATAATTATCGTAAGCATATGATGAACCAGTAGTACTAGTACCATCGGAGACACCTAACCCTAAGCTCCTAATAGTCCGTACTGAAACATCAGGTAAAATATCTGCTACAAATGTTAGATAATTTTTATCTAATGGTGTTGGTTTTTCAGTAAAAAATGGCGAGCCTACATTAACATTAACTGAATTTCCAAGTGTTCCGCCCATTGGAATACTGTTTATCAATTTAGATTGTTTAATAGCAGATTGTGACCAATACATATTCCAAGTAGTTGCTGCTGCGGCAGAAGTTCTTTTAACTGCTAAATTTCTGCCAATATCATTATTCAAAAAATAATCCATAAGATTAACTATTGAAATATCATTTTCTTCTAATGGTAGTGTTTCCTTAACTTCCATTGTATTAATATCTAATTTTTCTATTAATACCTTACCTTGTAAATTAAAATTATCCACCAATCACTCCCCCTTCAAATAATGTTATTGTATATGATAATGTCATTGAATTATTAATTGCATTAATTGTATCTTCAACATCCACCCTTTCTATAATATATACTGTAGAATTTAATATTGTATTTTCAGATGAACTATTAATAATATTACTTATTGTATCATCATATGTTTTTGTATCTATGACATATATAGTACTTGTCATAGTCATATATTCAGATGCACTATATTTTGTTCGTCCTAATACTTCATATCCTAAAATAATATTACTAGAAACATACTCAGGGATGGTGTAATATATTTCATTACTATTTTGACCATTTCGATAATATGTTGAAGCAAACCTTATTAAAGACCCTGTAGATAATGATGTTTTAATTCGTTGGTCATTATAACTAGCCTCATTATATTTTACCCAATTACTACCATCATGTACTTCTAAATAAGTGCTATTGAATAATGTTTTATACATATTATAATAGTCAGATGCACCGATATAATATATTGAAGGTAAGTCCCAAGCTATATCAACACTACCATTACTACAAATAGCTAAACTATTAAAAGATATACTATAATCAAATGTATCATTAAATGCGTTATAACCACGAACAGCTAAATTTGGGTCTGATATGCTACCAGTGCCAATACTATTAATAATATTATTTGTTAATATTGACGTAGGTGTAGCATATATTGTTATATCTTGATATTGTTCATTAAATTTACCCTTATCAATCCAAAATCTAAATACTTTATCGGTTGATGAATCAACAATAAGATAATATGCTGTTGTTGTTGTATTTTGTATTATAGTAACAGTAGACCCTGTTAATTGTTCCCATAAAAATGTATGTCCTGCGGTATTACCGATTATCGTTGCTGATAAGTAAATCATTGCCGCACAAACTTGGTTTTGGTCAGTACCAGATGTTACTAATACAACATCATTTTTAGGTACAATTCGCATTTGTACTAGTGTTCCAATTACAGGATTTAGATTATATCCAATACTTCCACTTCCTATTATTCCATCCACATCATCTACCAATGTAGAGGAAGATTTAAATATCCCCATTCCTACGAAAAAATTATTTGTGCCAATAGGTAGATTAGGGTATTTAAAAGACATCCATCTAGTATCAGATGTAATGTTTCTATATTGAATAGAATTAACATACTCAGCATATGGTGATGCACTTATTGACATACCATTATAACCAGCCTCCTGCTGATAGCCATAGTCAGATTCTCTATAAATATCGGCGGAATAAACATTTTTGATATTAGCATTTTTACTATCATTTACATATAGTTGTGATATTGGTTGCTCATCACTAGTTATTGGTAATGGATAATCTATAAAAATATTATCAAATGTCATAGAGAATATGTTATATTTATTATAATATGGTGTTTCAAAAGAAACGCTGAAATTACTTAATATAGATGAAAATACAAATTTATTTTCATTAGGATAAAATGAATCACGTCTGATATTAATATAATCATTATTGATAATATTAAATGCTTCTGTTCCGAACTGAATATAATTTAGAAAACGTATGCCATAACCGGTAATATTACAAACTACCCAATCAACAATACCACTCGTATTACTTTCTAATCCAACCCTATCATTTGTAGTATAAACAATTTTTTGCTCATCTATCCAATTATATCCTAATACATCTTGTTGTAATTTATAGTCTGTTTCGACTACTTCTGTTTTACTTATTTTAGTGACAATACCTGTACTTATTTCCTTAATATACAAATTTATAATATCATTATCAGCACTTGGGTCTATATTAGATGATGCTGTTAAAAATGACACATATAAATCATCAGGTGAAAATTTAGATTGTTTAGACTCGGCATTTCCATATAATGAATTTTCATTAACAGGAATAATAACATCATTAGTCAAGTCATAAATAAAATCGTCTTTAGCATTATTATTATCAGTAGGTATAGTATTTCCTGACTGTATTCTAAAAATGAACTGTGTCCCTAGTGTATTCCATTGTAATACGTCCGTAGAAACAATACCATAATTTATCATATCAGGTAAAAGTTGTACCCGTTGAAATAGGTTAGTAAATGGAGTTACATAACAATATCCCAATAGATTGTTAAAAAACGCAACCTTTTCACTTCCTATAGAAATATTATAAGAGTTAGTTGTAAAATTACTTCCATTGGTACTTATTAACGCTAATGTATTTGTACTTATATTTTTAATGAATACTTCTGAATGTATAGGCAATGAAACACCACCTAAGTTATTACTAAATGAAACACATACTACACTTATATCATCATACCATAGTGCTTGGGCAAAATCATTTCGATTACCATATATTCCACTATCTTCAATAACACGTTGAATTTCATTAGTTACTATATCTTTTACATACCATCTATAATTAGTATTTGGCGTAGATGAATATAATGAATCATCTATTATTAAGTTAGTGGATGTAGTTAAAAATAATAACTTACTACTATCAGGAGAGAATGATGCTTGATATGAATAACTGTCATTTAATACAGGTGAATTACCATTTCCTGTATCAACAAGTTCTAATATATTCGTCAAAGTATCTTTGATATATAAGTGATATGTATTAAGGAATATATCAGAAATACTATCGTAGTCCTGGGCCCAAAATGCAATATATCTACCGTTAGGTGAAAAGAAAGGATTTATACAATCAGAATGCATTAGTAATCCTGTACTAGATATGGATACTATATTAATATTATTGTCTAAAATCGTTTGCATATTGCACCTAAATTATTGTAATTACCTATATTTAATGGAATAAAAAAATGACAAACAACCTAGTTACAAACTTAAATAAACTAACTAAAAACAAATCAATATTGGTGTTGGATAAATTACCAAATTTACAGATTACTTTATCTACCTTTAATATACCTGGTATTTCATTACCATCAGCATCATTTCAGTCCCCATTCTTCAACAAGCCTGTGTATGGTGATAAACTAGAATTTAATAACTTATTTCTTAATTTTGTTGTGTCAGAAAATTTGGAAAATTGGCTAGAAGTTTTTGATTGGATGTATCAATTAGCGAATCCGATAGAAAAGGGTGATATAGATTTGACTTATATTACAGGGACTATTATAATCCATAACAGTGATAATAAACCTATTTTCAATGTTGAATTTTTAGATATAGTTCCTGTATCATTAGGGGACATGTATTTTTCGGAAACTGAAAATAGTAGTGAAGACATCACATCATCAATAGTATTTGAATACGAACAGTACAAAGTAACTCGAATACCACTATAAGGACAAACCATGTTATTAGAAGATATAGAAAAGGAATGGGCGGCTGACACCATAATCAACCCACTTAAATTAACAGATGAAAGTATTAAGATACCAAAGCTTCATGCTAAGTACTCTACATTTATTAATAAAGAAAGAATGGTATTTATAAAATTAAAATCTACCCTAGAGGAAAAGGAATATATCTTAGAACAATACTATAAAAAGACCCTGACTATAGATGAACTAAATCAATACAAGCTACCATTGGTACAAGATAAAAAAGTATCTGTTCCTGAAATACCTAAAGTAATAGCAAATACTAAAGAAGTAGTTGACCTTAAAAATAGGATGGGCGCACAAAACATTAAAATTGAATTTTTAGAATCTATCATTAAATCTATCCATACTAGAAATTGGGTAATTAAAGATGCAATCGAATGGAGGAAATTTGAAAGTGGCTCATAAAATAAAAGTAATTAATTTATTAGGAGGACCTGGATGTGGTAAATCTACTAACGCACTAGGCATTACTAATAAACTTAAACGTAAAGGACAATCTATAGAACTAATAGATGAATACGCTAAAGAATTATTTTGGCGTAAAGACCATTCATGTAGGTTTAAAAATCAAATTGATATAGTTGCCAATCAATATAATAAACAACTATATTTACAAGAAAATGAAGTTAAACTATGTGTTACAGATAGCCCTATCATTTTAAGTATGGCATATAAACCTAGTGACTACTTCAAGTCATTTGATGCAATGGTACTTGAAATCTTTAATTCATTTGATAACTTAAATTTCTTTTTAGTACGGGACTTTCCGTTCGTACAAGAAGGTAGGATTCAAAATGAAAGTGAATCTAAAGAATTGTCAGACAAAATAATGCAGATATTAATGGATAATAATATACCTATTCGATTCATTAAATCAAATTATGAAAGTGAAGATATTATTATTAAAATTATTGAGAGCGAATTGACTGATTAACTTTCAGTCAATTCATCTCGATTAAGTTTATCAGAAATAGTCCATATTGCATACGCATCAATAATATCAGAAACAGGGTTTCCAATTTCATTGGGGACTTTAGGCTCACCTATTGCATTGAAAATATCATATGGACAATGTTTATCACGAAACGTCATATACATAACTCCTTTATTAGCATTACCACGACCACTAAATAATTTCTTAATTTGAGATGGTGGTATTACTGAAAATGGAATTTTTGCTTTAAATAATTTATACTTAAAGACTTCTGTATTTTCCGCTATTTGGAATATAAGACCCGCATTACTACCATACGAATATCCTTCCATCAATACCTCATCAACTTTACTATCTTTGATGATATTAATAAATATATCAGATATTTTATCGTAGCGGTCTTGTTCACTAATATATTCAGGGTAGTCTAATAGTACTATTTCTTTTTTAATAGAAACATGTCTTTTCTTTTTAGCAAAAGAATAAAACTTTAGGTCAGCGAAACTAGCACCTAGTTCACCAATGACTAAAGCAGGACAAGACATTGAATAGTCAACCCCTGCTACTATCATTTTAAGTTCCTATATTTTTCCATTTCTTCTTCACCTTTCATTTGGTGCTTAATAGACCCTTCTATATCATCATTAACTAATTCCTTAGCTTTTGTTTGGTGATATTGCGAAAGGTTTAATGATGCACTTTTAGCATATTCCTTAGCACGATTAGCATGAACATCAGACTCGGCAATGTTATTAGATTTTGCATGAAATGATGATAGTCCCTCATGATGTAAACGTAACGCATTACTTTGTTTTGCTAAACTAAGAAAATGACCAGATGTTCCAGGTGTACGGGAATCCGCCTCTACTCTTGCTCGTTGTGCCATTACTATATGGTTAAACCCTTCGGATAATTGCGATTCTAAAAATTGAGTATAAGTACGCATTACTCGTCGTCCTCAACTGTTAATTCTTCACCACAATAGGGGCAATAGGAAAGTTCTAGGTCAGAATGTAATTCTTTAATCTTAAATTCAGATTCACATTCAATACAAATTATACTTGACATATGTCACCTCTATATTGATAAAGGACATGATTGTCCTTTATCATTATATACCTTAAAATATTTTTAAGATTCAGTAGCAGTATGCTCAATAGCTCGAACCCAAGCACCACATAAACCTGAACGCACAATATCATCAGATGTAAATTCTGTAATACCTGTTAAATCAGATAATGAATCATACTTCTTAATCATATTTATAGCCCATACTAACCCGTTGTTTGGGCCGATGTCAGATTGATTAATATCACCATCAATAACAACTTTAGAACCTTCACCTGTACGGGTAACAAATGCTTTCATTTCTTTAATAGTAGTATTTTGTGCCTCTGTTAATAAAATGAAGGAATTATTTAATGACCGACCACGAATAACCTCAAATGGCACAATTTCAATATCACCATGCTTTAATGCAATTTCGTATGCTTCTGGGCCTAATGTCATTTTTAGAATACCAATTGTCTCTGCTAACCACACACCCATCTTTTCCTCAAGGGGACCTGGAAAAAACCCAATAGATGTTTCAACAGCAACAGTAGGACGGGTAATGACAATTTTTTCTACCTCTTTCTTAATATAGGCTTGTGCTGCATAAGTAACGGTACAAATCGTCTTACCTACGCCTGCTGGGCCGTACACAACATTCTGATTATAAAAATCTAAACATTGTAGTAAGTAACTTTGTGCTTTAGTTTTAGGTACAATAGGGCGAATAGCTGCTACCTTATTTTGGTGATGTTTCTCTGTTTTGACATTTGTAGGTTCTTCATTAGTACTTGTTTTACGAACCTTTCTTTCTAGGCGTTTACGTTGAGACGGGGTTAAATAGTTACTAATATCGTTAATATGTTCACTGATTTGGTTTGTTTTACTCATAATAATTCCTTTTGGTAAATTCATCATTCCTTATTTTCTAAATTGGAATGATTGTTGTTGGTTCAATGCGGTTGCCAATTGTGAGTTCAGATTAAGTAATCTTCTTGAAGTTGAAACATCTCCTTGTATTAAATATAGTTGTGAAAGACCCTTAATATGTAAATAAATACTCTGATAATTAAGTTGAATATATGCTTGTAAATCATCTTTTGTATCTTTTGTTCTTGTATCGTTGATGATTGTTTCTAATAATACACTATTATTTTCCTCATGCAACATATTACTAATGCTATTTCTAAATTCAGCATTGCTGATAAACTGATTAAAACTTTGCATAATTTCCTCGTTATATATCTTATATAGTATTTACATTTACTGTTTTAATAAAATCATTTAATAGAAATTAACAAGGATTGTTATGCACATAATAAACATAGAAAATATAAGCGAATCATTTGTTCGACTAAATTGTGAAATCGGAATCTTAAAAGAAATTGCAAGTCGATTTACATTCAGGGCCGAGGGATTCATGTTCAATCCTCGCTATAAGGCAGGAATTTGGGATGGTTATATTCGTCCTATTAACCAAAAAACAGGTTTTTGTCCTAAAGGTCTTATTCCTAAAGTAATCCAATATATTGTTGATAATGGATATAAATTTACACTTGATGATAGTTTCAAAAGATTTAAAGAAACTATTGAAGTTCCAGACTTAAATCTTCCATTCGTACCACATGCACATCAAGCAGATGCAGTAGAATTATTTGTCAAAAAGAAAAGACAAGTTATATTAAGTGCTACAGGGTCGGGTAAATCACTTATCATTTATATGATAACTCGTCTTTTAATGGATAAAGTTTATGATGACCAAAAGATATTAATTATTGTTCCTTCCATATCATTAGTGACACAATTATTTGGTGATTTTGTTGACTACTCAAAAGTGAATGAATGGGATACTGAATATAACGTACATTCTATTATGGGGGGTATAAAAAAAGATGCCAATAAAAAGATTTATATTAGTACATGGCAATCATTACAACATATCAAAGATAAAGAATATTTTGAAAAATTTGGAGCAGTAATTGTGGACGAGTGTCATGGCGCAAGTGCTTCTGTACTTACTGCTATTATGGAAAAATGTACTAATGCGTTTTATAGACTTGGATTATCAGGAACATTATCAGGTTCTAAAATTGCGGAAACCGCATTAATAGGACACTTCGGGCCTATATCAAGAGTGTCCTCTACAAGTGACTTAATTAGTAAGAATATTCTTTCTAATTTAAAGATTGCAGTTATAAGATTAAAATATCCTAATGAAGTGTGTGAACTAATAAAACATACAGACTATACAGGTGAAATGGATTGGCTTGTAAATTGCAGACAACGTAATGAATTTATTTGTAATGTTGGAAAGAACTTAAATGGAAATACATTAATATTAGTACAATATATTGAAAAACATGGTAAACCACTTGCTGAAATGTTGAAACAGTTATGCCCTAATAAACAGGTATATTTTGTATATGGTAATACCGAAGCAGAAGACCGTGATAAAGTAAGAAAAATAGCAGAATCCCATAGTGATATTATTATCTTAGCATCATATCAAGTATTCTCTACAGGGGTTAATATTAAAAACTTACCAAACATTATATTAGCATCATCGACTAAATCAGTTATTAGACTATTACAATCTATTGGTCGTGGTTTAAGAAAACATGATGATAAAGAAGTTTGTACTATCATTGACATTACAGATGATTTAAGAGGTAAACGTAAAACACCAAACTACACATTAAAACACTGTATGGAAAGAATAGAAATATACCAAACAGAAAATTTTAAAGTTGTGGAAAAAATAGTAGATTTATCAGGTAAATTTTAAGAGGAAAACATTATGTTAACAACAGGATATACTCAAGAAGAATATACTGCAATGGCAGAAAAGGCATCATTAATGGCAATACATTTAGTTAATAACCAAATTTGGGTAGGACTAATTTATGAAAAAGAAACAGAATGTATTATCTTTAATCCGCTATTAATAATTTATTATCTTGGGGAAGATAAAAAATATCACATTAACTTTGATTATGTTAGTATCGTTAGTAAAGATAGCATCTTTATTTTACCATCCACTAATGTTTTATTTTGTGCTACATTAAATCAAATTATAATTGACCAATATAAAAAATATTATAACATTGGCGAGACCCAAGAAGATGATATTGAAATTAATACCGATAATAAAGTAGTCAGTATTAAAACTAATAAAATATTACATTAACTCATATAAAGCGATTTAACAGAGTTATTCTGCATTAG
>JACCDM010797923.1_pt1 | contig 15578 bp, 12 predicted proteins | sample 7445851 | NCBI WGS metagenome assembly JACCDM01 (sample SAMN15323438, study PRJNA562643) | freshwater metagenome | isolation source: river surface water | place: USA:Blue River Watershed | collected 2017-08-16
CGCTAATGCGTTAAACACATGCGATTTGTCAAGTGCATATGTGGTCGTTATATGGTGGTTACACTTTTCATCGTATGCGTGTCCTTCGTATACTCATTCACGGCCGACGCCTTCAAGTATTTGGTTATAATGGCATTGGTGGCAAGGACCTCAGCCGAACTCAAATAGGCAAACCACTGGTACTTGGGTCGCGTCAAAATCTGGTCCGCGGGGATGTAGATGCCATATGCCTTATCATCAAGGTCCAAATAGTTTTCACTCAATAAATCCTCGAGCAAGATTGGCTTCTTTTTATTATTCTTGATGCCAACCAGGGTTCCATCGATTATCGATGGTTGGCTCAACGACAAAATCTTCTGCTGAACCTCTCCTAAGAAAGCGGGTTCCGCATTGAAATGCGGGAAACTGTTGCGCTTCTCGATAAACTCGACCAAATCCTTGATGACCGGACTCGACTTCGGTGCGCCCATGATTCGCGTCCCCGGTAAGAAACAAGCATTCTCCTGTTTCTTCACCACATTACACGTGCGGTTGACTTCTTCGGCAAAAAAGGCGGATCCATCCGCGACGAGCGGCGCCAACGAACGCAAACACAAGAACGAATTGGGGACTACCACGCCGCCATACAAATAGAGGAGCTTCATCATACCCAATTCGCGGTACATGGCGCGGGCAGGCTCAGGCACTGTCTCCATATTAATCTCCCATGTTGGAATGAGTCTGCTAAATGTTTCGTCGTCAATCAAACAAATATTGAAATCGTTGCCGCAATGGTTGATAATGGATTTTATGGTGAGGTGGATATATGGCTGGTTCAAATCGGTCGAATTGCGACTGTAAAAGTCCTTCCATTGGCGCGCGTTCTTCTCGTATGTGCTGTGAATCCACAATTTGGGGCGATTGAATCCATAGAGGGGCGATTCATTCAACAAATATTGGCGAATGAGCTGGTTCTCGGCGTCATTGCTAGATAGACCTTGCTTGATTTTATCGCTAAAATAACTGGCAATGCCGACGACGGTTACCGCAAACAAATAATGATAGACGTATTTCCGGGTGAACATTTGTGTATAATGTATATATTTTTGATATATTCTTATTGTGGCGCAATAAGAATATCGAATCTCTAAGGGCTTTTGGCCAACTTAGAGGCATTATCCCCTTCTGCCGCCACTAAAAATAGATTTGCCGCTTCCACTACCAATATAGGTTTTTAGCCAATTAAACACGAAATACAGGATTAAACATACGATAAAAAGATTAATTATGACCGACACAATCTTGGTGAAAGAGCAATATGCCGAATTATCCTTGGAATCGCACACGATGCCTGTGCCGATGCCGACACCCCCAAAAATGCCTGAGCCGCCAATTCCTCCTCTTCCTCTAGCCATTATACATTACACCGACCAAAAAGAAAAATGAGACAAATCTCATTTTATTTTCGGTGTTTACCACCCATAAATATAAAAATGAGACGAAAAACGTCTCATTTTTCTTTTATTAGGGTGTAATATTGGATTTGTTGAGGGCCTCTACTCTAGTTACCTCTAATCTAATTCAATTGTGTAGCTGTAAAAACGCCGCGCGCACCGACTTCTGTTTCGCCTCGTACTCCTTCTGAAGCATGAAGTCCCGGTGCTGTTTGTTCATAATGAGCTGTTCCTTCTCCTTCTGCTGACGTTCGAGTAACTGGCTCGCCTCCATCTTGGAGAGAGGCGCATGATTGCCCCCATCGCGGTCACGTACGAATTGATCCACCGATTTATACTGGACCCGCTTGTTCAAATCGGACTCGGACACGGCAAACACAGTCTGGTCTTTGTGGACTTTGCGCAAGTCGTCGAACTTCAATTTGCTAAATACATCGCAGCTGACATAGTCGGAGGAGGCGTCGTCTTCCTCGAAATAACTGGTTCCGCGAGGACCGCTGGCATTCATCTCCTGGACGCCGCGATAGACCTGGAGTGCCGCCTGTTTTTGCTTGATGGCCTCCAATTCGGAGCCCATGTTCTTGGGATTCACCTGTTTTTGGCTAAAATCGTCATAGACGGAATCGGCTTGGCGGAACCAGTCGTAGCGACTCGTGTCGGCTTTTCGGACCATGTTCTTGTCGTAGAGCTCGTTGAACTTGCTGTTAAAGGCGCCGGTGCCTTTTGCCGATTCGGCCATTTTCTTGGAAATATCGGGTTCATAATCGCCGGAGTTTAATGGTGTATACACGGGTTTCCCAACACTTGTTGCCCCCTCGGTCTGCCGCGCCTTTTGCTTGTAAATATTTAGGACAATGTCGTAGGCCTCTCGGTAAAAATGAAAATACGTGGGAGGCAACCGAGACTTGTCGGGATGAATCATCAGGACCTTCTTTTTCGCGGCACGCATGGATTCCTCGGTCAAATCGTAGGTCAAATCGAAGAGTCCGAATATTTCTTCGAGAGAATACTTGTTGATATCCAAGTTGTGCTGGGACATTTGTGGTTAATATGGGGATGGAGAATAATTGCGGGATTTGGACGGGGGATTAATTGCTGGGTATTATATACGCAAGCATAATGAGTAATATAATTACTGCCCAAACAAGTTCTGGACAACGTAATTGGCAAGCCATGTCTAGCAATACAATAGGAGACAAAATTGCAGCAGTTGTAAATGGTGGTTATATTTATATATCAAATGATTATGGTACTTCTTGGACAGAACTAACAAGCTCAGGAATTAAAGCATGGAACTCAATCGCTATTAATTCAACAGGTAAAATACTTGCGGCAACAGTTAGTTCAGGTTATATTTATACATCAAATGATTATGGAGTAACTTGGACACCACGTGTAACAGATGCGGTGCGTTCATGGCTATCGATATGTATCAATTCAACTGGGGACAAACTCGCTGCTTGTGGATTTGATATTAAGTATATTTATTTATCATCCAACAGTGGAGAAACTTGGAATAGTGTAGCACATTATAATGTTAATTTGGTTAGTCATAGATGGCGTTCAATATGTTGTGATCCAACTGGTACATATCTGGCTACCGTTGGTGAAGCCGGGCTCAGCGATAATATTATAGTATCAAACGATTCTGGTAGTACATGGCTACCATTAGTACTTAACACTGCGGCTTTAATTTCTGTCTGTTGTAATAATGATTTTAATAGACTTATATATTGTTCATCTAGTACTATTTTTACAATAGATTATGACAAAACCACTAATACTTTATCAAATAATCAAATTAGATTTACAAGTTTGATTTCTGGGAGAGTAGTTTGCAGTAATAACTCAGGAAACCAACTCGGAGCAGTAGATAATAACAGTATTTACGTATCAACTAATAATGGTGAGACTTGGACATCAATCGGCATAATAAAGAACTGGGTTACAATATGTAGCATTAGTACGTATAATAAATTATTAGCAGGAGTGACAAATGATTATATTTACAAAATTAATTTTTTTTATACATACAAAGGAAATATAATCGAAAATGTATTAGCAACTGGTACTAATGTAACATTAACTGGATACAAAATAAATGGTACTGATATGCTGTTTTTAACACCATTTTATAAAGGTACTGATTACCATGCTATTACAGATTTAAGTGCAAATATACATATGTTTAAAATTGCGGGTTCTCAACCCGAAATATGCCCTGCGTATATTTTACATGCTGATACAGGTACTGGATTTTCAATACCATATGGCGTGACCAAAATGTTTGTCGTATGTATTGGCGGTGGCGGTGGCGGTGGCGGTGGTGGGGTTAGAGGTTCAGGTTATACCGGTGGTTCTGCTGGAGGTGGAGGTGGAGGTGCTTTGAACGCATGGTTTATAACCAGTGTGGTTGGCCAAATAACATATACTGTTACAATTGGTGGGGGAGGTCTTTATGGACAACCAAATAATGGCACTGGTATAGCGGAAGGAGCAGAAGATGGCGCAGGTAATCCTACACAAGGTACTGATGGTGCTAATGGCGGGAATACAACATTTACATATAATTCAATTAATTATATTAGCAATGGTGGTCAAGGAGGTCATGGTGGGATAGGTGGCTCAGGTTCTGCTCAAAATGGAGATGGAAATGGTGGAGCGGGTGGAGCTGTAACAAGCACACCAACACCATATGCAAGTCGGGTGGGGGCGAATGGAGTGAATGGCTCAATTAGTGGTGGCGATAATCCGGGTGGTATTGGTGGCGAAAGTGGTAATAAAAGAGGAGCTAGTCAGAGATTTTTAATAAATAATTCATATATCAATGTTCAACCATTTTCGCCATATACGTCTGCTACTGATCCGCCGGCTCCAAATAGTACATATAATAATGATAGAATATGCTATGGAGATGGTGGTCGTGGCGGAAGGTCAGAAGGGGCTGGATGGGGGTGGGCCGGATACTCCGGACTCAAAGGATGCGTAATTGTATTCTTCTATTATTAACCGCGCGCCCAATCCCCTTTCCTCAAATATTCCCCCCATATATATGCAATTCTCATCCAACGCCGCAAAATCGAAACCCTCTGATTTAGAAGCAATGACCGTCCAGGACTTCCGACAAATCTTATTATTAAATCCCGGGCACGTCGTACTCAAACTCGGCGCCGAATGGTGCGGGCCCTGTAAGAAAATCGAGCCTCTCATTGTTCAATGGTTCAACCAGTGTCCCGATTCCGTGGCCTGCTACAAAATCGATATCGACGAGTCCTTTGAACTCTATGCCACTTTCAAAACCAAGCGCCAAGTCAATGGCATTCCCGCGCTCCTTTGTTTTCGCAAAGGCAATTTGGATGTCATTCCTGACTTTACTGTCACGGGTGCTGATGTGAACCAGGTCAACCAGTTTTTCCAACAGATTATGGGCGAGACTAAGTAAATTATATAAAAAACATTCATATAAAAACAATGGGGCAATTGTTTTTATAATGGAGGACGGCATTGAACGAAGTATGTCGATGTTGATACAAGAGGAGGAACGGAAAAAACAAACGGCGCACAAACCGGTATTGAAGGTTCAAGTAGAGTGTCCGCCGAAGGCGGCTGTAGAGTGTCCTCCGCAGTGGCCGCCGAAGGCGGCGCCAGAACAAGTTCATCCAATTGGATTATCACTACCATCTGACCAATAGATAGGAGTCCATCTACAAATACAAGCTCTGGTTCGTAGCAATGTATTTTAGCACAAGTCCATCGACTTTCGACAGCCGATGCGCAAACTCCACCATCGAATCATCTTTCACCGCATCACACATCGCCATCAGTTCGCGCGACACCGTCGATATTTTCAGCAGCGCCTTGCTAAAATCTCCGACCGAAACCCCGGCTTCCTCTTCCAATCGTCGGATAATATTCCGGCATTGCCCCTCGTCTTCGCATTCACACCACGCCGCCACATAATCCACGATATCATAGCAATGGTGGTCCAGTCCCGAATCCGGCATATTAATATTCGCATGACTCTCGCACATAATCAGGTCTTCCTTGATACAATTGAACTCGCACAACATATCGTTGAGCCGTTTATCATCACTAATGTACTTGAACCCCGGGTGAATCCGGATATCCTCGTGAACGCGGACATCTGTGAACAAGCTGAGTGTCGCCGCCAATTCGACCGAGTCCATGCCCATCAAAAGGGGGCATACATTGGCGAGGAGAACGGGGTGGATTTCGGCGATGCGCGAGGCGATGATTCCTTTGGGCTTCGTGAGGACGTAACATGTTTCGACTGAGTCATTACTTATGACTTCGTCATCGCGGTGGTCTTCGTCTTCGCTTTCGCACCTGTCTTCGTCATCATGGTCTTCGCTTGCGCACCCTTCACTCAAATCATTTGTTTCAACCTTCTCATACACCTTCAAAATCCCATGTTCCAAGAGCACCGACACCAGATTTGCCACGACGCCCTCAACATATTTCGAATTGTTTTCCAGCATCTTTTGTTTTTCCACCAATAATTTGTTGGTTTGAACGAACTGCCTGTAATGTACCAAATCACGTGGCAGTTCCGGAAAATCCGTGTTCATTTTCCGCATATCGGCGTCGATTTCCTTGCGCCGCTTATTCGCCGCATATATGGCGCGTTCTTCCAAAGCCACATAATCGAACATTGTGTTTTTTGGCGTCATCAACCGTATAAACCCCTCTTCCAATTCACACACCGTATGCTCAATCTCTTCGATTTCTCGGACCAAGCCGCGTTCCGCGGCATCAATCTCATCCTGGAGCATCGAGTCCTCGACAAACCCCACAAAATCGCGAATAGTCGCCGCCGTCTGAGTGCGCGACAACCAATTCAGAATCATCGGGTAATATATCTTGAACTTGCTGGTGAGCGTCTGCGGGCGTCCCGACAACACATCCTTGAACGTATCGACCGATGGCAGTTCGAACAAATTGGCGCACAGCACCACATTGCCCACGGTGTCTAGCCCGCGCCGCCCCGCGCGCCCCGCCATCTGCGTATATTCATGCGGCAACAAGTAGCGCATATTTTCGCCCCCGTCGGGTTTCTTCAAACTGATGAAGACCGCGGTCTTAATGGGACAATCGAGCCCAATCGCGAAACTCTCCGTGGCGAAAAGGGCGACCACGCGTTTCTCCGCAATCATGAACTCCACGATTTCGCGAAACACGGGAATCATGCCAGAATGATGGATGCCGATACCGCGACCCAACAGACGAACCAAGGTCTGATACTCGGGCAGACCGGCATATTCGCGCCAATTGGGTAGGCGACGCAGAATCGAGTCGCACTGGGCGGCGATGACCACAGGATTGGGTGCGGTCTCATCGTCGAGCAGCGGCACGGTCAGCTCTTCCGCACACATTTCGACGTTTTTCCGCGAAAACACAAAGGTGATGGCCGGCAACATCGCCGATGCTTTCAAATGCGCGAACAAATCATTGAGCACGGCTTTGCGTTTCAAGAACACGCGATTCTCGAATTGTAATTTGAGTATATTGGCGGTCTCTCGATAAGTCCCCGTGTTGAATGTGTTGGCCGCATCTTGGAGCACGCGACATTTGCCGACCGATTCGCGCACCCGGCGTTCCGCCTCTTTGTCGCCGAGTTTCTTGTAGAACCCTTCGCCCGTGGTCAAATAGATATAATGGGTGAGTGGCACAATACGCGTATGTGTTTGGCATAGGACCACTTCTTTGGTCCCCGTTCCGCGCACCCAATTGGCGAATCTCTGGGGATTATCGAGTGTGGCGGACAGCATGACCATTTGGACGTGGGATGGTAGCATCATGATACATTTTTCCCATACGTGGCCGCGGTCGGGAGAGTTAATCATATGAACCTCGTCGAAAACCACGGCGCCGAGGTCGTTTTCCAGGTCGATGTCGAAGGTGAGCGACTGTGACGAAGGAGCACAAGCGGTTAAAGGCGAACCTACCACCGAAGGTGCACCAGCGGTTAAAGGCGCCGAAGGCGCCGTTTCAATCAAGAACAACTTATTCATCAGGATTTCCGTGGTCATAATGAGAACCTGGGCGCCGGGGTTCGTCTTAATATCCCCCGTCAAGAGTCCGAACGAAATGGTATCGCCATATTTCTTGCTAAACTCATACATCTTCTGGTTCGAAAGTGCCTTGATAGGTGAACAGTAAATCACACGCTTGCCGAGACTGGTAAAATGTCGAATCGCGAACTCCGCCGGCAAGGTTTTGCCCGAACCGGTGGGGGCACATACGAGAGCATGCGAACCATCGACGATGGCCTGGATGGCCTGTTTCTGGAAGGGGGATAAAGGGAACGAAAATGATTCGTAATAGGTGTCGTAAGTTGTCATTGTTTATGTGTATTGTTTTGTATATTTTCAATAATATTACTATTGTGAAAATCAATTTTTTAACCCTCACTCTTTGAGTGAGGATTAAAAAACACTTAAAAATAGAAACTTAACGTTTCTATTTTTAACAATTTTTTGTATGTCGCCCATAGGGCGACATACAAACAACAACCCGAACTGGCAAAACTTAACGTTTTGCGTTCGTGCAATTTTTTGTTGGCAACTCAATAAGTTGCCAACAAACAAAATAAAAAGATATGTCCCAAATAATCTATATGGAGAACATTGTGTATATTGTAATCGACATCGACGACAACACACGCCGCGTAACACAACGCGAGTTTGAGCGATTCGTCGACGACCTTATCCAAGACGAGGTCGCCTTAATCCAGAAAAAATACAAATATGGCGGCAAGACCTATCTATGCACGCTTTTCACAAATCAGGAAGAGTTTGGCGCGGAAGAATACATCACGCATTATCGCGCACTGGGCAAACACTATGGCCACACGTTCTTGACCGATTTCGATATGGTGGTAATCAGGCAATTTAGCGTCTAGACTTGCGATTGCGGCGACTCTTGTTCTTGCGGCGACCTTTCATTGTCTTTCTTCTACTACCGCCAACCAGGTTTCCCATTTGATAATTTTTTAAAAAGTTTTGATAATCATCTAAACGAGAAGAGCATGTTGTTCTATAAGAAACAGTTTCCGTATTATTTTTATTTTCTTTACATTGTTCTTGAAGATGCCCAATTATTGCAGACAATTTAGTTATTACAGTGGTATTGTCAAAATTATTTGGATTTTGTTTTCTAAATCTAATAATATCATTTTTTACAGTTGGAGTTATGACATATGGGGTTGCCTTAAACTCTTCAAGAGTTGGAATTAAAGTACTTTTTGCTGCCATTCTGATTATATTATAACTATATAAAATTATACTCTTTATTTGTCTACCAGAATATGGGGATATTGTGTCTCAGCCCACGAGTTTTCTTGGCTAACCGACGCCGCATACCACCCTTCTATATATCATCCTTCCATCGCGTATAATCAAAATCCGTGCCGCCTCTCACCAAATCAATGATTGTTATATTTGACCCCACCATGGGATTATGGGGAGTTAAACGTCAGTACCTTTAAAGGGGCGTAAGCGAAGCGTAAAGCGCAGCTAAAACACGAAGACCCCCCTTAAAGAACCTTTTGAATTGGGGGTTAAAGGGGGCCGTAGACCCCCTTAAAGAACCTTTTGAATTGGGGGTTAAACGTCAGTACCTTTAAAGGGGCGTAAGCGAAGCGTAAAGCGCAGCTAAAACACGTAGACCCCCCTTAAAGAACCTTTTATTTTGGGGGTTAAAGGGGGCCGTAGACCCCCTTAAAGAACCTTTTGAATTGGGGGTTAAAGGGGGCCGAAGACCCCCTTAAAGAACCTTTTGAATTGGGGGTTAAAGGGGGCCGTAGACCCCCTTAAACTCCTCGACCGTCATAATGGGTATACCTCTCGCCTCGGCATATTTGGTCTTCGACGACACATCCGCCTTATCTTTCACAATTAGAACAAACGTCGTTGTTTTCATTGTGTCATCCAGCGTCGCACCCACGCGTTTCAAGAAATCAATAATCTCCGCATCACGCACCTTGGTCATTACAACCGATTTGTTGTAAAGCGGATTCTTTGTATCGGATACGGGTTCCTCCAGCTTCGCGGCAGCTGTCAGTTTATATGCCAATCCACATTCCTCTAAAAATCGTCTAAATGGCACAATCGCATCATAAAACTGCTCGCCATTCTTCTTGACTCCCACTTTGGCAAGGACTTCTAGTTTGAACGCCTTGTTCTCAGTCGACGTCAAGAAGTCCGGGTGGTCTTTCAACAACGCATCCACCGACTTCCGCCCAATTCCGCGCCCAAACATATTGGACGCGGTCATCAGTTCCGCCAACGACGCATTCGCGATTCTGCTCCGAATACCTTCGTATAGTGCCGGTCCCGTCTTCCCCTTTCCAAAAGCTTGCTCTAAATCCGCCAATTGGAGTCCAAGAATCTTCGCCACGGTATCATGACCCGCATCCACAATCTTCTTCATGTTGGACTCGCCTAAACCTTTGATATCCAGTTCCAGGAAGAATCCGATCACGTTCTTGCGTTTCACTGCCGGGTCTTCCGCCGCATTCTCCACCATAATATCGACACGCGTCGTCGTCCACACATAGGGCACATCCGGCATCTTCGCCTTCGCCGCCGGCGCAATGACTTCGCGAACATATGGAATCACATCGCCCGACCGGATTATGCGCACTACTGCCCCTACCCCGATGCCGTTCTCCTCGATGAACTTGCCGTTGAATCCCGTGGTATATTCGATTTTTATACCCGCGATATTCACGGGTTCGATACGAATGCGCGGTTTAAAATACCCGTCCTGACTCACTTCCCATAGCACATCCACCACTTTGGCCTCCGCCATTTGGTCGCTGATTGCCATCTTGAAAGCGAATGCGTGTTCGGGGTTGCCCTTGCCTCGAGGATACACGGCGTCATTGGCCACGATGATTCCGTCGGTTTCGTATTCATATTTGGACCGCGTGTCTTGTAAAATTGTCGATAATGCTTCGTTTGACAACGATGCCGTTGATTGATGCCAAACCATGTTGAATCCGTGGGCCAATAGTGTCTCCATCTGTTTCGACGGTTTTAGCACCGGTTTGATGACCTCATATACGACGAAATCCAGGTCGCGCGTCTTGTCGTCGATGGTCTTCGCATTCACGATTCCCGCCACGAGATTGCGCGCCGTCGCGAATGTCCCCTTGTACTTGGTCTCAAACACGGATTTGCGCAAGATGAACTCGCCTCTAACAACCAGGTCGGGAATGCAAGGGAGAGAGAGGACCCGCGTCAAATGGCTCACGTCTTGGCCGACTTTGCCGTCGCCGCGCGTATAAAGCTTCGGCGTGTCCCCTTCACATGTGTAGAGCCCGCTGACCCCGTCCAGCTTTGCGGATAATATATAGGGGCCCTTGTATTTGGCGGTCCAGGCGGCCAAGGCGCCGGATTCGGGTTTGATTTTGTCCATTGAGGGCATTTCGTAGGGGAGGACAACCTTGTTTTTGACGACGGGGGCGCCGACCTGTTTTATGGCGGCATTTGCGGGGAACTTTCGCTCGATGTATTCTTTGATGATGTCGTATTGGGCGTCAGATACCAACTGTCCATCCGTATTGGATGGACCCTGACTATTATAATACATATCATTTGCCTTTACAATCATGGAGGAGAGCTGGGATTCGGACAATCCATCGAGGACGGAGATGCCAGACTCGGCGAACATCTTTAGGAGTGATTCGGCTGATAAGGCCTTGGCTGAAGGCACTGCTGAAGGCGGAGCTGAAGGCACTGCTGACGCTGAAGGCACTGCTGAACTCAAAACATTCTTCTTGGAAGCCCGAGGTTTCATTGTATGTCTTATCTTTTTGGTTTTAGGTGATTTTGGTTTGTCTTGTTTTTTTTGTGGCAAAACCACCGGTTCAACCGAAGGTGATTCCAGGGTCTTATCTGTCGCCGCCTTCGGCGGCTTAGCCAAAGGTTTGTCAAATGACTTGTCTGATACGGTCGCCGCCTTCAAAACAACACTCCGCCCATCAACCCTCTCTTCCGGTCTCTTGTATTCCAGTCCCAAAAACGCAAATATATCTTGTTCATTCGAAAAGGTTTGTGATATAGGTGCGCCCGTTCCCTTCACGGTGAGTCCATGCTCATTCATCGAATATCCCAGACTGATCGCCCGATTCCGCATCACCACATTGAACCCCTTGCTCCCAGTGAAATACAAGATGGAAAACGGGTACTCAGCTCGAGTAGTGAATAAAAAATCCACGCGCCGGTAAATGAATCCCCCGCGGCGGCTGCGATGACTCGGCAAGCTCGCAATCACCAAGCATTTCGATTTCCCCCGCGACAATACCACTTCGATTACGCCCATTTTGATTAAGGTATCCAAGAACTGGTCGAATGTAGAGGCATCTGGCGCGGTAATAATGACGTCGATGTCCCCCGAAGACGCCGCCATGCGGCGATAACTCCCCACAATCTCATATTGGACACCCGGAATACCACCGGCCACTTTATAAAAAACCCCATTGTATTCGTCGATTTCTTGGCGCGGGATTCGTTCCAGGATGTCTTCGTAGTATTGGAGGCCCACTTTTTGCGTGGCATTTAGCAAATCGGGGTTCTTGCGCAGCTGGGCGATTGTCGTGATTCCCTGGGCCACCAGCTCGGCTGCCTTCTTGGGTCCGACTCCGTAGATTTCACTAAATATGGAAACCGGATTTGCCCGGTATTGTTCGAGTTTTGCGACTTTGCCGGTCTTCACAAACTCCGTGAGTTTTTCCATGATGGTGGAACCGATTCCGGGCCGGCCTCTCAACTGTTCCGCGTCGGTGATGTCTTCTTGAATATCCATGATGGTTTCTTGGGCGGTCGTGTATGCGCGGCTTTTAAAGACGTTGTCCGTTTTCATTTCGGCCAATTTTCCCAATATGGTGACCAGTGATTCATTTAGGCGTTTCTTGGGGTCCATATACATTTTGGGCATAAGTAAAACGGACGGAAAAAAAACAAGGGACCTATTCCCCTATTTGCCACTATTATTATTATTGTTGTTGGAGTCGTATAATTTACTTGGAGTCGTAAAATTACTTGGAAGAGGAACAAGATCTGGTTCTGTACTTGAACATCCCGTTGCCTATGCTTCGCTTGTTTTGGCGCCAGGCACGACTTGCTTCATCGAAATCGAACTTGATATCCTCATCTACATCGAATGGTATGGAACGAGGTCTGAATGAGCGTTTCTCAGAGACAAAGTCATCGGCCGACGTATCGTATTTAGGGTTGTAATCCTCATCGTCGCTGTCGTTGTCCAAATCGAAATAGTCGTTCGGGTCTACGTAGCACTTCGGTTGGGAGATAAGGCGAGAACTTCTTCGGATGAACACGCCGTCGTCCTCCTCTTCAATAGTCATTTTTACAGAAGGTTCGGATACCGGGTTTAGGTTTGAATGGGGGTTTAGTCGTTTACTTCTTCTGGGCTCGAGCTTCTTTTCACAAACAGAAGATACCAAGTGTACTGGGACTGGATGATGACTATCCACCTTTGGATGAGTATCTACATTTGGATTTAGTCTAGCACTTCTTCTGAGAACAGGTTGTGAGAAGCGAGGACTTCTGCGGAGTCCTTCTGGAGAAGCTTTGGAAGAAGCGATTGCGTTAGCGAGTGTTTGGCTGCGGGTCATCATTTTGTTGGAGAATATTATGCTGATGGAATGTCGGCGAATAAAAAGTTCAATTTTTCAGCTTTATACCGCAGAGTCGGCGGTACAAAGTAGGTAGAATGTGAGCAAAGGTGTATACCGGTATAGTAGTTATGGATTGGTTGTTGTATTCCATTGCATTCCTTTTTTTAGCAGGATTCGTCGCTATCATTTATATTCGAATCAAGTATCCATTTTGGTCTTTCATGGACGCCAACCACAGTTACGACTGGTTTTTGCGGCGACCGAATAAACCGATTTCTGTCAAGCCGTGTAGGAACAAATATGTCGATAGGGCACAGGTGAAAACGGCGGGCCAGACAGATACGACAGCAGTCGCTAACGGCTTGTCCGTACCTGCTCACCTTTCAGCAGTAGCTTCGCTTTTACAGCGCCATCTCATCCCATCCGATAAGATTTTGTACGAATGCGAAGCAAAACACATAGAGGCTCGCACAAACACGCAAATATCTCTTCATACTCACCCTCTCATGGATAAACCCAGTGGAACCATCATATCGTATCCGGTTCGAATAACTGGCAAAGACGAGCCTCTCTTGGTCGCCAATTACATTTCGCATATCGCCGCCGAGGACGACGCAGTTACTCGAAAGCTAATTGCCACGCATATCTACAACGTCCATGACAAAACCCCCGACAAACCCGCATTCTTGTTGAAGAAGAACGTCGGTCGATGTGCCGGATTGCGACATATCACCACATTTAGCACAAGTTTGTTTTATATTGCCGAGAGGCCGAATACGGATAACAAACATAATTCAGCTGCAACTCTGGTCCAAGTGTACAAGGATAACTGGCATCTGATTCAGGACGCAATCGACCGCCTTGACGGACTTGTGGTAACCATTGATATTGGGTCTATTCAGACGCGGGTGAAAGCGGGAATCCTGTTTGTTTATGCGCTTATGTATAGAGGCACGACCATTGCGGTGTATTTCATCGAAGATGCGTTGATGTTGTATGAACAGGTGGCGGACCACGGGGGTAAGACACTGCGTCTCTTGGCTATAGCGAATGCTACACCATCTATAGCGAATACATTCGCTACACCATCAATAGCTGCGGCTAATACTGCGGCTAATGCTGCGACTAATGCAGCGACTATAAAATCAGTCATATACGACGGCTTCTGCCAATGTCTGTCAAAAATAATCAAACAAAACGCGGACTACAAGATGTTGTTGGTCGATGGAATCGGCGCGAACCAGATGATAAACCAATGTTTAATAGAGGATAAACGGATGATGCGACTCACGAGTACCACAGGGTCATATTATTTAGTGAATTGGGCATATCAGAAGGTGTGGGAAAGCGCAAATGTGTTTATCTTGGTATAATATATCCGTATGCCGTGGAACGCACATAATACTATTAAAAATAGAGGTAAAAAGACTGTCTCTGATTTTATACAATTTACAGGAGCATATACTAAAAACACAACCGCAACACATAACGTATTTACAATTACTGGAACCAGTTCGGCAACTATATCGATTGGTATAGATGTAAGTATGGATTATGTCGTAATTGGAAAAGGCGGTAATTCACCAGCTCCTGGTATAAATAAGATGAGTGGCGCCGGTGGCGGTGGAGGATTTATATCAGGGTCTTTGCGATTAATATCCAATCCAAGTCAAACACTTAATTTTACATTTAGTGGTAGTACAACATTTTCTGGAAGTTTTGGTACTATGACTGCGGGAGCTGGTGCTGATGGTGTAACACAAGGATTTAATGGTAACAATGGAGTCGCAGGTACTCTATTATCTGGAAGTTCTGGTGGCGGAGGTTCAGGTAGCGGAGGATCTCCAACTGGTGATTACATTAGTTATCGGGGTAATGCGTCTTACCAGACAGGAGGGTCTGGTGCAATCGGTGGTTTTGCTGCGAGTAGTACAATAGCTACTGTAAATGGTACTTATAGTGGTGCTGGTGGGGGTGCTGGTGGAGCAGCTTCAACTGGCACAGCTACATATGGAGGGCCCGGCGTAACCATACCAAGTACATTAACCGCATTATATAGTGTTTTTGGTATCACAGAATATTGTAAAGGAGGTTCAGGAGCATATTATCAAGGAGGATTTGGCAGCGGTCAATCACCAAACACTTACGGTTCTGGTGCAGGCGGAACAGCAAGTTATAATACGGTAAGTAATGTTATAACCAATGGTATTTCAGGAGCAATAATGATATCATTGCCAATAACTATTCCAATCAAACCATAGATAATAACACTGGAAAATTATTCCAACATAACGCATAATATTCGACCACAAATTAAATATTATTTAGTAGTATACCCTATATAAGTATTTCATATGCCATGGAACAGCTTGAATACTATTAAAAATAAAAAACCCGCTGCCGGGGGGGGGGGGGAAAAATTACATGGTTTTGCTGGGGAAAAGGGTCAACACCCATGTGCGTAGTATATAGGCGAAGGAAAG
>JACCDM011507056.1_pt1 | contig 15576 bp, 14 predicted proteins | sample 7445851 | NCBI WGS metagenome assembly JACCDM01 (sample SAMN15323438, study PRJNA562643) | freshwater metagenome | isolation source: river surface water | place: USA:Blue River Watershed | collected 2017-08-16
CACCCGACAGCGTGTTAGGAGCTTGAGTGCCACCAACCACCAAGAAAACTTCCCCTGCGACCAAAAAGCAATCTGCAAAATCAAGTCCAAGAGCGAAGCAAAAACCGGTGGCTGGTCGAAAAACTTACGTGCTCGACACCTCAGTACTTTTATCTGACCCAAATGCAATGTTGCGATTTGCAGAACATTCGGTGGTTTTGCCGGTTGTGGTTTTGGCGGAACTCGAATCAAAACGCAGTCATCCAGAGCTTGGATTCTTTGCTAGATCTGCATTGCGATTACTAGATGATTTTCGAATCAAATACGGTCGACTTGATGAACCTATTTCGGTTGGTGATGCTGGCGGCACAATTCATGTCGAGTTAAACCACACTGACGACACATCTTTGCCAGCTGGTTTAAGACTCAATGACAACGACACCCGAATTTTGGCGGTGGCAAAAAACCTTTCAAACGAAGGCAACGATGTAGTTGTAGTCACCAAAGATTTGCCGATGCGGGTCAAAGCATCAAGTGCTGGCTTGGATGCCGAGGAATATCGCGCGGAATTGGCAGTCAATAGCGGTTGGACTGGAACTGCTGAACTTCATGTTGGCGATGAAGTAATTTCAAAACTCTATGAAGGTGAGTCCTTCTATTTAGATGAAGCTAAAGACTTCCCAGTTCACACTGGTTTGGTTTTGCAAAGTTCAAGAGGCAGCGCCCTTGCCCGAGTTTTACCATCGAAAGAAATCAAGTTAGTCCGTGGCGACCGCGAAGCTTTTGGAATCCATGGTCGAAGTGCCGAACAAAGAATTGCGTTGGACTTACTTCTTGATGAAGAGATCGGCATCATCTCTTTAGGCGGTAAGGCTGGAACCGGCAAAAGCGCACTTGCACTTTGCGCCGGGTTGGAAGCGGTGATGGAAAGGCAAAGCCATCGCAAGGTAATCGTGTTTAGACCTCTGTACGCAGTTGGCGGCCAAGAGCTTGGCTACCTGCCTGGCAGTGAAGCCGAGAAAATGAATCCATGGGGGCAGGCGGTCTATGACACTTTGGGTGCCGTGGCTTCAGGTGAACTGGTGGATGAGATTGTTGAACGCGGAATGCTTGAAGTTTTGCCTTTAACTCACATCCGCGGCCGCAGTTTGCATGACGCTTTTGTCATTGTTGACGAAGCACAGTCGCTCGAACGCAATGTTTTGTTGACCGTACTTTCAAGAATTGGCAAAAACAGCCGAGTTGTTCTAACCCACGATGTGGCACAGCGCGACAACCTTCGAGTTGGCCGGCATGACGGGGTGGTAGCGGTGGTGGAAAAGCTAAAAGGTCATCCGCTATTCGCCCACGTGACATTGACCAGAAGTGAAAGATCTCCGATTGCTGCGCTTGTGACAGACATGCTGGAGGACATTTCTCTGTGACGCTCCACACCCTAAAATGTCCGAAAAGTCGGAAAACTTAAGGGTTAAAAGGTCAAAAATGTGGAAAACCTAGGGTGTTTGGAGTTGCGCTCCACAGGTTTATAACGGCACGGTAACCCCATGACTCGTAAACCAATTCGAGCCCTTTCGATGGCGTCAGTGGCGTTTTTAATCGCAGCGCTTTTGTCGGCAACCTTGACTCCAGCTTTTGCTGAAGATGTCACAACTGATCCAGTTGTTGTGGTTGATGATCCAAATACTCCGGTAGATGAATCAACCGAGGAACCAACCGACGAACCCACAGAAGAACCAACCGATGAAGGTTCCGAGACTTCTGAAGAAACTCCAAAAGGCACCCCACTCGAAATTTTGATGGTTATGCGTGGCCCAGAAGCACTAAAAGTTTTCAAGAAACTCGACAAGAAGTCGATTTCAGTAGTTAGAAATCTTGCTCCAAAGCAAAACAAGAAGTTTCACAAAACCCCGGCCTACGCCAAGTGGTACGCAAAGCTTCACATCAAAGAGCGTTACGGCTGGAGCAAGAAGCAGTACGGCTACCTCTTGAAGTTGTGGGGCAAAGAATCTGCTTGGAAATATCGTTCACTTGGATACCGCAATTACTACGTGGGAATCCCACAGCTGAACAAAAAGGCGATTGCCGCAAATGGCTTTAGCATCAAGCAGTTCCGCAAGCATCCGGAGATTCAGATTCAACTTGGTGCTAAGTACATCAAGGTTCGCTACGGCACACCAAAGCACGCTTGGAAGCACTTCCTTCGCCGCTCTTGGTACTAAACCGCTGACAAATCACTAACTCAAGTCGCCCTCCTCGCGCCCAAGGCGGGTGGGTAGGTTTGCCTCCTCAATTGAGGAGATTTCGTGGATTTATACGAATACGAAGCCAAAGATTTATTTGGCCGTCATGGTGTCCCAGTTATTGGTGGACAAGTAGTCAACACCGCTGAAGCAGCGGCAAAAGCCGCAACTGAAATTGGTGGCAAAGTAGTCATCAAAGCTCAGGTGAAAATGGGTGGCCGCGGTAAGGCTGGCGGTGTCAAGGTCGCTGAAGGCCACGACGATGCACTCGAAAAGGCCAAGGGCATTTTGGGCCTCGACATTAAAGGCCACATTGTTAAAAAAGTTTTAGTAACTGAAGCATCAGCGATCGCTGAAGAGTATTACGTGTCTTTCCTTCTAGATCGCGCAAACCGCACCTACCTTGCAATGGCAAGTGTTGAAGGCGGAATGGACATTGAAGAAGTTGCGCGCACCAAACCAGAAGCGCTTGCAAAAATCGCCGTTGATGCAATCGAAGGTTGCACCCCGGCTAAAGCAAAAGAAATCGTGACCGCTGCGAAATTCCCAGCGGAAGTTGCGCCACAAATTGAAAAGATTTTGGTTGGGCTTTGGGATGCACTTATAAAAGAAGATGCAACTTTGGTTGAAGTAAATCCACTTGCAAAACTTGCAGACGGACAAGTGGTTGCACTTGACGGCAAAATGACTTTGGATGAAAACGCTGCCTACCGCCATCCAGATCACGTTGAATTTGCAGACACTGCAAATGTTGATCCAATTGAATTGCGGGCAAAAGAAAACGATCTCAACTACGTCAAACTAGATGGCGAAGTTGGAATCATCGGTAACGGCGCTGGCTTAGTTATGTCCACCTTGGATGTTGTGGCTTACGCGGGCGAAAAGCACGGAAACGTAACTGCCGCAAACTTCCTAGACATCGGTGGCGGTGCAAACGCACAAGTTATGGCAAATGGTTTGGACATAATTCTCACCGATCCTGGTGTGAAATCAGTTTTCGTAAACGTATTCGGTGGCATCACCGCATGTGAACAAGTAGCAAACGGAATTATTCAAGCTGTTGGAATTCTCGAACAACAAGGCAAGAAAGTTACCAAGCAAATTGTTTGCCGCCTCGATGGAAACAATGCACCTGAAGGACGTCGCATCCTTCGCGAATGCGGAATTCCAGTAATTGAACTTGTAGAAACTATGGACGAAGCGGCAGACCGTGCTGCAGAGCGGGCGAATGCATAATGACAATCTTCATCAATAAAGAAAGTCGCGTAATTGTTCAGGGCATGACCGGTTCAGTCGGCGGCAAGCACACAAAGCTCATGATTGGCGACGGCACCAAAATTGTTGGCGGTGTAACACCAGGTAAGGGTGGCCAAGAAGTTGATGGCGTTCCAGTTTTTAATTCTGTAAAAGAAGCAATGGATGCAACCGGTGCAAACGTCACAGTTGTTTTCGTTCCACCAAAATTCACAAAAGGTGCAGTAATTGAAGCTGTTGATGCTGAGATTCCACTTTGCGTTGTGATCACTGAAGGTGTGCCAGTGCATGACTCGGCCTACTTCTTCCAATACGCGCAAAACAAAGGTAAAACTCGCATCATCGGACCTAACTGCCCAGGCCTTATCAGCCCAGAAGAATCAAATGTGGGAATTGTTCCTGGAGACATCACTAAGAAAGGTCGCATTGGACTAGTTTCAAAGTCTGGAACTTTGACTTACCAAATGATGGCTGAACTTTCCGACATCGGATTCTCAACTGCAGTTGGAATCGGTGGCGATCCAATCATCGGCACCACACACATCGATTGCTTGCAAGCTTTCCAAGATGATCCTGAAACAGATGCAATTGTGATGATTGGTGAAATTGGTGGCGATGCCGAAGAACGCGCCGCTGCTTACATCAAAGAACACATTACAAAGCCAGTAGTTGGTTATGTTGCAGGATTCATGGCACCAGAAGGAAAGACCATGGGTCACGCTGGTGCAATTGTTTCTGGTTCATCTGGAACTGCGCAGGCTAAAAAAGAAGCATTGGAAGCAGTCGGAGTTAAGGTTGGAAAAACTCCATCCGAAACTGCCCGCCTAATGCGCGAAGTGATGCAGAACCTCAAGTAACAATAGTTTTGTGAAACTACCTAAGCGACAGAACGGCGCAAAGTTCAAAGACGCTGCGCGTGTTGTTGAATTGCCAGAATCACAACTTGCTTGGCCACTTCCATTGGCAGCGCTTATTGCTTCGGCTTGGGCTTGGGTAATCACAATCTTTGTTGCGATTTTTCTTACATCTTTAATTTGGATCACCACAGCCGACTCAAGCACTGACTACGCAAACTCAATCTATGCATCCTTTGCAGTGATATTGCTTGCGCATTCAATTCCTGTCGCTGCAGGCGGCTTGGCATTTTCAATTCCACCACTAGTGCTCACATTCATTTCAATGTGGCTTTTGAAGAAAGCCACCCAGTGGGCAGTGCGCTCATCATTGATTACTAATTTGGCTGGTGTACTGATTCTCATCGGATCGATGATGGTTAGTTATGCAGTGCTTGCGCTAATTGTCTCTACCTTTGCCGCCACTGTCGCTGATATAAATGCCAGCCGCGTGCTAATCCATTCAGGGCTGTGGGCACTTGCTGGAACTCTTTGGGGAATCTTGCGATCTCCTGGCGAAATTGGCCCAGCTGAAAAACGCAATTACACAAATGCGGGGGAGCGAACCAACTTCGTTGTTAAACCGCAGTCACCACATTCACTACTCGTCAATCTCTGGCGATCTACTCCAAGCGCATTTCAATTTGGTTTTGCTTTTGCAATCCGCTCTTTGCTAATTCAAATCATGATTGCGTTTGCGTTTGCAGCCACTATTTTTGTTTTCACACTCAACGACATGTATGACATCATTTCGCTAGTTGCGACTGACACAATGTCAACCATCGTTATGGTGCTTTCATTCGTGCTGTTCATACCAAACATCACTATCTGGTACTTATCGCTTTTGATTGGACCAGGCGTCGTTGTTGGTGGCGGAAGTGCAATAACTCTCATTACCCAAGCTGTTGGCGCATTACCGGCTTTGCCAATGTTTGTGGTGATTCCACATTCACTTCCATGGATTGCAAGATTATTAATTGTCGTTCCAGTACTGAGTGCTTTTTTGGTGGCAGCAACTTTTGGCCGCAAACAATTTGGCTACAAGCCAGTTCCAACTTCAGTAGCTATCTCGATTGCTATTTATTCAGGACTTGCCGCAGCGTTTTTCACATTCATCTTGAGCGCACAAGCGTCTGGCGCATTTGGAGCTGGCCGTTTCCTCGAGGTCGGTATCAACCTCTGGCAGATCTCGCTTTGGGCTTTTGTTTGGGGAGCCGTTGGTGTGCTTCTTGGATTCATTTTGCCCAATTACGTGCAATCTCCTCGCTCAAATAAGCGCGCAAATCCCAAGAATTAAACTCACCTAGTGGCGATTCGGGTTGTAGTCCTAGCGAGCGGAACTGGCTCTTTGTTAAAGGCACTAATCGACGCCCAAGATGAATCTTTTGAAGTCGCAGCGCTTGTTACAGACAACCCCGAAGCCGGTGCAATCGGGCATGCAGCAACCGCTGGTGTGCAGGTTGCAGTGATTGATTTAGTGGATTTTGAGACTCGAGATGCTTGGGATTTAGCACTCGCAGACTGCATTGATTTCTATCAACCAGATTTAGTTGTGTCTGCTGGTTTCATGCGAATTATTGGGCAGGCAGGAGTCTCTCGCTTTGCAGGTCGCTTGATCAACACACATCCTGCCTTGTTACCGGCATTCCCAGGGGCGCATGCGGTTAGAGATGCGTTGGCAGCTGGCGTAAAAGAAACGGGATCAACCGTTCATTTCGTTGATGCTGGTGTTGATACAGGTCCAGTGATTGTGCAAAAAAGTGTTCCAGTTTTAGACAGCGACGATGAAGCTAGTTTGCACGAGCGAATCAAAGTTGTTGAACGCGAATTGCTAGTTGAGGTCGTCAAAGATTTTGCTGGCGAGAAGAAGTTGTTCTGAGTAGAGGTGGAGAAGATGGCCGAAGATAGACGCGTTATTAAGCGAGCATTGATTTCAGTTTCAGATAAAACTGGTTTACTTGAACTCGCAAAAGCTTTGGTCGATGCAGGTGTTGAGATTGTTTCAACTGGCTCCACGGGAACCACGATTGCTGGCGCAGGATTGCCAGTTACTCAAGTGCAGGATTTAACCGGTTTTCCAGAATGTTTGGACGGACGCGTAAAAACCTTGCATCCCAAAGTGCATGGCGGTTTGCTAGCTGATTTGCGTTTGGAATCGCACGTTCAACAATTAAAAGATTTAGAGATTGAACCATTTCAACTAGCTGTAATTAATTTGTATCCGTTCACACAAACCGTTTTGAGCGGTGCATCTGCAGATGAATGCGTAGAACAGATTGATATTGGTGGTCCGGCTATGGTGCGCGCGAGTGCGAAAAATCATGCGAACATGGCGATTGTGGTTTCACCAAATCGCTATGCCGAAGTGATTGCAGCCTTGGGTGCAGGCGGATTCACATTAGATCAACGCAAGCGCTTGGCGGCTGAGGCATTTCAGCACACTGCAACTTATGACGTAAACGTCGCGTCTTGGATTGGCAATGTCGTGACGTCAACCGATGAAGGCACAGGTTTTCCAAATTGGATTGGTGTGACCTACAACCGCGAAGATGTTTTGCGGTACGGCGAAAACCCACATCAAAGAGCGGCCGTTTATGCAGCTGGTTTTGGAGATTCGGCAATCGCTGGAGCAAAACAACTTCATGGCAAACAAATGTCATACAACAATTACGTTGATGCAGATGCTGCCCGTCGCGCAGCATTTGATTTTTCTGAACCAGCGGTTGCGATTATTAAACATTCAAATCCATGCGGAATTGCGGTTGGTAAAGATGTCGCAGATGCACATCGCAAAGCACACGAAACCGATCCCGTTAGTGCTTTTGGTGGAGTAATTGCAGCAAACCGCAAAGTGACGGCAGAAATGGCTCGCCAAGTGGCTGAGATTTTCACCGAAGTGATTGTGGCACCTGAATTCGATGCTGAAGCTGTTGAGATTCTCTCTGCAAAACCAAGTATCCGAATCTTGGTAATTCCAGCACCAAACAGTGGTGAAGGAATCGAAATGCGCAACATCGATGGCGGAGTGCTTTTGCAGGTGCAAGATAAATTGCAGGCAGACGGAGATAAGTTTGAAAACTGGCAACTCGTCACTGGCGTAGAAGCTGATGCGCAAACGAAAAAAGATTTGCAGTTTGCTTGGATTGCTTGCCGCAGCGTAAAAAGCAATGCGATTTTGTTGGCAAAGAATGAAGCCGCGGTTGGAATCGGAATGGGTCAAGTCAATCGAGTTGATTCTGCCGGCTTGGCCGTATCAAGAGCAGGGGAGCGAGTCGCAGGATCAGTTGCAGCTTCTGATGCGTTTTTCCCATTTGCGGATGGTCTAGAAGTTTTGATCAAGGCTGGAGTTAAAGCAGTTGTTCAGCCAGGTGGAAGTGTTCGTGACGAAGAGGTTATTGAAGCGGCAAAAGCTGCTGGCATCACAATGTATTTCACTGGCACAAGACACTTCTTCCACTAGCCACAAATGAAAAGAATCACGTCGCATCACTATTTTGCGCAAAGCATCGCGGTAATAGTGGGCGCATTCACTGTCGCTCAATCTCGCGCAAATGGTGAATTGGCACATTTACTTGGAAGTGGTGTGCAGGCGGCAATAGTTTCATTTAGCACTGGACTTTTGTTGCTTTTGGTTTTGACCTTGATTAGCAAAAATATTCGAGCTGGATTTTTCAAAATCTTTTCCGCTGTACGAAATGAAGAACTTAAGTTATGGCAGGTGCTTGGCGGAATGGTCGGTGCAGTTTTCGTAACTATCCAGAGTATTTCGGTTCCACTAGTGGGTGTTGCGATTTTCACCGTTTTAATTGTGGGTGGCCAAACCACGTCATCACTTCTAGTTGATAAATGGGGAGTGAGTCCAAGCGGTGTTGCGCCGGTGACTTCAAGGCGGGTTTTCGCTGCATTGTTTGCGGTGATTGGTGTAGTGATTTCGGTTCTGGATCGTTTTGGTGATGCACAATTTGTGGCAGCTCCGCTAATTGCATCATTTTTAATTGGCGCTGCAGTCTCATTTCAACACGCAATAAACGGGCATGTCGGTGTAGCTGCTGGAAATCCAGTTTCTGCGGCAGTGATGAATTTCATTACCGGTACTGGTTTGTTGATTGTGATTTTTGCTGTGCAGATTTTTTCAGGTCACACTTCTTTGCAAACACTGCCACAAAGTCCATGGTGGATTTACCTTGGCGGATCTATTGGAGTTGCGTTTATTGCATCCGCAACTTGGGCAATCAAAAAACTTGGTGCACTTCGATTTGTAATGGGTAGCGTGGCAGGGCAGTTGCTCGGCTCTTTATTGATCGACTTATTTGCCCCAACAGATGGCACAAAAGTTTCACTCAATTTGGTGGTTGGCCTAGCAATCACTTTGGTGGCGGTATTGCTAGCTAACCGCAAGGCTCATCCGATTGCTCCGGCTGAGGTAGTGTGAAGCGGTGAACCTCAAGACCATCCAGACGCTCGTATTTGGGCTTTTGGCTGCCAGTTTCCTTTCAGCTGCGCTTGGGCAGTACCGCCTAGGCGGCTTCCTGCTAGCAGCTTCGGTGGGCACAGTCTTTGTCTGGCGCTTGGTCGGCCCAAAAGGGCGCTTGGAGTTCTTTTCCGTGCGTTCTAGGTGGATTGACCTAGTCACAATTGGGTCGCTGTTTGCCACCCTGATTTTCCTCTCAGTTATTGCCCGCTAGCCCTTACCTCCGCGATTTCGCGTGCTTACGCAAGAGTAGGCTTGAGCCATCTTTTGCGGCTTTTCGCAACGTTTTTACTTGGAGGATCCATGGCTCGCCACGGAAAAGTCACAGTCATCGGAGCCGGTTTTTACGGCTCAACCACTGCTCAGCGTTTAGCTGAATACGACGTTTTCGAAACTGTTGTTTTAACCGACATTCTTGAAGGCAAGCCTGAAGGTCTTGCACTCGATATGAATCAGTCTCGCTCAATCGAAGGGTTTGAAACCAAAGTCATCGGCCAAACAACTGGTCCGAATGGTGAAGGTTATGAAGCGATTGCTGGATCTGATGTTGTGGTGATTACAGCTGGTATTCCACGCAAGCCTGGCATGAGCCGCATGGACTTGATTGAAACGAATGCAAAGATTGTTCGCGGTGTTGCTGAAAACATTAAGAAGCATGCACCAAATGCAGTTGTGATTGTGGTTTCAAATCCACTTGATGAAATGACTGCGCTTACACAAATCGCAACTGAATTTCCAAAGAACCGCGTGATTGGCCAAGCAGGTATGTTGGACACTGCCCGATTCACTCACTTTGTCGCAGAAGAATTAAAGGTTCCGGTTTCATCTGTAAAAACTTTGACACTTGGTTCGCACGGCGACACCATGGTTCCAGTTCCATCTCGTTGCACTGTTGATGGCAAACCACTTTCAGACTTGTTGTCAGCCGACAAGATTGAAGAATTGGTAGTTCGCACTCGCAATGGCGGTGCTGAAGTTGTTGCACTTTTGAAAACTGGTTCTGCCTACTACGCACCATCTGCAGCAGCTGCACGCATGGCAAAAGCTGTGATTGAAGACAGCGGTGTTGTGATGCCAGTTTGTGCATGGGTTGATGGCGAGTTTGGCATCAGTGGCGTTTACCTAGGTGTTGAAGCCGAAATCGGCAAGAACGGAATTCGCAAAGTTGTTGAAACTGCGTTGACTGAATCTGAAAAAGCTTCATTGATCGAAGCATCAGAAGCAGTTCGCAGCAAGCAAGCAGATGTTCAGAGTTTGTAAGAGAAAAGTAGAGAGAAACAAATGTCTAAAATCAAAGTAGTAAATCCTGTCGTTGAACTAGATGGCGATGAAATGACTCGCATCATCTGGCAATTCATTAAAGAACAGTTGATTTTGCCTTACCTCGACATCAATCTTGAGTACTACGACCTTGGAATCGAAAACCGCGATGCGACTGATGACCAAGTGACTATCGACTCTGCAAACGCAATCTTGAAGCACGGTGTTGGCGTTAAGTGCGCAACCATCACTCCAGACGAAGCTCGTGTTGAAGAATTTGGTTTGAAGAAAATGTGGAAGTCTCCAAACGGAACCGTCCGCAACATTCTTGGCGGTGTGATTTTCCGCGAACCAATCATCATCTCAAATATTCCACGGCTAGTGCCAACTTGGACCAAGCCAATCGTGGTTGGTCGTCACGCATTTGGTGATCAATACAAAGCAACTGACTTCAAGGTTCCAGGTCCTGGAACTTTGACAATGACCTTCACTCCAAAAGATGGCAGCGAGCCAATGGAATTCAACGTGTTTGATTTTCCTGGCGCTGGTGTTGCAATGGGTATGTACAACCTTGATGAAAGCATTCGTGACTTTGCGCGTGCATCACTTCGCTATTGTCTAGCACGCAACTTCCCGGTTTATATGTCAACTAAGAACACAATCTTGAAGGCATACGACGGCCGCTTCAAAGACATCTTCCAAGAGGTTTATGAAAATGAATTCAAGGCTGACTTTGATAAAGCAGGTCTTACTTACGACCACCGTTTGATCGACGACATGGTTGCATCGGCTTTGAAGTGGGATGGCGGCTACGTCTGGGCTTGCAAGAACTACGACGGCGATGTTCAGTCAGACACAGTTGCACAAGGTTTTGGCTCGCTTGGTTTGATGACATCAGTATTGATGACTCCAGATGGACGCACTGTTGAAGCAGAAGCTGCTCACGGAACCGTTACTCGTCACTACCGTCGTCACCAAAAGGGTGAACCAACCTCAACAAACCCAATCGCATCAATCTTTGCTTGGACCCAAGGTCTTTCACACCGCGGCAAGATGGACGGAACTCCAGAAGTTACTGAGTTCGCTCAAACTCTTGAACGCGTTTGTATCGAGACTGTTGAATCAGGCAAGATGACAAAAGACTTGGCTCGTTTGATTGATAAAGAACATCCATGGCAAACCACCCAAGAATTCTTGGCAACCATTGATGAAAATCTTCAGAAGGCAATGAAGAAATAGTGTTTTCTGTTGTCACTGTAAACGTCAATGGCGTTCGGGCCGCCCATAAAAACGGCGGCTTGCAGTGGCTGCTTGATGCACATGCTGCACAGCAAGCAGACGTTATTTGTCTGCAAGAAGTGCGCGCAAACTCTGAAGAGCTTTCGGCGACTTTGGAATTAGCTGGAATGCAGGACTTCAATGTTCTGCATTCGGCTAGTTCTGAGAAAAAAGGTCACGCAGGTGTTGCAATCCTTTCCAAACTTCCATTTAAGAAAACCAACATCGGATTAGGTCCAAAACAATTTGCAGATCAAGGTCGCTGGGTTGATGCAACTTTTGCAACTGAATTTGGGGATGTGACGGTTGCGAGTATTTATGTTCACACTGGTGACCACGAAAAGCCAGAGAAGCAGGCCGAAAAAGAAGCATTCTTGGCTGCCATGACTAAGTACATGAAAAAAGTTTCTGCTGAAGCTGATAAGAAGAATCACACCCTTTTGGTTGGTGACCTAAATGTTGGCCACACTGAACTCGACATCAAAAACTGGAAGGGAAATGTTGGTAAATCCGGCTTTCTCGAATCAGAACGCAAATATTTTGATGACTGGTTTAAGAAATATGGCTGGGTGGATTTGGGCCGTGTTCATGCAGGCGAAGTTCCTGGCCCTTACACATGGTGGTCATTTCGCGGGCAGGCATTCGACAATGATGCAGGTTGGCGCATCGATTACCAATTAGCTACTCCAGAACTGGCCAAGCACTTAAAGTCCATCACTGTGGGTCGAGCACCAAGTTATGCAGAGCGTTGGAGCGATCACGCACCCGTCACTGCAGTGTTTCACAAGTAGAGTGCGCCAATGACCAGTGACATATGGGCGCGGATTGCGCTCGTACTCCTCTTCATTTTGATTGCTGCGCTTTTTGTTGCAGCCGAAATTGCTCTGGTTTCCTTACGCGATACCCAGGTTCAGCAGTTAGCAAGTCGCGGTAAGCGTGGCAAAGCCTTGGCGAAGTTAATGCTTGAACCAACCCGCTTCTTGGCGGCTGTGCAGGTTGGAATTACATTCACTTCATTCATTTCAGCTGGACTTGGAGCTGCAGAGTTGGTTCCAGTTCTCAAGCCGGTACTTGAGGGGTTTGGCCTAGACCCAGACTTTTCATCCACGATTTCTTTTATTCTCATCACTCTTTTAGTGGCTTACGTTTCTTTGGTGCTTGGTGAACTTGTCCCAAAGAGATTGGCGATTCAACAAGCCGAAACTTTGGCCTTGTTGTTTGCGATTCCAATCGAAGTTATTGCGAAAGCAACCAAGCCATTTATTTGGCTTTTAACAATCTCGACCAACGCAGTTCTGCGAATATTTGGCGTTGACCCTCAAGCTAGTCGCGAAATGATGAGCGGCGAAGAACTTCGTGACATTGTGGCCGCACATGAAGAATTGACTGATGAAGAACGCGAACTTATTGATGAAGTTTTTGAAGCTCAAGATCGCGAACTGCGCGAAGTTATGCAACCGCGTACCGAAGTTGAATTCTTAGATGGCGAAATGCCTGTCTTCAAAGCCGCGAAAATGATTTCAGACCTTCCGCATTCACGTTATCCGGTGATGGGGGAGAGTCCAGATGATGTGATTGGGTTTGTTCACATTCGAGATATTCTTGATCCTGCGATGTCTGAGCGTTCAATTCGCTTAAGTCAATTGGCAAGAACTCTGCAACGCTATCCCGGCACCAAAGGCGTGATTCCTACGCTGTCAGATATGCGTCGCAAAAACGTGCACTTTGCACTTGTCGAAGATGAGTACGGCGGAACCGCTGGCATCGTGACTTTAGAAGATTTGGTTGAAGAACTTATCGGTGACATCAAGGACGAATACGACGAACAAGAAACAGCCATGGTTCGAGGCGAAGTATCGGTCGATGGCGGAATGAATCTTGAGGACTTCCTTGAGCTCACTGAAATTGAACTGCCAGAAGGTCCATACGAAACCGTGGCTGGATATGTGGTGGCTGAACTTGGTCAGCTTCCAGAAGTAGGCATGAGCGTTGATTTTGAAGACCACCGCTTGATCGTGACGGAAGTGGAGAATCGCAGAGCAACCCGCATAAAGGTTGAGGAAATTCAACCCGTAGATCAAGTTGATTAAATCTGGTTTGAGAGAATAGCCCAATGACAAAACCGCGCGTACTTTCTGGGATTCAGCCAACCGCAGACTCTTACCAAATTGGAAACTACCTCGGAGCTTTGCGCTACTGGCTTGAGATGCAAGATTCAAATGACTGCTTCTACATGATTGCAGACATGCATGCATTGACGGTTTCACCATCGCCAGTAGAAATGCATCACCGTACTTTGTCTTCATTCGCTCAACTGATCGCACTTGGTCTAGACACCGACAAATCCACACTGTTTGTGCAATCTCAAGTTAGTCAGCACGCAGAATTGATGTGGGTTTTATCTTGCCTAACTGGTTTTGGCGAGGCTGGTCGCATGACTCAGTTCAAAGATAAGTCGCAAAAAGCCGGAAGTGATTCGACCAACGTCGGATTGTTCACCTACCCAATCTTGCAGGCTGCAGATATTTTGATTTATCAAGCTGATGCAGTGCCAGTCGGTGAAGATCAGCGCCAACACCTTGAACTAACTCGTGACTTGGCGCAGCGATTTAACTCCCGCTACAAGCAAACTTTTGTTGTGCCAAAACCACACATCGTTAAAGACACCGCAAAAATCACCGATCTACAAGAACCAACCGCGAAGATGAGTAAGTCACTTCCATCTGGCTGTGTTTTCTTACTTGAACCACTCAAGACGATTGAAAAGAAGATTAAGTCCGCAGTGACCGACTCAGAAACTGAAATCCGATTTGATCCAGAAAACAAACCTGGGGTTTCAAATCTACTAACGATTCTTTCTGCTTTTAGTGGTAAAACTATCGACGAGCATGTGCAAGAAATGCAAGGCCAGATGTACGGAACCCTGAAAAAGGAAGTAGCTGAAGCGGTCCTTGCTTTCGCTGAACCATTCCAACAAAAGACAAATAGTTTGTTGGCAGATAAAGCGGAGTTAGCTCGACTTCTACAAGCCGGTTCCCAAAAAGCTAGTGCAGTAGCAGACGAAACCTTGAGCAAGGTTTACGACGCAATCGGCTTTGTTCGCTAAATTAGTTTTTACTAATTACTTTTGGAAAAGCATTGCGCGCTTCACATCGTGAATCGCTTGAGTAACCTGAATTCCACGCGGGCAAGCTTCTGAACAGTTGAAGGTTGTGCGGCAGCGCCAGACACCTTCTTTGTCATTCAAAATCTCTAGACGCTTTGCAGCTCCAGAATCGCGGGAATCAAAGATGAAGCGGTGCGCGTTGACGATTGCTGCTGGACCAAAGTAGTTGCCATCGGTCCAAAAGACTGGGCAAGAAGTGGTGCAAGCAGCGCACAAAATGCACTTGGTGGTGTCATCGAACTTCGCACGATCTTCAATTGACTGCAAGCGTTCTTTAGCCGGTTCATGGCCTTCAGTAATCAAGAACGGCATAACCTCGCGGTAAGCCTTGAAGAAAGGTTCCATGTCTACGACTAGGTCTTTTTCAAGTGGCAAGCCCTTAATAGCTTCAACCGTCACAGGCTTTGAGATATCCAAATCTTTAACAAGCGTTTTGCATGCAAGGCGGTTAAGGCCATTGATGCGCATTGCGTCTGAACCACAGATTCCGTGACCGCATGAACGACGGAAAGTTAATGAACCGTCAACATCACCCTTGATTTGATGAAGCGCATCAAGAATGCGATCGGTTGGGTAGCACGCAATTACATAGTCTTCCCAGCGTGGTTCTTGATCAACTTCTGGATTGAAGCGGCGGATTCGGAATGTGACATCCGAAGTCTTAAGTGCATCTATTGTCTTTGACATTAGTACTTACGCTCCATCGGTTGGTAACGAGTGATGACTACTGGTTTGTAATCCAGTCTCACACCATCTTCTGATTTGTAGGCCATTGTGTGTTGCATGAAGTTTTTGTCATCTCGAGTTGGGTAATCTTCACGAGCGTGACCACCACGAGTCTCGCGACGTTCAAGAGCGCTGACTACTAGCACTTCTGCAAGATCTAGCAAGAAACCTAGCTCAATTGCTTCAAGCAAATCGGTGTTGTAGCGAAGTCCGCGATCCATGATGCCGACATTCTTATAGCGTTCACGAATTGCGCGAACGTCTGAAAGTGCTTGCTTCAAGGTTTCTTCAGTTCGGTAAACCTGTGCG
>JACCDM010079687.1_pt1 | contig 15568 bp, 14 predicted proteins | sample 7445851 | NCBI WGS metagenome assembly JACCDM01 (sample SAMN15323438, study PRJNA562643) | freshwater metagenome | isolation source: river surface water | place: USA:Blue River Watershed | collected 2017-08-16
AAAGTACATGTAATTTTGTTCCCTAATTCAAGAATCAACAATTTAATATGCTTTCAATTAATAATTTACATGCCCGAATAGGAGAGAAAGAAATTTTAAAAGGCATCAATTTAGAAGTTAAGCCAGGAGAGGTTCACGCAATTATGGGACCAAACGGGTCTGGTAAGTCAACTTTAGCATCTGTATTGGCAGGAAGAGAAGATTATGAGGTTACAGAGGGGTCGGTTATTTTTCAAGGAAAGGATTTATTGGATTTAGCCCCAGAAGAGCGTGCAGCAGAAGGAATTTTCTTAGCATTTCAATATCCAGTTGAAATTCCAGGTGTTTCTACGACCAACTTTTTAAAGTCAGCTGTTAACGAAATTCGTAAATACCGCGGAGAAGAGCCAATGGATGCTGTTCAATTCTTGAAAATGTTCAAAGAGAAAATGGCTTATGTAAATATTGACCAATCATTGCTTTCTCGTGCTTTAAACGAAGGTTTTTCAGGTGGAGAAAAGAAACGTAATGAGATTTTTCAAATGGCAGTTCTAGATCCAAAATTGGCTATTTTAGATGAAACAGATTCAGGTTTGGATATTGATGCTTTGCGAATTGTTGCTGAAGGAGTGAATAAATTGAAAAGTGCTGATAATGCTACAATCGTAGTAACTCACTATCAACGTTTGTTAGATTATATCGTACCCGATTTTGTTCACGTGCTGTATAAAGGAAGAATTGTGAAGTCAGGAACAAAAGAATTAGCTCTTGAATTAGAAGAAAAAGGATACGATTGGATTAAAGCAGAGGTAGATTAATATGGAATCAACATCAAAAGAATTAGCGATTAAATCTTTTCAGGCTGTGGGATTTCCTACTTCTAAAATGGAAGAATGGAAATATACTTCCTTGAAAAATTTAAATGATATTGCTTGGAATTGGCAAGAGTTCGGAATATCGGTTGCTCAAACAAATGGCTTAGAAATCATTCATTTAAATGATTTGTTAAATCAATCGAAAGCCTTTCAAAAAGTTTGGCAAGCGAAAGATCCTATTTTGGATCAGAATCCATTTTATGAGTTGAATACATCTCTTTGCCAAAATCCATTAGTTCTTTGGGTAAAACAAGGGGTGAAAGTTGAAAATCCGATTAATTTAACCTACCAATTAAAAGGTTTTGAAACGAATTCAGCTTTTCAAGCAAAATTAATTGTGTTTTTAGAGTCAGGTGCAGAATTGTCTATCATCGAATCTGCGAGCGCTGATACTGGAAAAACATTTGTTTCTAGTTATGTTCAAGAAATTTTTCTTTCAGAAAAGTCTAAATTGACCTATTTAAAAGAGCAGGATTTGACGGATGAAACGACGCATATCGATCAAACATTTGTGTTTCAAGAAGGAGAGAGTCAGGCTGAAACATTTACCTTGTCTTTAAACGGTGGTGTTCTTCGTAATAACCTTCATTTCTATATCAATGGAGAGCAAGTTGTTTCCAATTTGAATGGTTTGTATGTGCCTGCAGCGCATCAATTAATGGATTCTCATACCATTGTAGATCATCGTATGCCGAATTCTGAATCTAATGAATTCTATAAAGGCATATTGATGGATCATTCAACAGGTGTATTTAATGGAAAAATATTTGTGCGTAAAGACGCACAAAAAACGAATGCATTTCAAAGTTGTCGGAATGTCCTTGCATCCAACAAAGCAACGATGAATACCAAGCCTCAATTAGAGATTTGGGCAGATGATGTAAAATGTTCACACGGTACTACGACAGGACAATTAAATGAGGAATCTTTGTTCTACATGCGTTCTCGTGGAATTTCTTTACAGTCAGCAAAAACATTGTTATTGTTGGCATTTGCTCAAGAAGTAATCGATAAAATTCCATTTGAAGAGGTTAAAAACGATCTTTCGGAAAAAATTATTGGAAAAATTAAGGCTTCAAACGATTTGACAATCTAATGGCAAATACACTTAATATTGCAGCAATTAGGAACGATTTCCCTATACTTGATCAACAAGTAAACGGAAAGCCCTTGATTTATTTTGATAATGCAGCAACTACTCAAAAACCAAAACAGGTCATTGAGGCTTTGAATCATTATTACAATTCAGATAATGCGAATATTCATCGTGGTATTCATGCACTTGCTGAAAGAGCTACTGCGGCCTATGAGTTGACACGTGATAAGATTGCTAATTTTATAAATTCTCCTTCAAGAGAGCAGGTTATTTTGACTTCTGGTACTACCGGTAGTATTAATTTAGTAGCCCAAACTTATGCTAGAGCATTTATAAGTGCTGGCGATCAAATACTCATTTCAAATTTAGAACATCATTCGAATATTGTCCCTTGGCAAATGATTGCCCAAGAAAAAGGTGCTGAAATCAAAGTGATTCCAGTGGCCGACAATGGAGAATTAGATCTAAAGGTCTACAAAAAGTTATTATCAAATCGGGTAAAATTAGTGGCTGTAAATCATGTTTCGAATGCCATTGGAACCATTAATCCGATTGAAGAAATGATTACTTTAGCACATGAAGTAGGAGCTAAGGTATTGATTGATGGTGCGCAATCGGTTGCCCATTTTGAAATTGATGTTCAGGCTTTAGATATTGATTTTTTAGCCTTTTCAGCACATAAATTATTTGGTCCTACTGGGGTTGGTGTGCTTTATGGTAAAAAAGAACTACTTGAGGCCATGCCACCTTACCAGGGTGGAGGTGAAATGATTAAAGAGGTGTCGTTTGCTGGAACGACATATAATGAATTGCCTTATAAATTTGAAGCTGGAACCCCTAATATAGCAGATATAATTGCCTTTGGTGCTAGTTTTGATTATTTAGCTTCTCTGCCGAAAAATGCTATTTGGGAGCAGGAAAAAGAGTTGTTAGCATATGCAACAACAAAACTTCAAACCATTGAAGGCTTGACAATAATTGGACAAGCACAACACAAAATTGCCGTTGTAAGTTTCTTGATCGATGGCATACATCCTCAGGATATTGGCGTTTTATTAGACAAATATGGGATTGCAATACGTACTGGACATCATTGTGCGCAACCATTGATGCAGCGCTTTGATATCGTGGGAACTTGTAGAGCCTCCTTTGCGTTTTATAATACAAAAGAAGAAATAGATGCTTTTGTAGTAGCTCTACAAAAAGTAGTAAATATGTTAGCCTGATGGGACAAACCATTAACGAAATACAAGATGCTCTTATTGAAGAGTTTGGTCTTTTTGAAGATTGGACAGACAAATATGAATACCTCATTGATTTAGGTAAAAAGTTGCCTACGCTTTCTGATGCATTTAAAACAGAAGATAACGTAATTAAAGGATGTCAAAGTAAGGTTTGGTTACATGCCAGCTTACAAGATGGAAAGGTTGTTTTTGAAGCCGATTCAGAAGCGGTAATTGTGAAAGGATTGATCAGCATGTTAATTCGCGTGTTGTCAAATCAAACGCCGGAAGATATCTTTAAAACGGATTTGTATTTTATTGATGAAATTGGAATGAGTCAGCATTTAGCACAGACACGCTCCAATGGATTGTTGGTAATGGTAAAACAAATGAAAAATTATGCTTTGGCGTTTTCTGCAAAAGTTTAAAAAAATGGAACAGACAGAAGAAAAAAGTAGCATGTTGACCGAGGAGGAATTGAAAGAACAAGTGGTAAAAGCCATTAAAACGGTTTATGATCCTGAAATTCCAGTGGATGTTTATGAATTAGGTTTGATTTATGAAATTAAAATCTTTCCAGTAAATAATGTCTATGTGTTAATGACACTTACTTCTCCTTCTTGTCCATCTGCGGAAGCAATTCCTGTAGATATTGAAAAGGCCATTAGAGCTATTGAAGGTGTTTCAGATGTTTCCGTTGAATTGACTTTCGATCCTCCATATTCACAAGATATGATGTCGGAAGTTGCTAAATTAGAATTAGGATTTTTATAAATTGAAAGTTAAAAGTTGAGAGTTGAAAATAATTTCACTTTCCACTTTCCACTTTCCACTTTAATTTTATTAATATGTACCCAGAACACTTAGTACATCCGATGAGGATGGATATTGTTGAAGGCGGATTTACAGAGTTAAAGACCGCTTCAGACGTTGAGCAAGTGATGACTCAACCAGGAACAACCTTGTTGTTCATTAATTCAGTTTGTGGATGTTCGGCGAGAACTGCCCGTCCGGGTGTTAAAGAAGCAGTTGCAGCATCTGAAAAGAAACCAAGTAATTTGGTGACTGTTTTTGCTGGTGTGGATCAAGAAGCTACTCAAAAGGCTCGTGAATATACGTTACCTTTTCCTCCATCATCTCCATCAATTGCCTTATTTAAAGATGGTGAATTAGTGCATTTTGTAGAACGCCATCACATTGAAGGCCGTTCGGCTGAAATGATTGCAGCTCACCTAGAAGGGGCATTTGAGGAATTTTGTTAATTTAAGTGATCGAGTGATACAGTGATCTAGTGATCCAGTACTTATATTTTTTACTTTATCACTGTATTACTCGACCACTAAATCACTAGTTTTTCGCCCCTCCAACAGCACCAGCATTGCTAGGTTTAGGGTCATTTGCTTTTTCAGCTGCTTTCTTTGCAGCACCTGCATAATCACCTGCTTTGATAAAACTCATCTTTAACAAGTCGATATTTCTTCTGGTAGCTTGTAAAATTTGATCAGGTGTTAAGGCATTAATTTTGTCTTCTAATTCTTTCGACCATTTCATACCTCTACCTAAGTATAAGTTTGAATTTAATAATCCGCTTAACGAATTGTCTTGTGAACGCGAAACTTGACGAGCCTGCATTAAGGATTTTTTAGCTTCATCAATTTCTTTTTGCGTAAATCCTTCTTTTAACACTTTTTCAATCTCTTCTTTGAAAGCCGCTTCTAATTTGGCTAAATTCTCTGGTGCATAAATCGCATATCCAACAAATGCTCCTGTTTCATCTAATGGATTAGCGGCAAATTGTGAGCCTACTCCATAAGATAATCCATCTTTTTGACGAATTCTATTCATTAATCGAGAGCTCAATCCTGAACCACCACCTAGCATATAATTACTTAATTCCATTGCTGGATAATCAGGATGCGAATCTTTCATCTTTACAGGTTGGTAAGCTAAGAAGAATGAATTAGCTTTATCCGGGGTTTCAATTGATTTATTTTGAGCCTTTATTTCTCTAAAAGTATCAGAAACGCGTGTGAACGGTTTAGGAGATTTCCAACTTGCAAAATCAGCTTTGATAGCTTCTTTAACTGCTAATTCATCAAAATCACCTACTACAGAGAATGTGGCATTAGAGGTCCCATAAAAGTTTTTATGGAAATTTTTAGCATCTTCTAATTTAGCATTTTTATATAATTCAGCAGATTCCTCTAAAGTTGGTTTGTAACGAACATCATTTTTTGGATAATGTCCATTTGTTATCTGATTCAATGCATCTGAAGCCTTAGCTGATGGTTCACTTTTTTGTGTTTCAATACTAGTAAGGTTTTCTTGCTTTAGTTTCTCAAATTCTTGGGCATCGAATAATGGGTTTTTTAAAGCATCAGCTACTAATTTTAGGGCAGGTACTAAATTATCCTTAGTAGTTTCAATACTGATATTTGCTTGCGTTGGTCCTCCAGAAATACTTACACGTGCTTTTAATTTATCTAATTCATCTTGGAATTGTTGACGTGTTTTTGTTTTTGTTCCTTTGCTCAACATGTCTGCCGCAAGGTCAGCTGCTGTACTTGTTCCTAATAAAGATTTCTCATCTCCAAATCGTAAAGTCATGCGTGCAAATACAGCGCCACCTCTTGTCTTTTTAGATAACAAGGCCATTTTGATTCCTTCAATGGATTCTGTTTTAGTGCGTGAATCAATGTTTGCTGGACTAGGATCAAATGCTTCACCGTCTGCTACGGCTGCTTTTGGTTTGTAATCTTTAATGACCTCTGCCACATCTTTTGCCTCTGGAATTTCCGCTCTTTCTGGTTTTTCAGTAGGTATAAATACACCTGCAGTTCTATTAGCAGGCATAAAATACTTTTGTGCTACTCGCTGAATGTCCGCTGGTGTTAATTTCTCCAATTGATTTCTTGTCTGAAATAACATTCTCCAATCTCCTAAAGCGATGTATTCAGATAAACCTACTCCAACTCTTTGTGCATTGTTTAATAATAATTCAATGTTTTTTTGGTTCTTAGTTTTGATACGGTCTAAATCTTCTTGGCTTGGTGGCGTTTTTGCGTATTGTTCAATGGTTTCAATCATAATACGTTTTACGGTATCAATCGACTTATCCTTTAATACTTCAGCACCAAAATAAGTTAATCCAGGTTCTTTTAATTGAAAACTAAATCCAAATTGAGAAGAAGCTTTTTTGGTTTCAACTAATGCTTTGTATAATTTACCTGAAGGAGCATCAGTTAACAAATCAGTAAGTACATCACAAGCAATGTAATCTGGATGTAATCCTGATGGAATATGATAAGCCATTCCAACTACTTGTACATCTCCTACGCGACGAAGTTTGACTTCTCTTTCTCCATCTTGTGTAGGCTCAGCTGTAAAGGTTTGTTGTAAAATGCGTTCTGGACGAGGAATAGAACCAAATTTTTGATTAATTAAGGCTAATGTCTTTTTTGCATCAAATTTTCCAGCAACCAACAAAACAGCATTATCTGGTTGGTAATATTTTCTGTAATAAGCTTGCAGATTTTCGATTGGAACTTTTTCAATGTCTGATCTCGCTCCAATGGTAGAGTTACCATAATTGTGCCACAAAAAAGCCGTTGAAACTACACGTTCCATTAAAACACTTCCTGGATCGTTTTCACCCATCTCAAATTCGTTTCGGACTACGGTCATTTCTGTCTCTAACTCTTTTTTGTCGATTCGAGAATTGACCATTCGATCGGCTTCCATATCTAAAGCCCAATCTAAGTTCTCATCAGTAGCGGCAAAGGTTTCAAAGTAATTTGTACGGTCTAACCAAGTTGTTCCATTGAATTGCGCTCCATGGTCTGAAATTTCTTTTGCAACTTCTTTGTGTTTTTCCTTGGTACCTTTAAATACCATATGCTCCAATAGGTGAGACATTCCTGTTTCCCCATAGCCCTCATGTCGAGAACCTACTAAATAAGTAATATTGACCGTTATCGTCTGTTTAGAAGGATCAGGGAATAATAATACTTTCAGCCCATTACCTAATTTATATTCGGTGATGCCTTCAGCTGACGTGATTTTTTCTGGGATAGGTAAGCTTTGTGATTTTTGTTGAGCGATGCCAACAGTTCCAATGCTCAGCAATAATGCTGAAAAGAGTAGTTTTTTCATAATGTTTTTAGGGATTTAAATTGAAATAAATGGTTAGTTATTATTTTTTGTATTGTTGAATAAGTTTGAAAATTGCTTTTTGCGTGTCTAAGTTAGGGAAAAAATCGAAAATGATTTCATGTTTATCATAATCTAATAATAAACCAGATTCTAAAAAGTGAAATGCTTCTTTAAATTGTCCCCCTTTAATGAGAAAAATTGCACATCTGTAATATAATTCTGCTTCCTCTGGTAATTCATCGATGGCAGATAACATAATATCAGCGGAGCGTTCAAAATCGTTTAATTCATAATGCAGTTGAGCCCATTTAATCCATGTTATGCCTAAAAAAGAATCTAATTCGATGGATTTTTGAAAGGCTTCATCTGCTGAAATCGTATTGCCAAGATAGGCTTCAATATCACCTAAACCTGTCCAATACAATGCATTTAACTCATTTAATTTGATGGCTTTTTTAATAAAATGTAAAGCCTCAAACCAATTTTCAGTTTCGGTCAAGCAATAGGCTAATCCATAATAAGCTTCATCCCAAACATTATCAATCTTAATGGCATCTTTGTAATATTTAATGGCCTCATTTAACTTCTTTTTTCGTTCATAACAGGATGCCAAACAACAGTAGATTTCTGCGTTTGGCTCATCATATTTTAAACAAAGATGATAGTTTTCCTCTGCCAAATCATACTCTTTTTGGCCCATGTAAATATTACCTAAATTAAAGTAGGCAGATGCAAATGTAGATTCAATGGCAATTGAAAATTGATAGGCATCAATTGCTTTGTCAAATTGTTTTAATTTGGCATAAGCAATTCCCATATTGTACCATCCGGTATAGGAAAATGGATCATTATCAATATATCTTTGATAATATTCAATGCTTTCCTCAATTTTTCCAATATTATCCAAAGCATTAGCTAATTCAACTAAAGCTAATTCATTTTCTGGATTTTCTTCCAAAGCCTTTTTGAACATGTCGACTGCTTCTCTATGTTTATTCCAATGGGAATAAACCGATCCTAATCGATAATATATTTCATCTTTTTCAGAATGATTATCGAGTAAATGTAAAAGGAGTTCAACCGCTTTTTGATGCTCATCCATACAACTCAAAAGCGTTGCTTTTGTAAGATTAAGTTCTAAGTCGTTGGGAAAAAGTAGAATTGCTGACTCAATTAGTTCCAACCCTTCATCCGCTAACAATATTTCACCTAGTGCTGTTGCTTTTAAATTGATCAATTCCAGTGTATAGGGAAAATGTTTCAATCCAAAATCACAGGCTTGAATGGCTTCATCCATTTTTCCATTTGAAAAATAATGATCGGCAATTTGTTCAATGGTGTCAACATCGAAAAAGGAATCCTCCTGTTCAGAAATCATCCGTTCATATCGTTCAATAGAAGAATTGATGTCTTCGTTTTCGTCATCAAAATCTGAATGCAACATACGGTTGATTTGGAGGGTTAAAAATTTATATAAATAAAGAAAAAATAATCGAAAGAATTATCTGTTAATAACATTATTTTTGCCAAAAAAATTCAAATGTCTTCAACAAAAGCAATTATCGATTTAGGAACAAATACTTTTCAATTACTAATTGCAAATTGGGAGACGAATGGCCTTCAGATTGAAATCTTAGAGAATCGAACTTTTGCTGTTTCATTGGGACTTGGGGCGATGGATTCACAAATGATTCAAGAAGAGGCGAAAAATAGGGCCTGGAAGGCACTAGATTTTTTTTCAACGATAATTCAAAACTATCAATTATGCGATAAAGTTACTGCAATTGGGACTTCCATCATTCGAAATGCACATAATGGTGATGAATTTTTGAAGGAGATTCAGGAGAGATATGAATTTAAAACCTTGAAGATTTCTGGACAGGAAGAGGCAGAGCTTATATTCATGGGTGTAGTAGAATCGATGCCTAAACCTTGGACGGAAACAAGTCTAATCATGGATATTGGAGGAGGAAGTACAGAATTTATTTTGTTTTCTGGAAGAGAAATACATTTTAAAGGAAGTTATGAAATTGGTGGATTGAAAATGCTTTCACTTTTTCATCAAAATAATATGTTCCATGTTGATTTGAAGTCTGAAATGGAACTGTATATGTTATCGCAAATTCAGGATTTGTTAATTGCAATTCAAACATTTCAACCTAATCATTTAATAGGAGCTGCAGGAGCATTTGAAACCTTAAATGATTTAGAAATAGCCAATTATTCTCATCGAAAATCTTCCAGCCAATTTGCAGAAAAATTGTCAGTTGAAATATTTTATGAACATAAACGTTTTCTTGAACAACTGGATCTAAAGGAACGTGAAGATTATCCTGGAATGAAACCTTTTCGAGCTGGAATTTTGCCAATAGCCATGCTTGAAATAGATTTATTGTTAAAAAACATGCAAAATCCAAGCCTCTGGTTTTCGAACTTTAGTTTGAAAGAAGGATATTTTTTAAAGTCCTTTTCGAAATCTTAAAAATTCGGATAAAATTGTAAAAAAAAAATTGTAAACTTGTAGTTAATTGAAATTTTAAAACAGCAAACTTTTATGGCATTTTCGCTAACAACCATTTTATTACAAGCAGGCGCTCAAGTAGCCGATACAGCAGCTAGTGTAGTAGATACGCTTGCAAATTCACCAGCAACACAAGAGGTTGCCAAAGTAGTTGAAGAATTCAGTGTGATGGATTTGTTGTCGAAAGGTGGTTATGTCATGTACCCAATTGGCTTTTTGTTTGTTGGAGCTGTTTTCTTGTTTATTGAGCGTTATTTGTACATCAACAAAACTGCGAAATTAGATGAGAATTTTTTGCATACAATTAATGATATGTTAGTGAGTGGTAATGTGCAATCCGCAATTACTTATTGTAAAACTTCTCAATATCCAATTGCAAAATTATTGGAAAAAGGACTTTCTCGTTTAGGTTCTCCAATTCGCGATATCGAAACTGCCATTGAAAATAAAGCGAAAGTAGAAATATATAATATGGAAAAGAATTTAGGTATTCTTTCGGCAATTGCTCGTATTGCACCTATGTTTGGATTCTTAGGAACTGTTACGGGTATGATTCGTACTTTCCATAATATTTCGATTTCTAATAAAATTGATATTTCAACCATTGCTTCTGGTATTTATGAAAAAATGGTTACATCTGCTTCAGGTTTGATTGTTGGTATTATTGCATATGTTTTATATACTTTATTAACTACTATGATTGACCGTACGATAAACAAAATGGAGATTACGGCAATCGACTTCTTAGATATTTTACACAAGCCTGCAAGCAAATAAGCATATGAATTTTAGAAAGAGACCTAGAGAACAATCTGAAGTAGAAACAGGTGCGCTTGCCGACATCCTTTTCTTTCTATTGATGTTCTTTTTAATGATATCTACTTTAGCTTCGCCGGATGCCATTAAATTATTATTGCCAGAAAGCTCAAAGCCTCAAAGTACTCCAGCAAATGAAGTAATTAAATTGACTGTAGATGAAAATCAAAATTATTTCATCGATGATCGTCAGATTGATCCTGCCAATTTGGAGCAAGAATTAACAAACGAAGTGCAAATTAAAAAAGCAGCTACTTTAATAGTTCGCATGGACAGAAATCAGACTGTTCAAGATTTGACAAATGTATATGATTTAGCCGCTAAATTGAATCTTTCAATGGTGATGGCAGCAGAAAAGAAAAAATAATTTTAGGGAAAAATCAGTCTTAATCTGTATATTTGTTTCTTAAAGCCTGTTTGTAGAGGCTTTCGAAATAAATTTTATGGAAAAAATACTAAAATTCGGTGGAACTAGCTGTGGAAGTATTGAAAGTATCAGCTTATTAGTTTCCATCATTGAGAAAAACGTTCATTCTCAATCGAAATTTTCAGTAGTATTTTCGGCTATGAGTGGTGTAACCAACCAACTGTTGGAAGCTGGTAGCCTAGCCTCAAAAGGTAAAAAAAATGCGCTGGATTTGATTGAAGAAATCGAAAATCGACATTTCGAAGTCGTAAAGCATTTTATCCCAGTTAAGGGACAATCTCAAGTCATCGCCCATATTCGCACGCTCATCAATGAGTTGAAAGATGTATTAAAAGGAATGACCTTGTTAAAGGAAATTTCTCCAAAATCTTCCGATTTGTTGGTTAGCTTTGGAGAGCGATTGTCGACCTCTATGATATACCATATCCTTCGGGAAAAAGGCCTGGAGGTTGTTTTTGTAGATGCAAGAGAAATCATAAAAACCAATGATACCTTTGGTAAATCCGAGGTTGATTTTGTGCTTACGAATGAAAAAATAAAATCATATTTTGATTCAATTGGTAACCAAATTGCTTTAGTTACTGGATTTATCGGATCAAATTCCAAAGGTGATACCACAACTTTAGGTCGCGGTGGATCTGATTACACCGCCTCTATAATTGGCGCAGCATTAGGAGTAAAAGAAATCGAAATTTGGACAGATGTAGATGGTATGATGACAGCTGACCCACGCAAGGTCAAAACTGCTTTTACCATTCCTTCAATTTCATATGCTGAGGCAATGGAATTAACACATTTTGGTGCCAAGGTGATATATCCTCCTTCATTGCAACCTGCCTTTGCCAAAGGAATTCCGATTCGCGTATTGAATACCTTTAATCCGGATTTTATTGGGACTGTTGTTAGTAAAAAACATACTTCAAGCAAATACATTATTACAGGTATTAGCTCTATCGATTCCTTAGCTTTAGTGAATGTACAAGGTTCAGGAATGGTGGGTGTTGCCGGTGTTTCTGCAAAGTTGTTTACGGTGTTATCAAGGGAAAAGATTTCTGTGATTTTGATTTCTCAAGCATCATCTGAGCACTCTATCTGTTTTGCCATTGAACCTCATATGGCAGATAAAGTTAAAGCGATTTTGAATGATGAATTTGAAAAGGAAATTCAAAATGGAGATATAGAAGGAATTGAAGTGCAAAAAGATCTCTCCGTAATTGCAGTTGTGGGAGAAGGAATGCGAAAACATACTGGTGTGAGTGGTAAATTATTTTCCGTACTCGGTAAAAATGGAATTAACATTGTAGCAACTGCTCAAGGTTCTTCAGAATTAAATATTTCAGTTGTAATTGAACATAAGGATCTTTCCAAAGCATTGAATGTGATTCATGAGACGTTCTTCTTCTCTCAATTACGTACGCTGCATTTGTATTTGGTTGGTACAGGATTGATTGGAAAAACCTTGCTGAAGCAATTGGCCGGTCAAGAACGCTTTTTGGCAAAATACCGTGGTTTAAAAGTAAAATTGGTAGGAATTGCTAATTCGCGAAAACAATTGATTCGTGAAGAGGGAATTGAAATTGAAAAAGCTATTCATTTGGTGAATGAAGAAGGACAATCTAATGATTTACCTGCCTTTGTAAATCAAATTAAAGATTTGAATTTACCTAATGCGGTATTTGCTGATTGTACAGCTAATAAAGAGATCTATCATCATTATTTAGGACTTTTTCAGTCGTCTATTTCAGTAGTTACACCTAATAAGGTTGCTAATTCGGGTCCATACAAGCAATATGCTGAATTGCATCAAACAGCTCTGAGTAAAGGAGTTAAATTTTTATATGAAACTAATGTAGGTGCAGGTTTGCCTGTTATCAATACATTGCAAGGACTCATCGCTTCAGGTGATCGATTTGAAAAAATTGAGGGTGTGTTATCTGGAACTTTATCGTTTATCTTTAATCAATTTGTACCAGGAAAATCTTTCGCAGAAGTAGTGAAACAAGCGAAAGAGAAAGGATACACTGAACCAGATCCGAGAGAGGATTTATCTGGTATGGACGTAGCTCGTAAAATCTTAATTTTGAGTAGAGAAATTGGCCTAAAATTGGAATTCTCTGATATTACAATTGAAAAAATCATTCCAGCAAATTGTGAAAATGCAACAACCGTAGATTCGTTTTTTGAAGAATTGGACAAATCAAATGCCTATTTTGAGAATCTTGTAAATGAGGCTCATCAAAATGGTAAGAAATTAAGATATATTGCTGCCTTGGAGAATAATAAAATTACCATAGGTTTACGACAAGTAGATGCTTCACATCCGTTCTATCAAATGGATGGAGCAGATAATGTGATTGCGTTTACAACACAGCGTTATCATGATCGTCCTTTGGTGATTAAAGGTCCAGGAGCAGGGGCAGAGGTAACAGCCTCTGGTGTTTTTGCTGATATTGTTTCACTTGGAAATTTAGCATAAGATGGAGCAAATTAGTGTATATGCGCCCGCAACTGTAGCCAATGTGGCCTGTGGATTTGATATTTTTGGTTTTGCAGTAGATCGTCCAGGCGATCAAGTAGTTTTAACAAAAAAAGATTCTCCCGGAATAGTCATTTCTGAAATAACGGGTGATGAAGGTAGACTACCCTTAGAAGTCCATAAAAATACGGCTGGAATTGCTATTCAAAAATATTTGGAGCACATTGGTCGACTCGATCAAGGATTTAATTTGGCCTTGCATAAAGATATGCCTCTAGGTTCTGGACTTGGATCCTCCGCAGCATCAGCTGTGGCAGGTGTTTTTGCTGCCAATGAATTGATGGGGAAACCCTTGACGCAGAAAGAATTGCTTCCGTTCGCTATGGAAGGTGAACGTGTAGCCTGTGGGTCTGCACATGCAGATAATGTGGCCCCAAGTTTGTTAGGGGGATTTGTGATTATTCGGTCTTATGATCCATTAGATATTGTGGAAGTTAAAGTCCCTGAAGAGCTTTTTGCGACTATTGTTCATCCACAAGTTGAAGTAAATACCAAAGACGCGAGAAGTATTTTAGAACGCGAAATTCAGTTGAGCAAGACCATTCAACAAATGGGTAATGTCGCAGGCTTGGTTGCAGGCTTATTATTACCAAATTTCGACTTAATTGGTCGTTCTTTAGAAGATGTAATTATCGAGCCTATTCGCTCAATTTTGATACCACAATTTACCGAAGTTAAATCAGCAGCTTTAGGTGCTGGTGCACTTGGTTGTTCTATTTCTGGATCTGGACCATCTTTATTTGCATTAAGTAAAGGGAGGGAAACTGCTGAAAAAGTAGCAGTAGCCATGTCTGCTGCCTTCAAAGAAGCAGATATAGAGTCTGAGGCTTATGTTTCAAAGATTAATAATAGAGGGCCGGTGGTTCTTTAATTCACAATTAATAATTAAGATCCTTTCGGATGCGCTTGATGATAAATCTCTTTCATTTTTTCCAATGAATTGTGCGTGTAAACTTGGGTAGCGGCAAGGTTAGCGTGGCCAAGTAGTTCTTTTATAGCATTGAGGTCTGCACCTTTGTTAAGTAAATGTGTAGCGTATGAGTGTCGTAAGACGTGCGGAGAAAGCTTTTCCAAAGTACTTACATTTCCAAGAATTTTCTTGATAATTCGCTGAACCATCATGGGGTATAAAGGTTTACCTTGATCAGTTAAAAGAAGGTATTCACTTTCAAATGGACATATTTTAAGGTATTTCTCAATAAGGTCAAACAGGCTATTAGGAGCAGGGATGATCCGCTCTTTATTTCTTTTTCCAAGTACTTTGATTTGCTTTTGGAATAGGTCAATTTGATTGATTTTTAACTGAATGAGTTCAGACAATCGCATCCCTGTTCCATAAAATAAGGTAAAGATTAATTCTTCTCTGAGTGCTTCAAATCCATCGTCTGAATCAGAAAAATTGATATTAGCTATTTCAGTCTCTCGTACAAAATGGGGAAGAGTTTTACCGGTTTTGACCATTTTTATGGATACCATCGGATTGTCTTCGATTCTGCCAGTTCGTTGTAAGTATTTGAAAAAGGTGCGCAGTGCTGCAAGCTTTCTGTTAATTGATCGGTTTTCAATCGACTGATTTGATAAATCCACAATCCAAAGACGAATGTCTTTGGCATTTAATTCAATAATCGATTTTGATTGAGGTAAACCTTCTTCAATAAAGGTACAAAATTGAATTAAATCAGTAGAATAGGAGGTAAGGGTATGTTTGCTGAGTCGACGCTCAACTTGTATATGATCTAAAAAAAAATTGACTAACTCCAGATTCATAATCCGAAATTAGTCAATTTTAGGAATAATATATTGTTAGGAATCCTAACTATTAGAATTTCCGTACATTTTTTGCTTGTATGCAGCACGAATTAATTCTGTACGACGAGAAATAGATGGTTTTTCGAATGCAGATCTTCTACGAAGTTCTTTCACAACACCCGTTTTTTCAAATT
>JACCDM010817497.1_pt1 | contig 15567 bp, 11 predicted proteins | sample 7445851 | NCBI WGS metagenome assembly JACCDM01 (sample SAMN15323438, study PRJNA562643) | freshwater metagenome | isolation source: river surface water | place: USA:Blue River Watershed | collected 2017-08-16
ATGAAGTATTGAGTAATCAACAGAAAAAAGCTCAATATGATCGATTTGGTCATGCTGGAATGGGTGGCGCTGCTGGTGGTGGATTTGGCGGAGGAGGAATGAATATGGAGGACATCTTCTCTAACTTCGGAGATATTTTTGGAGATGATAGTCCGTTTGGAAGCTTTTTCTCTGGAGGAAGAGGAGGCAGTGGAGGACGTCGTCAAAGAAGAGGTTCAGATCTTCGTATCAAATTAAAATTGAATTTGGAGGAAATAGCTAATGGCGTTGAGAAAAAAATCAAAGTAAAGCGACATGTAGCTTGTAAAACTTGTTCTGGAAATGGTGCCAAAAATGGCACTGATTTAAAAACATGTCAAACATGTTCTGGAAGTGGACAGGTACGACGCGTTCAACAAACAATGTTGGGACAAATGGTTACCTCCTCAACTTGTCCAACTTGTAACGGCGAAGGAAAAAGCATCGGTGCTAAATGTGATGTTTGTTTTGGAGAAGGTCGCGTATTAGAAGAAGAAATCATCCCAATTAAAATTCCAGCTGGAGTAGCAAATGATATGCAATTATCCATGTCTGGCAAGGGAAATGTACCTCCGAGAGGTGGTGTAGCTGGAGATTTATTAATTGTTATTGAAGAAGAAGAGCATCCGGAATTAAAACGTGATGGCAACAATGTCATTTTTGACCTTCATATTAGCTTTATTGATGCAGCTTTAGGAACTTCTGTGGAAGTTCCAACGATTGGAGGCAAAGCAAAAATCACCATTGAAGCCGGAACACAAGGAGGCAAAATTCTTCGATTAAAAGGAAAAGGAATAAAAGAGTTAAATGGATACCAAACAGGAGATCAATTGATTCATGTAAATATTTGGACACCAAAAACCTTAAGTAATGAAGAAAGGGAGACCTTAGAAAAATTAAAGGACTCCCCTAACTTTATCCCTAATCCAGGTAAATCAGATAAGGGATTCTTTGATAAGGTCAAGGATATGTTTAGTTAGTCTTCTCAATCTGAGCATTAAACATCGCTTCTAATTCAGCATATTTATTAGGGGCGATGTTATTTTCTTTCATAGAACTAATCACTACATTCATTTCATATAAGGCCAATTGGATATCACGTTGATAATGTCCAATATCATGAGTAAAATAATAATTTAAGGCTTTATTATTTCTCTTAACAATGGTATTTGCCATTTCCATTGCTTTTTTCTCATCCTTACAAGCCAAATATAATCCGACCATACTTGCAGAGAACTGATCATAAGGAATCACCTTATTAGGCATTACTTTTTCTAAATGATCTAAAACAATTTTTGCTTTAGCAGTATTTCCTTCTCTAATCAATTGATCAGCTAAACGATAAACATTTAAACGTGCAGTAACAGATGGGATACCCAAATAGAAATCACCATGATAATAGATTTTCTCATTATTTAGGTTTCTCCAATACATCTTTTTCAAGAAATTATCAGTCATGATCTTCGAATTCACAAAACCATCTTTTGCGCCTGAAATTTTAAAAGGCATTAAACGATATGCATATCCTTCCAATTGCATACTTTCTTTTAGACCAAGATATTGTTCCCCAGGTAGCGTAGCTGCAAAATAAATAGGACGCTTCCAACCATTCACTGCATTGTTTGCAATAATTTCCAATTGGATTAACTCCCCTTTAAAAATATTTTTAGAAGGTAATTTCCAAGACAAATTAGAACCTAAGAATGGTATAAAATCTTTTGGAAACCAATTTGAATTCGCAACTTGAGCAGGGTTTACAGGAACCACTACTGAATCACAAGGAAATGTATTAATCATCTCTCCTGATTGCGTTTGTGCCTTGATGCGTTGATCATCATTTCGTACCAATTCCAAATAATCAGGAAGAGACATTGCTGCAATTCCAGGATTTTCATTGTACATGATTTGGTCATTAACTCCTTCTAGGAAAAGATCCTTTTTCAATTTAATTGGTAAGGCCTCTGACAAATAAGTTTTACGCTTCATTTGATCAATGTACCAATCAGTTCCTAATAAAGACAAATTACATACTCTTACGTCTGTGCGGAAACCTTCAACTTCTTGTAGATACCACAATGGGAATGTATCATTGTCTCCACCTGTAAATAAAATAGCATTAGGAGCACAAGAATTTAACATGTTCTTTGCAAAATCAATTTGATGATAACGACCGCTTCGATCATGGTCATCCCAGTTTTGCTCGGCAAGAATAACAGGAGCTGATAAACCCAGTACAGCTACTAAAGACCATTTTGCGGTGCCAGATTTAACAAATTTACCTATCCATTCATTGATTTGCATAACACCCAATCCTGCCCAAATAGCTAAAAAATAGAATGAGCCCACATAAATATAATCACGTTCACGAGGTTCACTTGGAGGTGAATTAAGATAAACCACTAACGCAACACCACTCAATACGAACATCATGATGGTCACTAGAAAATCCTTTTCGTTTTTATTATACAGTAAATAAAAACCAAGGAGCACTAAAATAATTGGCAGGAAATAATAATTATTTCTAGCCTTATTATCTTTTAACACTTCTGGCATATTAGAAGTATCCTCAAATGCATTTATAGCCCATGCATCTTGGAAATCACTTGAACGACCAACAAAATTCCATAACAAATAACGCATATACATATGCCCCATTTGATGTGTAAACATAAATTTCAAATTATCTCCGAATGTTGGTTTTTGTCCAGGAGGTAAACCCAACATCTCTTGATATAAAGCAACATGTTGTCCCTGATTAGAATAAACCCTTGGCAATAACATTTGTTGATCCTTCTGATAAATGTATTTAGGTTTATTGGTATATACCTCATACTTTCCATCCTTCATTTTATACACAGGATCTCCATTTTCAAAGGATTCAACTTGAGCTGTAAATACAGGACCATAAATTAAAGAACGCTCACCATACTGCTCTCTTTTCAAATATTTCAAGAAATTTAAAATATTAGAAGGATCATTTTCATTAATTGGAGGATTATATCCAGAACGAACCAATGCAACGGTATATGTTGAATAACCGATCAAAACAAAAACTAAAGAAAACAATGCCATATTTAAAATAAGCTTTTGTTTTTGGTAAGAATAATAAATTCCAAAAACTAAAGCCGCAATAAATAAAAACAAAAAGCTTAAAGCACCACTTCCGTAAGATAATCCTAATGAATTAACAAAGAACAATTCAAATTTAAATGCAACACTTGGTAGGCCTGGAATAACAGCAGAATTTATAATTCCCAATATAACTAAACCTATAAAAGTAGCCACAATGCCACCCTTCATCGTTGGTTTGGATTCTTTTTTGAAATAGTATAAAAGAGCTAATGCAGGTAGCGTAACTAAATTCAATAAATGGACGCCTATTGATAAACCAACCAAATAAGCTATAAATAAGATCCAACGATTGGCAGTTGCCTCATCTTCTTGCAATTCCCATTTAAATGCTGCCCATACTACGATAGCCGTAAAAAAAGAAGACATCGCATATACTTCAGCTTCTACTGCTGAAAACCAAAATGTATCTGAAAATGTATAAACAAGGGATCCAATAAAACCTGCAAACAATAATAAATAACCTTCATTTGAAGATATATCTTCAAATTTTTTATTCATTACTTTTCTTCCTATCATCACAATTGTCCAATGTAAAAACAAAATTGTTAGAGCAGAAGTTACTACCGATAACATATTTACCCAAAAAGCAACCTTTTCTACATTTCCTAAGGCCAATAGGGAGAACATTCTTCCTAACAAAAGAAATAGAGGAGCCCCTGGAGGATGTGGCACTTGTAATTTATAGGCACAGGCAATAAACTCTCCACAGTCCCAAAATGAGGCTGTAGGTTCAACTGTTAAAGTATATGTAATTAAAGAAATTAAAAATACGAGCCAACCTGTGAGGTTATTTAATCGTTTAAAAGATTGCATAGGATTTTTTTTGATGCAAATTAAGATGTTTTAAAAAATAATTACGGTTAAAATTCGTTAATTAAATTGCTTTAAAAAACGAACATCGTTCTCAGTAAATAGACGTAAATCTTTGATTTGATATTTCAACATGGTGATACGTTCTATCCCCATTCCGAAAGCAAATCCATTATACTCCTTAGAATCAATTCCAACATTTTCCAAAACGTTCGGATCTACCATACCTGCTCCACCAATTTCAACCCATCCAGCTTGTTTACAAACATTACATCCCTCACCTTTACAGATTAAACAAGTAATATCCATTTCTGCACTTGGCTCTGTAAAAGGAAAATAAGAAGGTCTGAATCGAACCTTTGTTTCCTTCCCGAACATTTCTTTAGCAAAATGATATAAAGTGTCTTTCAAATCTTTAAAACTCACTTTTTTATCCACGTACAAACCTTCCACTTGATGGAATAAACAATGTGCACGTGCAGAAATTGCTTCATTACGATACACTCTTCCTGGCATAATGGAACGAATTGGCGGTTTTTGATATTCCATCAAACGTGTTTGAACGTTTGATGTATGTGTTCTAAGCAAAATATCGTCTTTCACTTCGCCTTTTCCTTTTTCAATAAAAAAAGTATCCTGCATTTCTCTTGCTGGATGATTTTCAGAAAAATTCAAAGCAGTAAAATTGTAAAAATCTTTTTCAATTTCAGGACCATCTGAAACAGAAAAGCCCATTCTGTTAAATATTTCTAATATTCTAGCTCTAACTAACGTCAATGGATGAATTGTTCCTTGAACAATTGGACCACTTAATGTTAAATCTGAAGGAGCAACAACAGCTGATTTATTTGCATTAAAACTCTCTTGGCCCAAGGTAAATTTTTCCTCTGCAAAGTTTTTAACTGCATTTAAAGCTTGACCCACCTCCCTCTTCAACTCATTGGGAACATCTTTTAAACCATCAAATAATTCAGCTAATCGGCCTTTACGACCAACAAACTGAATTCTAAATTGTTCTAAAGTTTGTTCATTTTCAATTACAAACGCCTCGATCTCTGACTTAATACTTTCAATCTTTTGATTCATACTTATAAAATCTTAATACCTACTGTTGCCTGAATTAAACTTGGTTTTTGTGTAATACTTGATAAAACATTACTATTAAAAATATTTTCACCAGTTTCATAACGAACATCAATTGTTAGACCTAATAAATTAACCCCTGCTCCAATTTGATAATTCAATGTTGATTTCTTATATCCTTCACCAGATTTCCAAGAAGAATATACTGTTGAAAATGCTTGATCCATTCCTGAATTTTGAGAAACTTGGTTAGAAAACATTGGGCCACCTAAAATAAAAAAGTGCCCTAACTTAAATCCAACCAAAACAGGTAAATCCAAGGTAGTATAAGTCATATCAAATCCAGTAAAAATATTATTTACAAGACTTTTAACCTGTCCTCCTTTTTGCGAAAACAATACCTCTGGTTGAATAAATAGTTTCCTTCCCAAACGGGCACTTGCTCCTAAAACATACCCTTTTTGAGTAGCCATGCTTTCATTGATCATATTATTGAATGACCCCGCATCCGTCTTAATCTGAGCAACATTTACACCACCTTTAACATTTAAACTGAAAAAAGATCCGGTAACTACACTTTTTTGTGCCATAGTTGTTATTGAACAACTACATAAAATGGCAATGATTGCCATTTTAATTTTGAAAAATAATGTTGTCGTTTTCATGATTTTCAAAAAATTAACTTGTAAAATTAGCCTTTTTCAGCCGAAAAAAAAGAAAAAACCAATTAGAACATTAAATTTGAAGATTAAATCTTTTTCGTGGCTAAAGCTAAAACGTCATTTTTTTGTCAATCTTGTGGACACAACGCACCAAAATGGTTAGGAAAGTGTCCATCATGTGGTGAATGGAACACCTTTATCGAGGAATTAATTGAGACTACAACTCATCCAGCAGATGTTTGGAAGAAAAATGAACGCACAAAAATTAGTTCAAAACCAAAATTATTAAACGAAGTAAGTTTTGAAAATCTACCAAAAATTGTAAGTCCAGACGAAGAGTTCAATCGTGTCTTGGGTGGAGGAATTGTACCAGGCAGTTTGGTCTTAATAGGTGGAGAGCCCGGAATTGGGAAATCAACCCTCCTACTTCAAATAGCTTTGCAAATAAAAGGGCCTAAAATATTATATGTTTCAGGTGAGGAATCAGAACAACAAATAAAATTAAGAGCAGATCGTTTAAAAATAAACAATCCAAATTTATACCTACTCACTGAAACCAATACTCAACAGATCTTTAAACATTTTATTGAATTGGAACCAGATGTAGTCATCATTGATTCTATTCAAACTTTATTTTCTGATCAAATAGATTCAGGTCCAGGCAGTGTCTCGCAAATTAGAGAATGCACAGTTGAACTAATGCGTTTTGCCAAAGAAAGTGGAGTACCCATCTTTTTAGTCGGACACATCACCAAAGAAGGCTCCATTGCGGGTCCAAAGGTGTTAGAACATTTAGTAGATACGGTTTTACAATTTGAAGGCGATCGCCATTTTATTTACAGAATTCTACGAACAACCAAAAACAGATACGGCAGTACTTCTGAATTAGGTATTTATGAAATGCTCTCAGAAGGATTAAGACCCGTAAGTAATCCTTCTGAAATTCTACTTTCCCCAAGAGATGAAAATAGTTCGGGTATTGCCATTGGAACATTAATGGAAGGGAATAGACCACTTTTAATTGAAATGCAATCACTTGTTACTCCAACAAGTTATGGAACCGCACAGCGCACAGCCACAGGCTTTGATGCAAAGCGTTTAAACATGCTTCTTGCCGTATTAGAAAAAAGAGGAAATTACCGACTAGGAACGCAAGATGTCTTCTTAAATATTACGGGCGGAATTAAAGTGGATGATCCGGCATTGGATTTAGCAGCATGTATGTCGATTGTATCTTCTTTCAAAGATAAAATGATTGATTCGAGTATATGTTTCGCTGCAGAAGTTGGTTTAGGAGGTGAGCTTCGTACAATCACTCGAATTGATGCTCGAATAGCAGAAGCTGAAAAATTAGGCTTTAAAGAGATTTGGATTAGTAAGTTTGTAAAAGGCGAGTTACCTTCCAATAAATCGATTCAGATTAAAAAAGCATCAAATATATTAGAAGTAATTAGACATTGCCTTTCTTAGGATATTCGACATGTATGAGGTGTAATCCATGTGCAGGAACTGCTCTTCCTGCCTGATTGCGATCTTTTGATTCAATAATTCGACGAAAATCTTGAACCGTTAATTTTCCTAATCCTACTTCCAACAAAGTACCTACGATTGCACGAACCATGCCTCTTAGAAATCTATTTGATTGAATTGTGAATACTAATAATTCACCCCTCTCCTCCCAAAATGCCTGTTTGATGTCACAATCAAACGTAAACACATCAGTTTTGACCTTTGAGAAACTTTCAAAATCTTTATATTGGAACAAAACCTGACAAGCCATATTCATGGCTTCAACATCTAAAGGAACTTCAAACCAATAGGCCCGATGACGATAGAGTGGTAATTTATTTCGTGAAATAAAATAATGGTATGTTCTACTTAAAGCATCAAATCGTGCATGAAACTCAGGATCAACTAATCCAATACGATGAACAGCCAAAGCTTCTGATAACATTCGATTGAGACGATACACCCAATCTGGATTTGGTTCAAAATCTAAATCAAAATGAGCAAATTGTTCTGTTGCATGTACACCCGCATCTGTACGTGAACTTCCAACAATTTCTATTTTTTGTTGAGCTAAAATAGATAATTTTTCCTCTAATTCTGACTGAACCGTTTTGTCTTTTGGCTGAATTTGATAGCCTGAAAAAGAGCCGCCATCATAGGAAAATTCTATCAAATAGCGGCCCATTATAATTAATTTAATGCTTTTTCTAATGCAGTCATATAAGAACCGTAAGCATTTTCAATACTTGAAATTGCTTTACCATTAATATAAACTTCAGAACCTCCCACAGTACCTAAGAATTGTTGTTCAACTCCTAAAGTATTTAATTCAGATTCAAATGCAGATTTGTTTTCTGGTTTAACAGAAACCAATACCCTACTTTGTGCTTCACCAAACCAGTAAGCATCTTTACGAATTCCTTCGTGTGATGCAGAAATCTTGAAACCTAATTGTCCAGGAAAGGCTGACTCTACTAAAGCAACCATCAATCCACCATCTGCCAAATCATGAGCCGAAGCGAGTAATCTTGAAGTGTTTAAAGAGGCGATTGCCTTTTGCACTTTTTGTTCATATGCTAAATCAAAGGATGGAGCTGGAGATGCTTTTACCTTTTGGTAAGAATAAAGATATTCAGAAGAAGCAATGTCATTTACTGATTTACCCAATAAATAAATCAAATCACCCTCTGTTTTAAAATCTAATCCTAATTTCATCTCAGGTTTTTCCAAGATACCTAACATACCAATAGTAGGAGTTGGGAAAACTGGACCTTCATCAGAAGATTGATTATAAAAGCTAACGTTACCTCCTGTTACAGGTGTTTCAAATGCCTCACAGGCTTTTTTCATTCCTTGAATTGCACCTACAAATTGCCAATAAACTTCTGGAACATATGGATTTCCAAAATTTAAACAGTTTGTAATAGCTACAGGTACACCTCCTGAACAAACAATATTTCTAGCAGCTTCTGCTACAGCAATTGCACAACCCTCTTCTGGATCTGCATTTACATAGCGAGAATTACAATCAACAGTAATGACAATTGACTTATCTGATCCATGTACTTTAACAACTGCAGCATCAGATGGGGCATTTGTATTTCGATTGGCGCGACCAATTGTTGAATCATATTGTTCTGCTACCCATTTCTTAGAAGCAATATTAGGATGATTCATTAAAAAATGAAGCACGTTTCCTAATTCAGCTTCTTCGATATCTTTAACCGAATTAATATCAAATTTCTTATATTCTTGATAATAAGCAGGCTCTTTATACTCTCTATGATAAACAGGAGCACCTCCACCTAACACTAAATCATCAGCAGGCACATCAGCTACTAACTCGCCATCTTGGTAAAAATGTAAACGCTTTGTATCAGTAACAACACCGATTTGCTCACAATTTAAATCCCATTTATCAAATATATTCTTTGCAATTTCTTCTTTTCCTTTTTCAACTACAATCAACATTCGCTCCTGAGATTCTGATAATAAGATCTCAAAAGGTTTCATATTAGGTTGACGAGTGGGCACTTTCGATAAATCTATTTCCATCCCATGCTCACCTTTTGCTGACATTTCAGAAGTAGAACAAATGATACCAGCCGCACCCATATCTTGAATACCAACAACACATCCTGATTCGATAATTTCTAATGTAGCTTCTAACAATAATTTTTCTTGAAAAGGATCACCTACCTGAACTGCTGGTAATTTTTCTGAAGATTTTTCAGTGATATCTTCTGAAGCAAGACTTGCACCACCTATTCCATCTTTTCCTGTTGCTGAACCTACAATAAATACCGGATTACCTACACCATAAGAAATAGCAGAAGCTTGTTTTCCAACTTTTACAATCCCCGCAGAAAATGCATTAACTAAAGGGTTGACCGTATAGCAATCATCAAAAAATACTTCTCCACCTACTGTTGGAATACCAAATGCATTCCCATAATCACCAATACCTTTAACAACTCCCTTCACCAACCATTTAGTTCTTGGTAAATCAATATTTCCAAAACGAAGGGAATTCAATTGCGCGATTGGTCGAGCACCCATCGTAAAAATATCTCTATTGATACCTCCTACACCTGTTGCAGCTCCTTGATATGGTTCTAAGGCAGAAGGGTGATTATGTGATTCAATTTTGAAAGCACATGCTAATCCATCTCCTAAGTCTACTAAACCTGCATTCTCTTCTCCAGCCTTTGCCAACATTCTAGGAGAATCTTTAGGCAATTTTTTCAACCAAACTATGGAGTTTTTATAACTACAATGTTCTGACCACATGACAGAAAAAATAGATAATTCAGTAAAATTGGGTTTGCGACCTAATATTTCTTGGATTTTATCATACTCTTCTGGTAAGATGCCTAATTTTTTCGCCGTTTCAACGGTTGGTAAACTTTCGATGGATTCCACTAAAAAATGATTTTGGTATTGTAATAAGCCACAAAATTACTAATAATTTAGTGGTTAAAACAGAAAAAATAAAAGAAAATCAAAATTGTTCTTGAATTTTTTTCCAATCCTCTTGCGTATCGATATCTTGGTACGGAACCCCAAGTTCAAGTTTCTCTACTAATTCAGGATGGTCTTTCCAAAATACGCCCAATCCCGTATCTCCTTTCCAATCATAAAACATAGAAATCAATTGCTGAGGAATAATTACAGGGGGTGCAGTTTGTCCTTTATAGGCCGACACCATTGCATAAGATGTATTATTTTGAAAATGATTTATCAAATATTTTAAATGAAAGCCGTTGATGTAGGGCATATCTACTAAATGCACTAACACATGCGATCGATCACCAATTTTTCGTAATCCCTCCGAAAGTGTAGCTCCCATCCCATCTGAATGATTTTCGCAAATCACAAAATGAAGATTATCATATTCTTTCTGCAAAATTTTTAACACTTTTTTACAACTATTTACTTCAGAACCTAAAAGAACTGTAACCTCATCACATGTTTGCAACAAAGCCAATGTTGCCCACTCTAACAAAGTTTTATCTTGAATTTCTAGTAATTGCTTTGGTTCCCCCAATCTTGTAGAAGCTCCTGCAGCGAGTAATAAGCCGTGTATCATGTTAAAAACGGATCAAATCCTAGGTTTATTAGAAATTTACACAATAATTTAATTCAAAATCACAAAATTGAAATTTTCTTTGCATTCTTATTTCTTTCTACCTTTGTAAATGCTTGAAAAGAAGGACATACAATTTATTCAAGAACATTTAAGCGAAGATGTTACCCAACTGGCTTTTCAAAAAAATAAATTTGCGGAATTTGATCTTCCAAAACTTCTATTTCAAATTCAAGCTCGACAAAAACTAACGCAAAAATTACCTACTTGGATAAAGCATTCCTCCCTCTTTTTTCCACCACAAATTTCACTGGAGCAAGCTTCCTCTGAAACAACAGCATTATTTAAGTCAAAGTTAATCACTGGAAAAATTGTTGATTTAACAGGAGGTATGGGATTAGATTCTTGGGCATTTGCCCAAGAAGCAAACAATCAAGTTAGCTATATTGAGATCAATGAGCCTTTACATCAAATCACCAAATACAACCATCAGGTTTTAGGTTTAGAACAAATAAAACATTTCCATGCCGATGGCATGGAATATATAAAAAATCACGTTTCTGATTTTGATTGGATTTACATGGATCCAGCTCGAAGAGATTCAAAGGGTAAGAAGATGTTTTTACTAAAGGATTGTACGCCCGATGCAACCCAAATTTTACCTTTAATTTCGAATAAAACAGGTTTGCTGCTTAAAGTATCACCCATGTTGGATATCGAGTTATGCATTAAAGAATTACAAGGCGTTCAGGAAGTCCATATTGTTTGTATTCAAAATGAAATTAAGGAATTATTGTTTTTAAAAACTACCCAATCAATCCTCAATCCATTGATTTCAGTATGGGATTTACATTTAGAAAATCCTTTGTTAATACAACAAACTAAAAAAGACGAGACTGAATCAATTCCTAATTTTTCACCCGTATCTCAATATCTTTATGAACCACATGCCGGATTATTAAAGGCAGGTTTCTATAAATCGATTCAAGGTGAAGGTTTAACCAAAATTGCGCCAAATACGCATTTATATACTTCTGACACATTGCAAACTAATTTTCCAGGAAAAAAATATCAAGTAAAATCAATTGGAAAATTGGATAAAAACTGGATAAAATCGCAATTAGATCCTTTCAAGGCTTCTATTTCTTGTAGAAACTTTCCAATTAAACCTGAAGAAATCAGAAAAAAATTGAGAATTTCCGATGGTGGAGATATGACACTTTTTGCTTTTAAAGATTTTAATAATAAATCTGAAATTGCAATTTGCAAAAAACTTAATCCTTAAAAAGTATAATCACACAAAATTTGATAACTTTGTTTGTTAAGTCTACAAGACACATCAACAATGAGAAAAATAGTTTATATCCTGACCATCATACTTTTTGCTTGTACCTTACAAGCCCAAGTATTTAGTGGTAATGCAGAGATTGAGGGCTTTAAAAGAGAAGGGTTTTTTATCTATGTAAAAGGCTCAGAAGAAAACATTTTATCTAGCTGGAAAAACTATGTAAAAGAATTTGGAGCGATAGAAAAAACAAAAAATTCAGTCCTAACAGCAAGTAATGTAAAAATTCCATCCATTGATTCTAAAGGTTTACCCCTTTTATCTAAGGTGATTGCTGAAAATGAAAAGATTAAGTTATTCATCAATTTTCAAGTAAATAGTAAAGAAGTTATTCAGTCGGGACATGCAGACTATCGAGCTGCTTCTAATTGGTTAGAAGATTTTTCTACTAAATTTAATTTGCAAGAAGGGGTTCGAATGGAAGAAGAAAAATTAGAAAATTTAATTAAAAATAGGACCAAAATTCAAAAAACTTCTGAAAGGTTACTCAGAGAAATAGAAGCTAATGTTCGACAAACAGAGCTTCTTCAAAAGAAATTGGAAGAAGTCAAACTAGAAAAAGAGAAAATCATTACGAATACTGAACAAAATAAATTAGATATTCAAAAAATTGAATCTGACGTAATTTTGCAGCGTAAAAACCTAGAAACCGCTAAACAAAAATTAAAATGAAATCAATTAAACAAATAGGACTTTCGCTCCTAATTATTTTCACGTTAAGTAGTTTTGGATTAATTAATAATTCAGATTTACTACATCCTATTAAACGTACCATTCAAACTGATTCGTTACAGACAGTTCAATCAAAAAAAGCAACAACTACACAAATCAGTGTTGAAGAAATTCAACAAAAAGAAATCAACAAACAAGAACAAGAAGAAGATAAGTCTAACTTATCATTAGCAAATCAAATTGGATATTTTTTCATTTTAGGAATTAAATCCCTTTTAACATTTGTCCTTAAATTGTTCACGTTCTAATCCTCTATGAAATTAACCTTAACGAATAAAATCATCATTGGTTTTGTCCTTGGCCTATTATTAGGTGAAATTCTATATATTAGTTTAAGTCCAGAAATGGCGCAATCTATTGCGATCAAAGTCCAAATATTATCTAAAGTATTTTTACGATTAATAAAAATGATCGTTGGTCCTTTAGTTTTTTGCACCTTGGTGGTAGGAATTTCAAAGCTGGGTGATTTCAAATCAGTTGGTCGAATAGGAATTAAAACAATCGGCTATTTTTATTTTGCAACTATATTATCCTTAGTGACCGGACTGGTGGTTGTAAATTTAACGAAGCCTGGAAGTATTCAAAGTTGGCCAAAACCTGATGCTGGAGTACAAACAGGGATAGATGCTACCAAAACAAAAACCTTAGAAGATTTTATTATTCATATTTTCCCAGAAAGTTTTTTCCGATCATTAGCAGAAAATGAAATCCTACAAATTGTCATCTTTTCATTATTTTTCGGAGTCGCATTAGGTTCTGTCGGCGAAGTGGGGAAAAAATTAACTCACGTATTTGAACAAATATCAGAAGTAATTTTTAAAATGGTGAGCTATGTAATGGAATTAGCCCCATATGCAGTTTTTGCGGCTATGACTACAGTTGTTTCTCAAAAGGGCTTAAGCATTTTAATTAGTTATGGCTACTTAATGCTTTGTTTTTTTGGTGGATTAACTTTCTTTACAGTCGTTATCCTCTGGTTAATTTGTCTTGTAAACAAAATTAATTATTGGGCATTGTTGCGAGAATTAAAGGATGCCTTGATGCTTTCGTTTTCTACTGCAAGTTCTGAGGCTTCTTTTCCACAAACCATCGCAGCTTTGGAAAAATTCGGATGTTCTAGAAGAATAGTTGGTTTTGTACTTCCTCTAGGATATAGTTTCAATTTAGATGGTTCAATGCTTTACATGACTTTTGCAACAGGTTTTATTGCTCAAGCATACGGAATTCAATTGAGTTTAGAGCAACAAATAACCATGTTATTAACGCTAATGATTACATCAAAAGGAATTGCAGGTGTACCGAGAGCTTCTTTGGTAATTATTGCAGGAACTCTTACCATGTTTAACCTACCCGCTGAAGGAATAGCACTTTTACTTGGTGTGGATCCATTTTTAGATATGGGAAGAACTATCACTTCTGTTGCAGGTAATGGAGTTGCTACTTGTGTAGTTTCTAAATGGGAAGGAGAATTTAATCCTCAAACGTCTGCTTAACAGCTTTTCTTGCAGGAAAGATCGAAGCCAAAAGAGTTATAATAATGACCAAAATGGAGGTGTAAAGGAAATCTGTCCATTTCATGTGAATTGGATAGGCATCTACTAAACCATTGGGGATACCCATTTTAATAATTCCATATGTTTCTTGAAGCCAGGCAAGTGAAAATCCTAACATCATTCCGACAATAGCTCCCGAAAAACTAATTAAAAACCCAAGAAACATAAATACCTTAAATAATTGTTTGCGAGTAATTCCCATAGAAAGTAAGGTCTTCAAATCTTTCTTCTTTTCAATTACAAGCAACGAAAGTGTATAAAATAGGGTAAATGATGCAATCCCCATGACAAAGGCCATCACTAAAAAAACAAAAAGTTTTTCAATTGAAACTGCCTTTAACAAACTTGCATGTTGTTCATCCCTACTTTGAACAATCAATTGATTTCCTGCTAAAGTTTCTAATTGTAATTTAAGCTCATCTTCATCTACCCCATCCTTTACCATAATTTCAAGAGCCGAAATTTGTTGATCTTTACCAGTCAATTGCTGCATCCAGTCTAATGGAACTATGACCGATTGATTATCAAAACCCTGTTCAACCGCTATTACTCCCGAAGGAAAAATAGTGTTATTACGAATGGCATTCTCATTCAAAGAAAAAGTTTTTAAAGAATGGTGATCCGGATACCATGCTTCAATAGGTGTAAAAACATCTTCAAAGCTTAAGCCCATGCTTAAAAAAATCCCAAGCCCAATCAGAGCAAAACTATTTTTTCCTTCGGCATCTTTTAAATAATATCCTCCTTCAGCAATTTGCTTTGCTAAACGCTTAGATTTGATAAAAACAGGAGAAACCCCTTTCATATTGACCACCATTTGTTTCCCCTTGTATCGGAACAAACCTTGGTCCTCAAGTACAGGAATCACATAGGATATACCAGGAATTTTACGGTATTGATTTAAATTTAAAGAATCGATTTTCATCGATCCAACTTGCTTAGAAGTGATCCTGAAATCAGGATCATATGATTTGAATAAATCTTTTTGAAAACCCTCTAAACCATTAAAAACAGATAAAATCAAAATCAAAGCCATCACTTCAATTCCAACTCCAATCATTGAAATTTTGGAAATTAAAGAAATAAAACTGGCCTTACTTTTAGTGGTAAAATATCTACGGGCAATATAAAATGATA
>JACCDM011803526.1_pt1 | contig 15566 bp, 18 predicted proteins | sample 7445851 | NCBI WGS metagenome assembly JACCDM01 (sample SAMN15323438, study PRJNA562643) | freshwater metagenome | isolation source: river surface water | place: USA:Blue River Watershed | collected 2017-08-16
CTCAAGCGATTCACGAGTTCCGAGCGAAATCGAGAACGATCGCTGCGCCGCCTGCCAGATGGCGCGATCTGACGAACTTTCGCGCAGCGGGATCGCCAGAGCCGTGGCAATGCCAACTGCAGCGGAGGCTGCAACACGAGTGCCGCTGTAGCTTCCGGGGCCGGTCCCTACGACAACATCCGTGAGTGCGGCGCGTTCGGCCTGATCGGGGGCGAGGCTGCTGATGCGCTGCAGTAGTGGCTGGTCATAGAGGTAGTCCTCCGCTACGCACACGAGTGCCCCCTGATGATCCTCAACGATTGCGACGATGCAATAGCCAAGGGACCCGTCGAGGACAAGGGATCGCCGACTACCCACGATCGCCACCACTCGTGCCGAACACGTCATCAAGTGCTGCGCGGAGTTTTGGCCGTGCGCCGCGGATTACGGCGGAGCGTGTGCCCTCATCGGCGGCCGCTGCGAGGTGAACGCTCAACACGTCGGAGCCCTCGGCTCCAAGCCCCGCAAGGTGCTCGGGCCATTCGATCAGGGTGACGCCGTGCTGCTGTCGCTCATCGATGATTCCGGCGCGCAGGGCATCACTCCCTGGAGGGAGTCGATAGGCATCGACATGCCAGATCGGCAGGTCGCCACGGTGCTCAGAGATCAGGATGAACGTTGGTGAGGTCAACTCTGGTTCTGCATGCAGTGCGGCCCCAATGGCCCGAGCGAGCGTTGTCTTGCCGCTCCCGAGGTCACCAGAGAGTAGGACCCGATCACCGGGTCGGAGGGATGCGCCGATCGCTGCGCCGAGCGCCGTCGTTGCATCAAGGCCACGGAGCGAAATGGTGACGACGCTCACGCGGTAAGGCGCTGCAGATCACCAAGGGGGAGCGCGACAAGATCGCCGTTGATCTCGATTGCACCTTGTGGATCGGATGGCTCAAGGTCCGCGAGGCCACGCCATGTGCCGTAGGAGCCCGCCAGCGGACCGCCGATGACAACGGTGTCCACAACGAGACGCTCCCCTCCGCGCTGTGCCGCAGCGGTAGTGAGGCCGGCAGGGTGCCGCTCAAGGCGAACATCACTCTCGTGCAGCGCGTGGAGTGCCTTCCCAAGCTCGGCGGCCCACTCGTCACTCTCGCGACGCCCACCGAGGATCAGAAGGCCAAACGGGGCTGGTGCAACACCTGCGGCGACGCGCCGGTCAATTGAGGCGCTGAGCGCCTCGCGCTCGCCATCACTGAGGCTTCCGACCACAAGCCCACGAATGCCTACGGCGCGGGCGCGCAGCACGGTTTCAGGGGATACCGAGACCACCGCCAGGATTCCCGCTTCGTGTGCCGCAGCCCACCCGCGACTATCGGGCTCTGATGCCGAGAAGTGCAGGCGCCCCTCTACCTCGTCGCCAAGCAGAAGGCGCCCACCAAGGCCGCCCGTTGCGCTCGCCGAGCGCGGCAGAAGGGCCAGTGGCGCATCAATGGGGAGGACTCGCGGCGGCGTCGAAGATACTGGCGTATGCATCGCCGCAGGCATCACATCGACGGGTGGCGCTCCACGGACCACACAGATCCCAGCGGACCCACCACGCAGCGATGCGCGCACGAGATGCCCCTCAGTTTCAACCTCAATGTCGGCAGTCTCCCCCGCCTTGACGTCAAACTCCAGCACATCGCCAGAAGGCAAGGCATGCTCCTCCGCACCCGCTCGAATGAGCACCACTGCGCCAGGGTGATCGGCGACGACCAGCAGATCGCCAGCGGGGGCGAGGAGCTGCTCCGCGGTCGCGCGAGCAAGGTCTGCTCCGGTGGCTTCGTTCAGCTGCTCGGTGCCGAGTGCCGCCAGTACCCCAGCGCAATCGAGAAGAACGGTTGTGCGACCAAGGGCGACGAGCGGAGATAGCGCCACCAGTGGCACGGCACCCAAAGAGAGATAGGACGCGAGCTGGCCCGTCACAATCAGTACTTCAGCGCTCACGGACGCACCTTGATCATCCAAGCGCTCCGCGATCGACTCAATCGCATCGATGCATGCGGCGGCACGAATCTGATCACCAGCAACATCCCGGCCCGACATCGGTCGATCGGCAATGTCACCGAGCCGATCAGCGACAGCGGCGCGATCGCGATCCCCGATCGAACGCAAGACCGCATCACAACGGCGGCGGCGCTCCACTGCATCAGTAGGGATGAGTGCACCTTCCGCAATTGAGTGCATCTCCCCCACGAGGCCTGGTGTTGACCAAGCGATCCGCCCCGCGTCATGGGCAACGTCAAGAATTCTCACAGGAACGCCGAGCGCCTCTGCGCAGCGCCCCGCCGCACGACCGAGCGAGCTCGGATCTCCGCGCAGCGACGTGGAGATCGCGCCGCCCTGGTCGGCACCGGCAGCACTCTGCAACATCTTCTCGACGGCGTTGCCATCAGCCCCAGTTGGCAGGGTGACGCTGCTTAGCAACCTTGTCGGTTCAGCGTCTGACATCAGCGCGTAGAACGTGCGATCAAGATCCTCGCGAATCAAGAGGTACGACGATCGGGTCATTTCTCGTTCACGTAGTGGTATCCGCGCAGATCACGCAACGCTACAGGCTTGCCGTTCACCGTGTACACGCGCGCGAGCCGGCTGGTGAAGCTGGTTGACACCTCATTGGTGATCGTCTTACGACGTTTTGCCACGTCGACCGGCTCAATCAACTCGCCACCCGAGGCACCAATGAAGACGACCTCGTCGCTTTCGGCGAGGTCGGTAGCCGGGTGATCTGTGGCATCAATGGTGATGGAGTCCATTGCAATCGTGCCAACAACGGGTAGACGGATGCCGCGCACCAGCACCTCAGCGACGCCTCGCTCGTGATACGAGATGCCGTCGGCGTACCCAATCGGCAGGGTGATGATTCTTGATTCGCGCTCAGCGATGAATGCTGGGCCGTACCCGACGCCATGACCAATGGGGAGGGTCGCGATGCGCACCGGACGAGCCGCTAGTCCGTAGACGCGCTCGATGCCGATCGTTGCTGCGGTCATCGTTGGCCGTAGCGCGTTCGGCACAACGCCGAAGAGCGCAATGCCAACCCGTGCAACCCGCTGTGTGTCACCGATCGTGAGCAGCCCTCCCGATCCCACAAGGTGCGCTTCAAGTTCGGGCGCTTGGGCCGCCGCCTGCTCAAGGATCTCTTCCTGTAGGCGCGATCGCTCCACGTTCTCGGCGGCAGTGAGATGGCTCCAGATGCTCCGCAAGAGAACGTTTGGATTACTGCGGAGCACAGCGATCTGGGCTACGAGATCGCTTGGCAAGATGCCGTCGCGACCGAGCCCAGTGTCTACTTCAATGTCAACGCTCAGCGGGGCGAGCCCAGATAGATCGGCACTCATGATCTCGCGCACCACGGCAGGTGATGAGGCGGTGACGCCAATGCCTGCTGCGGCGGCGTCACGCAGGTGGGCAGGGGCAACGCGCCAGAGGACTCGGACCGGCCCGGTAATGCCAGCGTCACGAAGCTCTTGCGCCTCATCAAACGTGGCGACAAGTACGGCGCGCGCGCCCGCGTCGAAAGCAGCACGCGCAACAGGCACGGCACCAAGGCCGTAGGCGTCTGCCTTTAGCACCACGTCAAGGTGACCTCCAGCCGGAAGCTTCCCCTTGAGCGCGCGGACGTTTGTTGCAATGGCATCGAGACGAACCTCTACCCAGGCATCACGCCCAAGCGCTGGCAGGCCAGCTTCCTGAATTCGTTCGGGGAGCCCGCTCATGCCTGTGGCTTTCCTGCCGGCTCCGCAAGGAGGGCCAGCTCCTCGCGCCGAAGCGCTTTAATGCGCTCGATTCGTGCGAGGAGCGCCGTCTCGGCCGCATCAAGGTCTTCGCCGATCTGCGGCGGAAAGAGGTAACGGCCACCAGCGGTGCGTACGGCATACGCGATCGCAATCGCATATTCGCGTTCGTGGCTAATGGAGAGCGCGACATGCTGAATGCCGAGCTGCGATGCACGCGCAGCGGCACGATCGTGGAGGCGCACAGAGGGTTGCCCAGTTGGTAGGCGCTCGACTTCGATCTCCTGCCAGCCGATGCCACGCACGCCAAGGCCGAGCACCTTGGAGACCGCCTCCTTTGCAGCCCAACGTCCAGCCATCGTCTCGGGTCGGCCGCGAACATACGAGCGCTCTGCGGCGGTCAGTACCCGCAGCTCAAACCGCTCTGGATGGCGCCGCAAGACGTTTGCAATCCGGTCCACGCGAATGATGTCGATGCCGATCTCTGGCGTGCTCGCGGCGTGCTCTCCCCCGTCCATCACTCGACGGTGACGGACTTCGCGAGATTCTTCGGCTGATCAATGTCAGCACCCGCGAGGAGTGCCATCTCATACGAGAAGCGCTGCAACGGAATGGTTGCGATCAGCGCAGCGATCTCTGGGCGAGCAGCTGGGATCACCACGGCATCCGTGGCAAAGCTCGTCCAATCGTCCACGCCCGAAACCACCGCGATGACCGGAGCTGAGCGGGCCTGCGACTCCATCAGGTTACTTACAAGCTTTGGCAGTACAGGAGAGTTCAGCACCACCGCCACCACCGGATGATCAGCACCGAGGAGACTGATCGGACCATGCTTCATCTCGCCCGCGGCGATCCCCTCGGCGTGGATGTACGCGAGCTCCTTCAGCTTCAGCGCTCCCTCAAACGCGGTGGCAACCCCTGCGCCCCGGCTCACAAACATGAAGCCACTTGCGCCGAAATACTTCTTTGCAATTGCTGGAAGTGCGTCTGACGCGTCGAGTGCAGCCGAAGCCATGGCAGGGATCGTCAGCAGTTCGGTCGACCAGGAGCGCAGATCCTCTGCGGTAAGAACGCCTGCACGGCGGGCCAAATCAAGCGTCACGAGCAGCGTGACGAGTGCCTGCGAGGTGTAGCTCTTCGTTGCTGCAACGGAGATCTCTGTGCCGGCTTGGAGTAGGACAACTGCATCTGCCTCGCGCGTCAACGAGGAGCCTGCGGCGTTTACGATGGCGAGAACGGTCGCGCCCGCAGCCTTCGCAACGCGCACGGCACCCAGCGTGTCGGCTGTTTCGCCAGACTGCGAAACAGCGATGACCAAGTTCGCGGGACCGAGGGCCGGCGGGTCGTAGCGGAATTCGCTGGCAACGGTCACACGCACTGGTACGCGCAAGAGACGCTCTGCAAGCGTGGCCGCCGTGAGTGATGCGTAGTATGCCGATCCGCAGGCAACGATCTCAATAGATCGCGCTGCGGCGAGAGCGGGTGCGATCGCGTCAAGCTCGCTGATTGCTACCCCGTCAACCGAAACTCGTCCGAGCATGGCCGCAGAGAGGGCCCGTGGCTGCTCATCCATCTCCTTGCGCATGAAGTGGGCGTACCCCTCTTTACGTGCCGCAGCACCATCCCAGGTGATCGTTTCAACTTTGGGGGCGAACGTTGCGCCAGTGGAGTCGTACAGGGTGATTCCGCCGCGCTGAAGATCGGCAAGGTCGCCGTCTCGCAAGAAGATGATCTTGTTGGTGTGCTCGAGCATGGCGACAGGATCGGAGGCAAGGAACTGCTCCCCTTCACCGAGCCCGACGGCAAGCGGTGCTTCACGTCGTGCAGCGATGATCCGACCAGGCTCGCCGCGGTGCATGACGACGAGTGCCCACTGCCCGTGTAGCCGAGGGAGAACAGTTGCCACCGCTACGCGAATGTCACCCTGGTAGGCGTCTTCAATCAGGTGGGCGATAACTTCGGTGTCCACATCGCTCGAAAGGGTGTGTCCCTTCCCCATCAGCTCCCGCTGCAGTTCGGCGTAGTTCTCAATGATCCCGTTGTGGATGATGGCGATCTCACCGTGCTCATCCATGTGGGGGTGGGCATTCAGATCAGTTGGTGCACCATGGGTGGCCCAACGCGTGTGGGCGATCCCAGCAACTGAACCGGTTGGCAGCTCATCGAGGACACCTTCAAGATTGGCGAGGCGGCCCGCACGCTTGCGCATGGAGATCTCGCCCCCGGTTGCCGCAACGGCAATTCCCGCGGAGTCATAACCGCGGTACTCAAGGAGGCGCAGCCCCTCAATCAACGTCGTTGAGACGTCGCGTGAGCCGATATAGCCGACGATCCCGCACATAGCGGTAGTCTACCGCCCGCGTACGAGGCTCGCGGCGACCTCAATCAAGCGTTCAACGGCGGCGCTGACGGCTGCGTGATCTGGGCCCTCGCCCATCACCCGAAGCAGGGGCTCCGTCCCAGAGAGGCGCACAAGGACGCGTCCACCTGTCTGTGCGAGTGCCTCCTCAGCCTGGCGAATGGCACTCTGGAGATCAGGCTCCGTGAGGAGTTGCTCCCCCTCACCTGGGGGCACCGGCACCGTGCGCTGGATCTGTGGATCGAGGGGGACGGCATCGGCCATCGCCCCAACGGGAGCCCCCGCGCGGGCCACGAGTCCGAGCACGGTGATCGCACTGAGGAGACCATCACCAGTCGGCGAGAGCTCTGTGAAGAGGAGGTGACCACTCTTCTCGCCACCGAAGCCGCCCTGGCCAGCGGCGAGTCGTTCGGCAATGTGTCGATCGCCAACGGGGGTGCGCTCTAGGGTGATCCCATGGGTGGCAAGGTGGCGCTCCACCCCGCTATTGGTCAGCACCGTGGCAACGGCACGCTCGGACCCGGCGACTCCCCGCCGCTTCCGATCGAGGGCAATGAGGGCGATCAGCACGTCACCATCGATCGCTCGCCCAGCCGCATCAACAACGACACAGCGATCTGCGTCGCCATCGAGTGCAATCCCGAGGTCAGCACCGTGCGCGCGCACTTGCTCGCCGAGCGCGGCTGGATCCGTGGCGCCAACGCCATCATTGATAACGCCGCCCCCCATCGCAAACGGAAGGACCGTGGCGCCAGTGGCGGCGAGCGCTGCAACGGCGAATGGCGAGGCTGCGCCATGCGCTGCATCCACCACCACACGCAGTCCTGCAGCATCAATCGTTTGCGCAAGCGCACCCAGGGTCCGCTCGTAACGCTGCCGATATTCCTGGGCCTCAGCTTCGTGTGCAACCGATGGGGCGGCCACTTGCACCGGCTCAGCGAGGGCGATCTCCATCGCCGCCTCAAGTGCACGCTCCTCAGCGTCTGGAATCTTGCGCCCATCACGCGCGAGCACCTTCAGGCCGTTGTATTCGACTGGATTGTGCGATGCGGTGACCACCACGCCGCAGGCGGCGCGCGGCTCACCGGCAACGAGTGAGGCGAGCCCTGGCGTCGGAATCACGCCAACATCAATGACGGTGCCGCCGTGTGCCTCAATGGCGCCGGCCAGCGCGCTCGCCAACGCGGGTCCGCTCGGTCGAGTGTCTCGGCCAATAAGCACGAGCCCTGCTGGGTGCTGCTGCATCAGGGCAACGCCGAGTGCGGCAGCTAGTTCAACGGTAAGTGTCTCGCCAGCGATCCCGCGGATCCCATCGGTGCCGAAGCGAACCGTGGTCACGGTGTCCCTTGCGCTAGATCAGCGCTTGGTGAACTGCTTCGCCTTGCGTGCGCGTCGGAGACCGTACTTCTTACGCTCCTTGGCGCGCGGATCGCGCGTCAGGAATCCGGCCTGGCGGAGCGGAAGTCGATATGCCTCTGGGTCAGCGGAGAGGAGTGCGCGGGAAATGCCGTGGCGTATTGCGCCAGCCTGGCCGGAGATTCCACCGCCCTCAACCTTCACCATCGCGTTGAAGCGACCTTCAGTGCCGGTGACTCGGTATGGTGCGAAGACTTCGGACTGCGGAACGGCACCACCAAAGTGCTGCTCGTAGGTGCGTCCGTTGATGACGATCTGACCCTCACCTGCAACGAGACGTACTCGTGCGATGGAGGTCTTGCGTCGACCGGTTCCCTGGTAGTACGGCAAACTGGCCACGCTCTTCTCCTTCGGGCTCACGCGAGGGGCTCCGGCTTCTGTGGAGCGTGCGGATGATCCGCATCGGCATAGACCTTCAACTTACGAATCTGTGCATTGCCGAGCTTCGTCTTTGGGAGCATTCCCTTGACGGCACGACGAATCGCCTCGTTCGGCTTGCGCTTCAGCAAGTCGCCGAGGACCTCCATGCGGTAACCACCTGGCTGACCGGAGTGTGAGTGATACTTCTTCGAAAGGAGTCGGTCGCCGGTGACAACCAGCTTCGCGGAGTTGATCACGATCACGAAGTCGCCTGAGTCAAGGTGGTCAGCGAAGGTTGGCTTCCCCTTCCCCATCAGCGTCGAGGCCACCTTCGTCGCGAGTCGCCCAAGGGTCTGACCCTCAGCATCGATCACGAACCAGCGGCGCTCGATTTCAGCGGCGCGAGGTGTCCAAGTCTTCGTGTTCATCTGATCCTCCTAGATCAATTCAAGCTGCACAAGCGGCGCCGAGTCACCCTGGCGAATGCCAATCTTGGTGATGCGGCAGTAGCCCGAGGTGCGGTTCGCATACTTCGGCACGATCTCATCAAAGAGCTTCTCAACCACGAGCGGCTCTTCTGGCAGGGCTGCGATCACGGCGCGGCGGGCCGAAAGACCACCCTTCTTGGCGAGCGTAATGATCTGCTCAACCTGCGGACGAATCTCCTTGGCCTTGGCCTCGGTCGTCTGGATGCGCTCGTAGCGCAAGACAGAAACAATCAGGTTCTTGTACAGCGCGAGGCGCGGCCCCTGCTTCCGGGAGAGCTTCCGTCCGCCAATCGCGTGTGAGGTCATTAGGCCTTCTCCTCTTCGTCGACGCTCTCATCTTCATCGAAGATGGCGTCGGCAGGGATGGTGCTCTCCGGCACATCGAAGCCGCGCTCAACGAGCTTCTCGCGAACCTCGTTCAGGCTCTTCTGGCCGAAGTTGCGGAGCTTGAGGAGCTCCATCTCGCCGCCGTCAAGGGCGGTGAGGAGTTGGCGAACCTTGAGGATGCCCGCGCGCTTCAGCGCGTTGTAGGCGCGCATTGGAAGATCAAGGTCTTCAATGGAGAGGTCGAGCAGGTTGCCGCCGGCCTCTGCCGCTGGCGCGGCTACTGGGGCCTCACCGAGACCAGAGAAGGCGGTGAACTGACCAACGAGGATTGCCGCAGCCTTGCGAACCGCTGCCTCTGGCGTAATCGTGCCATCGGTCTCGATCTCAAGGATGAGCTTCTCGCGGTCGACGTCCTGGCCGACGCGCGTGTTCTCAACGGTGAAGTTGACCTTGCGCACTGGGGTGAAGATCGCGTCAACGCTCATCACGCCACGTGGTCGTACTTCGCCTTCAGGGTCTGCATCAACGCGGTCCGACGAAACGTACCCAACACCGGTCTCAACGACGAGGGTGGCCTCAATGGCCGCCTTATCGGAGTCAAGCGTTGCAAGCACCAGCTCTGGGTTGACGATCTCAACCTGGCCGTTCGGCTTGATGTCGCCAGCGGTGACCGGGCCTGCCCCCTTCTTCGAAAGGGTGAGCTCGATGCGCTCCTTCGCAAAGCTGCGAAGGCGAATCTTCTTAACGTTGAGAAGGATCTGAACGACGTCTTCACGGACGCCTGGCAGCGAGGAGAACTCCTGCATGACGCCATCGATCTGTACGGCGGTGACGGCGGCACCTTCCAGCGATCCGAGGAGGACGCGGCGTAGTGCGTTGCCGAGGGTGACGCCGTAGCCTGGCGCGAATGGGCCAGCCTCGTACTTGCCGTACGAGCCAAGCTCCTCGAGCGGGGCGATCTTGGTGGTCAGTGCATCGGACATGTTCTCTCTCCCTCTTACCGCGAGTAGAACTCGACGACGAGTTGTTCATTGAAGTCGCCCGGCATCTGATCGCGCCGCGGAGCAGCGACCACCGTACCGGTCAACTTGGTGGCATCCACGCGGAGCCACTCCTGCATGCCATTTCCTGCAAGGGAGCCTGCGGCCTCCTTGAATGGCCCGATGTCGGCTCGACCTTCGCGAACCGTGATGACGTCGCCTGGCTTCAACGAATACGACGGAATGTTGACCGCCTGCCCGTTGATCGATAGGTGGCCGTGCGTAATCAACTGGCGTGCCTGGTCTCGCGAGGTGGCAAGTCCGAGGCGGTAGACGACGTTGTCGAATCGCAGCTCTAGGAGGCGGAGGAGGTTCTCGCCCGTTACATCGGTACCGCGCTCAGCGGCCTCGAAGAGGCGGCGGAACTGGGTCTCGCCGATGCGGTAGACGCGGCGCATCTTCTGCTTCTCGCGAAGCTGGAGGCCGTAGTCACCAACCTTGCGGCGGCGCATCATGTGCATACCTGGAGGGGTCGGGCGCTTTTCGAATGAGCACTTCTTCGTATAGCAGCGCGCGCCCTTCAAGAAGAGCTTCGCGCCCTCTCGACGGCACTGTCGGCAGACTGGTCCGGTATCTCGACCCATGCTTCTACTCCCCTAGACTCGGCGCTTCTTTGGAGGACGGCAGCCATTGTGTGGCAGCGGCGTCACATCGGTAATTGCAGTGATGTCGAGGCCCGCGGTCTGAAGACCACGGATTGCCTGCTCGCGTCCAGCGCCTGGTCCCTTTACGAAGACGGCAACGGAGCGAAGTCCGTGCTCCATCGCCTTGCGTGCAGCTGCCTCAGCTCCGAGCGATGCGGCGTATGGCGTGCTCTTTCGCGAGCCCTTGAAGCCTGCGACGCCGCCCGAACCCCACGAAAGCACCGCACCGGTCAGGTCGGTGATGGAGACGAGGGTGTTGTTGAACGACGCAGCGATGTGCACATGCCCAACAGGCACGTTCTTCTTCTCGCGACGTCGAACCTTCGGTGCGCGCTTCTTCTTCTCTTCAGCCATCTCTCTACCTACTTCTTCTCAATCTTCTTGCCGGCGACGGTCTTACGAGCGCCACGGCGCTGTCGTGCGTTGGTCTTCGTGCGCTGTCCGCGCGACGGGAGGTTCTTGCGATGTCGGGTGCCACGATAGGTGCCGACTTCGATCAGGCGCTTGATGTTCATGGCGATCTCACGGCGCAGGTCACCCTCAACCTTGCGGCCCTTGTCGATGACCTCGCGGAGTCGGTTGACCTGGTCTTCGGTGAGGTCGCGCACGCGCGTGTCGGGATTGATGGAGGTCTGCGCCAAGATCTTCTGGCTGGTGGTCAGGCCAATGCCGAAGATGTAGGTAAGGGCGATCTCAACACGCTTCTCGCGCGGAATATCGACGCCTGCAATACGAGCCATCAGTTAACCCTGTCGCTGCTTGTGCTTTGGGTTTTCGCAAATGACCATGACGCGACCGTGCCGCTTAATCACGAGGCACTTGTCGCATCGAACCTTGACTGACGCAGATACTTTCACTCGTTCTCCTGCTGTGAGCGGCGCACCGCTCGTGCTGCTACTTCAACCGGTAGGTGATCCGACCCTGGGTCAGATCGTATGGCGAGAGTTCGACCTTCACCCGATCACCTGGAAGGATTCGGATGAAATTCGTCCGAAGCTTTCCACTGATATAGGCGCGGATCCGGTGGCCGTTTTCGAGCTCAACCACGAACGATGTGTTCGGTAGCGGCTCTACAACGGTCCCCTCGACCTCGATCGAATCCTTCTTCGCCAACAAACCCCCGATCAGAACGCGTTACTGGATCTCGGAAGACCGAGACGGCGCGCTACGGAGTCCGCAGACGCGCGAAGGGAGACAATAGCAGAGCCCCACGATCCCCGCACATAGGGGGCGTTCATGACCCCCTCGTCAGGATGGTGGAGCCCCCCGCCACGATGGCGATGCTGTCCTCCCAGTGGGCCGCGAGGCCTCCATCAATTGTTACAACCGTCCACTCGTCGTCCATGACCCCCACCTCGGGTGAGCCGAGGGTGAGCATCGGCTCGATCGCCAGGCAGTGCCCCTCCGCCAGGGTCAAGCTCTTCCGGCCAGTGCGGTAGTTGGGCACCTGTGGGGCCTCGTGCATGGCACGGCCGATGCCATGGCCAACATAGGGACGGACAATCCCGTACCCCGCCCGAAGGGCGACATCCTCAATGGCGCCAGAGATCTCTTCAATGGTGGCCCCTGGTCGGGCGGCGGCGATGCCGGCATCCAGCGCCTCACGGGTCACCGCCACCAGGCGCTTCGCCTCCGGGGAGCCCTCGCCCACCACAAAGCTGCGTGCCCCGTCGGCATGCCAGCCGTCCCAGATGGCCCCCGCGTCAATGGAGACGAGCATCCCCTCTTTGATCTCGCGATCGCCAGGGATGCCGTGGACGACCTCGCTATCGAGCGAGATACAGATAAAGGCGGGGAAGCCGTGGTACCCCTTGAAGTTCGAAGCGGCGCCGTGGCGCACGATGCATCGCTCCGCGATCGCATTGAGCTCCGCGGTGCTCGCCCCTGGGACGGCCGCCTCTTGAATCAGCTCATGGATTTCAGCAACGATGGCGCCTGCGCGGCGCATTGAGGCAATCTCGCTCGGGCTCTTGCGCGTGATTGCACCCATGGCTAGGCCGTCAGCCCAGCGGCCGGGGCGGCCGCAGCGAGGCGACCTTGGACCTCGTCAATGGCTCCAACACCGTTCACCTCAGTGAGCCGGCCAGATGCGCGGTAGAGCTCCACCACGGAGTCAAGCCCGGCAAGCTGATTCGCCAGTCGCGCTGCAACCGTCTCCGGCGCGTCGTCGCTCCGCGTGATCAGTGCCGTGCCGCACACGTCGCACACTCCAACGCTCTGCGGCGGACGGCTGAGCAAGTGATAGGAGCGGCCGCATGAGGGGCAGACCCGCCGTGCGGTCAGGCGCTCTTCAAGGATCGCACGGTCAACCTTCAGGAGTACGGCGCTGATCGCTCGGCCACTGGCCGCATACGCGGCATCAAGCGCTGCCGCCTGTGCTGGATTGCGCGGAAAGCCGTCCAGGATGACGCGACGTGCTGCGTCTGGCTTGGCGAGACGCGCTTGGATCATGTTGATCGTGACTTCGTCGGGAACCAGTTGTCCAGCATTGATGAACTGCTGCGCGGCAAGGCCGAGCGGCGAGCCAGCGGAAATTTCAGCACGGAAGAGGTCGCCAGTTGCAACGTGGGCTGCGCCCGTTGCTGCGGAGAGTGCCTCCGCTTGCGTCCCCTTCCCTGCGCCTGGGGCGCCGAGAAGGACGAGGATCACTTAATAAAGCCCTCGTAATTTCGCATCAGCATCTGCGCCTCGAGCTGCTTCATCGTCTCCACCACAACGCTCACTGCGATCAGAAGACCAGTGCCGCCGAGGCTTACGCCGAGGCCGCCGAGATCACCGAAGAGTGTGCCGAGCGCATACGGCGAAACTGCAACGAGGCCCAAGAAGAGCGACCCGAGCAGCGTGATGCGTGTCACTACTTTGCCGAGGTACTCCTGCGTTGGCATCCCTGGACGAATGCCTGGGATGTAGCCACCGTTCTTGCGCAGCTGATCAGCGGTTTCGTCAGGCTTGAAAGTGAAGGCGGTGTAGAAGTAGGTGAACGCCACCGTCAGGATGAAGTAGAACGGCAGGTAGACCAACTCGTTCTGTGGTCCAAGTGTGTCGACGATCCACTGCGCACCAGCCTTCACCCACTCAACCTCTGAGGCGGTGAAGTACCCAGCGATCTGCGCCGGGAAGAGCAGGATGCTCATGGAGAAGATGATTGGGATCACGCCAGCCTGATTCACCTTGAGTGGAAGGAACGTGCGGCCACCCTGGTAGACGCGATTGCCGCGGACGCGGCTCGCATACTCGACCGGAATGCGTCGCTGACCTTCGGTGATCAAAATGATCGCGGCAACTGCGGCAGCGCCGAGCACCAAGAAGGCGAGGAGCACTGCGATGTCTGGTGCGCTGAAGAACTCCTGGATCGCACCCGGCACGCGGCCGATGATGCCGGCGAAGATGATGAAGCTGATTCCATTGCCGATCCCGCGCTCGGTGACAAGCTCGCCGATCCACATGAGGAGCAGCGAACCCGTTGTGAGGATGACGATCTGCACGAGGGTCTCTGGGCTCGCAAGGTCGAATCGGGTCGTGAGGACATCCTGGCTGTTGAGGAGCGCGAGGAAGGCGTAGCTCTGCAGCGCCGCGAGCGGCACGGTCAGGTAGCGGGTGTACTGGTTGATCTTGTTGCGGCCGTACTCACCCTCGCGGCTGAGTTCGATCAGGCGCGGCACCACGCCGCTCATGAGCTGCATGATGATCGAGGCGTTGATGTATGGGTTCAGGCCCAAGCCAACGACGCTGAATCGCGCAAGCCCACCACCTGAGAAGAGGTCAAGGAGGCCGAAGAGGGCGTTGTCCTGGAAGAAATCTGAGAGGGCGGCCGGATCGGCACCCGGCACGGGCACATGGCTGAGCAGGCGGAAGACCACGAGCATGGCGGCAACGAAGAAGAGCTTGCGTCGGATCTCGGGGGTTCGGAACGCATTCACTAGGGTGTCAATCATCGTTCGTCTCCTTCCCCGCTATTCGTAGGCAGAATCGCCTACGTGCGACCTAAACCTTAGGCGTCTGCGCCGTCGGTCTCTGCAGCCTTAGTGGCGCGCTTTGCTGGAGCCTTCTTCCCTGGTGTTGGAGCGTTCTTCCCCGCCTTCACCCCTACTGGGGCCGCTGAGGCAGGAGTCGCAATCTCATACACGGTGATGTCACCGCCAGCGGCCTTGATCTTGGCCACGGCGCTATCGGTGAAGGCGTTGGCGGCAAACAGGATCTTCGTCGAGATCTCACCGGTGCCGAGCACCTTCAACGGCTTCCCTCGAGTCTTGAGGAGGCCCGCTGCGGCGAGGATGTCGGCGTTCACGCTGAGTGGGCTCTCGCCCTTCAGTCGGCCAGCGTCAATCCACTGCTGAATACGGCCAACGTTGACGACGGCAACTTCAACGCGCAGAACGTTGCGGAAGCCACGAAGCTTTGGGATGCGGCGATGGATTGGCGTCTGGCCACCTTCGAACCACGCTGGGATGCTCCCACCGCTTCGTGAGGTCTGGCCCTTCGTACCGTAACCGGCAGTCTTACCGCGCCCAGCCGCAATACCGCGACCGACACGAATACGCTTCTTCTTTGACCCTGGTGCTGGCTGCAGATCATGGAGCTTCACTTGGTCACCTTCGCCTTCTTCACCTTGGCAGGCTTCTTCGCCTTCTGTGCCTTCTTCGTTGCGACGGCAGTTGCTGCGGTCGCAGCCTCGGCGCCGGTCAACTCATCAACCGATACCAGGAAGTTCACCTGGCGCACCATGCCGCGAACGGCTGGATTGTCAGGAAGCAGGTTGGTGTCACCGATGCGGTCGAGGCCGAGGGCTCGAATGATGCCGCGATTTCGCGCGACATGCCCAAGCTCGCTCTTCACCTGCGTGACCTTGAGATACTTCTCAGCCATGGTGCACCTCTGGCGCCGACTCTTGGCCACCCACGCGGATTCGGACGCGCTTGCCGCGCGCAGCTGAAATCTGCTCAGCGGTGCGCAGCTGCGAGAGCGCTGCAATAGCGGCACGCGTTGCGTTCACTGGATTGGACGAGCCGTACACCTTGGAGAGGATGTCGTGGATCCCAGCTGAGGTGATGATCGCGCGAATTGCGCCACCGGCGATCACGCCCGTTCCCTGTGAGGCGGGCTTCAGCATCACGCGGCTGGCGGAGTGCTCGGCCGACACTTCGTGCGGAATGGTGGTGCCGAGGAACGGCACGCGAATCAGGTTC
>JACCDM011708365.1_pt1 | contig 15561 bp, 17 predicted proteins | sample 7445851 | NCBI WGS metagenome assembly JACCDM01 (sample SAMN15323438, study PRJNA562643) | freshwater metagenome | isolation source: river surface water | place: USA:Blue River Watershed | collected 2017-08-16
AGCTTCGCCATAGCCAAGAAGCCGCAGAAGGAGCGCGCGCGGGCTTGCTTCGTCAGGAAGTGACCGAGCAGGATATTGCCGAAGTGGTGTCGCGCTGGACGGGAATTCCTGTCACCAAGATGCTTGAGGCCGAACAGCAGAAGCTTCTTCAAATGGAAAAGCGCTTGCAGAAACGAGTCGTGGGGCAGCCCGAAGCCGTCGAGGCGGTCTCGAACGCAGTTCGAAGGGCTCGCGTTGGGCTTCAGGAAAAGCATCGTCCTTTAGGGTCGTTTCTGTTTCTGGGCCCTACGGGAGTGGGGAAGACCGAAACGGCCAAGGCCCTGGCCGAGTTTCTTTTTGATGATGAGCAAGCGCTCATCCGGATCGACATGAGTGAGTTCATGGAAAAGCACAGCGTGTCTCGGTTGGTGGGCGCACCTCCGGGATATGTCGGTTACGAAGAGGGGGGCGTTTTGACTGAGGCCGTGCGGCGGCGTCCTTACAGCGTGATTCTTCTGGATGAAGTGGAAAAAGCGCATCCGGACGTTTTCAACCTGTTCCTGCAGATTTTGGATGATGGGCGCGCAACCGATAGTCAGGGCCGAACGGTGGATTTCAAGAACACGCTCGTGATCATGACTTCGAACCTGGGTGCAGGCGGGGATCGGCAAAAAGCGATTCGCGAATTTTTCCGTCCGGAGTTCTTGAACCGAATCGACGAAGTCGTGGAGTTCCGTTCGCTCGGCAAAGAGCAGCTTCGAGTGATCGTGTCGCAGTATTTGAGCAAGCTGAACTCGCTCCTATCTGAAAGAGGACTGAAGCTCAGTCTCTCGGAGTCGGCTTTGGATCACCTGACCGAGGCCGGATATGACTCAGAGCTCGGGGCGCGGCCCTTGAAGCGTGTTTTTCAGCGAGAAGTTCAAAACACCTTGGCCACCGAGATCCTCCGGGGTCACTGGAAACCCGGAACCGAGATTCAGGGTGAGTGGACCCGAGGGGGCTGGAAGTTCACCTGATTTGAATTCCAAGCAGAATAAGTTTAAATCCCTTCGGAAAATCCCAGGTTAAATTTATTAAATTCAGAGAGTTGGGGCGTTTCATTCCTTCCTAGACCTGTCCATAGTCGGGCTATAATATCTAAAGGAGAGTTCAATCTCTTGGACCAGGTCCCCCGGGGGGGTACGCCATGCAAATCACCGAAGTGAAAGTCTTCCCTGTTAACGAAGAAAAACTGAAAGCGTATATCACGATCGTTTTGGACAACTGTTTCGTCGTCCGGGACTTGAAAATCATCAGTGGTACGGCAGGACTCTTTGTTGCGATGCCCAGCAAGCGCCGCAAAGACGGGGAGTTTAAGGACATCGCGCACCCGCTGAATCAGTCGACGCGGGCCGTGATGGAAAAGACCATTCTTGAGGCCTACCTGTCTGAGATCAAAAAAGACGGGAAAGTGACCAGCCAGTCAGCCGATCAGGCGGAGCTCGCGAGCACCGAGTAAGGCTCGGGTTGAAAACTCACCGTTGCTCCCGGCAAAGGCCTATGCTAACCAGCGTTTGTCCGTAGCTGCTTACCTTGTGTTGGGGTGTCGACAAGCGGCTAAGTCACTGGATTTTGATTCCAGTATCCCTAGGTTCGAATCCTAGCACCCCAACCATCTTTTACACGGGCTTAAGGTTTTAAGCTCCGCACTGCCGAAGTCGAGGGCGCGCCGAAAGGGTGCAGCCCTCGGCAAAGCGGCAAAGTCGTCCCATGCGACCAACCGCGGAGGGCGGTTTTTCGCCTAGCATGGGCCACCAGTTCAGCTTCATTTCAGCCACGACGCGGTCGCGGTTTTCGCAGTGAGCTTGGCCTTCTAAGCCCAAAGACGAAAACGCCACGCACGGCCCAAGGCCCGTGCCGTCGTCTTGAAAGTGAAGGGCGCCGCCTTCGGCCCAGGCGCTAAAAGTCAGGTTGGGCCTCAGTTCCACGATGAAGTCGACGCTTCGGTCGGGACTGTGCACCGTCATGACCTTCTTCGTGCAATCGACCGAAAAAATGAGCGCGGGCGGGGGCGCAGAAAACTCAGCAGGACTTGGGCCCCCCGGGCAGGACCAAAGCCTGAGCGTATGGGGGCCGGGATCTTGAATGGAGCCGTCAGCGCACTGGGTTCCGAGCGAAACCGAGCCTTTGACCGGAGCACTATCCTCGAAAGTAGCCTCGCTCGAGAGGAGGTCCTTTTTCCCGCATCCCGTCGATCCGATGAGCAAAATAGGCAGAATGGGAAGCCAACACAGGGCGCGGGGGACGTGCCGACGAGTCATGTGAACCTCCTTGGGCTCTGGCCAAGCGGACTGCAAAATTCGGGCGACGGCCCGAAAGTCTGATACAGTGCGTCACTCGATGGAAGCTTTCCGATGGATCAGTGCCAGCTCCCTGTTTTTTACGGGTATGGCCATTTGCGTGAAGCAACTGGTTGCGCTGGGAATGCCGGAGGGCGAAGTGGTGTTCTTTCGCCTCTTCCTGAACTTTCTGGTGGTTGCAGCTTGGATGGCTTGGCGTGGCCATTCCTTTCGCTTTGAAGGCTCGCGGGGATTGCTCTTTTTCAGGGGTGTCTGTGGTTTTCTAGCGGTCAGCGCGCTCTTTCTCTCGGTCTCCAAGCTTCCCCTTCCGGTGGCTTCGCTCCTGTACTGGAGTTCCCCCCTCTTTGTGGTGCTCTTTTCCCAAGTCATTTTCAAAGAAGCATCGCCCCGCGCCCTTTTGCCGTTCTTGGGCTTGGCGCTTGTGGGCCTGACGCTTTTACTGAACGTGCGGAAAGAACAGCTCCTGGGCAGTTACCCGCTTTCCTCGGTTCTGATTGGACTCGGCGGAAGCATGGCGGGAGCCCTGGCTTACCTAGCGGTTCGTCGAGCAACGGCGCGAGTCAGTCCGCACGGGATTGTCCTCGCTTTCACCGGTGTGGGGAGCGTGCTCTCACTGCCTTGGCTTTTCTCGGTCTACCAAACCCCGCGTCCTGAGCAGTGGGCGTGGCTTCTGGGCCTAGGTGCCAGTGCGGTTCTTGGGCAGTACCTGATGACTCGCGGCTACGGTGTGGCGCCGGCATCAGTTGTGAGTTCCCTGAACCTTTTGAATGCCGCTTTTTCAGCTCTTTCAGGCTGGATTTTCTTTGGTGAATCATTGGCTTGGGCGCAGTGGCTTGGCATGGGTTTGATGGTCACGGGCATTGTCGCCGTGGCCCTGCAGGCTTCGCCCCGCCCGGCTCATCGCACTTGGGAGGCTCGCGTCGTTTCATGAAATCAAAAGTCGATCTTTCGAGTCCGAACCTTCCGGTCTGGTACGATCCGCTCTCGCCCATGGGCTCGGCGGTCAGGCACATTGCGGCCCTTTCCCCTTTATTCAACTGGGTGGGAATTTACGTCCTGAAGGGCAAGTTTTTGGAATTGGGGCCCTATTTGGGCGCCGAAACGCCGCATACGCGAATCCCCGTGGGAAAAGGGGTTTGTGGAACGGCGGTGGCCGAAGAGCGAGACCTCAACGTCCCAGATGTATCCCAATCGGATAATTATCTGGCATGCAGTCTCGAAACTAGGTCAGAACTCGTGGTACTGATCCGCGATCAGTCCGGAGAAATCGTAGGACAGGTGGATATTGATAGCCACACGACTGCTGCTTTCAGTGGGGAGCTGGAAGCTGCAGTGAAAAAAGTGGCTCAAGAACTGGGAGAATTATGGCCCGAGCCAAAAAAGCCGCAGCAACGTTAGAGGGATTGTTCTTCGCAACTCCGGAGCAGAAGGTTCTTCGGGTTCTGTTGAATGAACCGACGACCACCTTTTCACTCCGCATTTTCGCTTCCAAGCTGAAGGGTATCCGGGGCCTAGGCGGCACGGAAGGCCTGATGTCGGTCTTGAAGGAGCTGGAAGAGCTGAAACTGGTCGAGTTCGTCGACAATCAGCGGAGCATTCGTCTGAACGGGGATAACCCGTCTGCGCTGGTTCTGAAGACCTACGCGGCACTTTGCGACTTGGAAGGACTGAAACTTCTTCTGGAGCCCATCGCCGCTCGGGGCGTCTTGGTCGGTGACCGAGCTGCCGGGCGTGCTCGTTCCGAAGGTACCTACGAGCTGGTCGTGGTCACTCAGCAAGGTGACGACGCCAAGCGGATCGCTGGCAGCCATCCGCTGGGCAAGTTCATCGAAGTGACGACAGTGACTCCGGAAGTCTTCAGCGATGTCGGCCGCAAAGATTCGAAGTTAGCGGCTCGGCTGGAGCACGGAGTTGTGGTCTGGGGCCCGACTTGGTAGCTTTCTCCTTTCAGGGAGCAAAGCGACCGTGAAGTCTTGGAAGAAGAAATACCAGATTCTGTCTTGGGTCACGCCATTGGTGGTGGTGCTCGACCAGTTGACCAAGTGGGAGGTCGTGAAAAACTTCTCCCTGGGGCAAACGCGATCGATCATCCCGGGCATCTTTGATCTGACTTACGTCAGAAACACGGGCGCAGCTTTCGGTATTCTGGCCCACGCGGATCCGCGTTGGCGGGTCCCGTTTTTCGTCTTGGTTCCTTTGTTGGCATTAGTCGCCATTTTTCAGGTGTTTCGTCGCATCGGCGAGAAGGACCTGAAGCTGGCCTATGCTTTGGCGCTCGTCATGGGGGGAGCCGTGGGCAACCTGATTGACCGCGCTTGGCTCAATTACGTCGTCGATTTCTTGTTGTTCCATTGGAAGTACGAGTGGCAGTTCCCGGCCTTTAACATTGCCGATTCCGCCATTTGCGTGGGCGTTGGCATTCTCATGCTGGACCTTTTCCATGCACCCGATTCTGTTTAAAATTGGTTCCTGGCCCATTCATACCTATGGAGCGTTGATCGCTGCGGGCTTTATTGCTGCTTCGGTCGTTTTCCGAAAGCTCTCTGAGCGCTCCAAGCTCAATGTCGATCAAGTGATGGACCTGGTTTTTTGGTCCTTCCTGATTGGGTTCCTGGGCGCCCGAACGCTTTACGTGATCACGCGTTGGGAGGATTTCTCTTCCGACCCGGCTTCGATTTTCCGAATCTGGGAAGGCGGCTTGGTTTTCTTCGGCGGCCCCTTGGCCGTGGTGCCGTTCTTGATCTGGTACCTGCGTAAGCACTCGCTACCACTTTGGAAAACGATGGACGTTTTGGTGCCGGGGCTTGCCTTGGCGCACGCTTTCGGGCGCTTGGGTTGCTTGGCGGCAGGTTGCTGTTACGGAAAACCGACGGAGTCGGGTTGGGGATTGAAGCTCGATTCACCGCTCGTCGAGGAGTCCATGCGAGGCATCCCTTTGCATCCGGTTCAGCTCTACGAATCAGCGGCTCTCTTGGTGCTATTTGCGGGACTGCTTCTCGTTTACCGCTCACGCCGCTTTGATGGGCAAGTCGTCCTGACCTACTTCATGGCTTACCCGTTGATCCGCAGTATCACTGAAGTGTTCCGAGGCGACTCGGTCCGAGGATTTGTGATCGACGGCTACCTCTCGACCAGTCAGTTCATTTCGGCGCTCGTGTTTTTGGCCGCCGCCATTGCATTGTTCTTTCGCTTGAAGGGAAGAAAAAGCGCATGACTTCGGGTTCATCGATTTCCGACTGGGTTCCTGCGCTAGCGCTGATCTCGGCTTTTTTGATGGGGTCGGTGCCGTTTGGTCTTTGGATTGCGCGCGCCTTCAAAGTGCGTGATCTGACTTCGCGAGGCAGCGGCAACATCGGAGCCACAAACGTATCCCGGGTGGTGGGCTTTTGGCCGGCAGGTTTCTTGACCCTGCTTTTGGATTCCTTCAAAGGCGCTCTCCCGATTTTGGTTTGTATCCCCGTGGGAGTATCGCTTTGGGCGCCCTGGCTTCAGCTTGAGGGCCTGGAGTTTTCCATGCCTCTGCTTTGGGGACTTGGGCTTGCCGCGGTTCTGGGCCACTGCTTTTCGCCTTGGCTAAGGTTTCGCGGCGGAAAGGGCGTCGCCACTGGCTTTGGAGCTTTGGCTGTTCTGTCTCCGGGTGCTGCGGCCGTCGGTTTGATCGCATTTGGCCTCGCATTCCTGGCGCGACGAATTGGTTCAATGGCGAGTCTTGCGGGACTTTTCTCGGCAGCAGCCGCGCACCTTGTGATTCACGGAGTTCGCGGAACGCACCTCGTTTTTGGCGCTCTCTTGGTTTTTGTGGTTTTGTTTCGGCACGAGTCCAACATCGATGCGCTTCTTCAGGAAAAGGAGCGCGGCTTTTAAGGCCGCACTTCCGAATGGCGAAATCGGCCTGGCTCCGAGCTGGATGGTTTTTTCCGGTTCTCTTGGCGCTTGCCGGAGTTCGGAACCTCGAAGCGGGTGAGCCCACTCGAATCGTTGCGCTTGCGCCTTCAGTAGCTGAGATTGCTGCTGACCTGCTTGGAAAAGAGGGCTTTCACCGAATCATTGGGGTGAGTAACGAAGCCAATCGGCCCGAAGCATTGAAAGACCGGCCGCGTGTCGGCCCTTTTTACCGCGTTAATTTGGAAGCCGTTGTGGGTTTGAAGCCCGATCTAGTCCTTGCGACCCAGGACGGGAATTTACCCGAACAGATCGAACGACTTCGATCCGTCGGGGTTCGTGTTTGGGTCGCCGGGACTCCGAAGGTGGATTCCTTGCCGGACACTTACCGAAGTTTGGGGCGAGAGCTTGGGCTAGCAGGATTGGCTGAAAAAAAAGCAGCAGCTTTCGAGCAAGAACTTCGAGAGCTGCGTCAAGAGTCTCAGAAGCGAAGAGCCAAAGCGCCGCGCGTGGTTCTTCAGATCGGTTGGAACCCAGTTGTAGTCGTCGGTGGCCAAGGGTTTTTAGCCGAAGTGCTTTCGATTGCGGGTGGAAACTCGGTCTTCTCGGATGTCCCGCAGGCCTACCCCAGGCCTTCGCGTGAGGCCGTTTTGGCGCGAAAGCCCGATTTGATTCTTCAAGTCTCGATGGATCAAGGCCGCGATCAATCGCAGGGCGGCTCAGAGTGGGGCAAGATTCCCACGCTTCGCGTGGACGCCGATGATTTGCTGCGCCCTGGTCCTGGCCTCGTTCGGGCGATTCGTCAACTTCAGGAAGGCTTAAATGGCTTCTCGCACTGATCGAAAGCTTTGGTTCCTGGCTGGCCTCTTTCTTTTGATCGCTCTTGCCTTGGGGCTTGGGGTCGGGCCGACCGAAAATCCCGACTGGGCTTTGATTCGCGAATTCCGGCTTCCGAGGACTTTACTGGCTCTCGGCGTGGGGGCTGGGCTTGCCGTTGCGGGAACCGCTCTTCAAGCTTTATTCAGTAATCCCCTTTGTGAGCCTTACACTTTGGGGATTTCCTCAGGCGCGGCTTTGGGTGCTGTCCTGCTTTCGGGCACTTCGTTTGCGCTTCACTGGGGTGGGCTGGCCATTCCTGGCTTTTCCGGCGCTCTGGGTTTTGCTGCTTTGCTCTTAGGAGTGTCCTACCGAACTGGAAGCCGCGGAGGGGCGTTGCTCCTCAGTGGCGTGATGCTGAGCCTTGTAGGTTCAAGCTTAGTCGCTCTTTGGATGGCGATTGCGGATCCTTCGGGCGTGCAGTCGGCGGTTTTTTGGTTGATGGGCGACTTATCTCGAGCTCGCCTAGAGGGCGCAGGCCTGACGCTTGTTTTGGTGGCGGCGGTCGCTTTAGCTCTTCGGGTTCAAAGCCGGAAGCTTGATGCTTTGTTACTGGGAGAGGAAGCGGCGCAGTCCTTGGGCGTAGATCCTACGTCGCTTCGTCGCCAAGTGGTGCTTTGGGTTTCGATTTTGGTGGGTGCCTGCGTGAGTGCCGCAGGAATGATCGGCTTTGTGGGTTTAGTCGTACCCCATTTTGTGCGGCGATTTTCGGGAAGCCTTCATTCGCGGCTCATTCCCCTGAGCGCTTTTTGGGGAGCGATTGTTCTTTTAGTAGCCGATGTGGTCGCCCGAAAAATCGTCGCTCCCTCGGAACTTCCCGCAGGCGTCGTCACAGCCCTGGTCGGAGCACCGTGTTTTATCTGGATCCTCGCGGGCCGCGCTGGGCGTGAAGGGCGTGCCTCGTGAGTCCATTCAACGAGAAATCCCAAAACGCGGCGATCGCAAAGCTTCAAGATGTAGGCTTGATGAGGGGAGGCTGCGCAGCCATTCAAGGCGTCAGTATCGAGCTTTACTCCGGAAAGATTCTTGCCGTCCTGGGCCCGAACGGTTCGGGCAAGTCCTCGCTTCTGCGACGACTCGCGGGCCTTGAGTCAAAGACGCAAGGGCTTGGGACGTTTTCGTTTACTGGAGAAGGCGAGCTGACGAGCCTTCCTGTCGCCCAGCGCTCCCGACGTGTGGCGCACGTTGCTTCCGAGAGCGCCGTTGATTTTCCGATCTCGGTTTTGGAAAGTGTGGCGCTGGGTGCTTTTAGTCGGAGCCTTTCTCGAGAAGAGGCGAACCAAGAAGCGAAAGCGGCTTTAGAGTCCTTGAGTCTGAGCCCACTTTCCGAGCGTGACTTAGGGACCTTAAGCGGCGGACAAATGCAGGCAGTAGCCTTGGCAAGAGCTGCCGTTCAGGACGCAAAAGTGCTTCTGCTGGACGAGGCCCTTTCAAAAATGGACGTCGACCGCCAACAGGAAGTGGCGGCGTGGCTGAGAGGCTGGGTGCGTTCGGGGCCTCGATCGGTCGTTTGGGTGAGTCATGACTTGAACCTAGCCGCCGCACACGCCGATCGCGTGCTTCTGCTTCACCGCGGAGGAATGGTGGCCGAAGGCGAAGTGAGTGAGACCCTCACTGAGAAAAACTTAGCCGTGCTTTACCCGCGTGGAAAATTTGAGCTCGAGCACGCAGGATCTGAAGCCCGGCCCCAGATTCGCTTTCATCGCGATCAGAAATAGAACGCCATTCCCATGGAGTGGTTGCTCCCTAAGGTGGGCGTCAAAGCTCGCGACAAGCCGTAATCGATCGAGAACCGAGGGCCGATCCACCCAAAACCGGTGCCCCAGCCGTTTCCACGTGCGCCTCCCAAGGTGGGAATAGCGGAATTTCTGAAGTTCCCGATTCGAAGAAAAAAATCAGACAGCATGACGAACTCAAGCCCTGCTTCATGACCGTAGCGATCCGAGCCCTCAAGTGAAGGCGTGACGTGGGGATCGACGTAAACGAGGACGATCTTATCCACATTGAACTTCATGCCCAAGGCGACTTCTCGGTAAAGCCCCTGTTCGAGCGCTCGCGCGGTCTCTAAAGCGTTGTCGATGACCAGTGCCGCTTGGATCCAAGGCAAGGGAACATAGGTGGTGGAAAGCACCACTTCGTGGCTGGTTCTTTGGGAGCCGCCGGGAAGTTTCTCAAAGAAGAGTTTTCCTGAAATCCCAAACCCCAGCTGTCGCAGAGCGGCCTTGGAAACCCCGAAGTGAACCCAGCTCGTGTCTTCGCGAACCGTGTACGCGACGCCTGCTTGGAAAAGCTCGCTCCGTCCATCCTGAATGGACACGCTGTAGTTTCGGCCCTCGGGCTGGCGAAGCGCCGAGTAATTCAGGGCCAAGCTATAGGTAGGAAGCAGCGAAGCAAACGAGGGGTTCTGGAAAATGGAGTCGTTTAAAAGGGGGCCCGCCCGCCCTGCTCCGCCTAAGGCAGCCATTCGGGGACTCAGGTAGTCGGCTGCCTCGGCAAGAAGTGGGAAGTTTAGTAAGGCCAAAAAAGCCAGGAAAGTCGATATTTTAAGCGATTTCATGTGTTGGGTCCCGGCGTTTGTTTAAAAAAAGCTTTACAGGGGTGCGGCGCATCATTAAGAAGGTCGGCCCTATGTCTTTGTCTAAACAAAAACTCGCTCAATTCAAAGGTCAGTTGATTGCCCGTCGGGAAGAACTCGTCAGTGAAATCCGGCAGGGTACCTCGGAAATGATTGAGGAAGATCCTTTCTGCGCCGACTCGCTCGATCAGGCGGCCGCTGACATGGATCGCGGGCTGGCTGTTCAGATGAAAAACCGCGAGCGCGAGCTCCTGGCAGAAATTGATGCCGCCTTGCGCCGGTTGGAATCGGGTACCTTTGGCGAATGCAGCAGCTGCGGCGAAGAGGTCGGCGAAATGCGCATGCGCGCTAAGCCCTCGACCACCCTTTGCATCACCTGCCAAGCCGAGCTAGAGTCGGAGCGCGGTCGCATTCCACGCTGGGCCTGAGCCCTTCTCGGGGACTTTTCACTCAAGCGGCAGAGCGTGATCCGCGTCCTTTGAAAGGGGCGAGTGCCGATGTCTGCTCGAGTGACCAAAGCCGTAATCCCTGCCGCAGGTTTAGGAACCCGTTTTCTTCCTGCCACGAAAGCAGTCCCAAAAGAGATGCTCCCCATCGTCGATGTGCCGATGATCCAGCACATTGTCGAAGAGGCCGTTCGTTCCGGGATTCGGGACGTCGTCCTGATTACGGCTCGCCACAAAGAGGCCATCGAAAATCACTTCGATTACAATTACGAGCTCGAGGACACGCTTCTTCGCAAAGAGAAGCACGACTTGGCCGAGATCTCGCGCTCGATCGGGAGCCTTTGCAACCTGATCTCGCTTCGGCAAAAAAATCCGATGGGCCTTGGGCACGCCGTACTTTGCGCGGAGCCGGTCATCGGAAACGAGCCCTTTGCGGTCCTCCTGGGTGATGACCTCATCGATTCCAAAGTTCCCTGCACGCGGCAATTGATCGATGTTTATGAACGCGAAGGCGCTTCGGTCTTAGGCGTAATGAATGTGCCCCGCGCCGATTCGGTCAAATACGGGATGGTCGGAGGGCCGCAGCTAAGCCCTGGCTTAGTGCATGTTCAAACGATGGTCGAGAAGCCTCGCCCTGAAGAGACACCATCGACCTTGGCGTGTCCGGGGCGTTACGTTTTGAGTCCGAAGATCTTTGACTGCCTTCGCCGAACTCGCCCTGGAAAGGGTGGAGAAATTCAGCTGACCGACGCCTTACAAATTTTGGCCCGTGAGGAGCGGCTGCTTGCTCGTGAATTTGAAGGCACTCGTTACGATACGGGCGATCGACTTGGATATATCGACGCCACTTTGGCGTATGCTCTGAAGCGACCCGAACTTGCGCCCGGTGTGCGTGAGCTGCTGAAGAAACACCTGGAAAGCTGAGAGGACCTGATGAAGAAGCCAAGTTTTGGGAAGCTTCTGTTGCTGTCGCTCGGAATGAGTTTTGCTGCGAACGTTTCGTTTGCGCACATTCCGCCCGGAGAATTCGTAGTGCGCAATTTAGCGCAGAAGAAGCTACCGTTTCGCTCGATTCGCGTAAAAACCCAGGTAACTGGTCTTGGGGACGCGCAACCCGCAGGTGCTGGATTTCGTGAGACCACTTGGTTTGATGCTTCTACGGGAACGGTCAGAAGTCGCGCTTTCGACGAGGCGGGACGTGAACTCTTCAGTATCGAGCGCAAGCTGTCTGCTGAAGAAGTGAAGCTTTCTCCGGCCACTCGAATGATTCGACTCTTATTCTCCTCTAATGCAATTAACTTGCAGCGGGAATTAGTCGCTGCCGGAATCCCAGTTCAAGCCGAGACCGAGCAAAAGCCCTCGCTTTTGCGTTGGCGAGAGACAATCGCTTGGGTCTTTGGCGGCCCTCAAAGATCAGCAGAAGAGAAGCTCGCCATTCGCTCGGGAAGCCCCGCTTCGGCGACCAGCTCTGAACTTTGGATCGAGAAGGACACCTTCCTTCCACTGCGCATTGTCGCTCAAGTCGGAACCCAGTGGCTGGACGCGACCTTCGAAGGCTACCGGTTTTATAAGGACTTTCCTTTTCCGAAGACCATTCGCTTGGCGCGCGACGGGATGCCTCTCTTTCAAGTCGAGCAGCAAGAAGTGACCGTAGGAGGGGATGTTTCCAGTGAGCTGAAAAAGCCCCTGGCCACAGGCCCAGCCGGAGGACTCACTCCCGCAGGTCAAGCCGCTTCCGATGAAGTCCGCTCCTTGATTCAGATGTATTACGAATGGATGCGTTGATTTCGACTCCTGCATCCGAGCCGCTTTTGGTTTCGGTGGCCATTCCTCGCCCTCTCGATGGGCTCTTCTCTTACCTTCTTCCCTCGGAATGGGCTGAAAAGGCGCAGGTCGGAGGTTGGGTCAAAGTTCCTTTCGGGAGAAAGGAAATGCACGGGTTTCTGATGGAGAAACCAAAGCCCTTGAGCGAGCTACCAGCGGGCTTAGAGCGCTCCGCGCTGAAAGCCGTGCGAGAGGTAGGAAGTGGCGGAGCAGTGGTGCCTGAAGACGTGCTTCAACTGTGTCGCTGGGCGAGCGACTATTATCGCGCACCGATTGGAGAAATTTTGAATGCGGCCGTGCCTTCCGCGGCTTTGGGCTTAAAAAACAAAAAGGAAGCTCGAAGCCTTTCGGGCCCTGAGCCCGTAGCAACCCCGCCGCCCCGGCTGACCGGCCCTCAAGAAGCGGCACTTCAGGAGATGGACCGGCAGCGAAATCTGCACGCTCCGGGAGCTGCACGAGTTTGTCTTCTTCACGGCGTTACGGGGAGCGGAAAGACGGAGCTGTACCTTGAGCTGGCTCGCCGAACGCTTGCGGAAGGAAAAAGTGTTCTCCTCCTCGTTCCAGAAATCGCACTCACCCCACAGCTTCACCAGCGTTTTGAAGCCGGTTTAGGGGTGCGCGTGGGCCTTTGGCATTCGGCTCTCGCCGACGGCGTCCGGCGCGATCAGTTCGCGGCCCTGCGCTCAGGTCAGCTCCGCGTGGTCGTAGGTGCGCGCTCAGCAGTCTTTGCGCCGCTGAAAGATTTAGGCCTCATCGTCATCGATGAAGAACACGATTCCACTTACAAGCAGGAAGACCGCGTTCGCTATCACGCGCGCGATCTTGCGGTGGTTCGTTCGAAGCTGACCGGAGCGTTCGTTGTTTTAGGTTCAGCGACTCCCAGTTTAGAATCGCGTGAGAGAGTGCGCGAAGGTCGCTACGGCTTGGCTGAATTGAAAGAGCGAATCGCAGCCGGCGGGCTTCCGCGGGTAGAGCTCGTGGATTTAAAGGAAGTGCCACTCGTAGAAGGCACCCAGGCTGCTTTGGCGCAGGTCACGCTCGATGCGATTCGCGATACGGTAGCTCAGGGCGGCCAAGCGATGGTGTTTTTGAATCGTCGCGGATTTGCGTCGTTTCTGGTTTGCAAGGATTGCGGAGAGGTGGCGGGCTGCCCGGATTGTTCGATTTCTCTGACCTTCCACAAAAGAAGAGCTCAGTTGAAATGCCATGTGTGCGGGCATTTCGAAGGCATTCCCGATCAGTGCCCGAAGTGTCAGGGGCTCGATCTTTTGCCGATTGGCGCGGGAACCGAGAGTTTGGAAGACGACCTTCCGCGCCTGTTGGAAGGCCTGCGGACACTCCGGCTGGATCGGGACGTGGTCACGAGCGCCTCGCGCCTGGATACGATTCTCTCTGATTTTCGCTCCGGAAAAGCCGATGTTCTTTTGGGAACGCAGATGCTCGTCAAAGGGCATGATTTCCCAGGCGTCACTTTGGTGGTCGTAGTCTTGGCGGACGGCTTGTTCCGGTGGCCTGATTTCCGGGCCCCTGAACGCGCGCTCCAAGTCCTGACTCAAGTGGCAGGCCGCGCGGGTCGGGGCGAACATCCGGGGCGTGTGTTGATTCAAACCTTTCTTCCCGAGCACCCGGTGCTTCAAGTCGTTCAAGGAAACATCTCCGAGGAAGAGTTCTTGGGCCAGGAACGCGAACTTCGCGAGGTGCTGGGTTATCCGCCTTTTGGGAGGCTTGCACGCCTTCGTTTTGAAGATTCGGCCTCTGACGCAGCAAGAGCGCACGCCGAGCGCGTGCTGCGCGAGGTGAGGCGCTTCTCGGAAGCAAACGGGGGCTCACTTGAGGTTCTTGGGCCCAGCGAGGCATTCCTTGAGAAGGCCAAGGGAATTTTCCGCTGGGACGCTCTTCTTCGGTCACGCGATATTCGAGTTCTTCAACGCTCGCTATCGATCGCCAAGGACGTGGCGGCAGTAGGCAAATTTTCCCTCCAGATCGACGTTGATCCCCACAGCGTGGGATGATCGATGCATGGTCGACAGCACGGATGGTGGCGAAAGCAGGCAAGATAGCCGGCGAAAAGAACTGCGTAAAAAAATCGAACACTCCATTGAAGTGGCGCGCGAACAGCAGCGCATGGAGATGCAGCGTCGGCGCTTGGAGACCGCCCGAAACGGCCTGAAGTGCTATGAACGGAAGCAGTACCCCGAGGCCGTACGCTACTTCGTCACGTACTTGAAGATTCTCGAAGACTGGAAAGGGGTGGCCTCAGAAGGCCTTCACCCAGGCGTCTTCGATCAGAAAAAGGACGCAGGCGAGCTGCTCCTGATCAACAGCGTCTATTGGAACATGGTTCGCTTGTTTGATCGCACGAGCGACGACGGTAAAGGCAATAAAGAGTTCATGCATTACTTGGAGAAGTACATTGCCTTCACCAAAGGGATGCCCTTTCAGCCGCTCGCTGCCGAGACTTTGCGAAAGTACATGCGAAGCCGCGTCATCGTTCACAAGAACGAGATCAAGCACGCTTACCGCATCATCACCGGGTCCCGGTGTTTTGTGGCGACGTCGCTTTCCGATCTCGATCATCCCGAGACCGTGCCCACGCTGCGTGTGTTTCGCGATCGCATCCTGCGCAAAGCGGCCGTGGGCCGCTGGGTCGTGAAAACCTATTACCGGATCGGCCCGGCCCTTGCCGATCGGCTGGACCGAGCGCCTCGTCCGGTTCGGCAAATGACTGCCTGGGCACTCGACGCGCTGGCTTACGCCCTTCGCTTCGCTCGGCTCAGTCGGCTTGATGCTCAGCCAAAAGACCTGAACCGCTAAAAGGGCATCGCTTCAACTTAGTGAAGAACGGTTCCGATTCGGCTCGGGCGGAAAGTGACTTCGCTTTCATTCAGGCTCAGCCAAAGCGAAAGCCAAATGAACATGGCCCGACCCTTGACGTTCTTCATAGGGACAAAACCCCAAGCGCGGGAGTCACTTGATGCGTCCCGGTTATCGCCCATCACAAAGAGGTGATCGGCCGGGACCTCGATGGCCCATTGGTTTTCCTTGATCACGTTACTGCGATCGATCAGGACCGGATGGGGCTGACCGGGAAGCTTTTCCGTGTAGAGCTCCAAGTTCGAAGTGACGTAGCGGTTATCGTCCAGATCCAGCAGAACCTTTTCAAACTCAGGTCCTTCGACGCGCTCTTGGGGGACGCGCTCGCCGTTGATCACGAGCTGCTTATTGATGATCGAGATGCGGTCGCCCGGCACGCCGATCACGCGCTTGATGTAGTTCTGGCGCTCGTCCTTTGGAAAAAGGAAAACAATGATGTCGCCACGTTTGGGCGGGTCGCGCTTGATCAGGTGAATGGGCTCCCCGCCCAGGGAATCGGAGAACGGGAGCTTGAGTCCGTAAGCGAATTTATTCACGAAGATATGGTCGCCGACCAACAGAGTCGGAATCATCGAACCGCTGGGGATTTTGTAGGGCTCGACCACGCTCGAGCGAATGACCAGCACGATGAGAAGTGCCGACCCCAGGGAAACGAGATTCTCGATAATCCACTTTTTCCTGTTCTTCCCGGGATTTGCGCTGTTCGATGTCGTCATGGCTGGCCTACAATAATCGCAAGCAAGCGTGAGTGACAGGAATAAATCGC
>JACCDM010693689.1_pt1 | contig 15553 bp, 9 predicted proteins | sample 7445851 | NCBI WGS metagenome assembly JACCDM01 (sample SAMN15323438, study PRJNA562643) | freshwater metagenome | isolation source: river surface water | place: USA:Blue River Watershed | collected 2017-08-16
TGCCAAATGGATAAATTTATTTGGCAAATGGACGGTGAAGCCATTGATTTTGAAAAAAATGGTTCAGGAGAAACCAATTTTGAGAGTGATGCAGATTTAGTTACGAATAATTTTTTCTCCATGGCCCCTGAGCAAGATTCATTACAATTCAAATCACTTAGTGCTACCTACGATTTAAAAACACAGACAATAAATTGTAGAAAAGTTGAGTTTGTTCAAGTCGGAGATGCACGCATTTTCCCAGATTCAATGAAGGTTCGCATTCGTAAATCTGCCAAAATGGATCCTTTAAAGAATGCAATAATTGTTGCCAATTATATTACTAAATTCCACAAATTTACAGAAGCTAACGTGACAATAAATGCGCGAAGTGCATACGAAGGGAATTGTAATTATCCATACTTTGATCGAGATAGCATAGAAACTGTTATTCCTATGCAATCTATTGTCTACAGTAAGGATAAGAAAGAAACAGTGGTAATGGGAGATATTTCAGAAAGCATGAAATTTAAACTTAGTAAAGAATTCGACTATTTTGGAAAGATTTCTATACTTGCTTCAAGTCCGGGATTATTTTTGTCTGGATCTACGAGGATAAATCATGCCTGTTCCTATGATAAATCATGGTTTAGTTTCAGGGACACTATAAATCCTAAGAAAATTCAAATTCCGGTTAATCAAAATCAAGTAAATACTAAAAATGAACCAGTTTTATCTGGATTTGCTTGGCGAAATTCTTTGAAGTTAGATAGTTTGCGCGTTTACCAAGGGTTTTTATCGAAAAAGGAACGCGATTTAGATATTGATTTGTTATCGGCAAGCGGTTTTGTTCAATTCAATGAGGTTGCTAATGAATTTCAAATTGGAACAAAAAGTAGATTGCAGAAATTGGATACGCTATCAACGTTTTATTCACTTCATTTAGGTACTTGTATTTTGAGTGGAATTGGTCCGATAAACCTTGGGATTAACTACGGTGAAACATCCATAAAAGCCTATGGAAAGCTCGAATACAATCCTTCAGATAAAAAGACTTCATCCTATTTAAATGTTGCGATTGATATGCAAGTTCCAAAAGACGTAATGGAAATTATTGCGAACAAAATTAAAGCAGATGAAAATTTAAAAGAAGTAGATTTAAAAGCTGGAAAATATGGTTTGAAAAATAATTTCGCTTATTGGATAGCAGAAGAGCATGAAAGAGTGTTTAAAGATTTTGATGAGGATAGATTAAAAAAGATGCCTGATAAATTGGGTCAAACATTAATTCTTTCCGGAGTTCGTCTCGAGAGTTTAATGGGCAGTGCCGCTGGAGGAAGAAAAGCTGAACGGGGATTCATTAGTGATAAAAATGCAACAGTAGGATTAGTAAGTATTTCTGGAATACCTGTTTTAAGAGAATTAAATACACGAGCGTTTTTTGCTCAACGTCATAGTTCAGAAGAAACTCAGTTTTTTGGAATAAATTTGGAAGTTAATGAAGAAAAATTCTTCTATCTAAACCATCAAATGGACAATAAAAATGAGTCAACGTTGAGCTTTGTGACGAACGATTCTGATTTGAAAAAAACCATTTTAGGAATAAAACCGAAGAAACGTAAGGCAAAAAACTTTAAATTTGAGTTGGCTGAAGGTTCTGAAGCTACGAATTTAGTTGCAAAATTTAAAAGTGTATTTCAATATAGGTAAAGGAAATGTTACTTTTTATAATTATTATTTTGGCTTATTTTATTGGTTCTATTCCAACTGCTGTTTGGTTGGGTAAGTATTTTCATGGTATTGATGTTCGTGACCATGGAAGTAAAAATGCCGGGGCAACAAATACATTTAGAATTTTAGGGAAAAGTTTAGGTTGGACCGTACTTTTGATTGATATTCTAAAAGGTGCAATTTGTGCTTCTTTGCCATTTGTTTTTAAGGATTATTACCTTGGGTTCAAAGACGAGGAACTTATTTTACAACTATGTGGTGGATTTTCTGCTGTATTAGGTCATGTTTTTCCCGTTTATGCTGGGTTTAGAGGAGGAAAAGGAGTCGCAACCTCACTTGGAATTGTTTTAGGGATAAACCCAGTCGGAGCAGTAATTTGTCTTTGTCTTTTCTTGCTAATATTTATTTCGTTCCGTTTCGTTTCATTAGGTGCTATTACGGCAGCAATGGCATTACCTTTCATCAGTTTTTTTTTATTAAAGGAAGATCAACGAATTATGATCATTTTTACAATTATTCTATCCTTCGTTGTAATTGCAGCACATCGAAAAAATATCGGTAGACTATTACGAGGCGAGGAGAACAAAATGAACCTTTTAAAAAAGAAGGCGTAATTATTGTATATTAATTAGTTAATATAAATCGCCATTTGTTGAAACTCAAAATATATTTCTTATTATACGTGATCATTTATGGGATGTATTTTGCTCATGGACAAAATTTAAATGCCTTAAAAAAGGAGGCTGATGGTTTTTTTCAAAAACAAAATTATATCGAAGCCAAGGAAAGGTATTTAAAATTGATAGCGGCAGATCAAAAAAATATTGAGTTTAATTATAAGTATGGAGTTTGTCTTTTTGAAACTGAAAATAAACTGAAGGCCAGAAAATACTTTGAATTCATATTAAATAAACCAAACGTCCCCGTAAAAGCACATTTATATCGAGGGAAAATATTTCAACATGAATACGATTTCGATAATGCAATTCGTGAATTTGAACTTTGCAAAAAAGATATTCAACTTGAAAAGGAAGCCAGGGAAGAAATTGATCGCTGTGTTTCGGCAAAGGAACAAATTAAATTAAAATCTAACCTAACTGTTAAAGAAAAAGAACTTACTCAAAAAGGTAATCATGAGAAATTTTATAAGTTTTCTCAACCTTACACCTTTTATAATTTAGATAAAGGAGAAGTTTTCGAAAAGCAAAATAAGGCAGCAGGATTTAACCCAAAATATATTTTCAAACGTGGTATGAAATACCGAATTTTCGCTTCTTACAGCGAGAAAAAGGAAACAGGTTTGGATATTTTTATTCAGATAAAAAATGTGAATGAAGAATGGGGTGAAATTCGGAAAATTCCTCTTATCAATACACTTAAGGATGAAAACTATCCTTTTTACGATGATTCGACCAAAACTTTATATTTTGCATCTACTGGTCATAGTTCCTTTGGAGGGTATGACATTTTTAGGGTGTCTTATGACTGGAAATCAAATACTGTTGGCGAAATTGAAAATATTGGTTTTCCGTATAATACACCTAGTGATGATTATTTATATGTGCCAGATTATGGTTTGAACTGCGCCTTTTTTACATCTAATAGAAACGGGGAATTAATGAATGTGGATGTTTTTACCGTTTCTTTAGCACCTGCAAATAATCAACTGATCGCTTCAAAAGGTCGTTGGATTGACGAGGTAGAGAATAAACCTGCCACCATAAAAATTAATATTCGAAATATTGAAAGTAATGAGACTTTTGGTCCTTTTATATCAGATTTAACCGGTAATATTTCCTTATACTTCCCAGTCCGTGGAATTTACGAATATACAATTGAGTTTTCTCTTTACGGTCAGGAAAAACAATTTAAAAAAATAATAGAAATCCCTTTGATTTCTGATAAAGAATTAATTGAACAGACAATACGTTATTACATGGAAAACTCTACTGAAAAAGTAGAAGTTAATACACGAGTACAGTTCGAAAATGATTTTGACGCATTGGAACCTTTGCGCCTTCAAGAAATTTCAAAATTATCTATTAATGAGAAAAGTGTTGGTTTACATTCGAATATTGAGCAAGTAGCGAAAGTAGACGTTTTTACAATGCTTAATATTAGAGAGAATGAAAAGCAAAGAGCTATTGAAATATTAGTGGATAGCTTGCTAGAAAAGGAAATTGACATGGAGAACAATGAACGTTTTCGAATTCAAGCAAACGAATCAATTCAAAAAAATAATGAACGTATTGAAATTTTAGAAAATGAAATTGCGCAATTGAAAAATGAAATCCCCCTTGAAGAACAGCGCTTTAACAGTCAATTGAATCAAAAAAATAATGAAATTGAAGAAATGCTGAAGGAGAATCTCATTCTCATGAATCTTGTAGAACGACAAAATCAAATAAATGAAATTCGACCAAACCTTGATGATGTAACCTTGTTAAATGAAGAGCTCAACGAGATTGTACAAACTAAATCCCACGAGGAGGTAGAGAAATTTATTGAGTCAAAATTATCTCAAATTCGAAATTCACTAACCAAGCAAGTAATTTCACCCAAACAAATTAATTTGGACTTGCAAGAGGAAAATTCAACTAAAATAGCAAGTGTTGAATCGGAGATAATGTCTTACTCAAAACAGATTGATAGTTTATCGAAGCAAGTAGTAAAAATTGAAAGCGAGATTAAAAATCTTTCCAAGAAAAAACTAGAAGAAAAAAAGGAGGAATTGGCCAAAATAAATAAACAATTGGCAATTACTTCAGATTTGAAAAAAGAAACGGATTACCAGCTAAATATATTAGTGTCTGAAAGGAATGCGTTTAACGAAAATCAGGACTTGGTAAGTTATATTTCAGACGAATCATTAAAGATTAAACAAATTGGATTGATTACAGCAACACCTTCTTATGACAAAGGTAAAGAACAAATAATACAGCAACTTATTGATAATAAGGTCAAAGAACCAGTCGGAATAGAACAGTCAAATATATCAGATCTCAAGAAACAATATGAAGATGGACTTATTCGATTGGAGCTGATTAAAAATCCTGAAGAAAAATATAAGGCAAAAAAGAAGTTAGAAGAAGATTATATTTCTGAATTACGAAAATCCGCAAATCCGAATAGTGAGGAGGTAATAGAGTTAGTTCAACTCCTAGAAAATCGTTTAAATGAAACAATACTCTTACTTGATAGCATCGACCGTAACCAACAAGTAGTACAAATCAATAATTCAACAACAACTAATTCAGAGGAGAACACCGCAAAGAAAGAGGAGGTCGCGCAAAGCAACACCTCAACTAATTCAGAGGAGAACACCGCAAAGAAAGAGGAGGTCGCGCAAAGCAACACCTCAACTAATTCAGAGGAGAACAACGCAAAGAAAGAGGAGGTAACCCAAAGCAATACCTCAACTAATTCAGAGGAGAAAAACGCAAAGAAAGAGGAGGTCTCGCAAAGCAATACAACAACTAATTCAGAGGAGAACAACGCAAAGAACGAGGAAGTCGCGCAAAGCAACACCTCAACTAATTCAGAGGAGAACAACGCAAAGAAAGAGGAGGTAACCCAAAGCAACACCTCAACTAATTCAGAGGAGAACACCGCAAAGAAAGAGGAGGTCGCGCAAAGTAACACCTCAACCTATTCAGAGGAGAACAACGCAAAGAAAGAGGAGGTAACGCAAATCAATACAACAACCAATTCAGTGGAAAACAACTTGAAGAAAGAAGAGGTAACGCAAAGCAACACCTCAACTAATTCAGAGGAAAACAACTTGAAGAAAGAGGAGGTAACGCAAAGCAACACAACAAATAATTCAGAGGAGAACAACGCAAAGAAAGAGGAGGTTGCGCAAAGTACCAATACAAATTCGATTAATTCGAAAAATTATAATTTAGAAAGCACGAAGCAATTTGTTGAAAATCAACTCGAAAAACTCAAGACTATTGAAAATGCAATAGAGAAAGGCATTAATACCAATGAGAATGAACAAAAGACTTTTCAGGCACTTAAAAATCGGATCCTCGAGAAATCTGAACGTACAGAAGAGTTAAATAAAGTTTCTACAATTTTGGGAAATGTTGGAAATGAACAAAATACAGAGAGTGCTGCTATGAAATCTGTTCGAATTTCTCAATTGGAAAACGAAATACGTCAAACCGAGAGCGCGCAAATTAAAAAAATATTGCAAGAAGAGAAGGAATTTTTAGAGGAAGAACTTTTAGTATTTCAATCGGAATTATCACCAGAGGCCTCTAATTATGAAACTAATTTTCCGAAAGACAACGTCGAGAATAATGAATCAGAATCATTAGCGAAAACGCCGGAATATGCCACCTATGCATCCGAAAGAATTGCCTTGGCAAGGTCTTTAAAATCTTTAGAAGTTGTACAAAATAAACTTGGTGAGAAAATACATTCCTTAGTTTCTGGAGCAGTGCTAAATGAAATCGAGAGAGGTATGATAGAGGACTCAATCAAATGGCTTCAGCGACAATTAATTGAAATTGAGTCAAACAATTCTTCTCTATCTGCTAAATTGCTGGCCTACACAAATCAGGCGCAATATGAAACTATGGTCACGCGAAATATTCAACCTGTAATTAATACAAGTAGTCCTGAGAAGCTTTCAAGTTTTAGTTTAAAGAATAAAGAATCGATTTCGTTTGAGAAACCATTACCAATTGGTGAAAGAAAACTAATTGGGCTAGTGTTTCGCGTTCAAGTTGGTGCCTTCAGAAAAACAGTACCACCAAACTTGTTCAGAGAATTTACACCCGTTAATGGCGAGGTGATTCCTAATGGCTTGACCTGTTACATGGCGGGATATTTTAACAATTCCAATACAGCTATAAAGGCAAGAAACGATATTCGTACTCTTGGTTATTCCGATGCTTTTATTGTAGCCTATTGCGATGGTAAAAGAATTCCTTTTGAACAAGGACAGCTATATGAGCAAAACAAGCAATGCATCGGTTTATCTGAAAATGATTTAACTATTCAATTACAAAACCTATTAAAGAATGATTTAATAATTGAATCTTCGAATAATTCAAATTCAGAAGTTTCGACGCTAACAAAAGATGAATTTGGTGTTGAAATCGCTGGAAATACGGATTATTTATATTTTTCAGTTCAGGTAGGTGTTTTCAATCGATCACTAAATCCGGCCCGTTTGAATGGAATAAGTGACTTAATCATTCATAAAGCCGAAAATGGTCAATTGCGTTATTCTTCTGGTCGCTTTGATAATATTAACGAAGCAAAGAATAGGAAAAATGATGTCAATACAAAAGGAATTACGGATGCATTTATCGTAGCTTACTTCAAGGGCAAAAGAATTTCTTTTGGAGAGGCACAAGCAATGATTGATAGAAATCCTGAAATTGTAAAGGCTAATATTAATTCTAATAATAACACGGCAGCTACTTCAATAAACCAGTTACCAGGAATTCAGTCTAATTTAGATTTTAGTGTATTGAAACCGAGAATTGTAAAGGTGAAATATTATTATGAAAAGGAACTAAAGGAAGAGGATATATGGAATCCAATTGATAATTCATTTGCTTGCAATTATAATTCTTCATCTCAAATTTTGACAACACCATTATTTGATAAACCATTTTCGTCTCCCGAGGTATTGGTTGCCTTGAGAAGTTATCGTTTGAACGAGTATAAGTTAAATTCTTCAAAAGTACAGTTTAAGTTATCCTCAGAAAATTCTGGCTTTTTGGTAAACCATATGCTAAGAAGTTCGTATAAATATGAAATTAATAATGATCAATTGGTTGTTTACCCTTCAAATACCGAAGAAAAAGAACAACTAATTGCGCTAAAAGAGCAAATGGAAGAATAATGATAGAATTTACGCGACAAACTGAAACGCAATCACAATCTGTAGCACTTGAAGAACTTATTGATCAGTATAACTTGGTTTTATACAATGACGATGTAAATACGTTTGATCATGTTATTAACTGTCTTATTCGTATTTGTAAGCATGAAATGATGGAGGCCGAACAATGCACTTGGATTGTACATGTTAACGGGAAATGTAAAGTTAGAAATGGTTCTTTTGAGGAATTAGAAGGTATGTGTACTCAAATGATGAACGAAGGTCTCTCGGTTAAAATTGAATAAATTCTGGAATTTATTCGTCTCCCTCTACCATTCTTTTGTATTCGAAAAGAGTTTTCTCAATAGTTTCGTATCTACCATTTGGAGAAGGACTTAACGCATTAATGTTCCCAATAATCAAATTCGGTAAAACATATACATAGTAAGGAAATCCTTGCACATCTAAATCTTTCCAAATGGGGTGATTATTTTTAGCCGCAATTTTGGTCCAAATGATTTGATCTAAGTATGTTTTTTCAGATTTGGAGTAGCGTTCTTGTTCTTTGTAAATAGTTATGAACTTAATGTATTTCCCATATGTTTTTTCTAATTTGCGCATTGCAGCGAGTTCAGAAATACACTTTTTGTTTGTTGGATTAAAAAATTGAATGTAAATAGGTTGGGAGCTAAAGTCCTTAAATTTTATATTCTCAAATGCATATTCAGGTAATTTATCACCAGCATCTAAAACATTGAACTTTGAAAATAATCTTTCAGCAGCTCTTTTAGCCACTGATTCACGCTTCATCAACTTAAATTGATTGAGAAAGTACAATAAATTTGTTTTGGTAATAACACGATCGTAATAAAGGTCAGTTACCATGAGCAAACAAACAACCTCTGAAAGTTCAACTGATCGAATTAAAGAATCACTTTCTAAAATTTTTAAGGTACCGCTAACATTTCCTTGATCTAGTAAATGTATCAGCTCTAATCGTCTTTCTGGTGTTTGCTTGTAGAAGTACTTGTCGTAAAAAATAGCAGCGAAACCGAAATATTTATCGTTATTCCATTTTACGGGTGTTTCTTGAAGATAAAATGAAAATTTATCAATATCTGAAGGAGATGCGAAATCCTGTAATTCCTCTATGTGTATTCCCAAGGAATATTTTACATAGTCATTAAAAAATATACTTTTTTCTTGACTATATATTTCATTAACTGCACTTCTGAATTTTTTAATTTCTCTTAGAAATTCCCCAGAGTTCTTCTCCTTTAAAGGGTATAAAATGTTAAGTGATTGGTCAAGCCAGTGTTCAAAGGTTAGTATTTTATAATTTATATCCAGTGTATCCAGATTGATAAAGGTTAACTCTACTTCATTGTCTTGGTTAAAATTTGAGAACGCCAAATCAGAAAACTCTATGTAATAGGTAGCTTTAGGCTGCGCATATAAGTATCCGAACTTATTTTGATGTCGAATAAATAGTTTCTCAGTCTTCTCGAGTGAAACAGAAAAACTGAAGCGGCCCATAGAATCACTTAATGTTTCACCGTAAATTATGTTTTCATTAGAAATATAATCTGCTTTTGTGCCAATTTCGAATTTACTAAACGCGTGATTAGAAATTCCTTTAATCGTAACTTGCGCATAAAGAGACAAGGAACAAAAAATGATAAAGAAACTTAGGAGTTTAGTCATACAGTTTTTAAGACATAAATAATGCCATATTAAACGAGAAGTTGAGGTGATGTTACAAAACTCGAAATATCAGCGCCATTCAAGTGCATTTCTCTAATAATAGATGAATTAACAGCACTAAATTCTTGATTAGTCAATAAAAATACGGTTTCAATTTCTGCTAGTTGGAAGTTCATATGAGCAATTGATTTTTCATATTGAAAATCTTTGGAATCCCTTAATCCGCGTACAATATGTGTTGCTCCTATTTTCTTACAGAAAGTTACGGTTAACTCCTGATAGACCGCTATGGTTACTTTTTCTTCGTCAGTGAATAAAGATTGAATATGTTTTTTTCGATTTTCCAAGGTAAACAGGTACTCTTTTCTTGAATTTACTCCAATTCCGATGATGAGTTGATCAAATAAGCTTAAGGATTTTCGTACAACGGCTTCATGTCCTTTTGTAAAAGGATCAAAACTTCCTGGAAATAAACCAATTCTTTTCATTTTTCGAAGTTAAAAAAACTAAAGTGAACGTTGCCAAATTTTCTAGAAAAACTAAATTCTTTTAAAGCCGAAAGGTCTGTTTGAGGACCATGTTCAATAATGGCTTGACCATTTTTTTTTAATAAATTACCTTTAAAAATTTCGTTTACTAATTCGGCATGTATTTTTAAATGAAAGGGTGGATCAGCGAAAACTAAATCGAATTTTTTTGTAGAGTTCTTGCAAAATACTACACAGTCAGCTTTGTATGCGTCCATTTTGTCAGTAATATTTAATGCAGAAATGGTTTTACGGATGTAATTAAAACTTACAGGATGACTGTCAACAGCCATTACATATTGGGCGCCTCGAGAAACAAATTCAAAGGCAATATTACCTGTTCCGGTGCATAAATCCAAAATCTCAAGTTCATCAATAGAAATCAAATTGTCTAATACATTAAACAAACCTTCTTTAGCAAAATCGGTTGTAGGACGCGAAGGGAAATTACTTGGAACTGAAATGCGTTTTCCTTTTAAGTTTCCTCTGATAATTCTCATTTAACCAAAAATAAATGAGCAGAATCAACATTGAACATTGTTGTGTCTTTAAAAAGTGTAATGCTTTTTATTTGTTTTTCGAAGGACGATAAATTGAAATTAGGAACGTCATTCAGAATAGAAATGTGGAACGCATCAATACTCTTTATTTCTAAACTAGTCAAATGTGCCATAAAGAAATAAATGACATCTATTTCATTTTCAAAATCACTAACACTAAGCTGTTGTAACTTCATTTCTCCTTTTAAAGCGAAATAAACAGAAATTGGAGTAACCACTAAAAAGGGTTCGAAGGAAGGAATAGACACCTTTAAATACTTGAGAATAATAGTGTTGAAATGCTCAATAAATGAAGTGCGAGGCAGAAGCGTTCTAAAGTCATCAACTTCCTTTTTTATTGCAAAAACATTTGATAATTCAAACGAACTATTTATTGTGAAATAAATTCTCTCGTGTAATTCTAAACTGCCAAAATTTAAATTGAAATAATCTTTTGCTTGTGAAGCAAGGAAAACAACATTTGGTAGAAGGGTGAATCTTGAGGAATCAATATATATGTGATGGTTTCCCTCAACTTCTTTAATCAAGTTTGGCAGATTATTCGTGTCATCTATAGATAGACAAGTGTAATTACCTTCTGTAGTTGAATGAAAAAATAGGCGCGAATTGTGAAAAACAAAAATACCCAAATCAGATTAATTTTCGTCTTCCCAACTACCTTTTAAGTCGCCAGTTTGAAGATTACCGAAAAACATCTCTTCGGGTTCTCCGTTTTCGTATTTCGAAAAAGGAATAGTGCCAGATATTCTTGTGGCATGTGTAGTTGTACCGTCCTGACCTTTAAGGATTTTAGATTCTAGTTTCCATTCCTGATTTTCTGTTCCAGGAATAAAACGCAAAGCTTTCGTATTGAAGTCCCCTAAACCTAAATCAAGTCGTTCTTTCATGTAACTTTGATTTCGAATAAAGGTAGTTTCAATGAACTTAACTTTCACACTATCTCTTTTAAAACCGACTAAATCTTCGGGAATAGTTTTCATTTTACTCAACGCAACTGCTTCCTCCTCAGTCATTTTGTTGTCAATGGCTTGATTGGCTTTGTACACGGTAACCACACCGTCCTTACTTATTTTAAACCCTATAGACACAAGGTATTTCAATTCTTCAGGAGTAATTCTTCTTGCAGGAACTGAACCAGCGTCATCATCCTCCCAAACATAGTCATTTTCAGCAAAGCCTAATAACTCCTCCCATGTTGCGGCATATTTACCATATCTTTTCAAAAATGCAGATTGTATGGTTCTTAAATCTTGAAGATTTCGTTCAGCAGTTAGCTTGGTTTTTTTATAGTCTTCTTGATGTGTTCTTGTCGTTTCAACTGAATTGTAGGAAGCTATTGTTGCATAAGTGGCGAGTGCTAAAGATACACCACCAATCGCCCAGTTTGTAACTACATTGCTTCTATCTGAGGTGTTTAAGAAAGAAAATAAAGATCCTAAGAGCATCAATACACCTGATATTTTAAACTGAATCGCTTGATTTCCAGAAAAAGCAACGTATAAAACAGCAATACCTACGACAAGAAAAATCGTCGGTACCGAGTATCTTTTCAACAGAAGAGCAAAGTTTCCCATTTACATTTTAATTTAGAACACAAATCTAATATATTAAATTTATAAAATGAAAACGATATTGGTTTTTTTGAATGTTAACTTATTGTTACGCTTGATAAGATGACTACTTTTGATAAAACACAAAACTTGGAGTTCACACCGGATCAGCAAAATACACTTACGCAATTTAACTTGTTCGATAAAAGTGAGCAGAAGTTTCCTGTGATGCTGTTAAAAGGATTTGCAGGTACAGGTAAAACAACGCTAGTAGCTTGGCTGATTTCATTATTTAGAAGTCAAAACAGGAAATTTAAGTTACTGGCGCCAACGGGTAGAGCGGCAAAAGTTTTATCCAGTTACACATCAGAATTGGCATTCACAATCCACAAACAAATTTATTTTCACAATGAAGATTCAGCTGGCATTAAAATTACGCTAGCGAAAAATTTGCATACCGATACTATTTTTTTTGTAGACGAAGCATCAATGATTTCCACCCGCACCGACGAGGAAGGGCGTTGTCTTTTTAGAGACCTATTGAATTATGTGTATACCGGAAAGAATTGTCGTTTAGTTCTTATCGGTGATACCGGTCAGCTACCTCCTGTCGGACAAGTTGAGGCATTTGCATTATCGGAAGAATATTTAAAATCCGAATACGCGCAGTTGAGTGTTTATAGTTCCATTTTAGAACACATAGTTCGGCAAGATTTGGCATCATCAATTGTGAAGAATGCAACTGTTATTAGAAATGCAAACGATACAAATCAAACGCTGTTTTCTATTCTTGATGTACAGACGCAACGGGTAGATTCTTTAGAATTTCAAGAAGAATTAGATGGGGCAATTTCAAAATATGGTTTAGATGAGGTAAAGGTTTTAAGTATTTCTAATAAACGCGTCTTAGGACTCAACGATGGAATTAGAAATCGGCTGCTGTACAAAGAAGATTTACTTGAAAAGGGAGATCGTATAATGGTTAATAAGAATAATTACCATTGGTTGAAAAATGATAAAGACATTGGATTTATTGCCAACGGAGAAATTTTAGAAGTTGAAAAAGTTACTAAAATTGAATCGCGCTATGGATTTTTATTCGGCCACGTACGCATTTCATTTCTGGATTTTCCAAATAAAGAACCAATAGATGTTATACTGAATTTAAATTTGTTGTCTTCAAGTTTACTTCAATTAGACCAAACGCAATCTAGGCTATTATTTTCAGAAATCGAAGCGGAATATGCACAACTGAAATCAAAATCTAGGCGTTTTAAGAAAGTTTTTGAAAATCCATATTGGAACGCACTGCAAATTAAATATGCTTATGCCATCACCACTCACAAAGCACAGGGTGGTCAATGGAAGGTTGTTTTCATAGATTTTGTTGGAAAATCCCCGGAAATGAATGACCAAGCTTTTTTGAAATGGCTCTACACTTCTGTAACAAGGGCTACCGAAAAAGTTTGTCTGGTGAATTGCCCTGACAGTTATATTAAGGCTTAGAAACTTTTCAATGAAATTGGAATAGATGATACAAAAATCATTGATTCTGAAAGAGATTGCTGATATTTTTTATAGAATTCTTCATAAAGTTCTTTTTTCATTTCTTTATGGGCTAACGATAAAAAAGCTTCAGAAAATTCATTTAGCATTGTTACGCTTCGATGTGCACTTAAAATGTCATTTGTTGAAAGTCTACCCGATTTCTGTAAATCGGATAATTTATTATTCCTCGTTGTAAAGTTTGAACGAACTGGATCAGTATAAGATTCTATTTTTATGAGAAGTTGGTGAGATTTTTTAACAGTAATTTGTGTTCTTCTCAACGACGAAAATGGAAAACTTTCCCTTGAATTAATCTTTTCTTCCTCTGTAGTTCCCGGATATGAAGAAAGTTCATGAGGTTTATTGTCTTTCTTTATTTTACCGTTTTGCCAAACACCAATTCCATGGCCATAAATATCAAAAACAATCGGAGAATGGTTTTGATAAGATTTAAAAAACTTTTTCAGTTTAAGGCTATCATCACTAGAAAAATAGAAAGAGTTTTTCATTTCACTTTTATCTGAAGAAAAACCATCTTTCAATACCAATTGCAAATCCGGAGATGCCATTGAATTAAAATCAGTTTTAGATACGTGAAGCATTACCTCATCTGCGGATATCCCCTCGGGATCGTCTGGTATGGCAATTAATCGAATATTTAAAAGTTCTTTATTTTCCGACGCCGGTGTGATGAATTCTTGCGTTTTAGGGTTGAATAGACAAGAATCTTCGTACACATAAATTCCCTCTTTTTCTGTGAAAGGAACCATTCTAATGCCTATATTTTGCTGATAGTAATCGATTAATTTCTTAGTTTCATTGTATGTTTCCAATAGAGGTTCCATATCATCTCGAATGGTAGAGAGTTCGTCTTTTAATTCACTAATTTTTTCCTTTAATTCTGAAACTTCTTCTGGCTCGTTAGTAGGCTGTTTTTTTGTTGTCTTTTTTGAAGATTTTTCCTCTGCCACTAACAAATCCTGAATTGCTACCTCATGCTCTTTAATTTGAAGAAGAATTTTATTTTCTTGGGTTACAAATCCTCCTTGACCATAAAGTTTTTTTTGAATCCGTTGATAGCTTGCGTCATTTAGGTCATTAATGATTTTTTGAAAAGTAATTCCTGAAGAGAATGTTGAATCCGGAGATAAAAATTTTGTTTTGGAAGAGCCATATAACCGGTATGATTTACCTCGACGCTCGATAACCACTGTAGTTTGTTTGTTTGTATTGTATCCCCAGACGTCAAAATGAAGGTTGGTTTGGAGGTTGTCACCCAAAGATTCTAATTTTGCCAATGCAATTCGAGAGGAGTACACCTGTTCATCTCTAATTTCCAATTGATACGGAAATAATCCTACTGCCTTTGGTAAACCGTTATTCCATATTCCATCTTCATCGCGTTCCTTTTCTTCCAATAATCCAGTTGTGTAAGATCCGTCTCCTGCCGCAAGCAAGATGTTCTCATATCTTTGATATTGGCCACCAAGAGATTCAAAAATACGCTTGGCTCTTTTCTCAACGGAAGTTAAAACGGCCTCATTTTGTGCATCAAGTATAGTTTTTCTATCTTCAGCTTTGACGTATCCCAAATTTAACAATAATAAATCTCTGTCATAAAGCGATAATCCAGGATTGAAAATTGGACTCGAATTTACTTGAAAAAGTAATTCATAACTTTTTGATTTGGAAACATGAAGATCTAATTTGTCTTGAAACGTGGCTAAATAATCCTCAATAAATTCGTTATCGTAGTCCGGTTGCTTGTAACGAAGAGCATTCAAAGATTTATTGAGTATCCAAATAGCAGTTTTATTGGCTACTTCCGCTAAAAGTCCTTTTGAGGCTTTACTAAGTTCACTTTCTCGTATGACCAAAAGGTCTGGTTGATTTATTATAACAAATTCAATTGAATCATAATTAATCTTGCCATTCTTTAGTTTTATAATTGGCCCATTATATTCAAATGCGTATCCAATATTAGATTCTAGAACAGGACTCTGCTTTACAATGTGATAAATGTATGCACGTGTTTCTGAGCTGAGTAGTTGCGTTTGAGCATTCGTATGTTGAATTACGAAAAGGCTTGTAAAAATAAATGCTATTAACAAA
>JACCDM010095285.1_pt1 | contig 15524 bp, 14 predicted proteins | sample 7445851 | NCBI WGS metagenome assembly JACCDM01 (sample SAMN15323438, study PRJNA562643) | freshwater metagenome | isolation source: river surface water | place: USA:Blue River Watershed | collected 2017-08-16
CCACCCCCACCCAAGATTCGTCAGATTCAGTTCACGACAATCGAGGTAACGGATGAAGTAGTTGACAATCCTCCCCCTTCTCAGGATAATTTGGATCGTCAAAATATTTCTACTGAAACTACAGAAGGTGAAGAAGGATTGGTTGTGCCTCACGAAGACACATACACAGTGGTAGACGTGAAGAAAGATCCTCCCAAGGTATTTGACTTTGTTCAAGAAGAAGCAGGATATCCTGGAGGACAAGAGGCGATGTACGCTGAATTGAGAAACTACATTGTTTATCCAGAAATGGAGAAAACAAACCAAATTGAAGGAACGGTTTACGTTTCATTCATTGTAGAAGCAGATGGCGCCGTATCTAACGTTGAAGTATTGCGTGGTGTGGAAGAAGGACCTGGTTTTGATAAGATTGCCGTAGGTGCTGTTCAAAAACTGAAGAAGAAGTTTACACCAGCTAAAATGAACGGAAACTCAGTTCGATACCGAATGAGAATTCCAATCAAGTTTACGTTAAACTAATATTAAAAAGGGAGTGAAAACTCCCTTTTGTTTTCTAAATCATATAGGCAATCCTATTCCCTTTGTATCTTAGCGCCGCATGTCATTCCCAAAGTTATCAATCATTCAAATATTGTCACTATTTACCATTTTGGTGATGGTCGTAATGGCCATATTGGTGTTTTCGAGTGATTTATTTGATGCGGCTTTACCAGGTTGGAGAAGGTATGCTTTTGGAGCTGTTATAGGATTGTACGCTTTTGTGCGGTCAAGAAGAATAATTAAACAATTGAAATCATGAAAAACGCCATAGTACTTGCATTGTTATTGTCTGGTCTGGCCTGTGGCAATTACGATCGCACAGGAGATTCTATTTCTTCAGGCGAGTTGAAATTGGGAGTAGACATCTCGTATAGTTTGATGATGGAATCAGAGATTGATGTTTTTCAAGAATTTTATTCCAACGCCAAAGTAAATGCGAAGTATTTACCAGAGACTGAAGTTATTCAATTGTTATTGAAAGACAGCATACAAGGAGCAATCATCAACAGAAAACTTACGCAAGAGGAATTGAAGATGTTTGAATCCAAGAAACGTTTTCCTGAAATGGTTCGCATTGCAATCGACGGAGTAGCTTTTATTGTTCATCCATCGAGTCTTGACACATCCTTGACAACGGACCAAATTAAAGCGGTGATGTCAGGTAAAGCAAAAACCTGGAAAGAGATTGGAGGAAAAACAAAGGGAAGTATAAATGTTGTCATTGATAACAAAGCGTCATGTAATGCCCGCTTTATCCGCGAGGAGTTTTTACAAAATGCTCCAATACCTGAAAATTTCTTTGCAACAGAAAAGAATGAAGATGTGATTGAATATGTATCATCGCATCCTGAGGCCATTGGAGTCATAAGCGTTTCTTGGTTGAGTGACAGAGAAGATGCTACAGCCAAGGCAATCCGTGGAAAAGTAAAAACGATTGGTGTCATAAATGACAAAAATAAGTATCAATCAAAAATGCCTAGAGGTCCATACCAAGCGTATATCTATGATCAATCTTATCCATATCGCCGGGATGTATATGCCATTAGAACAGGGTTAAAAGAAACTGTTGGCACGGGCTTTGTCTCTTTCTTAGCAGGAGAAAAGGGTCAGTTGATTATTCACAAAATGGGTATGGTAGCGGCTAAGTCTCCAGTAAGAACTATTAAAATCAAACAATAAGAGTTATGAATCAAGTGGTAAAAACCTTCACACTAGCGGTAGTCGCAGTATGCATGGTATTGATGAGCAATGCACAGGTTACATTGCAGAGTGCAGGTCAGAAAAAGAGAAACGAACAGTTTGGTAAAGCAGCAGCTGACTACCAAACATTGATTGGATTTGCCAATGGAGCCATGGCCCGTCAAGAGCCTGGAGCAGCTTTGACTTTGTCAACAGCTTACTATGAGTTGGGTGACAATTACATGGAGTGGGCGTTGACCGAGATGGATAACCTAGCTTTCATGAATGAGAAAGTGGATAGCGCTAGTATTTATTTTGAAAAAGGAATTCGCATCATGGATGAAAATCCGTTGAATCATATCGGTGCGGGTCGCGTGAAAGGTTTGCGCAAGGATGTTGCGGGTATGTCAAGTAAATTGACCTATGCAACAGAGAAAATTGCAGCGGGCAAGAAGAATAAACAAATGAAGGATATGATTCAAGATGCCATGTTGGAGTTGGCTTCTGTATATGCAGCTTATGGAACCAAAGAAGATTTGCCCAAAGCGTTGGTTCAGTTGCAAGAAGTTGAGAAGAAAAATCCCAAGAATCGTGATTTGTATGTTGTTTGGGGAGATTATGAAGAAGCTGCACGTCAATTTGCTTCAGGTATCGAAGCGAGTAATTTGAGTAAGGCCATTGCCTTTTATAACAAAGCTATTGGAGTGGATCCTTTGAATTCAGATGCTGTTTTGCGCAAAGGAAAGCTTTATAAGCAAGTTGAGAACTGGGATCAAGCTTTGGAATTTTATAATGAAGCAATTAAAATCAATCCACAGTATGCGCCAGCATTTAGAGAGAAGGCTGAATTATTGAAATCTGCGGGTCGCTATTCACAGGCGGTTGAAACCTACAATGAGTATTTGAAATTGAATAATTCTTGCAGTGTTTCACAGCGTTATGCCACGTTTTTATACTTAGCAAAGGATTATGTGAACGCTATGCAAAAGCTGGAGTCCTCTTTGGCGTGTAATCCAAACAACTTTATCATGTATCGTGTAATTGCATACACTTGTTTGGAGACTGGAGATTATGCAAAAGGCTTGGAGAATGTTGAGCTGTTCATGCAAAAGGCTACAGATCCATCATACATCACGGGTAATGACTATGCGTTGAAAGGAAAGTTGTTGGCTTCTTTAGGAAAGGACAGCTTGGGTGTTGTGATGATTGAGGAAGCTATGAAATTGGACACTTCATACCGCACGGGATATGAGGAGATCATTGAGATTTATAAAAAGTCCAAGAAATATGACAAAGCCGCCATTTGGCAAGAGAAAAGAATTGCTCGTTTTGGTGCACAGCCAATCGATCATTTCAATTTGGGATTGAATTATTATTTATCTAAAAATTACGCAAAAGCGGACTCAGTGTTGACTTTGGCTGAAGAAAAGTACTTTGATGCAACATTGTTCAGGGCTAAAGCTAATAATCGCATGGAGAGCCCAACTGAGTTCAAAGGATTGGCCAAGCCACACTTTGAGAAGTTTATTGCTCGCGTGACCAAAGATCAAACTCAAGTTGAAAAGAACAAAAAGGGATTGATTGAGGCATATGATTATTTGGGTGTATACTATGCAAGAACTGGAGATGATCCTTGTGCTAAAGCTGCATGGGGAGTTGTATTACAATTGGATTCAGCTCACAAACGATCCAATGAGATGATGGCAGAAAAGGAAATGCAAGCTGTAGATCCTTCAACTTGTACGTTGATTCCATCTTTGACTCCCGCTCCAACAGAGCAGCCTCAAGAAGGACAAGAAGAAAACAAGTAATTTTGATTTAACAATATAGAAGGCCGGTATTACCGGCCTTTTTATTTAATATTGCTTTATGGGTAGAAATTTGAAATGGGCTTTGAGTCTATTCGTATTCATGTTAGGCTTTGAAGTGGACTCTCAGACCAGCGATTATTTGAGCTATCAGGCGATTCTTCGTGGTTCAAATGGAAATATTCAAGCCAATGCGATGATCAGTGTCCGCGTTTCTATACTAGAAGGAGGTAGTGCGGGAGATGCGTTGTACACAGAAACGCATGAGGTAATCACGAATGAAAACGGGTTATTTTCTTTGGCTATTGGAGGAGGAATAACCGCAGGGAATTATGCAAGTATTGATTGGTCGACAGGACAGAAGTTTCTGAAGGTAGAAGTTGATTCGGGAAATGGGTACGTATTATTGGGCGTTCAGGGTATGCAAAGCGTACCATATAGTCTATCAGCCAAATCAACATCTCTTCGGGTGAGTACCGCAGGAGATAGCTTATTTATCGGAGGTTCATTTACAATTGTTCCCGGTATTAGCGGAGCCAATTTGCCAGCAGATGTGGTATTGGATGTAGATGGTAATATCTACAATAAAGTCACGATTGGTAGTCAAGTATGGTTGGCGGAAAATTTGAAATCGACTCATTTTTGCAATGGCGATGCGATTTCCTTAGTCACTACTTCTGCGTGGTCAACAACTACAACTTCGGCTTACTGCACGTATAGTGATGATCCAACCATGGCCAATACCTATGGTCATTTGTACAATTGGTTTGCCGCATCAGACACTAGAAATGTTTGTCCATGTGGGTGGCATGTACCTTCTGATGCGGAATGGACGACATTGGCGCAGACAGTTGACCCTGCAACAAGCACTACATGTGGGCCTTGTAATCAAAGCACTTTGGCGGGAGGGGTATTAAAATCGACACAGTTTTGGACATCGCCTAATACAGGAGGAACGGATGCTGTTGGATTTGGAGCCTTACCCGGTGGGGATGCAATCAGCACTGGAGGATATTTGAATATTGGCAATCAAGGATATTATTGGAGCAAAACTAGTTTTAGTTCGAGCAATGCATGGTACAGAAGAATGAGTTACACGTCAGCTAATTTTTCAAAGTTGAATGACAGTAAACAGGATGGGTTTTCCATACGTTGTTTACAAGATTGATAGAAATATTGAGACAATAAAAAAGGCGATCAATCGATCGCCTTTTTTGTATTGTGAAATATGAATTACTCAGCTAAAACAACCACCTTGTTGTTTAATACCTCAACGGTACCACCATTTACTTCAAAAGTAACTTCTTTTCCCGCATTGTCTTTGATACGAAGAGTTCCTTTTTTCAAACTTGAAATAAGCGGAGCGTGGTTATTCATAACACCGAGACTTCCATCACTACCAGGAAGGAACACATATGTTGCTTCGCCGGAGAAAAGGGTAGTATCGGGGGTGATGATTTCAATTTGCATATGTCTTAAGCTTTGCTTGATTCAGCCAACATTTTCTTACCTGCTTCGATAGCTTCTTCGATAGAACCTTTCAAGTTGAAAGCAGCTTCTGGGTATTCGTCACAAGCACCGTCCATGATCATGTTGAAACCTTTGATAGTTTCTTCGATGGATACCAATACCCCTGGGATACCTGTGAACTGTTCAGCCACGTGGAAAGGTTGAGACAAGAAACGCTGCACTTTACGAGCGCGGTATACAGACAACTTATCATCTTCAGACAATTCGTCCATACCCAAGATAGCGATGATATCTTGTAATTCCTTGTAACGTTGTAAGATTCCTTTAACGCGTTGAGCACATTTGTAATGCTCTTCACCAACAATTTGAGGAGTCAAAATACGAGAAGTAGAATCCAAAGGATCAACTGCTGGATAGATACCCAACTCAGAAATCTTACGGCTCAATACGGTAGTAGCATCCAAGTGAGCAAATGTTGTAGCAGGAGCAGGATCCGTCAAGTCATCTGCAGGTACATAAACCGCTTGAACAGACGTAATAGAACCGCGCTTGGTTGAAGTGATACGCTCTTGCATGGCACCCATTTCAGTAGCTAGAGTTGGTTGGTAACCTACCGCAGAAGGCATACGACCTAACAATGCAGATACCTCAGAACCAGCTTGTGTGAAACGGAAGATGTTGTCGATGAAGAAAAGGATATCACGACCACCAGATTGCTCATCACCATCACGGAAATGCTCAGCAACTGTTAATCCCGACAAAGCCACACGAGCACGAGCTCCGGGGGGCTCATTCATCTGACCAAATACCAATGTAGCTTGGCTCTTGGCTAATTCTTCTTTATCAACTTTGGTTACATCCCAGTCACCTTGTTCCATTCCATGAACGAACTCTTTACCATACTTGATAACGCCTGATTCGATCATCTCACGCAACAAGTCATTTCCTTCACGGGTTCTTTCACCAACACCAGCAAAAACTGACAATCCTTCGTATGCCTTAGCGATGTTGTTGATCAATTCCATGATCAATACAGTTTTACCTACACCGGCACCACCAAACAATCCAATTTTTCCTCCTTTTGAGTATGGTTCGATCAAATCGATAACCTTGATACCTGTGAAAAGAATCTCAGCAGATGTTGTTAAATCCTCATATTTTGGGGCGGGACGGTGAATACCGTAACCACCTTCTTTGTTTACTTCGCCGATTCCATCTATCGCTGTTCCAACTACGTTGAACAAACGACCTTTGATTTGCTCACCGATTGGCATTGTAATGGCTTGTCCCATCGCAATTACCTCAGCACCTCTTTGCAAACCTTCAGTTGCATCCATTGCGATAGCACGAACAGTATCTTCACCGATGTGGCGTTGACACTCTAAAATCAATTCTTGACCATCTGGACGTTTTGCAACCATTGCATCAAGGATGTTAGGAAGCTTTTGCCCTGCAGGGAAAGTTACGTCCACTACCGGACCGATTACCTGCGCTACTTTACCATTGTTTTGGGACATAATAGTACTAAAAATTTTGGGTGCAAATATATAGCATACGCTTTGCATTTGAAAAGATAAAAGTCAGATTTTCAAGGAAGAGTAAAAAAAGCCGTAAAATTGCAATCGCAAAATATTTCGACAGGTTTGTCGTTTGTTAAATCATTTTGTAGAAAAGTATGGAAAACTTAAACTCCCCGGTGTCTTCAGAGAATTTAGTGGTGATTGTTCTTAAGAACAGAAAGCGATTGATGATTATTGGTCTAGCTGCTGCAATTGTTTCTGCAATTGTTTCTTTTTTTATTCCTGAGCGTTACAAAAGCACGGTGGTTTTGTTTGCTACCCAACAACACTCATTTGGTGAGCAGTTAATGGAGGAGCAGAAAAAGGAAGACGTATTGGCGTATGGTGAGGAGGAAGACGCTGAGCGTTTGATGCAGATCATCAACTCTGACCAAATTAAATCCAAAGTGATTCAGCGATTTGATTTGTGGACGGTGTATGAAATTCCGAAGTCTGAAGCTGGTGCCAATACTTTGATTGGAAAAAAATACAACGATAATGTCAGTGCGAGTTTAACCAAGTTTGGTGGAATTGAGATTGAAGTATTGGATGAAAGTCCCAAACGCGCCATGGAAATGGCCAACGCGATTGCTGAGTATACGGATTCTGTGAGCAATAGAATGCGCAGTGAACGAGCAAGAGACGCTTTCAATTATGCAGAAGCCACTTTGCGTTTTCAGGAGTCAGAATTAAAGTCGATGGAAGACAGCATGAATGTTTTAAGAAGACAAGGGGTATACGATTACAAAGACCAGATTGAGGCTTTGATGAAAGATTATAGTGCCTCTATTTCAAAGGGTCATCCAGAAAGAGCTAAGGAGATAAAATCAGAGATGGATAGAATTTCCAAGTACGGAACCATTTTTAATAAGCTAGAATTAGACATTGAGGCGGCACACGAAAAGCTCGACATTTTAAAAAAACGTCATGAGTTGATGAAGATTGATATTGATTCAGATTTACCATCCAAATTTATTTTAGATAATGCTTCTGAGGCAGACAAAAAGTCATATCCCATTCGTTGGTTAATTGTAGTAGTGTCCACCATTTCAGCATTAATCTTTGGAGTTTTTGTTATTTTATTTTTGGGATATTGGAAGGATTTGCGTTCTTCTGGCACGGTGTAGGTCATGCAGAGTTGGGATTGGAAGAATGGTGTCGTTCTCTTGGGATTGCTGTTTGTCATGATCCTTGGAATTTCTCTCTATTTTGAATTTTATTACATTCTTTTTTTACCTGTTCTATTGGCATTTGTTGCTTTGTCCTTTTTTAAATTAGACTGGGTCTTCTATGGTCTTTTCTTTTTCACACCTCTATCAATCAATATTGAGGAATTAGGCATCGAGGGTATAGGGTTGTTTTTACCCACAGAGATTATGTCCGGTGCTATGTTGCTACTTTTTTTAGCTAGGAGTTTTCAGAAGGAAGCAACCATAGAAACTCACCCAATAAAAAATTGGATTTGGTTTTATTTTACGTGGTTGATATTGACTTCTATTACAAGTGAATTACCGGCAGTTTCCTTTAAATATGTTTTAAGTAGATCATGGTTTATTTTGCCAGGGATTTTCCTTGTGATACCCTTGTTTAGGGCAAAATTGGACATTCGGAAACTCATGCTTTTGTATTTTGCTACTTTGGTAGTTGTTATGTTGTACACCATCATTAGACACTCTATGTATGGTTTTGACAAAGATTCGGCGCATTGGGTGATGGAGCCATTGTTCAGGGATCATACGGTTTATGGAGCTGCCTTGGCTTTGGTTTTTCCGTATGTTTTTCTTCAGTTATTTTCAAAAGATCAATCGGCTATTTTAAAGTTCTTTTACATTTCGGGATTTATTATTTTACTTATTGCCTTGATTTTATCATATACCCGCGCGGCTTGGCTTTCAGTGGTGATTGCTGCTATAATTGGTTTCTTTATGATGATGAAAATCCCATTTCGGTGGGTATTGGCTGTTGGGCTCTTGGTTGGCGGAACGACTTTTTATTTTTTGGATGATATTCAGATTGCATTAAATCGCAATAAAAAAGAGAGTTCAGATAAAATGGATGAACACATTAAATCTATTTCCAATGTTTCTTCAGATGCCTCTAATTTGGAGAGATTGAATAGATGGCATTGTGCTATGGAATTGTTTTATCAGCGTCCGGTTGTAGGTTGGGGTCCGGGGACCTATCAATTTGTTTATGCTCCCTTCCAGAGAGCTGAGGATAGAACGATAATTAGTACAAATCGGGGTGATGGAGGAAATGCACACTCAGAATATTTGGGACCATTAGCAGAACAAGGGGTTTTGGGAAGTGTAATTTTTATTGGCCTTGTCTTGATCGTTTGCTTTTTGGGATTTAGGGTCTTCTATAATTCTTCAAATTATGAGGAACGCTTGGTGATCATGGGATTATTTTTAGGATTGGTTACCTACTTTGTTCACGGGGTATTGAATAATTTTCTTGAGATGGACAAAATTGCCGTTCCCTTTTGGGCTGTAATCGCCTATTTGGTTCATTTGGATTTGAAACGCCGAGCGAATTCTCAGTTGATTACATCTGAATGGAAATAATAGCAATGTCATCGACATAAGGCATGCCATCTCTAAATATTTCAACTGCTTGAATCAATCTTTCCGATGTATTTCCTGGGGATTTGGATTGTAAAACAGCTAGTACATTTTCTTCTCCAAAAGCTTGTTGATTTTGGTTTTCTATTTCCACTAATCCATCGGTGTAGCATAGCAATTCGTGATTTACATTGAAATCTAGCCAGGCTGATTCAAATTTAGGAAGCACGTCAATCATACCGAGCCCGGGAATTTGAGCCTTGAGCCAAGAATGATTTTTGGATTTGTAATCAATAAGGATACTGGGGTTATGTCCACAATTGATGTATTCTATTTTTTGTTGATCAGGATGGTATTGCGCTATGAAAAAAGTCACAAATTTCTCCCCGTTTGCATTTTTATTGATGACGTCATTCAGTTGAATTACAAGTTCCTTGAGATGATATCCTTGTGTTTTGATAAATGATTGAACATGAGCCTGAACGCTGGCCATTAAAAAAGCTGCACTTATTCCTTTGCCTGAAACGTCCGCGATACAAGCTACCCAGCCATTATTTGGCGTTAAGAAAAAATCATAATAATCTCCGCCAACCTGACCGTGCGCATTGTAAAACGCATCAACTTTTAAGTTTTGACTTTGTGGAAGGTTTTTGGGAAGAAGTAGGTTTTGCATTTCTGCAGCCAATTGCAATTCTCGCTTAATGGCGGCTTGCACAATGGTTTGCTCAATCAGCTTTTTATTCTGAATAGCTACAACAAGAACCCCCGTAAGTGTCTGAACAAAACGCATGTGCTTCAAACTAGGACTCATTTCCATGAGTTCTTCTTCTCCATCACCTAGAATAACAAAAGCAATAGGGATTCCATCTTTTTCAATGGGAATTACTACGACATGTGAATCATCCAATTCAACGGTTTGAATTTTTAAAGTTGCATTGTTATACAATTCAACGACGTGGTTTTCCCATTGATTCAATTCTGCAAATCCATGCTGAATCCAACATGTAGGCTTTTCATCGAAAATGAAAAGTAAGATTTGAGGAATATGAAGTTGATCAGAAAGCGTGATTCGGTATTGATGAACAAGTTCATCAACCGATAAATTGGCATTGATTGCTTTTGTAATTTCTAACAACGACTGCAACTTATAATCGCGTTGTTTGATTTTATCTTTAAGTCTTCCCTCTGCCATGACCTCCGAAAGATGCAAAAAAAAAGCCCTCGTCTGAGGGCTTTCTAAATTATTTTTTTACTCGATCGTGGTATTGACCACTTGCGGTATCTACTCTGATAGTATCTCCTTCGTTGATAAACAAAGGTACTCTTACATCAACGCCAACATCCAAGGTTGCTGGTTTCATAGCGTTGGTGGCAGTGTCACCTTTCAAACCAGGTTCGGTGTAAGTGATGGTGTACTCAACCAATGAAGGTAAGTCACATGACATGGGTTGATCATCTTCTGCATTGAACATTACAATACATTTCATGCCTTCTTTTAAGAAGCCAGGAGCGTTAATCATTGCTTCTGGAATGGTGATTTGCTCATAATCGTCCAAATTCATGAAGTTATAAGAATCGTCTTTGAACAAGTATTGATATTCACGAGTTTCAATGCGAACAGTATCAATCTTCACTCCTGAGTTGAAGGTGTGGTCAATGATTTTTCCATTGTTCAAATTGCGCAATTTGGTTCTCACGAAAGCAGGTCCTTTACCTGGTTTAACGTGCAAGAATTCAATTACTTTGTAGATGTGTGTGTCCATTCGGAAACACATACCGTTGCTGATGTCTGCGGTTGTAGCTGCCATATTTTAAAAATTGCGTAGCAAATGTAAGGGAAAATAATCAAGGCTTGTATTCAACAGCACCTTCCAAAATGTAATTCATTTGGTAAACGTCGTCCCCATTCAATTTAAATTTTCCTTTGAACGTCAAACGTTCGTCTGTTTTGTATGCGCGGTGCTTGGAGGTAAATCTAATATCTACCACAGATTCTGGACCACCGCCACCACAGAAAAAGCAATTGGCATAAGGGTATCTAGAAACCACGTAAAAGCCGGCATCGTAATCAACAGGAATAACATAACCTGTAATGTAAACTTCTTTTCCTTCTAGTGCTTTGATACTGGCTCCAAAGGTGGGTTTCCAGTAATAGGCATCAAGTTCTTTGACATAAAGGTCTTTGAAAGTAACATCGGTAAGTGTCTTCCACGTTAGTTCGATGGGCGTTCCTTGAACATGATTGACCCGTTGCGGGTTTAAATGAAGACGCGGATTTTTTTGAAATGATTTTGGTTTTAATACCAAAATAGGTTCTGTACTTCCAAAAAGGGAACAAGACAAAAGCGATACAGATGTGAAAATGATGGCAATGATTTTTTTATTCATTTGCTAAAGTTTTTGATATGTCTAATTTGTAGGCTTGGTATGCGGGTATGGCGCAAGCCAATATCCCCCCAACAATGGTTGTGCCAACAAGGATAATTTCACCAATTGAGAAATCGGTGATTTGAAATTGATAATGGAAACTGTTGTTGAGTTGTTCACTCAGTATGCTTAGCCCTATTCTACTCAGGAAACCGCCTATAGTGATTCCGATGATTGTGGTGATGATACCTTCTAGTTGAATCAATGAGAATACGGTCCATTTGGAAGCTCCCATGCTTCTCATTAGAGCTAATTCAAATTTTCTTTTCTTCAGTGAATTGTACAATGAGACAAAAATACTGATGAATGAAAGCGCCATAATCAAGATGGCTATGGCTTGGATGGTATCCATGCCTAGTCCAAAGTTTTGGGATAGTCTATTTATTTCTATGGCGGGTAAGGCAAGTTGCATTTTAGAATCTTTGATCAAATTTGGCAAGATGATCTGTGCCATTGGGGTTCTTTTCTTAAGAAGATATGCTGTTACCTCTTTGTTGTCATTGGGTCCTACTTTAGGTGCATGGGCAGGGCGAAGCATCATCATGGGACCTTTTTTAATGGCCGGAATGGGCGCTTGTTGTAATGTGCTATCTGCTTCTACTGAAGCAACATTCTCTGTCGGTTCTTCTTCGTGCGCGTGCCAGATGGTTTCTACAGGAGTAAGGATAAGCTTGTCAATGACAGTTCCAGATTTTTCATAAATACCTACTACCGTGTATTCGTGGTGATGTGCATGTTCTTCGTCATTTTGCTCTTGGTCTAAACCATGGGTGCTCAGAAATTGATCCCCCAATTTAAGGCCAGTTGCTTGAGCGACTTCGGCGCCTATTGTGGCTTCGTATTCACCATTAAACTCATTGCCTTGCTTGAGTTTCATGTTGTAGTGCAAAGCGTAGTTTTTGTCTGTGCCCACAATACGCCATTGTTGGAAATTGTCCCCGTAGGCCAATGGAATCGCGGTTTCGATGGTTGGATTTTGGGTGATGATTTTGGCTTCACCCACTTTGATATTTCCAGTTGGTGCATCGACATGATACACATTGGCTAATATCAATTGTAACGGACTTCCCTTTGCACCCAGCACCATGTCGATGTCTTGGATGTTTTTATTGAATTGTTCAGTAGTTTGTTTTTCAACCAAAATGAGCATGGAAATAGCGCCAACACCAAATGCCAATAGGAGAATGCTCAAAGCAGAATCAAGCCATTGATGGCGAATATTTTTGATGGCAAGCTTTACGATATTCATAATCTTATGGCGTGTGAAATGGCGTTATTCCATCTGTGGTCATGGGTGACAACAATGAGCGAGGCGTTGTTGGCATTTGTAATAGATGTCAATAGCTCGATGACGCTTTCTGCATTTTTATTATCCAGTGCGCTTGTCGGTTCGTCGGCGAGTACCCATTTCGGTCCGTGAATGATCGATCGAATAATGGAAACACGCTGCTGTTCACCAATACTTAATTCATTGATGGGTTTCTGAATTTTGTGATCCAAATGGACGAGGGACAATAATTCTTTGGCTCTATTCTCATCTTGAATTTGTCCAGACAACATCAAGGGCATCATGAGATTTTCTAGTACACTCAGTGATGCAATGAATGCGGATGATTGGAAAATGACACCAATATTTTTTCCTCTGAATTGATCTCTTTGTGAGGTGGATAATGAGTTTAAGCTTGAATTATCAAAAAGAATATCACCTTGCGAAGGGGTTCTTAAGCCAGCCATTAAATGCAGTAATGTGGTTTTGCCACATCCACTCTCTCCCAAAATAAGACAGTTTTCCTTCTCTCCAATTTGAATATTGGGGAAATGAAGCATTTTGCTATTGGGGTATTGGTACCCGAGATTGCTTGAACTTAACACACAACAAATTTAGGTAATACCTGAGCGAAAAGTTTTGAAATGATGTGAAATGAATTTACCATTGCAAGATGAAAAAATGGTCAATACTTTTTTTCTTGAGCGGCAGTGTTGCTTTTGCTCAAGTTGAATCTAAATCCAATGTAAAAGAAGAGATTCTTTTTACAGTTGTTCAGAACAATGCGCATGGTCATGTTGAAGACCAGTGTCAGACGGGAACTTGTTGGAGTTTTGCCACAGTATCTTTCCTAGAAGCGGAAGTATTGCGTTTGAAGAAAACAGCGGTTGATTTATCTGAGATGGCCAATCCACGCTACATGTACAGCAAGAAGGTAGATTCGTATGTTCGTTTTCAAGGAAAACAGCAATTGGGTCCAGGCGGGTTGAGTCATGACGTCATCCAAGTGATGCGCGAGTATGGTGTAGTTCCAGAGTCTTCTTTTACTGGTTTTTTTAATGGCGCGAATACATACAATCACAATGTTATTGATGCCTACATGGAGAGTATTTCCAAGTTGGTTTTGGACAAGAAATTGAATGAAACCAACCCCGAATGGAAGGCTGGTGTAGAGGCATTGTTGGATACTTACATTGGTAAATTGCCTACACAGTTTGAATACAATGGCAAGAAGTATACGCCAGAGACCTTTAGAAACGAATTGGGTTTGAATCCCAATGATTATGTCCTTTTGACTTCTTTTAATCATCATCCTTTTTATTCTTCATTTGTTTTGGAAGTTCCAGACAACTGGTCAAAAGGGCAATACTATAATTTACCAATCAATGAGTTTCAAAGTGTCGCAGATAATGCTTTGAAATTGGGATATACCATTGCATGGGATGCAGATGTTAGTGAGCCAGGTTTTTCATTCAAAAATAATATGGCTTTGTTGCCCCAAACGCCGTTTAAGAAAGAAGAACTTTTCACACAGAAACCCAATGAGGTGCAGGTTACACAGGAAAGTCGTCAGGCTGATTTTGATTCGTTTGCAACAACCGATGATCATTTGATGCACATTGTGGGAACCAGTAAGGATCAATGGGGGAATTTGTATTATATCACCAAGAATTCTTGGGGAGAAAAGAATTCGGCCAAGGGATATCAGCATGTCTCTCAATCGTATTTCAGAGGCAAGACGGTTTGTATGGTGGTGCACAAGGATGCTGTTCCATCTGACCTTCGTAAAAAGATGGGAATATGATTCGTAAAATCCTGTTTTGGATTTTAAAGGCCATGGCCGTGTTTTTCGCGGTCACTTTTTTTTGGGCGTTGTTGTATCGATGGGTAAACCCTCCGATTACATGGTTGCATATTTCTGATCAAATCTTTCAGGAGGAGTCTTCAACATACCATTATGAATGGGTAGATGGTGAAGAGATTTCACCATACATGAAGCTCGCTGTGGTGAGCAGTGAGGACAATAATTTTATGACCCACAACGGGTTTGATTGGGAGGCCATTGAGAAGGCTAGGAAGTACAATGAGACGCATAAGAAGAAGCGCGGTGCTAGTACGATATCTCAGCAGACAGCGAAGAATGTTTTTTTATGGCCTTCACGTTCTTGGATTAGAAAGGGCTTAGAAGTTTATTTTACTTTTTTAATTGAGACATTGTGGAGCAAGGAAAGAATTTTAGAAGTGTATTTGAATGTGATTGAAATGGGACCCTGCACATACGGGGTTCAATCCGCAGCAAAGGAGTATTTCAATACCACTGCAGACAAATTGTCTCGGGAGCAATGTGCGTTAATTGCCTCATGTTTGCCCAATCCCAAGAAATTCCGACTTTCCAAACCTTCTCGTTACATGAAGAAGAGACAGGGCGTCATTTTACGGATGATGAATTGTTTGGGTGAAGATTATTTTGAGCGCAGCACAGATGAGGCGCCCAAGAATGAAGAGAAAGAAAATCAATTGATCAAGAAAATGGATGAGTTGATTGAGGACTTGAATGTTGTTCCCATAGAAACGGAAGAGGCAAAGGACACGATGAAAACGGTGACTTCTCCAGCAGATAGTTTGTAAATTCTTACAAGCTTGTAAACAAGGAATAGAGAAATATTGCGACGTTGATTTGTCAAAAATATTTCAATATGAAAACAACACA
>JACCDM011214662.1_pt1 | contig 15519 bp, 16 predicted proteins | sample 7445851 | NCBI WGS metagenome assembly JACCDM01 (sample SAMN15323438, study PRJNA562643) | freshwater metagenome | isolation source: river surface water | place: USA:Blue River Watershed | collected 2017-08-16
ACCAAACTGACGTTCAATCTGAGCAAGGGCTGTGTCTAGGGCTTTGGAACGATCTGATTGTGCTTTTTCTGTAGCTTTGTCATTACTTTTTTCAGTAGCCACTTCTTTCCTTTCGATGAAACGTCATATGACGTTGGTGTCGGTCCAGAAGGTACGGAGACCCACCGACGGCCCAAGCGCTTTGGAGGAAGGCTGTGGGCGGAAGGATGGAACCGCTCTGGTTGTGCAGGACTAAGGGTATACGAACATCTGTTCGAACACCATCTTAAGCGTTCGACACGCCGTTACTTGTGTGGAGCTGTCTGCTCTGGATGAGCCTTACAGACGGCTCTCCAGATCTCATCGGGCTCATGACCTGCGGCGAGCGCTTCGTTAACACTCTTGCTACCTAATTCAGAGAGCGCGATATCTGCGCTAAATGATGGCGCCCACTCTGGGCCAAAGCTTAAAAGGATTCGTTCTCGAAGATCAGAGATGCGCATGCAGAAGTTGTGCGCTCTGGGCTCGAGATTGCTCAGGACCCAAAGGTTGAAGCACTTGAGCCAATAACCATGCGATTGCGATACCTGCTTTTTCTTGTGTACCGAGTGCGCTCAGGAAGAATGAATCAATCGCCAGCCAAATCTTGTCTTCATTTCTCATCAACATCGTGGCAAGAATTGCAGGGTCATGCGAGCGCATTCCTGCCAATGCTTTGTCAGTGCTGATTGCGATTGAAAAATACTCGAGTAGTTCTGCTGGATTCTTTGGAGCGTTTTCAAAGAGTCGAATAATCTCACGGCTCAAAAGTGAGTATAAAACAGCGTCTTTATCGCGAAAATGGTTGTACAGAGTTGCTCGTGAAACTTCTGAAAGATCTGCAATATCAATCATTGCAAGATTCTTAATCCCCTGTGTTGCGATTATCTCTTTCGTAGCCGTTAAGAGTGCGGCTTCGGAACGAGAAGCCATGGCACCTTGAAGTGCGTACAAGTGAGCCACGATTACGCCGATTAAGCAGCGTCTACAACGCTTAGTGTTGCAACTTCAGTTGATTTAATGTGAGCAGACACATCGCTCATGACTGCTGAAAGATTTAAACCTAGGGCTGTGCAAATAGCAGCCAAAAGTTCGGAGGATGCTTCCTTTTGTCCGCGTTCTACTTCTGAGAGATAGCCGAGGGAAACTCGGGCATCACGAGCAACGTCTCGAAGTGTGCGAGATTGCTCTGTGCGGGCAGCGCGAAGGGTTGTGCCTACTGCAACACGTAATAACATCGCTCCCCCTCTAGCCTTATTTAGTCTCTAGCCCTAATTAATCTCTAGCCCTAAGGATACGCGCAAATGTGCCAATCGCGCTTGCGACAGTCCCACTTCGAATGTTTTCGCGCTCGCCATCTAGGGCCAATTGAATGCTCTGGGTTACGGGCCCGGCAATGGCCACCCACACTGTTCCTGCGGCAACGCCATCAGATGCATCAGGACCTGCAACTCCTGTAGTTGCTATTGCCCACGTTGTTTTGAATTTTTCAAGAGCGCCTCGCGCCATGTCAAATGCCACTTCTTCGCTGTACACAGTCTTTGTCTTTATCAAATCAGCAGAGACACCTAAGTGAGATTGCTTTACCTCGCTGTGATACGCAATTGATCCACCAACATAAATATCTGAAGAGCCCGGAACGCTGGTGATTGCATAACCCAATCCCCCGCCAGTAATTGATTCAGCTGTGCTAAGAGTTTCATTTCGCGATTTCAAACTTGCAATTACATCTTTCATTGCAGAAGTAACTTCAGATGCATTGCTCATGAAATTCCTTTCGCGTTACTTGCCGGGCTTAAAGGCTGAGTAGACGTAATGCGCTCCGGTGACAAGAGTTAAAATTATAGCAACGGCCATAAAGCTATCTCTAAACCAGAACATATTTTCGCTAAGTGGCAGCACATAGAAGCCAACTCCAAATCCTTGGAATAGCGCCTTTATCTTTCCCCCGCGATTAGCTGGGATCACCCCTCGTTTAATCACGGCTAATCTGAATAATGTAATTCCGATTTCACGCGACATAATGACAATTGTGATCCACCAAGGCATACGACCAAGAATTGATAGCGAAACCATTGCAGTTCCGATCATTGCTTTATCCGCGATTGGATCTAAGAATTTACCGAATTCAGTGATTGTATTTCGGCTGCGAGCAAGATTTCCATCCAAAATATCGCTCAAACCCAGAACGAAAAATATCCACCAAGAGATAATCTGCCAAGTTGGATCATCACCGCCATTTTTAAAGAGCGCATATGCACCGAGTGGCAAGAATGCAATCCGCAAACTTGTGATGACATTAGGGGTTAGAAAGCCGGGAAGTTTCATACTGCTTCTGCCACCAAATCTGCGCCAATACTTTCAATCACCACAGCATCAACATACTCGCCCACTTTAAAATTTGTCCCGATAAATGAAGTTGTTCCGTCTACTTCAGGACCTTGATGGGCGGCCCTTCCCTCTTGCAATTCGGCATCTTCAATCAAAACCCGTACGCGTTGGCCTATTCTCATCCGTGCACGCTCTGAAACCATTTCATCTGCCAGGCTTGATAGTGATTCAACGCGCTGGGCAATAACTTCAGGTTCTAACTTATTTGCAAGTGAGAGCGCCTCTGTGTTGTCTTCATCGGAGTAACCGAAAATTCCAATTGCATCTAGTTGTGCATTTGTAATGAATTCTGCAAGCCCATCAAAATCTTCTTGGGTTTCACCTGGAAAACCAACAATGAAGTTAGATCGAATTCCAGCTTCTGGATCTAGTGCTCGAATTTGAGTGATGAGGTGTAGGAACTTTTCACTGTCACCAAATCTGCGCATCGCACGAAGAACTGTTGGGCTAGTGTGTTGAAATGAAAGATCAAAATAAGGAGCGGTTTTTTCAGTTGAAACCATGGCTTGCAATAATGATGGGCGCATTTCTGCTGGCTGCAGATATGAGAGTCGGACTCGCTCGACACCTGCAATCGCTGCTATCTCGGGAAGAATCGTCTCCATCAAGCGCAAATCACCTAAATCTTTTCCGTACGAGGTTGTATTTTCGCTCACAAGAAATAATTCTGTAACGCCGTTTTCGGCTAACCACTTTGCTTCTTCTAAAATCTCAACTGGTCTCCTTGAAACAAAGGAACCTCGAAAATACGGTATCGCGCAGAATGAGCATCGACGATCGCATCCTGATGCAATCTTTAGTGGTGCCCACGGAGCATTGCCAAGACGTTTGCGAAATAAGGTACCCCCCGCTCCAACCTTGGACGAAAACTCTTCATCTCGCACAGCTGCTCTTTCAACTGGAGCAATTGGAAGCAAGGATCTGCGATCTCGCGGAACGTGTGGCGTGTGCGAGTTTCCAGAGACAATAGATTGCAATCGCGCAGATATGTCTTTGTAATCATCGAAACCTAAAATTGCATCTGCTTCAGGCAACTCTTCTGCCAGCTCTTGACCATAACGCTCTGCCATGCAACCAACAGCAACAACTGCGCGAGTGACGCCGTGGCCTTTTAAGGAGTTAGCTTCGAGCAAAGCATCTAGCGAATCCTTTTTTGCAGATTCAATAAAGCCACAGGTATTAACTAGTGCAACTTCTGCTTTTTCGACATCATCGACGAGGATCCAACCATCGGCAGCCAAACGCCCAGCTAGCTCTTCGGAATCAACTTCATTACGGGCACAGCCAAGGGTGACTACTGCAACTGTGCGACTCATTGGGGTGATGTTACAGGTTATTGCTTAAAGTTATGAAGTAACCCCATATGTAAGGGAAACAACTTGGCCTTCACTGCCAATTTGTTCGGGAGCTTTCCCATTTACTGAGACTTCAACTGCTCCTGCGTTGCCAGCTTTCATGCTAATTCGTGTTGTTGCGCTGAAATTTAGCGTCTGCCCATTTCGTACTTGTCCACTGTACAACGTTGTTCCATTTGAATCCGAAACAAATAACCACGAGTTTCCACGTACAGCTGAAACACTTACAGAGACACCAGTACCCGAAGAATATGTATCACGGACAGTTGTAGGTGTGGCTGTCGAATCTGGCGTGGGTGCTGCTTCACTAGGTTCTGATGGTTGCGCGGTAGCGGATTCAGAAGCAACAACTTCTGGAGTACTGACAGTTGTTGTCTCTGAATTAGAAATAATTATTTGAACCGCAGCAAGAAGAGCCAATGTTGAGAGCGAGATTCCAGCCAATGTTTTCCAAGAAATGGTTTTCTTATCAACTGGATTTGTCATTACATTGTTTTCAGCCAACATCTCTTGAATACGGCGTGGTTGCATAGATTGTTCATTTTCATACAATTCAAGAAGTAATTGAGGATCCATTTTGATTTGTGGGGCAATGTTTCTTAAATGTCCGCGTGCATAAGTTTCACCACCGCATTTTGTAAAATCATCACTTTCAATTTCTTTGAGTAATCCCGCACGAATACTTGTGCGTTCAGAAAGGTCGTCAATACTTAGACCCGCATCAATGCGGGCCTGGCGAATGACTGAACCTAATGACATATAACCTCAAAAAAAATTACGTGGGGGCAAACTTCTCTGTCCAATGTTAGACCCGCAAGGACTAGTTCGAAAGCCTCGATGCCATTTCAGGGGTCATTTCACCCCAACATCTCACGCCGAAGAAATGAATTCTTAGTAATCGCGAAGGGTTGCAAGCACTGAATCGAGTTCGTCTGGTTTGACCAACACAGTGCGCGCTTTGGAGCCTTCAGATGGTCCGACAATTCCACGCGACTCCATGAGATCCATCAGCCTTCCAGCTTTTGCAAAACCAACTCGTAATTTTCTTTGCAACATTGATGTAGAACCAAATTGCGTTCCGACAACTAGCTCAACAGCTTGTAACAAAATATCTAAATCATCCCCAATATCTTTATCAACTAATTTTGCTGCAGAAACTGGAGCTGTTACATCTTCTCGATATCTCGGTGACAGTTGTTTCTTAACATGAGTAGTGACAGCTTCAATCTCTCTTTCAGATACGTACGCACCTTGAATTCTTATTGCCCTGCTTGCTCCCATAGGAATAAAGAGTGCATCACCTTGTCCAACTAATTTTTCTGCACCAGGACTATCCAAGATCACCCGACTATCCGCCAATGATGAAGTAGCAAATGAGAGACGCGAAGGAACATTTGCTTTAATCAAACCAGTGACAACATCAACACTTGGTCGCTGTGTTGCAAGAACAAGGTGAATACCTGCAGAACGAGCAAGCTGAGTAATTCGCACAACCGACTCTTCAACTTCACGCGCTGCAACCATCATCAAATCTGCAAGCTCATCAATTATTACTAGCAAGTAGGGGTACGGCTCAACTATTCGATCACTGCCTGGAGGCGGAACAACCTTGCCTGCCCGAACTGCTTTGTTGAAATCATCAATATGTCTGAATCCAAATGTTGAGAGATCTTCATAACGTAGGTCCATTTCGCGGACAACCCACGTAAGGGCGTCAGCTGCCTTCTTTGGATTAGTAATAATCGGAGTTATTAAATGTGGAATTCCTTCATATGCAGTTAACTCAACGCGCTTTGGGTCAATGAGAACCAAACGAACATCATCTGGAGTAGCACGCATCAAAATAGAAGTGATCATTGCGTTAATCATTGAAGACTTACCTGCACCAGTTGCACCTGCTACAAGCAAGTGAGGCATTTTCGCTAAGTTTGCACAAACAAAATTACCTTCGACATCTTTGCCAAGTGCAACCAACATTGGATGGTGATCTTGTCCGGCAACACTTGATCTCATGACATCGCCTAAAGCGACTATTTCACGGTCTGCATTTGGAATTTCAATACCAACCGCAGATTTACCCGGAATTGGTGAAAGTATGCGAACGTCACTGCTTGCTACCGCATAAGAAATGTTCTTTGCCAAAGCTGTAATTCGCTCAACTTTCACAGCATTACCAAGTTCAACTTCATAGCGAGTGACCGTTGGTCCTCGCATGAATCCCGTCACTTCGGCATCAATCTCAAACTGCTTGAATACTTCGGTCAAAGATGCAACGACACCATCATTAACTTTGCTCTTTGCTTTGGCAGCCGGCCCAGTTCTTAGAATATCCGCAGGTGGAAGTTCGTAGTGTGAATCACTTGAAAGCAGGAGCTGAACAGGTCTGGCGTCTTTATTGACAGGTGCAACTGTTGGCTTGGGTAATGCAACAGTGAACTCTTCATCAAAATCTTCTTCGTCTAACTCTTCTTCTTCCTCATCGACAGGAGCATTCCAATCGGCGACAACAGGGGATTCAAATGGTGGTGTTTCTGAGATTTCGAACTCTTCGTCGCTTTCGCGTCTGGCGGGCTTGCGATCCCACAACCAACGCACTGCTCCAGAAATTCTAGAAAACACTTCAGATGCTGGAGTCGCTGTGACAACCAGAATTCCAAATATGAATAAGGCAACAAGCACAGGATACGTCAGCATGGATGTCATCAACGCAACCAGTGGTGTTGATACCGCGTATCCGATCCAGCCTCCACCTTCTCGAATAGCGGTCGCACCTGTACCAGAAGAACCGTTGAGTAAATGTGCCAATCCATTTGCACTAATTAACAACGTGATTGTTCCAACAATAATTCGACCAGTTGCAGCCTTTTCATCTGGCACTCTAAATAATCTGATAGCAAAATAAACAAGTACAAGTGGTGCGATAAATCCGATTCGACCAAAAGCTCCGTACACAAATGAATAGACCGCTCGACTTACAACATTATCTGCATGTAACCATGCACCAGCGCCTGCAATTATTGCTAAGACCAAAAGAGCAAATGCGGCGCCGTCTCTTTGATGAGTGGGATCAAGATCTTTAGCCCCGCGTGCAACAAAACGAACTGAGCTACCTAGAGCTTTTGCAATACCTCGCCAAAATCCGCGAAGTCCACGACCAAAGGCATTGCCTACTTTGGCACGCTTGCTAGAACTGCTCTTTTTCTTAGCCACACTAATTATCGTAATTGCTAAGCAATTACAGAGATGGCAGGCGCGCCGACTTAAAGAATGTTCGAAATTCTAAACCTCAATAACTAGCGGAACAATCATTGGGCGACGACGGTGCTTTGCGCCAACCCATCCCCCAATTGTTCGACGAACTACTTGAGATAGTTGATGTGTTCCATTGATGCCTTCAACCACCGCGGCAGCAAGTGCTTTTTCAATATCAATTTTTACTTCATCAAATAAGGATGCATCTTCAGCAAAGCCACGTGCGTGAATGTCTGGGCCAGCAACAATTTTTCCACTCTGTGAATCAATGACGACAACAACGGAAATAAATCCTTCTTCTCCCAAAATTCTTCGATCCTTCAATGACGATTCAGTAATGTCTCCAATACTCTGACCGTCAACAAAAACGAATCCACATGGAACTCCACCAACAACTTGTGCGACGTGATCAACTAAATCAACAACGACACCATTTTCGATAACAATTGTGTTTTCGCGAGCAACGCCGGCATTAATTGCGATCTCCGCATTGGCTTTGAGATGACGCCATTCTCCGTGAACCGGCATTACGTACTTCGGTTTTACTATGTTGTAGCAGTAGAGCAACTCGCCTGCAGCAGCATGGCCTGAAACGTGAACCATTGCGTTGGCTTTGTGGACCACTTTGGCACCAAAGCGTGTCAGTTCATTGATAACTCGAAATACTGAGTTTTCGTTTCCTGGAATTAAAGATGATGCCAAAATAACTGTATCGCCATCACCTACTCGAATTTGGTGATCACCATTTGCCATACGAGACAGCGCAGCCATCGGCTCACCCTGCGAACCAGTGCAAATCAAGACGACATTGTCATCGTATGAATCTAACTCTTTTGCATCAAACAAAATATCGCTTGGAATGTTTAAATATCCGAGATCACTCGCTATGCCCATATTGCGAACCATCGAACGTCCGATGAAGGCAACTTTGCGTTTATGAATAGCAGCCGTATCAATCACCTGTTGAATACGGTGCACATGAGATGAAAACGACGCCACAATGATTCGGCGTTGTGTAGATCTAAATACTCGATCGAGTACAGGCATGATCTCTCGTTCAGAAGCTGTAAATCCTGGTACATCCGCGTTTGTTGAATCAACTAGAAAGATGTCAACACCTTCATCACCCAAACGTGCAAAGGTTCTTAAATCTGTAATGCGCCCATCTAATGGCAATTGGTCCATCTTAAAGTCGCCAGTGTGCAGAACACGACCAGCAGGCGTATTGATAACAATTGCAAGTGCATCTGGAATTGAATGGTTTACTGCCACGAATTCGAGATCAAATGGTCCAATATCTTCTTGACCGCCTTCACGCACTTCTCGAGTTAATGGCGTAATTCTGTGCTCTTTTAACTTCGCAGTAATCAAGGCAAGGGTAAGAGCTGAGCCATAAATAGGAATATCACCACGTTCGCGGAGTAAATACGGCACTGCACCAATGTGGTCTTCATGTCCGTGTGTCAGAACTATTGCAATAACATCGCTTAGGCGATCTCTGATGTATGAAAAATCCGGAAGAATTAGATCAATTCCTGGTTGATTCTCTTCAGGAAATAACACACCACAATCGATAATTAATAGTTTTCCATTGCATTCAAAGACGGTCATGTTGCGACCAATCTCAGCTAATCCCCCTAAAGCAACAATGCGAAGTGCACCTGGGGCTAATTTAGGTGGAGTTCCGAGTTCTGGATGCGGATGTGTCATGAGCGAAGAGTTACGCCACCTGCGCGTAAGTCTTCACGCAACTGTGCAATTTGTGCATCCGTTGCATCTACTAAAGGTAAGCGCGTATATCCGCCAGGTAGCCCCATCAAATTAAGAGCTGCTTTAGTCAAAATCGCACCTTGCGTGCGGAAAGTTCCAGTGAAGACTGGTAGAAGTTTTTGATGAATTTCAAGTGCACGTGCAGTGTTTCCAGCAAACCACGAATCGAGTAATTCGCGTAAATCTTTTCCAACAGTGTGTCCACACACTGAAACAAAACCAACTGCGCCAACTGAAAGCAACGGCAAATTCAAAATATCATCACCCGAATAAACTGGGATTCCACATCGTTTGATGACCCATGACGTAGAAGCGACATCTCCTTTGGCATCCTTTAGAGCAACAATGCGAGGGTGCTCAGATAATTTCACGATCGTATCTGGCTCTATTTGCATTCCTGTACGCCCTGGAATGTCGTACAACATAACCGGCAAATCTGCGGCATCTGCAATTGCGCGAAAATGTGCTTCGATTCCGGCTTGTGGTGGTTTGTTGTAGTACGGGGTGACAACTAACAAAGCATCTGCGCCAGCTCGTTGTGCTCGCAGTGCTTGCTCAACGGAGTGCGTTGTTTCGTTATTTCCAGCACCTGCAACAACTTTTGCTTTTCCTTCGACGGCTTCCTTTACAACTTTAATAATCTGATCTTTTTCGTCATCGCTCGTCGTTGGTGCTTCACCAGTTGTTCCATTAACGATGATCGCATCGTGGCCCGTAGAAAGAAGGTGTTTGGCCAAAGTTGCAACGCCATCCCAGTCAATTGATAAATCCTTCTTAAACGGAGTTACCATCGCTGTAGAAAGCCGACCGAATGGCGCTGGCGTTGTCATGGGCTAAGGCTATCGCCTAGTTAGGGCGCGATGCGTCCAGATTTCTCAAATGCCTTATGCGTAAGAGGCATTAATTTTGCAAATTCTGCTTCCATTTTCTCAGCGACCATCTCGATTTCTCGTTGCGGATAACTTGGGAAGTGCGATCCATCTCGAGATGTTCGAAGGGATAGGAAATTCATGAGTGCACGTGAATTCATGCTCACATACATTGATGAGTACAGACCAACTGGCAAAACTACTCGAGCAACTTCGCGAGCGATTCCTGCATCTAGCATTTTTTGATACTGCTCGTAAGCAACAACATAAGCTTCCTTCATAGCAGTAACGGAGGTTTCATACTGCTCTGGTGTGCCATCAACAAATGTATAGGCACCAGTTTTGCCAACTTGAATTAGTTTGCGCTCTTTGTCTGGAATATAAAAAACAGGTTTCAATTCGCGATATCGACCACTCTCTTCGTTATATGAAGCAATACGGTGGCGCATGAATTCGCGGAAGACAAAAATAGGGGCCGAAACAAAGAAGGTCATCGATGTATGTTCAAATGGTGAGCCATGGCGCTCACGAGCTAAATAATTAATCAAGCCCTCTGAGCGCGCAGGATCTTCTCCGATTTCATCCATCGATTGTTCGCCAGCAGTAGATACACGAGCTGCCCAAATTACATCGGCATCGCTGGCACTTGCTTTAACGAGTTCTACTGTTACATCACTTTTAAAGACGATATCGGACTCACTCATGGTGCGACCTTATCTATTAGGCGCTTTGTGCAGTTGGATTTATACGGCAGAATGCGGGTGTGTCTAGAGTCTCTTCCCCCACATTTCGCGACTCTCTCAGCGTATCCGTCACAGTGGGTGCCTATGGCGTTGCATTTGGTGCAGCCGCAGTTGCAAATGGATTTAGTGTTTTGCAAAGTTGTTTGCTCTCTCTTTTAACTTTTTCTGGCGCTTCACAATTCGCTGTTATTGGAGTGATGGGATCTGGTGGCAGTGCGCTCAGTGCAATAGCTACGGCTTCATTACTGGGTAGTCGAAATGGTTTGTACGGAGTACTCATGGCTCCGATACTTAAGGTGCGAGGACTTAAGCGAATCGTTGCGGCTCACATCACTATTGATGAATCGACGGGCGTAAGTCTTTCTCAAGAACCGCGGGGCCTTCAAGCGATGCGCGAAGGTTTTTGGCTTACCGGTTTTGGTGTTTTTATTTTTTGGAATCTCTTTACTCTTGCTGGCGCAATTGGTGCCAAAGCAATGGGTGATCCATCTGCGTGGGGATTAGATGCTGCAGTACCTGCTGCGTTTTTAGGTCTGGTGTGGCCACGCCTTAAGAGCTCAACAGATAAATCTCTTGCAATCGTTGCTGCAGTTTTTGCAGTTGCAACAACTCCTTTCTTGCCTGCTGGATTACCAATTATTGGAACCGCACTGTTAGCTATTGCCGCAGGTCTGTGGGTTAAGAAATGAATAACGCTCTGTGGATTGCAGTGATTGGCACCAGTGTTATGGCCTTTAGCATGAAGTTTGCGGGCCATAGTGTTCCTGAGAGATTGCTGTCACACCCTCTAATCAAACGAATAAATCTGCTTATTCCAATTGCATTATTGAGTGCACTGGTCGCGGTTCAAAGCGTCACAACAAAGAGCGCCATAGTTATCGACCATAGATTGGCTGGTTTAGCTGCAGCGATTCTTGCCCTCGTATTAAAGGGATCTTTTCCGATTGTAGTTTTAAGCGCAGCTATAACGTCGGCTTGCGTGTATAACTTTTTCTAAATAATTGAAAGAGATTTCAACTTTGCCGTTAAGTCCATATCAGATGGCTCAGTGAGATGCGTTCCATCTGAAAATACAATCACCGGGATTGATTGTGCTCCACCATTGATTTCGCGAACTTTATCCGCTGCACTCAGATCTGCTTCGACATCAATGTTCGTGTACTCAACACCTAACTCGGCGAGCAATCTCTTTGATCGACGGCAATCCCCGCACCAATCAGCGCCGTACATAGTTATTTGATCTTTAGACATGGCATCTTCCTTTACATAAATTTATCTAGGCCATGTGTTAGGCCAGGATTTTTTACAACGCTTCTAATGCCAAGTAGTACTCCAGGCATAAAACCTGCACGATCAAGTGAGTCGTGTCGAATGGTCAGAGTTTCCCCAACTCCCCCAAATAAAACCTCTTGATGCGCAACTAGACCTTGCGCACGAATTGAATGAATTGGAATATCTCCGACTTTGCTACCACGCGCACCATCGAGTGATTGCTTGGTCGCATCCGGCATTGGATTCATTGAAGATTCTTTGCGGGCTTGCGTCATTAATTCTGCTGTGCGCGCTGCTGTTCCGCTAGGTGCATCCACTTTCGCTGGATGATGCATTTCAACAATTTCGGCTGATTCGAAGTAGCGTGCAGCTTTTGTGGCAAACTCCATCATCAGAACTGCACCGATAGCAAAATTTGGTGCGATTAGTAGACCAACTTTTGGATGTTTAGCTAATTCATTGGTGAGTGAATCGATACGAGTCTGATCAAAGCCTGTTGTACCGACAACTGCATGGATGTCATTGTTGATCAAAAACTGCAAATTCTTCATGACGCTATCCGGAGTGGTGAAATCGACGACAACTTCTGCCTTATTGCTCACTAATTGCTCTAAAGAATCTCCAAGATCAAGTTGCGCAACGAGTTCAAGATCTGAAGTGTTAGTTACCGCTTTAACAACTTCTGCGCCCATTCGACCACGAGCGCCAAGCACACCAACGCGTATGCGTGAACTCATCGTGTACTTCCTTTCGCAAGAACCTTCTCGAAATGCGCTTCGTTTTTATATGGACCTACAACTCCAAGGGTAGGCGTTTTTGTTAGAAACTCGTTGGCAATTACGCGAATATCTTCAGGTGTTACGCGTGCAACAGCCTTAAGAATTTCATCAAAGCCCATGATTTCGCCGTAAACAATCTCGCTCTTGCCGATTCGGCTCATGCGTGAACCGGAATCTTCTTGACTCAAAACTAGGGATCCCCGAACTGCGCCCTTAGCTCGCTCGATCTCTTCGTGTGACATGCCATTTTCTGACACATCAGCGAGAACTTCCTGAATAATGTTTACAACTTCTATTGCTTTAGTTGGATTACAGCCTGCATAAAAACCAATTTGGCCCGATCCGGCAAATTGTTGAGCGTATGAATACACAGAGTATGCAAGACCGCGCTTCTCGCGAATTTCTTGAAACAAGCGAGATGACATTCCGCCACCAAGGGCAGCAGATAGAACGCCCATTGTGAAACGGCGATCATCATTTCGAGTAACACCCTCCATGCCGTAAAACATGTGAGCCTGTTCGCTCTTGCGATAAATGATTCCTACTCGACCTTGCTTACCCCGTTTGATTGGAGTATTTGGTCTGATTTGTGGAGTACCGCTGACGTCTAAGTAATCATCGCGAGATAGCGCTTCTTCGACCATGGCGACTACTCGTTTGTGTTTAATATTTCCTGCAACTGCTACAACCAAATCTTGCGGCAAATAGCGTTTCTTGTAATAGTTAAAGACGCTATTGCGGGACATGTTATTGATTGAATCAATGGTTCCAAGAATTGGACGGCCTAAAGGAGTATCTCCGTAATACGTTTCTGCGTAAAGATCATGAACTAAATCACTTGGATCATCATCGCGCATTGCTATTTCTTCGAGCACAACTTTGCGTTCGGCATCAACATCTTCTGCTGTGACAATCGATGAAGTTATCAGATCTGAGATTACATCGACAGCCATCGGAAGATCAGAATCAATCACCCGCGCATAGAAACAGGTGTACTCCTTGCTTGTAAATGCGTTCATTTCGCCACCAACAGATTCGATGGCAGAAGAGATTTCCAATGCATTTCTACGTTTCGTGCCTTTAAACAAAAGGTGTTCTAAAAAGTGAGAAGCACCAGCAACGGCTGGTGCTTCATCACGAGAACCGACATTTACCCAGATGCCAACGGCTGCACTTCGAACTGAAGATACTTCTTCAGTAACGATGCGCAGACCGCTAGGCAATACTGTGCGACGAACTGACATTTATTCGGCTGATGCCGCGCCTTCTTCAAGTACAGGAACGAGTGAAAGCTTTCCCTTTGGATCGATTTCACCAATTTCAACCTGAATCTTGTCGCCGACCTTCATAACTTCTTCAAGATTTTCAATGCGCTTTCCGCCGTGCATCTTGCGAATCTGCGAGACGTGGAGCAAGCCATCTTTTCCTGGAAGTAGTGAAATGAATGCACCAAATGCTGCGAGCTTTACAACAGTTCCGAGGTAGCGTTCGCCAACCTCCGGCATTGTTGGATTAGCAATTGCATTAATTTGTGCGCGAGCAGCTTCAGCTGATGGACCATCGGTTGCGCCGATATAAATTGTTCCATCATCTTCAATTGAAATATCTGCGCCTGTTTCATCTTGAATCTGGTTGATGATCTTGCCCTTAGGGCCGATTACCGCACCAATTTGATCAACTGGAATCTTTACAGAAATGATTCGTGGAGCAAATGGACTCATCTCATCCGGTGAATCAATTGCTTCATTCATTACATCAAGAATCGCTAGACGCGCTTCTTTAGCTTGTAGAAGTGCACCAGCAAGAACAGACGCTGGGATTCCATCGAGCTTTGTATCTAATTGAAGCGCTGTCACGAAGTCTTTAGTTCCGGCCACCTTAAAGTCCATGTCACCGAATGCATCTTCAGCACCGAGAATGTCTGTGAGTGCAACGTATTCAACTTTGCCATCAACATCATCTGAGATCAGACCCATTGCAATACCTGCAACTGGTGCACGTAGTGGGACTCCAGCGTTTAGAAGTGCAAGTGTTGATGCGCAAACAGAACCCATAGAAGTCGAACCATTTGAACCAAGTGCTTCTGAAACCTGACGGATTGCGTAAGGAAACTCTTCGCGAGTTGGAAGAACTGGCACAAGTGCACGTTCTGCCAGGGCGCCATGGCCAATTTCACGGCGCTTCGGAGTTCCTACGCGACCTGTTTCACCAGTTGAATATGGTGGGAAGTTGTAGTTGTGCATGTAACGCTTGTGATTTTCAGGATTGAGAGTATCGAGCTGTTGCTCCATCTTAAGCATGTTAAGAGTTGTAATACCGAGAATCTGAGTCTCTCCGCGTTCGAAAATAGCAGAACCATGAACGCGAGGAATTACTTCAACTTCGGCAGAGAGTGGGCGAATATCGCGCAATCCACGTCCATCGATACGAATCTTCTCACGTAGTACACGCTGGCGAACTAATTTCTTAGTTAGCGAACGAAACGCAGCAGGAACTTCCTTTTCGCGTCCTTCAAATTGAGCACTTACTGACTCTTTAACAGAGGCACTAATTTCATCAATCTTTGTTTCGCGTTCTTGCTTTCCTGAAATGGTCAGTGCCTTCGCTAGATCATCTTTAGCTGCCTTTTCAACGGCTGCAAAAACATCATCTTGATAATCCAAGAAGACTGGGAATTCAGCAGTTGGCTTTGCAGCAACCTTTGCAAGCTTTGATTGCGCATCGCAAAGTACCTTAATAAATGGCTTTGCAGCATCGAGGCCTTGTGCGACAACTTCTTCTGTTGGAGTTGGCGCTCCACCCTTAATGAGATCAATTGTTTGTGAAGTTGCTTCTGCTTCAACCATCATGATTGCGACGTCGTCTTTAGTTACGCGACCAGCAACAACCATGTCAAAGACAGCCTTATCTAGCTGCGAATGATTTGGGAATGCAACCCATTGTCCGTCAATTAATGCAACGCGTACGCCGCCAATTGGTCCAGAAAATGGAAGTCCTGCCAGTTGTGTTGACATTGAAGCGGCGTTAATCGCAATCACGTCGTACATGTGATCAGGATCTAGAGCCATAA
>JACCDM011213903.1_pt1 | contig 15514 bp, 11 predicted proteins | sample 7445851 | NCBI WGS metagenome assembly JACCDM01 (sample SAMN15323438, study PRJNA562643) | freshwater metagenome | isolation source: river surface water | place: USA:Blue River Watershed | collected 2017-08-16
ACATCGACTTTGACCTCCGCGGAAGGTTCGACAACAGGAGTTGGCTCAACTTTGGCCTCTGCGGAAGGTTCGACAACAGGAGTTGACTCAACTTTGGCCTCTGTTGGGGGTTCGATGACATCAACTTTGGCCTCTGTTGGGGGTTCGATGACATCAACTTTGGCCTCTGCGGAAGGTTCGACAACATAAGTTGGCTCAACTTTGGCCTCTGCGGAAGGTTCGATGACATCGACTTTGGCCTCTACTTGTGGTTCGGCAACAGGAGTTGACTCGACTTTAGCTTCTGCTTGCGGTTCGGCAACAGGAGTCGGCTCGACTTTAGCTTCTACGGAAGGTTCAGCGACAGGTTCAACTTTGGCCTCTGCTTGTGAGCTACTCTCAGCGTTGATGTCAATACCAAACTCCTGTTGAATCTCTGCAACAAATACTGGATCTGGTTCGATTTCAGACATTTTCTGTGCTATATTATATCAAAGCAAAATGCTTTCCGCGATAATCGCAATCCTCACCGTGTGTTTGTGCCTCTATCTATTCTTCCTCTGGCTCGAAAAAAGTTCCACGCTCTGGCAGGTACGCGAAATCTCAGGCATCGAATCAACCGAATTCAAGGAATCGACCAAACTACCGAGGGTCCCTTCCATCGCGTGGAAGTACGCGAAGTTCAAGTGGGAGTACATCAAGGCGCGAAACAGCGCCATGAATCCGTGAAACTCACTCATTGAAAGGATAGTCGATCCGTTCGTGCAAACGATAATGGTACATCCGCATGTGTTCGATCCCGATCTTAGAAATGTCATCTGTATCAATATCAATCTCGAACAATGGGAAGACACCCGGGAGATTCCTCTCCTGACGAGCAAAGATGTCCACATGATTGTCGTAAATGTGGAAATCACCGACATGCCACTGCATTTCGCCGGGAGCGTAGCCTGTTACAGCACAAAGCATTCGTACAAACAGTGCAATCTGAAAAATGTTCCATCCAGCCGCGGTACAGCTATCACTACTGCGTTGCGTCGCCATACATGACAATTCATTGTTCTCGACCCAAAATTGGTATGAATGCAGACAAGCAGGGATTGCCATCAAGTGTTCATCCGCTGGATTGAACATTGTTACCATGTGCCGCCGACCATGCGGCTCAGTTCGCAAGGAATGTACAAGTCGCGTCAACTGATCTAGTCCTTGGCCAGTGTAGTCTGTATGACAGTCAACATATCGAGCACCGAAGTGCCTAAGTTGGAATCCGTAAGCAGCACCCATATCTCCTTCTGGTAGGTGCCCCAAGCCTCGTTTTTGCAAAAATGCACTTGTGGTTTGCTTTGACCATCCACGAAATCCCTGTGCCTCGAGAAGTTTCGTGTTTGTTTGGCCGCTAAGATAAAACAACATCTCTCGAGCTGCCAATTGCCATGCGAGTTTGCGCGTGGTCATCACTGGCATCCTTCCATGCTTCAGGCAAAACTTGAACGTGTGTCCGAAAGACCTCCGCGTGTTGATCGATCGACCAGGTGTACTTGGTTTGGCACAAAGTTTGCGAATGGCATCGATCACAGCCATCTCTTCGACATTGATTCGGCGCCAAATTGTGATGTGACCTCTGTGGATGTTCCATGATTCTGCAGCGATCCAACCACAACCTTCAAACTCCAGTTTCATTTTTTCCTCTGCAACATCCGACTTGATTTGATCAGGGTGGAGCACTGTGTGGGCAAACTCGTAAATCATATTGCGGTCCAAGAACCACTGGAGAATCCGTGGTCCTCCAACTACAATACCCTGATACAAATCCGAATTTCGGTAGAAATCATTGATTTGAGTGATTGCTTTGGCTTCGGCATTCATTTCCGTAGGAACGAAATCTCGGCTGTGTGTCACGACTAGCATAGGCCTTTCAGCAAGGCGAGGCAAATGCTGATACGTAGTTTTTCCCATGATTAGAGTGGAACCCTTGGTGTACTCTTTGAAGTGCTTGAGATCATCAAGATTTGGCTCCCATGGCATTCCGGTTCGAGCGGCATTCGCAAATGCCCCATCGGTTGTCGTCGCAAAACAAGCGCGATACATCTTTTATGCTTGGTATATCTTCACTTTTTAACGAATGGAATAGCAAAAAAGTCAATCGCACCTTTTCAAATACCGATAAAGCATGAGCGACGTGCAGGCTGAGGCATTCGGGGAATGTATGCGACACTATAATATGGTCTTTCAATTTTAAGACGTGTTACGTGCCTATGCTTCGTTTCGCGCCGCTTCGCGTCGCTGCTACGGGCCCGCTTCGCGGAGCCCTTCGCGGGCATCGTTCCGTGGCTTCGCCACTACACTCCGCCCCTCCGAACCGCTTCGCGGTTCTCCGGCCGGCGATGCCAAAAGAAGGTACTTAGAGTGCCATAGCGTCGTGCGCCGGAGATGCCGCAGGCATCGACAAAGAAGACACTTAGAGTGGCCTAGCGTCATGCATGGAGACATGTCTCGACACATTGACTAGATAACCTTTGCAAATCGACCAAAAAATGCATCACACCGATTGATGTATGCCGGAAGGAATTCCCGCAGACCAGTGCGTAGTACTCAGTGTGACAATGAGCCCCAGATAATCAAATTTCACAAATACATCATTAGATGATCCACGTATGTCGGCAATTCAAGCACTCAATCTTGATGTTAGACCCCTCGTCAAGGGCTCGCAGTTGCAGAACAGTCGTGCGACATTCGCGGTGTTTGCACTTGCCACAAGTGTATATGCGCGTTGTCGTTAGGTATTCATTGGTGTCCGTTGCCTTCTCGCTCAGATCAAAGTTCACATAGAGTTGTGGCATGAGTTCGCGAGACGACATACTGCCGAGTTTGCGCGCGGGGATTTCGCCATTCAGTACTTTGGGCAGCAAAAACTCATTTTTACACATGCCGCGCATATTGAGATTCGCTGCGATTTTCATGCAGATACCATCATAAACTTGCATAAATTGTGTATCTCGCCAGTTAAGCAATATGCGAGATGCCTTCGCAGTATCAATGGCATGTGAAAGACATCCATTCTCGATATCAACCAAAAGTTTGGTTTTCGCCGAATCTGATAGGCGTCGGTATTGTTCGGAGCTGCACATCGAGCAGTGAAAAACATAGGCCTTGGAAAAACGAACCCGCCTGCGTGCCAAGTATATGGTATAGATCTCAAAGGGGATTGGCACCACATACTCTTCGACGGAAATATTCGACCCCATCTTCGGATTCGACCAATCCAATGCTAGGATGTGTTTCCTTTATATTGTTGCATCTATTCATATTTTAATTCAACGGCCTCCGAAATAAGCTCGCATCTGCATCTCCATGCCGATAAACATCGCCAAGTTTGATTTCCAGGGGCATCAATACCATCGATTTTGCATTGAGAAGTTCGTCGAGCTTCAAAATATACGATGCCACTACTTATTGGTGTACATGCGCATCGCGAATCGCGATGTCTCCATGATCACAAGAGCCGCAGCCTCTCAGACGCCATCGAGCTCCACGTTGACACTCTTAAAATCAACGCGGTTCAAATTATGACACATGGGCCGTACAATCTCAAACCCAATAAGTTCAGCATCGAAGACATCGTGAAGCTCTCCAAGAAGGTCAACATCATCATTCATGGTCCCTATCCGGCTGTTTCGGTTTGGACTATCCAACCGAAAACCGAGCATTTCGGCAAGGTCGTTCGAGGTCTCTGTAGCATGTTTCGCGCGGCTTCGCTAATCGGCGCCAAAGGTGTTGTAATTCACTTAACCAGGCATCCCCCGGATATCATTGCGCAAGCTGTAAAACGGATTCTAAAGCTGATATCTGAGAAATTTAAGGTTACCGCCTTACTCGAAATGGAACACTATCGCGCGGATGAACTCTTGACATACGAAACCCCCGAAAAGCTCAATTACTTGGAGGAACTGATTGGCGACGAAGATTACTATGGATGGACTGTCGACACGGCACATATCTGGTCGGCTGGAGTGGACTGCAGTTCGTATGAAAGGATGATGATGTGGCTCAAGAAGATCAAGAATCCGCGCCGCATCAAACAATTTCACTTGAATGGGTCGTTTCGTCATCACGGAAGTGGTATCGACAAACATGCGATTCCATTCTGCGCTGAGGATCAAATCTTCCATCGCTTTGTCGAAACACCCAAGCAATCTGGCGTTTATGCGGTTGTTCGCTTTGCCAAAAAATACGGCATTCCAATCACTTGCGAGATCAATCTGGGATCTGAAGAAGACACGAAGATGTGCCTCAAGCTGATTCGGGCAATGTGATGTTTTCGCTCGCAACAAAGAAACATCGCTCTTTTTTCACTACACATGCCATAAATCGAACTACCTTAAGCATACCGGTAAACCCATATATAAACACATTTTTAGCAAGTGGTTATGCGATGCTTTCGATCACCCCTTTCTCGACGAGCAAAGCAGGTGGCTCTCCAAATTTCTTCGTCCTCATCACAGAACAGTACAAGTTTCAGTACCCGCAAACTCTTGTGGGCTTCTCGTTTAACAACACTTTGGTCCAAAGCAAAACCGGAAAAACGTTCCCGTCATCCGAACACGACATAGAGCTCTACGATACAAGCGTCTTGTCGAAGATCCGCGAAGAGATTAAGGAGGGTAGGGGCATCGCTATCATCATCAATTCGCCATTTCCAGGAAGTCAAAGTAGTAAACTTGTCAGCATTTTGACTGCATTCGAGGCCCTCACTCATATTCCCTTTATTTGCGTGATTTCGTTCAAGAACAACGGTTTTCGAAAGCCATATACCAAATGTTTAAGTGCCATAAATTTCTGCTATCAAAATGCACCGCATCCTCATCCGACTCCCTCGATGACGACTTATGTGGGTGGCGATAGCGGCATGGTCTACACACGAGAGCCTAATCTCGAGACTCTCGTTGACATTGACGCGGCCTTCGCCAACAACATCAACGCAACTTTTATTCCCTCGCAAAAGTACTTTTCGAAACCATCGGTGCGAGAGGGGCGACTCGAGGTCAACAAACGCTTCATGAATGTTGACGAACGAAAAGCAATGATTGCGGAATTGCGGGCAGCGGCCCAAAAGCGGAACTTCGACGCTGTTTCCGAAATCCAGAATATGCCCCTCGCAAACGTGTACATGATTATGCTGATTGCCCCACCATGTGGTGGGAAATCGCACATCGCCAAACTTCTACAGAAAATCACCAGCGAGAGTAGTTGGGGGACTTCGAACAGTATAGAGATAGTCAGTCGAGAAACTTGTAAGGGTAATGTGCGAACTATGCTGAGTAAAGCAGAAAAATACCTTGATTCGACAACGCATGTTATTCTCGATGCCGACTTCTATGCACAGACCCAGCGAACTCCATTCGTCGAATTGGCGAACCGCAAGGGCGCTGCTATCATGTATCTAGTGATAAACATCGATGTTAGGCTCGCACGCATCTTCTCGAAGGTCAGGACAGCTAGGCAGATGGATGACAACTATACGGAAACTCCGGAAAGTGCGTTTTCGCAGTACAGTCTACTGAAAAGTCTTCCTGAGGTTCATCCAGGTAGCAAGCATCGCATCGTCAACTACTACCCGCGAGTTACCGAGAGTCGCGAGTTGTTCTTTCGGTTTTGAGCATGTCCTTGTTTTTTCAATTGATCCCAAACGCATAAAATGTGAATAGATATACGACTGTATGTCAACTGTATCTAATGCTGATGCAAAACATGTGGAGCAGAAAAAACGCGACCTTTCGGAGGAAAAGCGCGCTCTGATTCATCGTCTCTCGACTCCGCGGTTGTATCGCCGCACAGGTGAAGTCATTGTTGGGAAAGGCGCGTATTCTTTCGTGACAACTACGAATCATTCGACTGTCAAAAAGTACATGCTGGCTGAAGACACAGCGTGGGTCACTGAACTTCTCTCGCTGATCCGGCTCAAGGATGTCGAAGGTGTTCTTCGACCTCAAGGTCTTTCTCTCGTTCGGCGCGAGCTACCGCTTGGGATGATGCATGAATTTGGCCGAGGTATGCGTACTTATGCTTGTATCGAATACAAGATGTATCTTCCGCTCCAGTTCAAAACGTTGACCCTACGAGCTGCAAGGGCCATATTTGGCCGTCTCTACGCGACAATTGTCGCCATGCATTGTAACGGGGTTTGTCATCGCGATATCAAGCCATCCAACATTTTGATTGGCAGTGGCGAAGGTGATTACAAACCGATCTTGTGTGATTTTTCATCTGCGGCTCTGTGCAGTAAGATGTCTGAAGTATCGACAACCATTCACTATCGTGCGCCTGAAGTCAAATCGCAAGAATATGATTGTAGGATAGACTATTTTGGCCTCGGAATGGTTTACTTTGCGATGTTGGCGCATGAAGAATTCTGGTACCTTTTGTTCCGCATGCGTGGCATAGAGTATACGGACGCGGAATGCTTAGCTCTACTATGGAGCCATGAGTACTATAAGCTACTACCGTTGCTTATTTCGCGATTCGACCGAGAAGATCAAGAGATCCTAATGATACTGTTGCACCCTTCGCCAGATAAGCGTGGTCGATTAGTCGAGGTCACGCCTCCGAAGTATATCCCATATGTCGCCTTTATGGATCTTGTTGGGGAAGATGGAGCCCGATATAGCGACATCTCAACGAAAAATCTTGTTGATTATGCGGTCAAGCTATGCTTGGACCTTGTTGGCAACGAAACTCTCCTCGACCTCCGGACTTTCATCGACTCATATCGCGAGACCGTGCAAATACTTGAACGAAACGACGGTGAGACATTGGGGGCGCTATATGTGCTGTTTTTGACAGCTTTTACTGATGGCTGGTATAGGGTCAAAAACGTGGTCAATGCACTTGAATCACCTCATTACCAGGTTAGTCTGGAGGGCATGATTCAGATGATAGCCAAAATCTTCTTGGCATATGGCCAACATATCTGGGAACTCATTCGCCCGGACTATACTGCGGATCAAGCTGGTTCATCTCCAATCATGTTCAACGACGTAAGCGATGATGAGGGGTCTGGTGAGCTTCGCAGAGATGTGTCGTTATCCGAGAATCACGACCGCATTGCCAATACCACGGTCAAATTGGTTCGGCAAAGAACAGGCGAAGTTCCGTCGTATGAACGGAATGGAATTGTCGATGTCGAACCAATCGAGCATATCGAAGAAAACCCATTGGCTCATTCCAAACAAAGCGAAGAAAAGCAAGACATCGAGATAAGCGAAGGAAAAAACGGACAATCAGATGTCGACGAGCATGAAAGCCATCGAGAGTTAAGCGAAACAGGAACGCAAACCGACATCGTCGAGCCAATTGATGCAAACAAAGAGCCCGAAGGTAGCGGTGGGTCGACTCCGGGAACATTCTGTTGCGAGGTTCAATAGCGTCAGATCAACGTGCGCTGATTGTTCACATACTTCGTGTTTTGATGCGGATAGCCTCGTGGATTGCTCACAATCTGACATTTTTTGTACAGGCACTTTGTTGCCTTGTGAACATGGCCGAAGATCCACAGAGACACCTTATCCATGAGCTCTCGTTGGTCGGATGCATAGCAGTAGTCGATGATCTCTGTTGGTGGTTTGTCGAAGAATGGCTTATGATGAGATATGACAATGATTTGCCCAGTTTCAACAGATGCAATGGCTTTCTTGAGATACTTTACCGAAGCCATATGCATGGCTGTAACATCGGCTGGCGTGAGTCGACGAACATCGCTTGGCTTACCGTTCTCTTTGGTTCGCACATAGATATGTCCGTAGTCGTTCATTGCTTTTCCTGTTTCTTTTTGAAGGTTTTCGGGAATAGCTGTCCAAAGAGTCGTACCGATGAACGTATACTGTTTTCCCCGAAAGCGAATTCGCAGCATGTTGTTGTTCAGGAAATGCAAATTGGAATGCTCCTTGGCGAATTCACGGAAGCGTTTGAGCGTTTCTTGAATGGTGTTCGCGGCAGTTGGTCGAGGTCCCGTGTAATAGAACTCGTGATTGCCAGCGACAATGATGACAATCCTGAAGTGCGGGAGGTGTTCTTTGACGAAGTTCTTATAGGTGTTGAAATCTTCGTCATCCGCGGCACAACAGATGTCTCCTGCAAGTACGAGAACATCGGCAATCGGCTCGATGAATCCGTACTTTTTCCTTGGGCCATAGAACTCGACGTGTGTGTCGCTGGCATATTGGATGGATAACATCGTATACTCTACATGCAAGTATATGTTTCGGGGAAACACTGTTTCGGGCAAAAAAGTGATCGAGACTAAACATATTTCTTAACCCTTTTTGGCCTTCCTTGTGTCTGTGGGCTTTGCAGATGCACTTTCGGTTGTTACTGGCAGATCAACAGTTGAATCTGCGGGCTTTGGTCGAGCCGGAGCTCGCGCAGCTCGAGATGCAGATGCAGCTGAAGATGGTGCAGATGCAGCTGAAGATGGTGCGGATGTTGGGGCAGCAGGCTTTGCCGATGCGGCTGCTGAAGATGCAGCTGGCGAAGCAGTTGATGGTGCAGCCGCGGGCACCAATGCTCGTTCGGCGGCCGAAGGTGTGCTTGCTTTTGCGCTATGAACTGTCAATGACGGTGGGGCCCCAGGAATACGCTTTTCAACAGGTGCCAGGACATTTCGGAAGATTGGGAAGTTGTCCATTCCCAAAACGGCGAAAACAATCTTGATCCGATCACAAGCGTATTGGTGGATCATATCGCGAAAGAGTCGCGCGACAAGCGACGAGGGGTTGCCAAATGCCCCGCATCCGAATGCACCCAGAATGATCGCGTCGTGCCTGTACCTTTTCGCCACATAGAACATCGAGCGAATCTTGGCAATCATCTGCTCATAAACGGATTGACTCGCGTATTCTCCGGTTGCCGTAAGCGTCGGACGCCTAGGTGCGGCAATGGTCAACACACTACATTTCTGCGGCGGAGTTTGGCCGAACACATACACATCTGGTGTGTAAATACAGGTCTTTTCCGTAAGGGGATAAAGATCTTTCTTTGCTTCGAGAAGTAAACCTAGGTTCGTATTGTGGCAGATGGTCTCTTCTTGAAGGGTTCCCCGACCTCGCCAACCTCCACCTGGCTTGATGTCGGAGGCGAAACTTACAACAAGTACGCGAGAAAAGCGACTGCATAGAGCCCGCGTGCATTCGATCACATCGATACACTCGACATCAACAGATTGCTTGGCACCAGTCGTGAATTGGGTCAAAGTACACGCATCTGTGTTGAGAACTTCAGTCGAGTTGAGGCATGCAGCTTGTTGCCCTTGCGAAAGATGAGTCTTGATTTCGTCGAGAACATGTTGTACCTTGGCTTGGTTTGTTGCTGGGGCGCGAGCCATCTTTTTATTCCTATAATACGATGGGCTTTTGAATCATAATAACGGATCAATTTTCGTCGTTGGAAGTTTCATCCATCTAGTAATGGAGGAAGTTGAGTACGATCCAGACGACGATGCTGACTTCTTTGCGGAAGTCAGCGGACATCTCTCCGTTCCATTCGCGAATGTACCATCTTTGTCCTCTCTTCAAGTTGAAGAACCTGACATACTAGACTATATGGTTGAAGAAGACAGTCGATTTTTGAGCCTTCTGCCTGAGGAGAAGCAACCAACCAACAGGTTTGTTGAGATGAATCGACGAACAAGTGTATGTTCGGCAGCAACAACCATGTCGGGAAGCCAACCATCGGATGTTCACGATGAACATCATGAACAAAATGAACAAGACGAGACAGATGAAAGCCAACCAAATGAACTTACTTTCGACGACATTACGCCAGAATCATTGTCGCCCGCGACAGATTTCTTCACAAACGATGCTTTCGAAGAGCCAAAGAAAGTTCCCAACTTCATCAAAGTCAACAAACTCAAAGTACGACTCGCATCGTTGGCGGTTCGATTGAGGAAAAATCTGAGCACCAACGAGATTCTGGTGCTTATGAAAGAGATTTCAGACATTGAAGTACAACTTGGGTCGAACTGACCTTGAATGATGTATGTTTTTTCATCGAGCTTTAATGATTTGATCTAAGACAGAGTTTTTTGCTATCATTATAACGCAGATGTCAGGCCGTCAATCCCTTCAAACATCCCGTGCCGTCAAGCCAAACATCGAGATCTCCAAATTTCGAGTAGCAGAAAATGGCACCGAAGAAGTCCCTGCGATCCATTTCTCGAATGCCCCGGGAACTGGTGTTTTTCTCAAGAATGGTACCAATCTGGCCTTCACCGTCTCAACGCATGAGCGAGTTTTTCTGTCCGAAGATGCGCTCACCACGCATGAACCCGTTGTTCTTTATGAGGCGGAGTCTGTTCGTCCGAACACGAGTCGCGCCGGCGCACTTTACAAGAAGCCGAATGATCCTTCGCTTTATTGGTATGTAGATGGCTTCGGCGAAGTCAACCTCTTGACAGGAGAAGTTCATCGCAATACGACTGGACGAACCATCATCGTTCCCGAGGACAACGATGACGAAGTTGTCGCACCCAGTACGACAAATCCATTCACCAAAACCCGTCCGAGGAACGTCCATTCGCATTCCTCGAGCATCGGTGTGGCAACCACAATCGAGCATGATGACATGGAGTCGGCGGCATCGTCGATCGCACTTGCGTCGAGCACACCCTCATCTGGTCGGCAAGATTTCACCGCATACTCCGACAACTCGGATGTGCTTGATGCTCGAATTCGCATGCTTGTCGATGAACGAGTAATTGTGAGCGAAACTCGAATGGATGAGATCGAGCAGAAATTCAACTTGCAATCGGACCATCTTCAGGAGGAATCTAAACGTCTCCAGAGGGAGGCTGAGCATCTCCAAAAAGAAGCTGAACGTCTCCAAGAGGAGGGTGTCCGCATCGGAGAACGTGTCGCCAAAGGCGTTAGTGCGCAACTTCAAAGCACAATGAATGAATCGTTGACGACGAAACTCGAGGCTTTCGGCTCGCGAGTCAGTGATGTGATTGCCAAACTTCGCGGCGAGATTTTCGTTGGTCGACGCGACGAGGACCATCCATGCGCTCCCATGTACGAGTTCAAGAATGTTCGCGACACGGACTTCGACCATCCCAATGGCTACATCTTCATGCTTGATGATCATCTCTATTGGCGCAATCCGAGAGGCGAGATTGAACCAATCCTCGTTGGGGTACATCCGGCGCAACTGCTGAACTATGACGGGAAGGAAAATGTTTCCGACCACATCATCCAGGCACCGGGCCTTCATATTGGGAGTGTTGTTGCTGGTTTTCATGAGGCGAAAAACGCTCTTCTGTTTACGAGGGGGGAGACTGTGCTCATGAGTATTGGCGATGAGATCTGTATGGGTCGAGCATCAGCTGACAATTTCGCCGCGAAAGCCATCAGTTGCGGAGCATTTGCCGCGGCGTTTGACTCAGTTACGGCTTGGGATAGCCTGCGAGTCACGCACGAAGGCATGTTTGCCAAGAAGCTGTTTTTCACTGCTACAGATGGCCCCATGTTGACAATGGGTGAGTATAGCGTGGGCCTTACCGAGGGACATTTCTTGATTTCGCATGCTACTGCCAAATTGGGACGAGTTTCCATCGGCAAAGATGGACTCACCGCCGAACGCGTTGGTGCCAATGTTTATGGCATCGGAGGCGGTGTTTTGACATGTGACGAGAAGGGAGATCTCGTTTGGGCTTTTGGATCAAGCATCCGCAAGATTGGGTCCACCGATATGTCTTCGGAAAATCTCCGGGTTCATCAACTGTCGATTGGTTCGGGCGAACTGTTGACTGATGGCGATCAACTTCGATTCATCCGGAATGGCAAAGTCCACATTCTCAACAACGATCGCTACTCGGCGGCGGATGGCTCGATTCTCAATCCTTCGTTTGGATTCGCAAATTCGCCATCCACCGGGTTCTACATGCAAAAAGATCGCATTTACGTCGCAAACCGAGCAAAGGTCGCCGCTGCTTTCAGTGAAAATCAGATCCTGGCGACAAATGGATCCTTCGCAAACCCAGCCTACAGTTTCCACGATACGCCGTCTTCCGGCATGTTTATGGGCAATACCGGCCTTGAAATCGTCCATGGTGCTTGCGATATTGTGTTGGGCGACAATGGCATCAACATGAACCGTGTTCGCATCCAAGCAGGGTCTTCTGCTGATCCGAGGTTTTTCATTGGCGAGGAAGGCATGTGGTCAGCCGGAGATACCATTCGTTGCCAGAGGTTCCATGGTGAGACGATGTCTTCTGACCATCTGACTGTGAAGCGTATGTCTGCGGTTGACATCAATCTGGGGGGAAATGACTCGGAAAATATGCTGACAGTCGACGGCCAGAGACTCATGTGGCGGGGCATCCCCATCATGACGACAGCGTTGATGGAGTATTTGTCTGACACTTACAAGTTTGCAGACAGCAACATTGTGCTTCGCGCAACAACAGATACGCTCAAGGTCTCGGGGCATATCGAAGCTCGCGATATGACTGTTGATGGCATTCACGCTGATCATGTTGATGTCGTGGGCAGTCTTGTCGTGGGCAGTCGCGTCACGGCTTCATTGGCCACTATAGCCAATATTGACACGGACACGCTCAAGTCCAAGTCCCACGAGTCGAAGGAAATCACTGTTCAGACCCTGGCCGCAGGTAAGACCAGTACGGATCAACTTATGCTTGGGGATGTCGAAATCAAGCATACTGCCCGGGGTCTGGAAGTTTCGACCGAGTCAAGTATTCGCGTCTTGAACACATCTTCGTGGGTTGCCGAATCTGGTGAGCCGTTGAAGGCCGGTGATGTCGTCGGCATGAATGAAGATGGTAAGTTTGTGAAGGTTGTCGGCTGGAATTTCGACGAAGCCAAAAAGTGTCCCTTGGCCTTGGCGATGCTCGATGAACTTTTCATCACGAAGGATTCAAATCTCTACTACATCAACTATCGCGACAGTCGCGTGAATTTCGCGGATGCCCGCAACGACACCATCAAGTTTGTCAAACAAGGCAATCGCTACATCGCCTTCTTGATCGGCGTTCAGACGCGCTGCTATGGCTTCCTGCTGCAAAAAGGTCGCATCGGATGGACTGCTCTCGAGGTCGAAGGGGTCAATTCTTGGAATCAGGCAGACGTTGACTATGATGAGGCTTCCGAACGATTTGTCGTGGCAAACTCGACGGCCGAGGGCGTCATGGTTGCCATCGCGTCTCTCGATGGAGATGTTTTCAAGATGGGCAGTTTCGAGAAATGCCTGCGAACCCGTGACGCGGGCGTGAAGGTGGTTATCGGCAGCGGCAGCAGTTACGTTGTGGCTTCGGGCAGCGGTATCCGCGCGGGGTTTATCAACCGCCAGACCATGAATAGCTCGTTCGGCAAAGAGATGTATGATTACGACATTGAGAATTACGCGAGTGTCGTCTACAATACGGCGGCGGATTTGATTGTTTGCGCAACGACGAACGTTGCCAAGGATATGCATATTCGTACGTACAACTTCATCGGGAACAATCTCGAGATTCACGACCACAAGAAGTATGGTGCGGCACACCATGTTCAGCTTGTGAACAGTGGCAGGAAGGCGATTGTCATCGGCGGACCACATGTTTATGCGCAGATTGTCGACCTTGATCGCGGAATCACGTTCGGACTGCGCTATTATTCGGGATTCACCACAACTAGGTCGCCCCTGATTGCACATGGTTTGACCGTTACTGCAGGGGGTTATGTGTCTCATTTCGGAAAGTCTGGTATCGAGCCAGAGGACTTTATCGGCATTGTACAAGATGTCAAGAATGGCAGAGCATGTGTGGCGACGCGCGGCGGATGTGCCGCCTATGCGACCGGCATTGTCCCGGGACGTCGTGTGTACCTTGACATGACTTCTCGCAAATTTACGGATAATGCATTTGGCAATCTCTGCCTTGGCATGAGTCTTGGAAAGGGCATTTTGCTTGTGCCATGAATTTGTTCCGTGCCTATGCTTCGTTTTCGCGCCGCTGCGCGTCGCTCAACTTCGCTCGGCACTCCACTCGCTACGTTACGCGCCGCTTCGCGTCGCTGCTACGGGCCCGCTTCGCGGAGCCCTCCGCCGGTCCGTTCGTTCGGCGCTACGCGCCTCACTCAACTCCCCTGGGCGAACCCATGTCAAAATTTGCCTTGTGGGGTGCTTGGAAGCCTTATTGGGCGAAAGTTGACTTTGTCGAAAAAAGAAACGTGTCCGTGTTGCAATTCTGCGGAGATACTGTTCGATCTTTTTTGGCATGGATACACATCTGCATATATAGCTTAAAAAGAAGGCTATGCTCGAGTTATAGCCATGAGCGAAGCGCCCAGGATCAAACGTGTATCTGTTCTTGAATGTGTCGCCAATCTCAAAGCAAGGGCTGTGTTTGAGTCCGAGATCACTGATCTTGATCATCAAGTTTGCCGTTTGAATCTTCTTCTCCACAAAGATTTTTATGATGCGGCTGTTCGAAAACGAGCACTTGTCAACACATACCTGACGAAGACCGCTAATTTGGCGGACGTTTCCTACTCAGATATCATGGAGATAGCCAAGATCACACTCGATATCGATCAATGCAATGTTCCTTCGCCTCCCATGGAAGAAAGCCTTAGGAAAATTCAGGAGCTGATGACCAAACGGACTTCACTGTATGAGCAGCTCAAGAAGATCCAATGGCGCAATTATGATGTTGTGAGTAACACTGGAGCCGTGCTTTTCAGCATTCGAAGCCATAAGTGATCGCATGATATGCTGTTTTTTGCATGGGATGGTACGTATCTTGAGATCTTCGTTTTTGAACCAAATTATGCTTGATTTCCAAATAGGCCATCTTTATGATGCTGGGATTGTATGGCTCGATTTTAAGCTTTTTTTGCCCGAATATTTCCGCGACAGACCTAAAATTTGAACTGCTATATAGGAGAAAATGTTCGTCATCAATCGTCAAGGTGTCCGCGAACGTGTCGACTTCGAGAAGATCCATGCGCGAATTCGAGCCATTGCCGAGCGCGCCCCCAAGCTAATGCATGTTGACGTTGATCATCTGTCGCAAAAGGTCATTATGGGCCTCGGCGACAACATGAAGACTTCCGAGATCGATAGCTATACCAGTGCTCTCGCGAGTAGTTTGGCCACGGACAACCCCGAATACCTCACTTTCGCCGCGCGTCTCGAGATTGACTCGCATCACAAGAATACCAATTTCACCTTCCTCGAGAAGACTCGCATGCTCTTTAACGCGACCAACAGTAAAGGCTTCCAAAAAACTCCATTGGTTAACGACCGTTACATGGCTTTCGTAGAGCTATACCACGAGAAGATCCAGTCAATAATTGATTATTCTCGGGATTATCTCATCGACTATTTCGGCTTCCATGTTGCGAAGAAATCCTATCTGATCGGAATGAACAGGATTTCAGAAGTCGCTGGAAAACGGGTGATTTCTGAGTTCTATCCGGAACGTATCCAAGACATGTTCATGCGTGGCGCAATTGCCAAGTATATGGATTTGATCAAATCCGTC
>JACCDM010543557.1_pt1 | contig 15513 bp, 15 predicted proteins | sample 7445851 | NCBI WGS metagenome assembly JACCDM01 (sample SAMN15323438, study PRJNA562643) | freshwater metagenome | isolation source: river surface water | place: USA:Blue River Watershed | collected 2017-08-16
CTTTCGTTAAGCAGGCAGCGCTCGACCCAAACGTGCAATCAATCAAGATGACCCTGTATCGCACATCGGGGGATTCGTCCATTGCAATGCACTTGATTAAGGCTGCAGAAATGGGCAAGCAAGTTGCCGTCGTGCTCGAACTGAAAGCACGTTTCGATGAAGCGCGAAATGTTTCATGGGCGAAAGAACTTGAATATGCAGGCGTGCATGTGACCTACGGAATTGTTGGTCTGAAGACGCATGCAAAGTGTGTTCTTGTGGTGCGCAATGACCCAGACAAGATGCGCCGCTACGTGCACATTGGAACCGGAAACTACAACTCCACCACAGCGCGCCTATATGAAGACATCGGATTCTTTACAAGCGAGGATGCAATCGGTTCCGATGTTGCAGAACTCTTCAATTTCCTCACTGGATATGCACAAGAACCCGACTATGCGGTGTTGCTCGTAGCTCCACACCAACTGCGAGATCGCATAGTTGCGCTCATTGACAAAGAAGCAACGTTTGGTGACGCCGGAAAAATCACCATCAAGATCAACTCAATTTCAGATCCAGCAGTCATTGAGGCTCTGTACCGTGCCAGCGGTGCGGGCGTAAAAATTAACCTGATTGTGCGGGGTATTTGCTGTATTCGCGCGGGTGTTGAGGGAATGTCCGAAAACATTGTGGTGCGTTCAATACTTGGTCGTTATTTGGAACATTCACGCATTTACCGATTTGAGCACGGCCTTGACGACGACGAACCGCTGCACCTCATTGGTTCAGCCGACATGATGGGTCGTAACTTAGATGGGCGAGTTGAGGCACTAGCCCCGCTCACTCATCCGAAGCACCGCATGTGGCTCGATACTGTGCTCGGGTTCTTGCTTGATGATGCTTCAACTCATTTTCTACTCCGAAGCGACAATTGCTGGGAGCGAATCGGTTCTGTTGCGGAGTCGGGTGACGCTCAAAAGAAGTTGCACGAGTGGGTTGTGGCCACTCAAGTGCGATAAATCAAGTTCGTTTACCTCGTAGTAATCTGTAGTTCGGTTGAACGTAACCCTGAGAGAATAGGTTGGTCACGTGGAAGAACTTCGCAGTACGTTTCATAAAGAGATCGATGAGATTCGCCACGAAGTAGTTGTGCTTGGCAAGTCGGTCATTGATGCCATTCCTCGGGCTACTGCCGTGTTGTTGAGCGGAGATCTTGAAGGCGCCGACTATCTCGTTCAGGCGGATGACGAGATTGATGCACGCTCAATTGATATTGAAGAAAAATGCTTTCAAGAACTCGCACTTCAGTCGCCGGTCGCTGGTGATTTGCGCCAGCTTGTTGCAATTATCAAAATTTCTGGAGAACTTGAGCGCTCTGCAGATTTGGCAGTGAATATTTGCAAGGCAGCTCGCCGAATCTATGGCCACAAAATTGATCCTGTCCTGCGTGATCTCATTGCGAAAATGAGTGAGCAGGCTCAGCAGCTATATGTGTCGGCAATGGAGGCATTTGAGAACAATGATGCTGCAAAGGCCGCAGCAATTGACGACATGGATTCGTTCCTTGATGGCTTGCACCGCCAGTTTGTGCAGGAAATTTTTGAAAGTCATTCACGCGAAGCAATTGATTTGCAGGTGGCTGTGCAGCTAGCCGTAGTTGCCCGCTTCTATGAGCGAATTGGTGATCACGCGGTAAACGTTGGTGAGCGCACACGATTCATCGTGACGGGTTGGAAGCCAGAACTCAAGGGTGCTGCTCGGCACCGCGCTCGCCTCGATGCTTCTGGCGAACTTCCAAGGCCCTAAGACCTAATGTCAGCCGATCTTCCTGTTGTCTTTCTTGTTGAAGACGAAGAGACATTCATCGAGGCACTTGAAATTGGCTTAAAGCGCGAAGGCTTCCGTGTGCACGTTGCGCGCGATGGCGCAGAAGCACTGGCCATGTTTGAAGGCGTAAAAGCAGACATTGTGTTGCTCGATGTGATGCTGCCAAAAATCTCGGGAACAGATGTGTGTCGGGAAATTCGCAAAAAGAGTCAAGTTCCCATCATCATGGTGTCTGCCAAGGGCTCGGAAATTGACACAGTTGTCGGGCTTGAAGTTGGTGCCGACGATTACATCGTGAAGCCATACCGTTTGCGTGAACTTGTTGCGCGTATTCGTGCAGCACTCCGTCGTAGTTCGCTCACTCCTACTGAAATTGAAGAAGTTGGAATTGGGACCGTCAGCATTGGTGATGTGTCAATAGACCCAGAGCAGCACATCGTTACGGTTCGTGGCGAGGTAACCAAACTGCCGCTAAAAGAATTTGAATTGCTGTATGTACTCATGGCTAACGCGGGGCGAGTGCTCACGCGAGAAACTTTGATTGATCGTGTGTGGGGAACCGATTACTACGGCGACACCAAAACGCTTGACGTGCATATCAAACGACTTCGCTCAAAGGTCGAATTAGACCCAGCAGTGCCCACTCGCGTAGCAACCATCCGCGGGTTGGGCTACAAATATGAGAAAGTTGTTGCATAGCAACACTGACTACTCCATTACAGCGCCTGTCGCGCGTTCACATCATGATGGTTGCTGGTGAGGCAGCGCTTGCAGTTTCGTTAGCCGATTCGCTGTTTCTGTCAATTAGTCCAGATGCCGCTCGAAGCAAGGTGCTGTTCTTCCTTGCATTCAGCTTTGCTCCATTTGTTGTGTTGTCAAAGGGCATAAGCCCATTCCTTGACCGAATGCCGGGTGGTCGAAGAATCACGGTGTTCATTGTGGGCATCTTGCGAGCAATCGTCGTGCTTGCAATGGCTCGCTATTTGCAGTCTGTATTGCTGTTTCCGCTTGCATTTGCATCATTGATTTTGGCCAAGGTGTATCAAGTGTCGCGCTCGGCAATGATGCCAACAGTTGTGAATAACGATGCCGAACTGATGTCGGCGAATGGAAAGTTTGGCAGGCTCACCGGAATAGTTGGTTTTGCTGCAGGCGGACCTGCAGTTCTGCTCCAGCGAATTGACACTCAATTGTCGCTCGTGATGTCGGCGATTGCATTTTTGCTCGCCGCAACCATGACGCTGAAGTTGCCACGCCATGTTGCTGCAGCGCGAGATAAAGCAACTCGCGCCGAACGCGAGGAACTGAGCACTCCAGAAATCGTTCGTGCTGCTGTTGCGATGTCGTCATTGCGAGCAACGAGCGGATTCATGATGCTGCACTTAGCGTTTTGGTTGCGCAATGAAAAGGCTGGACTTGCGTGGTTCGGCTTCGCTCTGGCAATTGGTTCCGCCAGCACTTTGTTGGCTAATTCAATTGGTGCGTCGCTAACGAGAAAATTGAATCATCACAGCATTCTGGTGAGTTCGTTATGCGTGATTGCCATAACAGGAATCATCTCGGCCCTTAACGGGGGCATCACTGCTGGAATCGTGCTCGCTGGAGTGGTGAACGGTTTTGGTGCAATTGGCAAGCTGGCTTTTGACTCGATCGTGCAGAAGCATGCACCCGACGCCAACCGATCACGCGTGTTTGCCCAATATGAAACGCGAAATCAGTTGTTCCAAGTTGCCGGTGGGTTGCTTGCTGTGCTGTTCGTGCCTAGTGGGGCGGTGGGGTTTGCATTTGTCGGTGCTTACGCGGCCATTGCCACTGCCTACTACGCCTTTAAGTACTAGCTATTCGCTGATATCGCGCTGCTCAATATTGAGGCGAGCAAGCCACAAGCCAGGGGCATCTAATTCATTCGGTGTTGGAAGGTTTCCCGGGGCACTGAATAATGATGCGAGTCCTTCGTGGCCGGCACGTTCCACCACTCCTGCTGCAAACGAATGTCCGCGGTCCACCTGCTGGCGAGTGAGGCGCAGACCAAGAAGTTGTTCGACAAAGGTGTCGCTTGGCGAAGCTTCAACTCTGCGGCGGCGAACTGCCTCGCTTATTTGAGAACTACCACCAAGCAGAGAAGCAGAAACGGTGTCGACTGCATGGTCGATGTAACCGATGATGGCGGCGATCATGGCATCCAGTGATGGCGCTTGAGCTTCCTGAGATGCAGAACGCACCGCTCCAAGAATGATGGTGGGGTCGGTGAGAAATTTCTGCATCATGGCCATCGGGTCACTTGTGCCCAGATCCAAACTAGTGAGTCGTTCCATGAGCGCATTTGGATTTGGCGAGAATCCGCCGATGTATGAACTGATTGCAGCGCTTACTGCAGTGCGAATATGCGGCGATGTGAGCACTGCGTGCGATGTGAGTTCGTGAATGAGTACCCACATGCGCATGTCGTCGACGGGAATACTCCAGTCGTTTGCAAACTCGTCAACGTTTGATGCAACGATGAGCATCTGATCGCGCGGTTCGCGCGGAAGCGGTAAGTCGTATTGTCCAAACGATTTCAGTGCCAGTTGACCAACCATGGTCCCAACTGACATGCCCATCATTGCTGGAGCCATCATCTTGTTTAATGACGCCATCATGGTCATCATGGGGTCGTCTTGATTGATGTCGAGTGCGTCTGTTGGGACAATCGGTGATCCACTTAAGGATGTCGCAAGTTCGTTGAATAATGGTTTGTACGACTCAAGCGTGTGGTGCACCCACATTGATCGATTGACTACAACTACCTGAGGCAACTTGCCCGCTGACGCTGTGTCAAGACCGGTGTGGTTGCGCACATGAAGGTCGGCAATCGGCACCAATTGTTCGATGCCCACCCTGGCGGCTGGGTCTACGTTTGGTTCGGTGGAGCTACCAGAAAGGGCCGTCATCATTGCCGTTTGGCGTGCCACATCCCATTGCAACGGACCCTGAGAACTCATGGCTTTTGCCATATCTCCAAAGAATGGCAATCCTGAAAATGGGTTCTCGTTAGGGCTGTCCGACATTGCTTTCCAGCCTATGGAGCACGTCAACCAATTGACGAGTGGGAACTACCCAATGTGCTCCATTTAACTCGACACACCAACCAATGAGTTGTTGCAAGGAATTGAGGGCAGCTCCTCGACAATGGTCGTGCATAAAGTAATCAATCGGCCAGAGGTTTCGCTGTGTTGAATGTGCAGATGTAATAGCAATTCGCGCGTCACTTATTCCTTCAGAGGGCGAAGCGATATAGAGATGCTGACCCTGACTCATTTCGCTCAGCGCTGTTGATGGTGGTGTGAGGTTTTGTGCAAGGTTGATGAATCGATGGGTAGATGAATCAACCGAATGCATCCAAGCGACTCCAGTACTGGAATCGACTTCAAGAACTCGCAGCAGCACCGTGGTTCCATCAGTGAACCGAGCTTCAACTTCGTCGTTCGGCAAAAGCCCTTCGCCGCTGCCAACGAAGTATCCAGTTGAAGTGAGTGGAATCACAAAGTCGTCATCAGAAGACATGGTTCCAAGGGCAAGGGGTGTTCGGGTGGCTTGTCGTTGAGTTGGCACGAGCACGGTTCGTTTGGCGACTGCGGGAACCGATGTGTTTGAGCGGGGGGTTACCACCCAGAGCAACACAAGGGAGACGACGAAACTGGTGGCCGCTGCATACGTGGCAATTGACCGCACAGTGCGCGACGGAAGGCGTGGCTCTGGAGTTAACAGTTGCACCTGTTCCGCGACTTCGCTTGGGTGCCGCCACTGCCTTTCGTACGGTGGAAGTGGCGCATTGAAAATAATTTCACCTGATGGATCGGAATTCTCCGAGTGTTCATCGTCGTGGTGATTGTTTGACACGAGGCGAAGGTTAGTCATGTCAACTTCGCAAGGCACGTCGCCCACCTCGGATACGATGAACCCGTGACCGAGCGCCGAAATCTCCATAACGGCGACACATGGATTGAGCTCACCGAGCAGCCATTGCAGGTCGGTGCAGCCTATGACTGGGCGCTGTTGCCAAGTTGTGGGGCGGTTGTGGTGTTTTCGGGAACGGTGCGTGACCATTCAGAAGGTCGCACTGATGTTCGCACGCTTACTTACGAAGCATATGAAGAAGAAGTTGTACCAAAGTGCGTTGCAATTGTTGAAGAGATGCGCCGGCAGTGGTCAGACATTGGTCGTGTGGCCCTGTTACATCGAATTGGTGAATTGCAACTCACCGAATCGTCTGTGTTGGTAGTGGTGTCGTCGCCACATCGACCTGCTGCATTTGAAGCTGCACGATTTGGAATTGATGCATTGAAGTCAACTGTTCCAATTTGGAAACATGAGTCGTGGGGCGACGGTGGTGATTGGGCGCGAAGTGCACAACACATCACGACAATTGATGAGATGACGAAATCGAAGTCGCTTTCATGATCGCAATGGCACCACTCACAATTTTGTTTGCAGCGATTTCTGTTGTTTCGGCGTTGACACTTGCGTACTTGGTATGGCAAGAAGGTCAACGAGTGAATAAGAACAATGGAATGGCAGCATTTCACAGGCACTTAGACGCACTTTCTGATGATTCGCGGGCACATTTACGCCAGCAATTACAGGAATCGCGCGATCGGCAACAGAGGCGGTAATTCAATATGGCACGTGACTTAGCCATCGACCTTGGCACCGCAAACACCTTGGTGTACATGCAGGGCAGGGGCATTGTGATCAATGAACCCTCGGTTATTGCGGTTAATCGCAAAACGGGCGAGGTGCTCGCAACAGGGCAAGAAGCATGGGGAATGATCGGCCGAACACCTGGCTACATCGTTGCGGTACGACCGCTACGTGGCGGAGCAATTACCGACTTTGAAATTACAGAAAAGATGATTCGACTGCTGTTGCAACGTGCAGGTGTATCGCGTTTTTCGCGACCAAAAGTATTGATCTGTGTGCCGTCGGCAATTACAGAAGTCGAGCGTCGCGCAGTAACGGATGCAACACGTCGTGCTGGTGCAGCTGATGCGCAGTTGTTGGAACAACCGATGGCCGCCGCAATTGGTGCAGACCTTCCAATCAACGAACCAGTTGGCAACATGGTGATTGACATTGGTGGTGGAACAACTGAAACTGCAGTTATTTCGCTGGGCGGAATTGTTGCACTTGAAGCAGTTCGCGTTGGAAGTTTTGATATTGATGCTGCAATTCAAAGTCATGTACGTCGCGAACATGGTTTAGCAATTGGTGAGCGGACTGCAGAAGAAATCAAAATCAGTATTGGCAGTGCAATGGCTACTGCAGAAGATCGCGACGCAGAAGTACGCGGTCGCGACTTGGTGAGTGGTTTACCAAAGACCGTTATTTTGACTGCACAGGAAATTCGTGAGGCCATTGAAGACGTAGTTGCGCAAATGGTGGCTTCAGTGGTTCGTTGTTTGGCGGTGGCGCCACCGGAGTTGTCGCAAGACTTCCTCACTCGAGGTATGTATTTGGTTGGTGGTGGCGCATTGCTTCGCGGGCTGGCAGAACGTATTGAGCGCGATACTCGAGTGCCGGTGAATATGAGCGACCAGCCGCTTGAGGCTGTGGTTTTGGGTGCAGGACACTGCGTTGAAAACTTCTCTGCCCTCCGCGGCATGTTCATGGACAGTCGCCGTTAACGGCGACCCGTCCTTCAGCTGACTCACGTCGCTAGCTATTTAGCGAGTCGCGTCAGTCCCTCTTGCACCACGGTGACCACCAGTTTGCCGTCTTTGGTGAATATGTGGCCCTGCGCTAGTCCGCGCGACCCAGAGGTTGAGATTGACGACTGCTGATACAGCAACCATTCGTCAGCGCGGAATGGGCGATGGAACCACATGGCGTGGTCCAGGCTGGCCATTTGTACTGAACCGTCGGTCCATGCCAATCCGTGGGGAAGCAACGCGGTGTCAAGCAGGGTCATATCGCTGGCATAGGTAACAATGCACGCGTGCAACACGTTGTCGTCGGGCAACGTGCCATCGGCCCGAATCCACACACGTTGGCCAGGCAAGGGGTTTCCTCTACGACGGAATGGGTCGCCGTCAACATAACGCTGGTCAATCGGACGTGGTCGGTCATACCAATCACCGAGTTTTTCCTTGTACGGCTCCATTCGAGTTTTGAAATCGGGAAGTGATTCGGGCTCAGTCGTACCTTCCATCATGGAGATTTGATGTTCCAAACCTTCTTCGTGCTTTTGGAAGCTTGCATGCAAATTGAAAATGTCTTTTCCATGCTGAATGGCTACAACTCGTCGCGTTGAAAAACTCTTGCCATCGCGAATGCGATCTACTTCATACAAAATTGGCACACCAGGGTCGCCTGCGCGCAGAAAGTACGCATGCAACGAGTGCACATGACGACCTGGTTCGTCAATGGTGCGTGATGCAGCAACGAGTGCTTGGCCAGCAACTTGTCCACCGAAAGCTCGTTGTCGATTTTCGTCAGGTGATTGTCCGCGAAAAATATTGACCTCAATTGCCTCGAGGTCGAGCAGGGTGACAAGGTCTTGAAGGGGGGAAGCCATGCCTCTATGTTGCCAGTTAAGAGACCGCGTATCGAACTGTTGTAGCGTGAAATGTTGTGACACAGTTGAGTGGCGTTCTGCGAGAAATTGCATTGAGCACCACGGGATTCATGCCTGAAAACGAAGGCGATGCTCTATTCGCAGCCGCTTTAAGCGCTGGGGCGAATTGCCCAACCCTGCCATTTGTTGAAATTGGTTCGTATTGCGGAAGAAGCACTGTGTGGTTTGGTGAGGCCGCGCGGATGTCAAACACCGTGTTACATGCCGTTGATCATCATGGTGGTTCGGAAGAAAATCAGCCGGGCTGGGAATGGCATGACCAAACATTGGTCGATCCGGCGACGGGTCGTTTGAACACACTTCCGCACTTTGAGCACACGATGCAACGTGCGAATCTCACGTCAGTAGTCAAAGCGGTTGTGGGCGATTCACCCGTCATTGCAGCGTCTTGGAGTGAGCCAATCGGCATGTTGTTTATTGACGGCGGACACGGACGCGAAGTTGCGCGAAATGATTACGTGGCGTGGACACCCCATGTTGCGATTGGCGGAACACTTGCTATTCACGACGTATTCACTGACCCAACACTCGGTGGTCAAGCGCCGTACGAAGAGATCTATCTCGCTGCAATCAATTCTGGAAAGTTTGTTGAAACCTCGTGCACGGGGTCATTGCGCATATTGCAACGAGTGAAATAGCGATTTAAGTAGCGAATCAATCAAAAACTGTGCTGCTCAGAAACAATTTGCTCGCAGGTGTTGCTTGCGAAATTGCATCTGCAGCAAGAATTACCGCAGCAGCGGTGTATGCGCTTCGTTCGTCTGCTGGAAACACAATTCTGCCTGGGTAAACAATTCCTGTGAAGTATGAGCCATCGTCGTTGCGATGCGCCCGGGTCCATGACAGCAACTCTTTTGCCTTTTCAATTTCTCCCGCTGCAGCATGGGCAAGTGAACATTCGGCTGTTTCCGCTGCGGTCACCCAGTCTTCGTCGTTTACGCAACGCACACCACGTCCATCAATGATGAATTCGTCCCATTTATTCAGTAAGCGAGTTTTTGCCTCTGATCCAATGGTTGCGCCAGTTAGCACGGGGTAATACCAGTCCATTGCCCAGCGCAGTTTTGGCTCAAAAACAGTTTGATCTGTGCCAATCAGGTGGTCAATTGTGTCTGCTGCTGCTCGCCACTCTGGCTGGTTTTCGCCAATGATTGCACCAATGTTTGCTCCCGAATGAAGGGCGTGGCGAATTGAAGAAGAGCCAGTAAGTAACGAGTAATCCCACGGACGCGAATCAATTTCGCATGCCCACAGAATCGTTCCATCGTCTTTACGCATGCCAAGCACCCAGGTGAGCGCACGTTTCACTGTTGGCCACATCACGCGAATAAACGCTTCGTCTGAAGTGACGAGGTAGTGATGCCAAATTCCTGTTGCAATGTAGGCACACACGTTGGTGTCGAGTTTGGCGTCTTCAAGCGAACCATCTGGCATGTAGTAGTTGTGCCAGCTGCCATCTGGGCGTTGAATGTCGGCGAGCCATGCATATGCACGTCGTGCTTCATCGTGCATGCCCATTACGTCGAGGGCCATCGCAGTCTCAACGTGGTTCCATGGGTCACAGTGACCGTTTGGAAACCATGGGATCATTCCGTTTGGAAGCTGCAAGGCAGCAATGGTGTTTGCAGTTGCTACGAGTTCGTCGGTGGTGATGATGTCGACAAGTTCATCATTGGCTTGGCCAGGAAAAATCATGATGCGCGGCCAGGCTTTTGCGAATACACGATGTAGCTCTTGCCAAGCGCTGGAGCCAAAACTTTTTCTAGCGTGCGGGTAAGTGTTGGTGCAGAGACGATGTCCCACTCCAAAAACTTTTTATATGCATTCACAAACTTGTTGTCTTCGCGTGCCGGCCCAACTGCGCATCGCAGCCACCAATACGGAGAATGCAAACCATGAGCACGGTGTTCGTCTTGAACCACAAGTCCAGCGGCGCGCAGTTTGGCCTTCAGCTCGGTACCTGAATAGATGCGCACGTGACCACCCGGTACGAATGGCGCGTGATACTCGTCTGACAACATCCAGTTGATCTTTTCGGGAAACCATGAAGGCACAGTTGCAGCAAGGATGCCACCTGGTTTTAGTACTCGAGATAGCTCGTGTAGTGCTGCAACATCGTTTTGAATGTGTTCAAGTACTTCAGATGTCACGATGCAGTCAAATGTGTCATCGGCAAATGGAAGTCGAGTGGCGTCACCGCGCAGTACAGCAACCAGATTCTCCGACTTGATTTCTCCCGCTTCAAACATGGCAGCAAATGTTGCGCGAGTAACTGTGGTTTCTTCTTCGGCGTAGTCAAGCGCAACAACACGTGCCCCGCGTCGCGCTGCTTCAAAAGCGTGTCGGCCAAACCCCGCACCGGCATCCAAAAACATGGACCCTGGGCCAACTGGCAATTTGTCAAAACGTACGGTCAACATTGGCTATTTGGCATCCCGTTTACGAAGCTTTTCCACGTTGTGGGGCATGCTCAGCACTTCTCGATATTGATCAACCGTGAGTTGTGCGCAATGTTTCCAACTCCAACGTTCCACAACTCGTGCTCGACCTGCTGCACCGACTCGATTGCGCAATTCGGCATTATCAAGACCGCGGCGAATTGAAGCTGCGAGTGCTTCTGCGTCTCCCGCTGGGCACGACAAGACGGTGTCGTTATCTGCACCCGTTACTTCTGGCAATGCGCCTCCGGTTGTTGCCACTAAGCAAATACCTGTTGACATCGCTTCAATCGCGGGAAGGCTGAACCCTTCGTACAGGCTTGGCACTACGGCAAGTTCGCTCTCGGCGTACAACTCAACAATGCGTTCATCACTTACTCCTGAAACGTGAGTGATGCAATCGGTCAGACCTAGCTTGCGAATGAGGTCGGCATTTGCGCCTTCACGCGGGCGACCAATGATGGTGAGGTGCACGTCGCGTTCTGTGCGAATTTTTGCGAGTGCTTCAAGCAGATACGACAAACCTTTCAGCGCAACGTCTGCCGATGCAGTGGTGATGAGGTGTCCTGGCTTTCGCGAAATGTGCGGAAGCGGTGTGAAGAGATCGGGGTCAACTCCCACCGGAACAAGCTTCATTCTGTCGAGTGACACCTTCATATCGGTGTGAATGTCGGCAATCGAGTTTTCGCTCACCACAACAACGCGCGGCATTTTGCTCGCAACTTTTCCTTGCATATTGACGAACGAATACCAGCGGCTAATTGCTCGACGCTTGAACCACGTCTTGGTGTGTTCCATTTCCAACTTGCGATCTTTGGTTATGGGGTGGTGCAACGTGACGATGGTGGGAATTTTCTTTTCAATTTTGAGAATTCCGTAACCCAGGCATTGGTTGTCGTGCACGAGATCAAAGTCGTTCACTCGCTTGCTGAGTTCGTTGTACGCACGAATGCTGAATGCACGCGGCTCGCCAAACGTTCCCTTCAAAAACTGTGCTGTCTCAACAAAACTTGGCCAGTCTTTGATTTCCCAATATGCAGGAAATCGACCAGGGTATTGATCGTTAAATATGTCAAGGCTTGGCAACTTATGCAAAGGAACGCGCGAATCAAGAATGGGGTACGGCTGACCACCAAACACCTCAACGTGATGACCAAGGTCAACCAACGCCTTGGTGAGATGTCGTGTGTATACGCCCTGTCCGCCAACATGAGGCTTTCCTCGATAGGTGAGGTAGGCAATGCGCAGAGGGCCGTTGGGGTCAAACGGCAACGACATAAGGCTTTCAGCCTACCTGTGAGTAACTTTCTACGACAGGTCGGAAAGTCTGCGTTTGCGGGCAATAAATGCAAGTGAACCCAATACTGCAACCATCAGCACAATAAACGGCAGGTCGCCAAGATTTGAATACACCGTTCTACCTGAGCGCAAATTAACGGTGCGTTCAAGCACTCGTTGTTCGCTTACTCCAGTGCGATCGAATACTTCACCAGTCGGCGAGATGAATGCAGAGAACCCTGTTGGTGAAACCTGCACTAGCCATCGTCCGTTTTCAATTGCGCGCAGTCGCGACGAAGCAATTTGTTGCGTTTGCAAAATGGTTCCTGTGTAGCTCGATCCATTCGTTGGATTCACAAGCACTGAACCACCAGCTTCGACACCTTCGTTTGCGCGACCACTAAAAAACACTTCCCACGAAATAACTACGCCAATTGTGGTGTTATCAACTTGTAGTTGTGCGATGTCTGAGCCTGCAAGTGCGTCGCGAGGAATTCTGTCTACAGGAGCGCCAAGTGTTTCGAGCAGCCCGCGAAGTGGAACAAATTCTCCAAATGGAACACGACGAACTTTGTCATAGCGATCACCAAGTGTTCCGTCTTCATTCACCACAATCTGCGCATTCGTGAAGTATCGCGCATTCATGTCTTCAGTAATGCCGACAACAAATGGCGCATTTAGTCGCGCTGCCTGTTCTGCAATCTCCATGCGTTCAACGCTGTCGTAGAAGTCGGCTACATCAATGACGTTTTCTGGCCAGATGACCATGTCGAGGTTTTCGCTGGTGATGGCGCGCGTTGCGGCGAGGTGACGCTCAACAACATCGCGTGGATTCGTGTTGATGGCGAGCGTTCCTTGTGGTCCGCCGCCTTGCACTGCTGCAATCGTTCGCGTCTCACCTGTGTCGCGACCTTTCGGGGCGATGACACCTGCACACACAATAAGAGCAACGATCGCGCTAAACACGGCGACATGTTTCATTTTTGGCGCTACGACAAGTTGCGACAACGCGAATCCAATTTGCAGAACGCAGAAAGTAAGCAGCAGCGGTCCACCAATGCGCACTATGCCAACCAGTGGTGACGCAGATTGAGAGATGGCGAGCGATGCAAGAGGGACTCCACCAAACGGAAACGAGAAACGGAAGGTTTCAGCCAATGCGTGTGCAAGAGGAAGAGCAACGAGTGGATACATGCTGCGCGACCCAACGACTGAAGCAACACCATGGAATGCAGCAAACAGGATTACTGCAATGACATATCCCGGTGGCGTGAGAAACCACATCCAGCACATACCTGGTGCGAACCAACCGAACGCAAAAACAGTGCCGAGTAAAAACTGAGTGCGCTTGCGAGTTGTACCACCTGTAGTGATGCGCGCAAAGATCGCAATGCCAATGAAAGCAAGTGGCCACCAACCCCACGGTGGAAGGCTAAAGGCAACGAGGGCGCCCGAGCCAAGTGCCGCAAAATAGCGGGCTCGATTGCTGCTCGGGGTCATGCGTCAATCTTGGCAAGTACGCGTGCTGCTGCACGATTTGCATCTGCAATGCACGAAGGAATGCCAATTCCGCGATAACTCGCACCAGCAAACACCACGCCAGGAGCAGACACATCAAAAAGGTGTTCAAGTTTGTCAACCTCTTCAAAGTGTCCAGGGCGATATTGCGGAAAAGAGTCAACCCAACGAGTAATTCGTACATCGGTTGGTGTGAACTCAATGCCTAAATGCCAGTACAAGTCGGCAAGGGCCAACTTCAACAGAGTGTCGTCATCAAGATGATGCATGGGCATGCCATCGCGACCCATTGAGACACGCAGCACCATCGAATTGTCGGCGGTTTGCACGTGTGACCATTTGTTTGAAGCGAACGACACTGCGGTGATAGCAATTTGTTCGGGTTTTGGCACCAAGTATCCGCTGCCCGTGAGGTGCTGTGGCCACATGTTGCGTGGAACAGTAAGTGCAATCATCACCACCGATGCATGCTCGCGAGCGGCGAGTCGTGATGCTGCGTCTTTGCTGAGCGACTGAACAAGTGTTGCGCTGTGTTGTGCGGGAGAAGCCAGAACTACGGCATCGCAGAGCACCGTTCCATCGTCGGTCTGAATGAAGTATTGACCACGTTTTGGTTGTTCAATCGCGCGCACCGGCGCAGACAGTTCAATTACACCGCCAAGTTGTTGGACTCGTTCAGCGATTGCAGTAGTGAAAGCGTGCATGCCTGCGCGGGGTGCAGCAAAAATTGGTCCACTAGCAACGCGTTTCGTTAGTGCATCTTTCACCGAACTCATCAGACTGCGAGGTTGCGCAAGCAAGTCGGCAATCTGTGGCATGCCCTTCACGCTGAATGCATCAGTGTCAGTTGCGTAGATGCTTCCAACGAGTGGGTCAACGATTCGCTCAAGAACTTGGCTGCCACACCGTGCGCGTATTGCGGTACCTAAGTTGTCGGTGTTCCGACCTACGCCGCGCGGTAGCAACGGCTCAAGTGATGCTCGTAACTTTCCAGTTGTGCTCAAGATGGGAGTTGACCACGCTGCACGATGTGAACCAGGAACTCCAAGCATGGTTCCGTGAGGAATGGGGTGGAGAGCGTTTTGCCAGATGTATGCCTCACCCGATGCTGGCGAAGTAAGTGCGTCACCCAATCCGACTTGCTTAATTACATCCATTGCTGAAGGAGTTCGGGTGAGAAACGCATCTGCTGATTCATCGAGTGATGCAATGCCAGCAAATGGAGACGCGTGAATAACTCCACCAACTCGGTTGAGCGATTCAAAGATGGTGACGCGAGGAGGGTTTGGCTCACTCAGAATGCGTAACGCAGCGGAAAGACCAGTGATGCCGGCACCAATGACGACAACGTGCTTGTCGGTCATGATTGTGCGGCGGTAAGTACCCGTTGAGCAAGCGCGGCCATTACCACCGCATCGTCATTAACACAGGAGGTGCGATCAAACGTGAGTCCGTGATGATCGGATCGATGTTTGGCCTCGATGTCGAGGTCGTACAGCACTTCAAGGTGGTCGGCAACGAAACCGCACGCACTCACTAACACTCCATCTGCTTGTTTGTCGGCAGCAATGGTGTCGATCACATCAAGAATGTCTGGCCCAATCCATGGCTCTGGAGTTCTGCCGGCTGACTGCCATGCAATTGCCCAGTCATCACCTTCAGCTAATCCAAGTTTGTTTGCCACTGCAGTCGCTGTTGCATGAAGTTCGTGCGGGTACGGGTCGCCGCCATCAATGATGCGTTGTGGCAATGAGTGAGCGGTAAACAACACACGCGTACGCTCCGGCATGGCGGCTTTTTTCGCTGCCATATCTGTTGCAAGAAAGTCAATAAATGCGGGTTCAATTGCCCATGAATCGA